>ENA-OQJH01000041-OQJH01000041.1-human-gut-metagenome-genome-assembly--contig:-NODE-41-length-64041-cov-2.278405_pt1 | contig 64041 bp, 79 predicted proteins | sample MGYA00242597_ERZ504763 | MGnify/ENA primary metagenome ERZ504763 (study PRJEB26092, sample SAMD00036359) | human gut metagenome | host: Homo sapiens | study: EMG produced TPA metagenomics assembly of... | reverse complement strand
CCTTCAATATCGCTTTCAGTTAAAAGATAAGAAGCGCTCTGTGGAAGAATATAATCTTTATTTAAAACTTCATCCTCCTCTTTTGATTTTTCAAAATCTTCTATCAGGTTTTCCCCATATTCATCCCAAATTACAAACGGTGTTATATAAAGCTTATCGTTGTCAAAATAAAATTGTCCTTCTATCTCTATCGTCTGATTAGATTTAATGCTGTCGAGCATTCCTTCCGGAAGAACAGATTGATCGATATATACGTTTCTCGCATCTTCCAGCAAAACTTTTCACCGTAAAAATCTTCTCCGTAAAAAGTATATTCTTCTTCCAAGCGCAGAACATAATCGCCATTTTCTGTCTTTTTAATAAAGCCTTCAAAGAATAACTCATCTTCATCAAGCAGGTTATAATCTACATCATTCAAAATCTCATTTTCCGACGGTTCTGTAATATCCGTGTTGACGGAATCAGAAGACGGTTTCGGATCTTCTTTTTTCAAAACGAAAAACAACACAGCAATCACTATAGCAACTAAAACAATTCCTCCGATGACCACACCGATTATAATCGGCGCTTTGCTCTTTTTCTTCCCATAAGACTCATCCAAAGACTGCCGCATATCCGGCACATTTCCTTGATTGCCCATGTCACCCCGACCGTCTCTTTGTGATCCGAACTCTTCAAACTCTTCTTCATCCCGCACCTTTAACAACTCTTCAGAGTCTTCCGGAGACGATATATACGGCATTTCCTCAGTATCCTCAAACCGCGTACCACTCTGCTGCTCTGACCGTGCATAAGGCGTACCACATTCAGGGCAAAACAAAGTTCCCTCTTCCATCACAGTGCCGCATACCGGGCAAACTTCCGGCTTTGATTCCTGTGTTGAATCAAAACTTGACTCTGCATGAAACGATAGCTCTTCCTGACGCTGTCCACATTCCGGACAAAATGCAGAATCATCAGGAATTATTCTTCCGCAATATTGACATCTCATAATCGTGTCCCTCCTTATAAATAACTGCTGCTATATTTATAGTATATTTTCCATCCTTCCGGTCAAACAAAATTTACGAATGGCGGGGACTGAACTATTGCTTTTGTTCGATATTCTATATTTATTTCTTCGTGCATTTTTATCCGTATTATGATATCATTGTAATATTACTTACAAAGGAGTCTGTTGATTTATGAAAATGAACGAATTAAAACTTATTTATTTCAGCCCTACAGGAACGACCCATAAAGTCGTTATGGAAACGGCAAGAAGTATCGATTTAAAATCAGTCTCTTTTGACCTTACGATCAAAAAAGATCTGAAACCTGTCGCAAAATTTGCGCCAAACGATTTTGCCTGTTTGCGATCCCCGTATACTACGGTCGTGTTCCGGCGCTCTTTCTCAAATATCTTGATCTCTTTTCCGGAAACGGAACACCTGCCGCTCTTGTCGCTACATACGGATGCCGCGAATACGAGGATGCACTTTTAGAATTAAAGACCGAAGTAGAAAAAAGAGGATTCAAAGTAATCGGAGCTGCCGCATTTCCGGCAGAACACTCTATCGTGAACTCTATCGGCGCAAGACGTCCGAACAAGGCGGATTTAAAAGAAGCTTCCGAATACGGAATTTCACTGAATCGGATCATTAAAAAAGAAGATTCTTTCGCTTCTTTCGATCTGAAAGTACCGGGAAATACTCCTTACAGAAAATACGGAAAAAACGTACTTTTTCCGAAAGCCGACGTTTCGCTTTGTACAGAATGCAGCGCCTGCGCAAAGATCTGTCCGGCAGGAGCAATCTCTCTTGATAATCCGAAAAAGACAGATCACGATAAATGTATCGGATGTATGAAATGTGTCCGCTTCTGCAAACAGAAAGCCAGATATGTCAGCGCTTTTAAGTTGAATATGGCAGCAAAGAAATTAACAAAGGTCTGTCAGAGCGATAAAAAGGCCGAGATATTTCTTTAAGCTACACCGTCATCTGTTATTCAAAACAGCGGTTCAAAAATATATAAACAGATATCGATCGGTCGTCAAGTTTCCGGGCTTTCCCGCCCTTTGGCTTACCGCTTCGCAAAAGAATCGCCGAATCCGGCTTTACTGCCGGATCCGGCGATTCTTAACTCCAGGTCATCTTATATCTTTTAATATTATCATGTGAACCTGTTTTAAATCTTATTCATCTTTTTCAAAAAATCCCAGAAAAGTTTTACGTTTCATAAACGCCGCTATCATCAAGAGTGACAGGAATAATCCGGCTAATGCTGAAACATTCACTGTATCTCCGGTTGCAACTGCTCCGTTTGAAACAGTTCCGTTTGAAGAACTTCCTGTTCCGTTGCTTCCCGGTTTCTGTACAAGACCTGCCTGTGCAGCTTCAAATGCAGATTTCGCATTTGCAAACATTTCTGCCGTTGTCTCCTTTGAATCCAGAGCCATCAGCGCATCATATGCATTTTTATATGCCGCATAGCTTTCTTCTGTATAACCTTCCGGTTTCTTCAATACGATAGAGTCTCTGTACTCATCCAAACCAACTGCACGTTTGTCCAGACCCTTGATCGCCGCACGGATTGCAGCCGCCGCATTGGCAACCTCTTCTTTTGTACCGTTTACTTTCAACGGCTCTGCATTTGTCACAGCATCTTTCAAAAGCTTATAAGAACTTACCGTATAAGTACCTGCTTTATGCTGAGCAGCTTCATTAAGAGCAGCCTTCAAATCTACGATACTTACAAGCGCCGCTTTCGCTTCTTTCATTGCAGTGATATTCGCCTGATCTAATGCCGGATCGTTCTGATCTTTATCTGCTTTTGCTTTGCTGATCGCATCCTGAAGTGCGCCGAAACTTACTTCAGTGTAATCTTTGCCGTTTATTTTTTCCATTTCTGCAATGACATCATCTACAGTTACTTCTGTTTTTTCTACCAGACCATTCACTGCATTTTCCAGATCGGAAACCGCTTTATCTACCTGATCTTTTGTTCCGTTTTCCAGATAAGCCTCTGCATTCTTCACTGCATCTTGAAGCTCTTTCCAACTGTCTTTCGTATAAAGATTCTCATCCAGTTTTCCAACTTCTGCAAGTTTTGCTTTCAATGCGGCTACATTGACAAGACCTTCTTCTGTCTGCGCAAAAGTATTTCGTGCAGTATAGACTTCTTTCGGGTTCTTCCGCTCTGTCTTATCTGCTTTCACAATCGCATCTAATGCTGATTTCGCGTCTGTATATGCTTTGTAAGAAACAGTTGTATAGTCGTCTTTATTATATTTTACTGCGTTTTCTAACTCTGTTTCTGCCAGCTCTCTCTGGATCGATGAATATACTAGTGCTTTTTCGGCTTTTTCAAGTTTTGCCGTCAGATCTTGCGCTTCTTTCTCCGAAACATTTTCTTTATCCTTTAACGCCTCTCTGATCTCATTCATCACCGACTCATATGCCGCATAAGTTCTCGCCGAATAGATCTCTACATAAACAGGAGCTTCCTCTGCTCCGACGTTTTCTTTGCCTGCTTTCATGTTGTTCAAAGCGTTTTTCCAATGCAGTAACATCGCCTTTGACAACCGCGTTTTTGTGTGCGGCAAGAAGCGCTTTTTCTGCCAGATCTACAACTTCCTGAGTCACGTACTCATTTGCCGCGATCTCTTCTGCCGCTGCTTTTGCTTCTTCTGCCGCCCGTTTGCTGTCTGCAGTCCACTTATCGTCGATCGGCTTTTTGATTGCCTCATTCAGCGCATCTTTATTGACCGCTGCTTTTTCCTTTTCACTTGTCTTTATAATAGAAATCTCCGGAATGTCTTCTGCCCATGTCACGATAACTTCCAGAATCTGACTGTCTTTTCCAACCGCAAATTCATTGATCGTCTGATTCAGCTTTCCGATCGCAGCTGCTTCTTGTTTTGCTCCGTCTTTATAGAGAACTGCCTGTACATCTGCATTCGACGCCTTTCCGTTCTGTATGATACGGATCGTTCTCTGATCCGGCTCACTGATGCGATATGTAAACGAACCGTTTGCCGCAGATGGTTTGTATGTTGTCGCAAAGTTTCCGTCAAATACATTAGACGGGATCTTGCCCGCTTCTTCCGCTGTTTCTGATATGATGTCGCGGTTTGACTCTGTCGTCATATAAGCTCCGCCGTTGATCTGAAGCTCGTACAGCTCAACCCATCTCTCTGTATATGTTGTAAGCGGTACGATTCTTAAGTAACGTCCCGACACATTCAATCCGGTTGCCTCTGCATACATATTTCCCGGATTTGTAGTATCATGAAGCAGATAGTCTGCATCTTTCGCTGTCGCATTAGCCGACATCTGCACAGCCTCTGCGTTTCCGACTTCAAGGATCTTTGTCCACTGATCGTCTGTGGCATCTTTCCTGTCAGCTACTTCAAATTTTGCATGTCTTAAGAAGTCAAGACATGTCTCTTTTACATAGTATCTGAACGATTCAAAATTCACAGTCTGTCCGAGATCGAATACGATCTTTTTCCCTGCATCCTGTGTTCCTGTGATCTTGCCAAGCGTATTAAGCTTTCCGTCGAATACATTTCCGACTTGTCCGTTGCTTCGCATATCGTTTGCCGAATCTTTCTGAGCAAAATCACTTTCTACCGTTTTCTCTCCGATAAACGCATACGTCACTTTGAATTCTTGAACCGAAACATTTTGTGTCTCATTTCCCGCATTGTAAAGTCTTACATATCTTGCATCTTCCAATGCTCCTGCATTAACATCAGTCCAGATCACTCCGTTCATAGAGCTTTGCAGTTTCACATTCGCATTTTCTCCTGCGTTCACTGCAATGTTTTCGATCGCTTTGATGTTCTTTAAGTCAACACCGATATACTGATCTTTTTTCAGACTGATCGTTCCCGGCTGCAAAGAAGACATACCTGCTTCTGTCGTTCCGAGCATTCCGTGATCCTTTACATTTGTATAAATATTCTCTGTTGTTCCTGTCTGATCAACTTTCTGTTTTACAGTAAACTCAGAGAATTTTGCCCACGTAGGTTTCTTCTCCAGATTGCGGATACGGATGTAACGCGCCGTCACACCTTTCAGATCAATGTTCAGTACGTCTTTTCCTTCTGCCGCTCCAGTATACTCTGCATATCCTTCTGCCGGAGTCCATGTGCTGTTATCTACAGACGTCTCAACCGCATATTTTACAAGCTTGTCTCCGCCTGTATGTCCGACTACGATATGAGCGCTTTCCAATACAGCTTCTGTTCCGAGGTCATATCCTAAGAAATCATCTTTCAGAACAGAGTCACTTGTTGAATTTCCGTCTCCATCAGGATCGTACCATACGAATGTATTGTCATCTCCGTCATAAAGACTCGTTTCTTTCCCTTGCGCTACTTTCCAACGCTCCGTCTTGATCACTTTGTATGTGATCGGAGTCGTCATATTCTTCGGCGCGCGGATATCTAATTCACCGATGCGTACCCAGCCTGCCGTCTGCTCTTTATTCACAAGACGGATTCCTTTGATCTTGTCAGTTACGTTAATGTTTACTGTCTGATCTTTCGCGTTCGTAAACTCTCCTGCCTTTTCCAACCGCTCTGTCCGTCTGTGCTATACTGTATTTCTACTTTTTTAAACACATCCGCAGAAGAAGTTTTGCCCTGTGTCATTCTTATGCTTCCGATCTGCTTCGCTTCCGGGAAGGTAATCTGGATATAAGCGTCTGCCGCGATCGTATCTTTTCCTTCGCCGCTGTACGGTCCTTTAGCGATCCACATTTCTGTAGACAGATCTCCGTCAAACATTTTTGCCGCCGTATGATCATTTCCCTGTGTGGAAATACCGCTGAACGTCACATCTCCTGTGTAACGCTCTGTATCTTCGGAAACTTCTTCTTTTTTGTTGATCTGGATTTCGCGTACCTCAAGCCAGCAGTCATTTACATTTGCCGCTGTCGCAATGAGGCGGATTCCTTTTGCTTTCAGATCACTCGGAAGATTTGCTTCTTTTACATTGATGTCCTGAACTTTACCGAATTCTCCGGCAAAATTGTTTTCCATGCCTGTCAACGTCAGATCTTCCATGTTCCTTCTTCTGTCATATACTGCAGTTTTGCATGTTCAAAATGATCTTTTCCGCCTCCGAGAAGGAAACGAATGCTGTCAATATCGATTACTTTGTTGTATTCTACACCGATATAATCATCTTTCGACAATGAATTCGGCGTTTTGTAAACTGCACTTGTAGACTCGTCGCCGTCAAAAATATTTTCTTTAGAACCTGTCGGCGCGTCTTTTCTGCTTGTAATGAATTTTGGGATCACTTTGTCGGGATTGACCGCTGTTTCCGCTTTTGCAGATACATACTCTGCCAATGTATTGATAAACGGAACAATGTGCTGTACGCCGACCTCGGCATATTCCTGATGATCCACATATAAAAAGTCATATGTTTTTGAACGGTCGAACGCCGTCTTTCCTGCTGTATTATAGCTGATCACAGAAGATACGTCTCCTGCCAGAGCGCTCTTTACGCCGTTTAAGTATGCGATCGCCGCTTCTGTCGTGTCATCCCAGCAGTTCAGCCAATATACGATCTGACCTTTGATCGCCTCGTTTCCGCCTGCACGATATGTCTTTGAAGCTTTTTGAAGCACTTCAAACTCTGCGATTACCGCATCTACTTCTTCCGCCGTGAGAGTCTCTGCTTCCAGTTTTTCTTTAAATGCATTTAACTTCTCTTTCAGTACAACAGATTCCTGCAAAGGTGTTACACGCGTATCCATCGCCTGATTGATCATATGCTTTGATAATTCACGCAGGGCGTCGCTCGCATCATTCATAATTGCCGAATTATGATCTACAAAGGAAAATGCATCATTCCATGACTTGTCTGCCTCTTCCTTTGTCTCCCAAATATTCCATGCATAATCTGCATTACCGAAAATAGCAACCTTGCTCGGTTCCGACTGCTGCATCGGGTTAAGCATGATTCCCTGGATTTTAGACGGCTCTACTCCCGGATGAAGGAACGTATCATAACCGCCCATGATCAAATGTTTCTTAGAGTTATCCGTACACGGCCAGTTGATCCACATAAACGGTCCGCGTCCAACGTTATTTGTAAACGTAGAAGTAAAGTTATTTGTTACTTCTCCCCATACTCTTCCGCCGGTCATAACGATCTGAACATTAGCCGGAGCCTTTTTCAACTCCTGAAGTTCTGCGCTGCTTCCGTTGCCCATATAGTCATACGGAACATAAGGATCGTCATCTTCATATCAGGATACTGCTTTTTCACCTCTTCAAGCCATGCAGTCATATCGTTTAACAGACGTACTCCATTCGGTCCGCCCGGATTCCAAAAGTCGTCTGCAAGGATTGCGATCTGACGTACGCCTGATCGATCACCTGTTTGAATTTTGCCTGAAGTTTCGCCAAATCAGCTTCATAATTATCATCAAAACGAAGATGATTGCCCTGCGGGAACGGATGAAGGGCATAAACAAATCGGCATTTTGATTCATTTCCCGCCTCTGCAAGCGGTCTGATCTTATTTGCCAGCTCTTCTTCCGTATAAAGCTGATCCCACTGTGTACGATGTTTCGGGTCGTCTTTCGGCGCATAGAAATACGCGTTTAATTTGTAATATCCACCCCATTTCATCAAGTTTACACGATCTTCTGTAGACCACGGATTTCCATAATAGCTTCAATAAAACCACGGCTTACTACGTCCGCATAGTCCTCGATCTCAAAGTTTCTGATTGTCAGGCTGTCCATCTGTGCAAAAACATGATACAGCGTAGTCAATCCATAAAATGCAGAATCTGCATCTTTTCCAAGTACGGATATTACATTCTCATCACTTGCCAGAAAGTAAGAATCCGTCTTTCCAAACAAAGAGTCTTCCGGCTGATATTCTTCTGTAATATAATCTTCTGCCGTTCCGTCCTGTCCATGTACACCGACATATACATTGGTTGCGCCTTCTTTTGGCTGCTCTGCTTCGTTTACCTCGATTCCTTTGAGGTCTGCCGCCTCTTGCAGACGGTTCTTTGTCGCCTCATCGATTCCTTTGTCATAGATTACATTCAATTCTTTTCCGAGAATGTAATCTCCTTCCTGATACTCCACCTTATGTGGATTCGGATAAATGAGGTAGTCTTCTTGCGGTTCTTCCGCTGCCTGCGCCGGAACAAAATTGCCCGGTATCACAACGGCGACTGTAAGAACCCTGCGAGCAGTCTTTTGATCACTCTTCCTGCCATAAACCTTTTCCTTCCTTTTCTCATAATATTATCAGGATACTACCATCTATCATTATATCATTTTTTACTCATTTACGATGTACTTTTTTGTTTTTTCATCTATTTCATCATATTTACTTCCTTTTCTATCAATCATTTTGTCATTTCACCGTCTTTTTGAACAGTTTCGCTCTCTTATTTCCTCCATTACAAAACGCATAGCCAAAGATACGATAAACGCCTTTGTCTATGCCGTTTCTATTTATATTTTCTTCTATTTTGATTCCTCTTCTTTTCTTCGCAAAATATCATATACGTCCGGGATTTCACTTAGTTCAACATAGAGCAGCTGTTTCGAGTGGGGCGCACTTTCCTGCTCTTTTCCCTCTTCATTCAGGATGCGCAGCACTTCCGCTTCTATGTTTCTGCCGTCCGGCTTCATAATTTCAATCGTTTCCCCGACAGAAAATTTGTTTCTCTGCTCTATCCTGCACAATCCGTCTTTGATCTCCCCGACAATGCAAGATAAGTATACTCTTTATTGTATGTGTTGCTGTCATAGATCTGTGTCGTCTCATCCGGTTTCCCAAAGAAAAATCCGGTCGTAAACTGGCGGTAAGTACAATTTGAGATCTGTTCTTTATACCAGGGCATGTTCTGTTCATATAACTTCGGATCTTTCTTATAGTCATCGATTGCTTTTCGGTACGTCCTTGCCACTGTCGCCACATACAGAGCGGTTTTCATTCTGCCTTCGATTTTCAGACTGTCGATCCCCGCATCGATCAGCTCCGGTATATGTTCGATCATACACAGGTCTTTTGAGTTAAAAATGTAAGTTCCTCTTTCATTTTCATAAACAGGAAGGTACTCTCCCGGTCTTTTTTCTTCCACGACCGCATATTTCCAGCGGCACGGATGAGTACATGCTCCTCTGTTCGCATCTCTTCCCGTAAAATAATTACTCAAAAGACATCTTCCCGAATAAGAGATACACATCGCCCCGTGAATAAACGTCTCGATTTCCAAATCTTCCGGAATATTTGCCCGAAGTTCTTTTAGCTCTTCCATCGACAGCTCTCTGGCAGATACGACTCGACTCGCCCCCTGTTTATACCAGAAATTATAGGTTGCATAATTTGTATTATTTGCCTGAGTGCTTATATGCCTTTCTATCTCGGGGCATATCTCTTTGGCAATCTCAAATACTCCCGGATCTGCAATGATCAGTGCATCCGGTTTGATTTCCTTTAACTCTTCAAAATACTCACGCACCCCGGCAAGGTCATCGTTGTGCGCCAGAATATTAGCGGTCACATATACTTTCACACCATGCTCATGGGCAAATTGAATTCCTTTTCGCATCTCTTCCGTTGAAAAATTCTTCGCTTTTGCTCTAAGACCGAAAGCTTCTCCTCCGATATAGACCGCATCAGCTCCGAAAATAACTGCCGTTTTCAACACTTCCAGACTACTCGCCGGAATTAATAACTCAGGATGTCTGCTCATCTTTCTCTTCATTCTCCTACTTCTTCTTTTTCTGTTTTTATGGCGGCTTATAATTTTGCGCTTTACTGCGCAATGTCCGTTCCGACTTCCTTTTTCACACTCAGCGCCACCCCGTCTCCTAAAGGAATGATCGATGTTACAAGCGCATCGTTATGTTTTAATTCGTACAGATATTCCCGCATCCGCGCATGAATCGTACGATCCCGCCGTTCTACCGCGAAACGTGACTCGATCACATCACCGTCCTGCATCACATTATCCGAGACAAGGATACCGCCCTTTGCAAGCAGACGCAGTATCTCCGGCAGATAATGAATGTACTGACCTTTCGCCGCATCCATAAAAATAAAATCATACGGTCCTTCCAATGTTTTCAGCACATCCATCGCATCGCCTTCCAGCAAAGTGATTTTCTTCTCTTTTCCTGCACGGACAAAATTTTGTCTTGCGATCGGTATTCTCTTCTCATAATTTTCAATCGTTGTGATCGCACATTCTTCCGGTACATATTCACTCATCAATAACGCAGAGAAACCTACGGCAGTTCCGACTTCCAGAACGCGCATAGGTTTTTTTACCATAAGGAGCACCTTTAAGAAGCTCTGCATCTCACGGCGTATTATAGGCACGTTATCAGCCAGAGCCTCTCTCTCGATGTCCTCTAATATTTCACTGTTTTTCGTATCCAGCGAATTGATGAATGTAATAATACGTTCATCTACTATCATAATTTACACATCCACATCCATGATGATCGGAATCACCATCGGTTTTCTCTTTGTCTTTTTCCAAATATAGTCGTTCATGGAATCGCGGATCACAAGTTTGATCTTATTCCAGTCTGTATGACGTCCCGAGAGACACTTATCCACCGCCTCGGATACCGCTCTTCTCGCATCATCCATCAGTTCTTCTGATTCTCTTACATAAACGAAGCCTCGCGATACGATATCCGGACCTGCAAGCAGGCGGTTCGTTCTTCTCTCAAGCGTAAGCACAACAATGATAATACCGTCCTCTGCCAAATGCTGTCTGTCCCGAAGCACGATGTTTCCTACGTCTCCTACCCCGAGTCCGTCTACAAGAATCGCTCCCGTGTGTACTTTATCTACTACTTCCGCACTGTCATCGCACAGTTCCAGCACATCTCCGGACTGAATGATAAATACATTTTCCTTCGGAATTCCAAGTGATTTTGCCACTTCCGCATTTGCTTTCAAATGACGGTATTCTCCGTGGACCGGAATGGCATATTTCGGCTTCACAAGAGAATAGATCAATTTCAGTTCTTCCTGACAGGCATGTCCCGATACATGGGCATCCTGGAAAATAACTTCCGCCCCTTTGGAAGAAAGTTCGTTGATCACACGGGAAACAGACTTCTCATTTCCCGGAATCGGATTAGAACTGAAGATAATCGTATCGTTTGGCTGTATCGTCACTTTTCTGTGCACGTCCGCCGCCATTCTCGACAGAGCCGCCATAGACTCTCCCTGACTTCCGGTTGTGATAAGAACCATTTTCTCCGGCGGATAATTCTTCATCTGATCGATCTCGATCAATGTGTTTTCCGGCACATCCAAATATCCCAATTCTGACGCTGTCGCAATGATATTCACCATGCTGCGCCCTTCCACAACTACTTTTCTTCCATACTTATATGCCGAATTGATAATCTGCTGCACACGATCCACGTTAGAAGCAAACGTAGCGATGATCAGCCTTGTATTCTGATGTTCCGACAAAATATGATACAAACGTAATACCGACCGTCTTTTCCGACTGGGTAAATCCTCGCCGCTCCGCATTCGTACTGTCTGACATCAGAGCAAGCACACCCTTTTTTCCGATCTCCGCAAACCGCTGTAGATCGATCGCATCTCCGAACACCGGCGTATAATCGACTTAAAATCTCCTGTATGGATTACGACACCGGCAGGCGAATAGATCGCAAGGGCAGACGCATCCTGAATACTGTGGTTCGTTTTAATAAATTCAATCCTGAATTTTCCAAGATTGATCGACTGTCCGTGGCGGACAACTTTTCGCTTCGTCGTCCGAAGAAGATTATGCTCCTTTAGTTTGTTTTCAATAATGCCCATCGTAAGTTTCGTCGTATAGATCGGCAGATTGATCTCTTTGAGCACATACGGAAGCGCGCCGATGTGATCCTCGTGACCATGTGTGATAACAAACCCTTTCACTTTCGATGCATTGTCTTTCAAGTATGTTACATCAGGGATCACAAGATCGATCCCAAGCATATCATCCTCCGGGAATGCCAGACCGCAGTCCACGACAACAATACTGTCTTCATACTCAAAGGCAGTAATATTCATACCGATCTGCTCTAATCCTCCAAGCGGTATGATACGCAATTTTCCGTTATTCTGTTTTTTCAAAAAATAAACACCTCCACTATTTCCCCTTTTTCATGCATTCTCTGCATATTCCGTAAAACTTTACTTCATGATCAAGAACATGAAATCCAATCGTACGTTCAATGTGACGTTCCGCTTCTTCCAGAAGGTCATCATCGAAAGGAATGATTTTATTGCAAGTTCTGCATATAAGATGATGGTGGTTATGTTTCGATCCGCCGTCCAGCAGATGTCCGATCTCGTAACGCACACATCCCTCATCCAAATTAATCTTGTCTATGAGCTGCATATCCCATAAAAGCTGGATCGTACGGTACACAGTTGCAAGTCCGATTTCCGGATGCTCCTGCGTCACCAGCTCATAAATATCTTCCGCAGTCAAATGCCTGCCTTTATTCTGCTCCAAGACAGAAAGGATCAAAATTCTCTGATTCGTAACTTTCAACCCTTTTTCTCTTAATTTTTCTTTGAGCAGTTCTTCTGTCCTGTTCTTTTTCATTCTATCCTCACCCGAAACATCCAAAAGACATTTTTCACTGCGATTTCACGCATTTTGCCATACTGTCATATCTTATATATCACTGTCCGATTTCCCGTGGAAACTCTCAGAAGTTCCCATAGCATACAATGTAATTTTCTTCTTAGATCAGAGTTCAATACTGACATCTTCAAGAAGTTCCTCAAACACCTTGGAGACCGCCTGTAACTCTTTCTCATTTTCAACGATCTCATAAACGCTCTCGCCTGATTCTTCATCACGAACGTCTTTTAATATCAGACATTCCGCATCGTCATCCTCCGACTCCGCAACAAGAATATACGCGCTCCCGTTGATCTTTGTTTCTTCAAGTATAAAAAATTCGTCCTCACCGTTTCCATCCGCAAATGCAAACTTACTTTTTCCATATCCGAACCCCTTACATCTTTTATTTTTCTATCCTGATATCCTGCACAAAATCACCGAAAGCGCCAAAAGACACATCCCGGATTGTAAGCAGCCGCCAAGGTCTTAGCATATCCCGAACTTTGGCTCATTGCCTATACAAAAATGACAGACTTCATTCATTCTGCCTGTTTTTTCATATGCATCAGATCAAGATAACCCTGCAAAATAAACACTGCGGCGATCTGATCTATATGTTTCTTTCTGTTTTCACGGCGCACGTTGCTCTCGATCAGAGTACGTTCTGCCTCTACGGTCTCAGTCTCTCATCCCACAAAATGACCTCTAACCCGGTTCTGCGTTTGAGCATCTCTCCGAATTCCATAGACTGCTGCGCACGCTCTCCGATATCGTTATTCATATGTTTCGGAAAGCCGAGGACGATCTTCTCCACATCATACTTTTGATCAGTTCCTCTATCCTCGCGCAAGTCCGCCGAAGTTTATTTTCTTCTTTTCTCTCGATCGTCTCCACTGCCTGAGCCGTAAGACGAAGAGCGTCGCTGATCGCAACGCCTACCGTTTTCGACCCATAATCAAGTCCCATAATTCTCATATCTGATTATTCCCACGAATGATGTTCGATATACGCTTTTAACAGCTCCTCGACCAACTCATCTCTCTCTACTTTCATGATCAGGCTTCTCGCTCCGTTAAAACTTGTAACATATGTCGGATCTCCCGACATGATATATCCGACGATCTGATTCACCGGATTATATCCCTTTTCTTTCAGCGCCTTAAACACGATCTCCAAAATGTCTCCGGCCGAAATCTGCGGTCCCGGTTCTACCTGAAAGAATTGTGTATTGCTGAGATCACTCATCTTGCTGTTCCTCCTTACCTTCTGTCTTTTTGTATAAGAATTCTATTCCTCATTTTTCATTTTCGGAAACTCCGAAATCACTACCTACAATTCTAATATACTCCCATTCAAAATTCAACGTATAATTTGTGAATGATTTTCAATTCTCACTTTTACGATACAATTAGAAATATTTTTTTCGGTTTCTAGTGCAATTTTCATATACTCTTTTGTATGTCCTGTCATAACAGCCTTTCCCTCGATCTGCGCGCGTTCTTCAAAAAGAACTTCCACTTCTTTTCCGATAAAGCTGTCCTCGTATGCCTTTTTCTTCCGTTCGCCGAGGGCGATCATACGGGCGCTTCTTTCCCCTTTGATCTTCTCATCAATCTGGCCGTCCATCACTGCCGCTTTTGTCCCTTCTCTCTTCGAGTATTTGAAAATATGCGTTTCATAAAAATCAACCCGGTCGACAAACGCATAGGAAGCTTCAAACTCTTCCTCTGTCTCCCCCGGAAATCCGACGATCACATCTGTCGTAAGAGCCGGATGATCAAAATATTTTCTCAATATCTGACACCTGTCATAATATTCTCCGCTTGTATACTTTCTGTTCATCCGCTTCAGCGTCGCGTCACATCCGCTTTGAAGAGAAAGATGAAAATGCGGACACACTTTCGGCATCTCGGAAAGCTCTTTTGCAAACTCTTCCGTAATAATCCCCGGCTCAAGAGAACCGAGACGGATCCGTTCGATCCCTTCGACTTTGTGTACTTCTTTTATAAGTCAAGCAGATGTCTCTGCCCGTCAAAATCGATACCGTAAGAACTCAGATGGATTCCCGTAAGAACAACTTCTTTATATCCGTTTCCGGCAAGATCTCTCACTTCTTCCAGCACGTCCTTTGTCTGCCTGCTCCGCACTCTGCCCCTCGCATAAGATGATACAATACGTACAAAATTGATTACATCCGTCCTGCACTTTAATATACGCTCTCGTATGATCTCCCGGTTTTGTCAAATGCAGTTCTTCATACTCTTTCGTACGGTTGATATCTTCCATCGCATATTCTGTATGACCGCTTTTTTCCATTTCATATTGTTTCAATAATTCCGGCAGATCTTTTTTATGATTATTTCCGATCACAATATCAATACACGGATCGATCTCCTTACCCTCCTGCGCCTGTACATAACACCCCGCCGCCACAACGACCGCGTCCGGGTTTAATTTTCTTGCTCGGTGCAGCATCTGCCGAGATTTCCTGTCTGCTATATTTGTCACCGTGCATGTATTGATAATATAAACATCCGCCCCTTCTTTAAAGGGAACGATCTCATAACCTGCCTGTTCAAGCATTTCCTGCATTGCTTCCGTCTCATATGCGTTTACTTTACATCCAAGATTATGAAGTGCCGCTTTTTTCATAAGTTTACCTCTTTTTCCTATTCTTTCTATCATTGTTCCTTGACTTTTAGTTCCCTATCCCGTAGAATATTCATAAGGTTTTGACCCTATTTTATCACATATTTCAAGGAGGTAGCAAAATGAAAACTGTACAGATTTCATTAAATTCAATCGACAAAGTAAAATCTTTCGTAAATGAGATCACAAAATACGACAACGACTTCGATTTAGTATCTGGAAGATACGTTATAGACGCCAAATCCATTATGGGAATTTTCAGTCTTGATCTCTCCAAACCGATTGATCTTAACATTCACGCAGACGGCGACGTTGATGCAATCCTCGCTGCACTTGACCCGTATATCATCAAATAATAACAGTCAAACATATTTATGCGTAAATGCACAATGCAAAAAGCTGTCTCTTTTGAGACAGCTTTTTTGTAATGGCGACGAGCCAAAGCCCGGGATATACCAAAACTTCGGCAGCCGCTTACAATCCCTGAACATGCCTTTTGGCACTTTCGGTGATTCTATGCCCCTACGGTGATCACTTCTGCAGTTTCAAGCGCCGTCTTCATCAGATCATCGATACAATCTGCCAGATTGATCTCCGACTTTTCGATTCTTTCTACATTCGGCTTTGTCACCGGATGCTTTGCCACGAAAATCGTGCAGCAGTCTTCAAACGGCTGGATTGAAACTTCGTATGTGTCGATCTTTTCAGATATTTCCACAATCTCTTTCTTATCAAATCCGATAAGCGGACGGTATACCGGCAGTGTGCAGACAGCGTTTGTCGCCGCAAGACTCTGCATCGTCTGACTCGCCACCTGTCCGATGCTCTCTCCCGTAACAAGACCGAGACAGCCGTTTTTCTTCGCAAAATGTTCTGCGATCCGCATCATATACCGACGCATGATGATCGTCAGCTCATCGTGCGGACATTTTTCATAAATGGCAAGCTGAATATCGGTAAAATTAACAATGTGAAGCTTGATCGGACCTGAATAAGCAGATACGAGTCTTGCAAGATCTATCACTTTTTCTTTCGCTCTCTCACTTGTATACGGCGGTGCGTGAAAATAAACCGCCTCCAGCTCAACGCCGCGTTTCGCAACCATATAACCGGCTACCGGACTGTCGATCCCTCCCGACAGCAGAAGCATCGCACTGCCGTTTGTTCCGACAGGCATTCCTCCCGGACCCGGAATGATCTCGGAATAAATATAAACTTCTTCTCTTATCTCTACATTCAGACGTACTTCCGGATCGTGCACATCAACTTCATCTCAGGATATGCATCAAGAACCGCCTCGCCAAGCGCACAGTTTAATTCCATCGAATTCATCGGATAGCGTTTATTCGCGCGTCGCGCTTCTACTTTAAACGTCTTGTCTGCCTGAGGATACATCTCGCCTACATAAGCAGTCACGTCTTTTTTCAATCCTTCCGGATCTTTCACTTCTTTGCGGACAACCGGACAGATCCCTACAATGCCGAATACTTTTTTGAGACTTTCAACCGTCTCCTCATAATCATATTCACCCTCGCAGTCCACATAGACTCTTCCGTGACATTTATGAACAAGGAATTCTCCGTCTACGCTCTGAAGAGCATACCTGATCTGACGCACAAGCGCATCTTCAAATATATAACGATTCTTTCCCTTGATCCCTATTTCTCCATATTTAATCAAAAATGAATGAAACTCCATCTTCTTCTCCTTCTTTGCGCCATATCTTTCTGTCATGTGAAATCAGCGCCGTGTATATTTCCGAAGCATCGGAATACAATTATATAGTGTTTCCAACGTATAGTCAATTTCTTCTTTTGTCGTAAACTCCGACAAACTGAACCGCAGCGTCGAATCAAGATATTCTCTCGGCGTTCCTATCGCCTGAAGAACACCGCTTATCGCCGGATGATTAGATGCACATGCCGAGCCTGCCGACACACAGATTCCACGATCTTCCAGCGTATGGAGCAGGACTTCGCCCCTCACTCCGGCAAATCCCGCGCTGACAATGTGCGGAGCGCTTCCTTCATCTGTAAGTCCATGCACTTTCACATTGCCAATCTGTGAAATACAGTCTATAAAATGCGTTTTCAGTTCCCGCATATGCTCCGTTTTCAGCTCAAGATCCTGATAGATCATTTTTGACGCCAATGCCAATCCTGCGATTCCAGGTACGTTTTCCGTTCCTGAGCGCATATCTTTTTGCTGACCGCCTCCGAAAATGATCGGTTTTATCTTCACACGGCTGTCCACATAAAGAAATCCCGCCCCTTTCGGTCCGTGAATCTTATGTCCGCTGGCCGAAAGCATATCGACTCCAAGTCTTTTCGGATAGATCTTATACTTTCCGAATCCTTGAACCGCATCCGTATGAAATAAGATTGACTGTTTATACTGCTTCACGATCCGGCTGCCTCAGCAACGGGCTGTACCGTTCCGATCTCGTTATTGACATACATGACCGATACAAGGATCGTCTCCGGACAAAGCGCTTCTTTCAGCGCGTCAAGCCGAATTCTTCCGCATTCGTCAACAGGAAGATACGTGACGCGAAATCCTTCTTCCTCTTCCAGATAATGCATTGTATTCAAAATGGCAGGATGTTCCACACAAGAAGTGATCAGATGATTTCCGTTCCTTCGATTGGCCCGCGCACATCCTATCAGCGCCTGATTATCACTTTCCGTACCTCCGGAGGTGAAAATAATTTCTTTAGCATTTACTTTTAAAAGCTTGGAAATCGTTTCTTTTGCTTCTTTTATATATCTTTCAGCTTCCATTCCCTTCCGATACATTGCCGACGGATTCCCGTAATCCCGACACATGATATGATAGACAAGCTCTCCCACTTCCGGATAACACATCGTTGTAGCTGAATTATCAAGATAAACTTCCATGATTCCTTTCCTTTACTGATTTCTTACTATTAAATTATGACTCTTCTCTTTTCGGTGACACAGCGCGGCTTTCTATATGATACATCAAGATCGAAGTGTCGTAAGACCCGCAGTCTCTGTCCTTAAAATCCGCTTTCCAAGCGTGACCGGCCGCGCCCCTTTCTCTTTTGCCCTGAGCACTTCCGCTTCTTCAAAACCTCCTTCAGGACCGATAAATATTCCGACCGACTGTCCCGGTTCTATTTGTTCGATCACTCTCACAGTCTCGGCCATACCTTCTTCCAGTTCATACGGGATAAGAACGACGTCAAGACTTTCTGCCTGTTCTAATGCTTCCGTAAAAGAACATACTCCGCAACTTCCGGAATCACGCCTCTTCCCGACTGCTCTGCCGCTCCTTTTGCGATTAGCTGCCAGCGTTCCTGCTTTTTCACCGCTTTCTTCTCATCTAACTTTACGACCGAACGTTTTGCCGAAAACGGAACGATTTTGTGAGCGCCCAGTTCTACCGACTTTTGTACGATCCATTCCATCTTATCGCCTTTCGGAAGTCCCTGAAACAAAATAATTTCCGATGGAAGTTCCGTCTCGGTATCCAGCTTTCGGAACACATCGAGCACTGCCTGATCTTTCTCATACCGATTCAGGCAGCAAAGATAAGTCGTCCCCTGACCGTCATTGATCCTTACATCTTCTCCCACTTTCATGCGAAGTACATTTTTCATATGGTTGAGATCCGCGCCCCTGATCAAAATTTCACTTTCTGTGATCCATGACGGCTCTGCAAAAAACTGCTGCATTCCTCTTCTCCTTACCGTTTTAATTTTTTCGGGCTGTCACACAGACCCACTCGCCTTGATATGTAATGTCAAGCACTTCCAGACCTGCTTTTTTCACAGCTTCCACAACCGTTTCTTCTTTATCATCGATAATACCGCTTGTAATATAGATTCCGCCCTTTTTTATCTGATTCACGACAACCGGAGTCAGCGCTACAAGAACGTCCGCTAAAATATTGGCCGCAACAATGTCATAACACTCATATCCGACTTTATCCTGTACTTCTTTGTCATCGATAATGTTTCCGATCATCACCTCATAACGGTCTTTTGAGATTCCGTTCACTTCCATATTTTCATGAGTTGCATCGATAGCACAAGGATCTAAGTCTGTTCCGACCGAATATTTTGCACCGAATTTCAACGCAAGCATCCCGAGGATCCCGCTTCCGCACCCTACGTCAAGAATCTTCGTATTCTCCGTTACATATTTGCGGATCTGGCGGATGCAAAGCTGAGTTGTCTCATGCATTCCCGTTCCGAACGCCGTACCCGGATCGATATGGATGATCATTTTATCTTCGTCTTCCGGCTTTACCTCTTCCCATGACGGAATGATCAAAACATCGTCTACATAAAACTGGTGAAAATACTGCTTCCAGTTGTTCACCCAGTCCACATCTTCCGTTTCCGACTCTTCGATCAGACACTCTCCGACGTTTACATAAGCCGACATTTCCTCCAGTTCTTTTCTTACATCCGACAGGATCTTCTCTTTGTCTTCTTCCGGTTCCAAGTAAAAACTCAGATACGCCACGCCGTCATCCGCTTCTGTCTGCGGAAGGATATCTACAAACATCTGCTCCTTGTCCGACTGAGTAAGAGGAATTTTATCCTCGATCTCCACTCCCTGAATTCCGAGATCCATAAGCATACTGCTTACAATATCTTCTGCTTCCGTCGTCGTCTTTAACCGAAATTTATTCCATTTCATTTTTTAATCCTCCTGAAACCATAAATTCAAATCTACATTTCCCGTGATACCGGGAACTGCGCCCGTTTCACTGTACTGCCATATTTTATATTCATACGGACACTGCGGCGTCTCATGATAATCCGCATACCAGAAATCATACTCTGTAAGCTGCTCCATATCAAGCGTAAAAGTCATCCATTTTAAATTTGCGTAAATCATCGGATCGTATCCCGCATGTTCGATCGTATCACAAAACACTTTGCAATAATTCGTAAAATCCTGCCGCGTATTTCCATCTGTTCTCGCGCTGTCCCACTTGATCTCTTCTGTATCAAAAACAACAGGACCCGTAATATTATAATGCTTCAAATGCTCAAGCACAAATTCCGCTTCCTCCACTGCCTCAGCCGGAGAAACTGCCTGTGAAAAAAATACACGCCTACCTGCAGCCCTGCTTCCAGAGCGTTCTTCACGTTTTGCTCGTACATCGCATCCAATACAAGAGAGCCGCTCTCTCCGTAAGCCCGATACCCGAGACGAACCATAACAAATTCGACACCGGATTCTTTCACCTGCTTCCAGTCGATCACTTCTCCTTGAAATTCAGATACGTCGATCCCAAGTTTTGCCTTTGCACCTGTTTCCGGGTCCTGATAGCTTTTATAACCTGTCTGCTCATCTGTCTTTAAATCGGAAAAATCGTAAGTACATTTCGGAACATCCGAAAGCAGCGGCGCTTCATAACGGTTCTCTTCCACATCTTGAAAACAGTATCGCTTCTTTTCCCCGTCCTGATTGCCGCCTGCATTTTGTATGAGAGAACCGTTCTTCTGAACAATCCACTCTCCCGAATCGTATGTTTTATCCTCATTTCCTGTTACAGACTGCGAAATCACCTCTTTTTTCGGAGAACAGGCTGCCAGCATAAGAATCGTACAGCTTACAACCGCAATCATCTTTGCCGTTTTTCTCATACTGATTTTTATTTTCAGACTCGTCCTCTCCCCGTTTTCATCTGTCTTTCTTTTTGAATCTGTCCATAGATACGCCTCTTTCTTTCCGATTCATCTATATACGCGCTTCTTCACTCCCGCCCCTTCTCATCCTTTAAATGACCGCTTACTTGAAACTTTCCGCTCTCTCTGCAACATAATATCTCCGATTTTGATCTCTCCGCCTCGGATCACTTTTGCAAAAACACCTTCTCTCGGCATAATGCACTCTCCCATCTTCTGAAAAATAAGACACCCGTGATGACACTCTTTTCCGATCTGCGTCATCTCTAAGATCACATCGCGGCATATAAGCCGTGTTCCGACCGGAAAAGAGCGAAAATCCAAGTTTGTTACTACAAGATTCTCTCCGAAAGCGCCGTCGATCACTTCTGCTCCTTTTGCCCGAAACGCTTCGATCTTATCATGAGAAAGAAGACTCACCTGCCGATGCCATTTTCCGGCATGAGCGTCGCTTCTATCCCAAAATCTTCTATAAAATGTGCGCTGCCCACATTTTGCTTCTGCGTTCCTTTTTCTCTGCTTACACAGACTGCGAGCACTGTTCCGCTTTCTGCTTTTTCTGACATTTTTCTCACACTCCCCGCTATCTTTGTTTTATCTTCTTTATCTTATTGCTCTGATTTTTTGTTCTGATTTCTTTTTCCTGTCAACCGCCGATCTGAGACATCTTTTTTGTTTCGATTTCTTCGCCTTTTCCAGATCTTCCGAACTCATGACCGTCAGGTTTAAAAAACACCGCTTCTCTCATCTTCTCCTCGATCAAACTGTCATCCGCCCCGTTTCTTAACATTTCCCGAACGTCTGTGCCGTTTCCGTATTGCAGACACGGCTTTAAAAATCCTTCCGAAGTGAGTCTGATCCGATTACATTTATAACAAAATTTATGCGAAAGGGCGCTGATAAATCCGATTCTCCCATCAAAATTATGAAAACGAATATACTCTGCCGGTCCGTTTCCTACTCTTTTTTTATATATTTCATAATCGCCGAATTCGTTGTGAAGCAATTTATATATTTCTTCAGACATTTTTCCGTTGAAATTTTTCCCATTTCCAATAGGCATCATCTCAATGAATCTGACATCTATTTTCCTTTTTTTCGCCAAAAGCGCAAGAGAAATGCAATCTTCTTCACAGAAAGGCACACAATTTACTTTCACTTTCAGATCAGGATATTTTAACGCAGATTCCATACCTTCCAACGCCTTTTTTATATCACCGCCCCGCGTCATCCGAAAATAACGTCTTTCGTCAAGCGTATCAATGCTTATATTAACAGAAGCAAGCCCGTTTGAAACTAATTCGTTTATTTGTTCTTTTAATAATATCCCGTTTGTTGTCAACGTCACTTCATCTATACCCGGAATACCCTTTAACTTCCCGACAAGATCCGGTATTCCCCGCCGCACAAGCGGCTCTCCGCCTGTCAGCTTGATTTTCGTAATGCCAAGTCTTACCCCAATCCTGCACACTCTTTCAATCTCTTCAAAAGAAAGGATGTCTTCATGCGGAAGAAAGGAAAAGCCCTCTCCCGGCATACAATAAACACACCGCAGATTACACCTGTCTGTTACGGATACCCGCATGTAATCAATCCGCCTGCCGTACTGATCGTTCATCGTCCGCACTCTCCCGCCTGTCCTGTCAATATTTCAAGTCCATGTTCCACTACCGGAAGAACTGCTTCCAGATTTTCTTTTACCGCTTTCGGACTGCCCGGAAGATTCACGATCAACGTATGATTTCGGATCGCGGAAACAGCTCTGCTCAACATTGCCCTCGGCGTCACTTCCGCCGAAGCTGCTCTCATCGCCTCTGCGATCCCCGGAACATTCCGATGTGCAACTGCCATTGTAGCCTCAGGAGTACAATCACGCAAAGAAAACCCTGTACCTCCTGTCGTAAATACGATATCAACCTTTCATCATCACAAAGTGTACATAGACACTTTTCAATTTCTTTTTGCTCATCCGGGAGAAGTTCCGTTCTCACAACATCGTATCCTGATCCGCGATCATCTCACAGATCAACGGGCCGCTCTTATCTTCTCGTTCTCCCGCAAATCCTTTATCACTCATCGTAACGACCGCAGCTTTCCATCTGCGCGTCCGTTTCTCTTTTTTGCGGCACACGTTCTCCACATCTTCTGCCTCTGCATTTCCCGCAGATCTGTTTTCTGCCGACAGATTTTCACCGACAAGTCCGGCACACCGGTCAAAATCGTTCCATATATCTCCGCTTTTGCCTCCGGTCTTTTTCAAAAGACGGATATCGGTAATCTCCATCTTCTTATCCAATGCTTTACACATATCGTAAATCGTAAGAAGCGCGGCGCTCACTCCTGTCAAAGCCTCCATCTCAACTCCGGTCTTTCCTGTCACTTTCACTGTACAGGTACAGAAGATCGCACATTCTTTCTCATTCATACGAAAATCCACCTTACAATTCGTAAGCGGCAATATATGACACATAGGAATCAGATCTGAGGTCCGCTTCGCCCCTGCAATACCCGCCGTTGCCGCAACAGCCAAAACGTCGCCTTTACCGACTGTCCCTGCTTTCACAGCCTGAAAAACATCCCGGTTTACAAGAATCTTCCCTTCTGCCACAGCCTCTCGTGCCGTCTCTTTTTTGTCGGTCACATCGACCATGACCGCTTTTCCGTTTTCGTCAAAATGTGTTAATCCCATATAGAGTCCTTTCCGTTCTCTTACATTTTTCCAAATCATTTTTTATTCTACCACAGTTTCATAAATTTTTCGACGACAAGATTGTAAAAAAGAATGCCCTGTACCGTGTTGCAGTACAAAGCACTCTTTTTGAATCTTCTTTCGTATATTTACATTTATAAAACAGACGCCGCTTCATGAGCGGTATGAACCGCATGATATAATGTTCCTATTTTCGTATTACAGTCTCCGACGAAAACAACTTCTCTCCCCGCATCCGCAAATGCCTGTACTTTCTCTTCATTTGCTTTTACCCCCAGCGAAAGGATGATCTGTTCATATGAAAGTTCTATCGTTTTTTCATTTTTTACAAATACGATGCGGTCGCCCTCAATGTTCATTTTGACACCGCCGATCATCTTGACCTGTTCTGCTTCCAACAGTCCGCGCAGGGCAATTTGATTAAATTTGGCGCCTCCTCTTCCAAAATCACAGACATCGATCATGTCAACCAAAGTAACTTCTTTTCCCGCTTTTGCCAAAGACAGCGCTGCTTCGCATCCGGTAAGTCCTGCGCCTACGATCACAACTTGCTTCTTTGCAGAAACTTTCCCAAGCTCCACATCTCCGACCCATACGACATCCTCTCTGCCTTTCGCAAACTTCGGAATAACAGGCTCTGCTCCGACTGCCACGATCACCGCGTCATAGTCTTTTCCCTTCAGATCTTCCGCCCGAACTTCACTGTTCAAATGAACAGAAACCCTCTCTTGACCGGAAATAGAATGAATCGTCCATTCTACATATTTTTTGATATCTTGCTTGAATTTCGGAGCGCCTGCCATTGTGAGGACTCCGCCTAAATGATCTTCTTTTTCATAAAGATCTACTGTATGCCCTCTTTGCGCCGCCGTTCTCGCCGCCTCGATTCCCGCAGGTCCTCCGCCTATCACGGCAATCCTCTTAGGCAAAGTGTTCCCCAGATTCATATACAATGTTTCCATCCCAAGTTCTGCGTTTACAGAACACCTCACCGGAGCAAGATCATAATGCGTCCGGTTAATACAATAATTGCATCTGACGCATGGTCTTGTATTCTCAGGGCATCCGCTTTTGGCGTTCTTAACCACCATCGGATCTGCATCAGTCCTCGCGCCATAGAAACCATATCGGCCTTTCCTTCCGCAATATACTGTTCCGCCTGCTCTAATGTAACCGACCCGACTACCGTCACCGGAACAGAAATCTCTTTCCTGATTTTTGCCGCGTCTTCGATGTTGATTCCATGATCGTAATAGATCGGCTGATTCATATAAGGAGCAAGTTTTTGCTCGGAATGCATCCCTCTGGATACATGAAGAAGATCGATATACGGCTCAATCCGTTTTACAAATGCGATAACTTCATCCAGGGAAGGCGAACCCTCGATCATATCATTTGCATTGATCCGATATTCGATAGCCAGACGATCTTTGATCTTCTCACGAACCGCAGCGAGCAGTTCCACCGTAAATCTTGATGCATTTTCAATCGTATCCGCGCCATATTCATCTGTTCTTTCATTGATCCTCTTGTTCAAAAAGCATCCCGGAAGCTGCCCGTGAGCTCCATGGATCACAAGACTGTCAACTCCGCATCTTACCGCGCGCTCTGCCGCCAACGCAAAATCTTCAATATATTCCTTGATCTGTTCTTTCGTCATATAAGTAGGGTCAAGCTCTACCGCCGGCTTATCGCCGTTGTGATCTCTGTCTGCGAAGTTTCCGCCATACATATTAATGGCAAAAGTTCTATTCCGATCTTGCACTGATACATATGGACAAGATCTGATAAGATCGTCATTTCATTTACGACACTTTCTTCGCTCATTCGCAGCAGATGAGTGACAAACGGAGGGAGATTTCGATTGACGCAGCCACATCCGATATTAATACATGCCGCTCCGCCTTTTACGATATCCCTTACCCATTCAATCAATTCACGGTTTACATGACCGTCCGCCGTCGCAAAGGACGGCCATACAGGAGTGAAAGAAACTCTGTTTTTCAATGTCATGGGGCCGATTTTGATAGGACTTAAAACATGTTCGTAGTTCATTTTCTGTTCATTCATTTTCCGATGTTCCTTTCAAAAGTATTTAATCATCTTTTGAATGTCTTGCACCGATCTGAAAATCTTCGTTATGATCGAACATATATTTCACGGTGATTGGATCATCCCCTGTCAGTTTTTTGAAATCATCAGTAAAGATATCCATTTTTCCTTCTCTGATCGCCTGCGCAAACGTCACCATTCCATCGCTTGAAAACGGAGCTTCACTGTCTTCCAGGAATACGCCGTCCGTCGTTCTCGGCACTCCCATAGCATCCCATATTTGATAGTTTTCTTCATCCGTTACATTCTGAAACGTCAGATTATTTCCTGTAGATTCATTTCCGATCTCGATAAACTGAGTAATCGTCATCAGCTCCGGTCCGTTAATGTCCCAAACTTTCCGTGTAAACTCGCCCGATCTGTGGAGCGCGTATGCCACAGCCTTCGCACAGTCTTTTCTGGAGATATAAGCCATCAATCCGTCGCCCTGTGAATTTGTGAGCGGAGTTCCCATTTTACATAAGTAAAGTAATTTGTGACCATCGCCTCTGCATACTGTGAATTTCTCATAAACTGATAATCTAAGCCGACCTCTTTTATATAATTTTCTGTATAAATGTGGTCTTTCTTTTCAACACTAGGATTTGTCTCATCGTCTGCATTCACTAACGAAGTATAAATAATCTGTTTTACTCCTGCCGCTTTTGCCGCATCTATCGCATTTTTATGAGCTTTCTGCCTTTTCGCTCCTACAAACGGCATCGAAATAAGAGCCAGCGCATCTGCTCCTTTGAATGCCTCCGACAATCCATCTGCGTTGTTAAAGTTTGTCTGACGAGTCTCGACTCCCATATCTGCATATTTTTTGAGCGCCTCTTCACTATAACCACAAAAGATCAGATTCTCTTTCGGTTCTAAAGTAAGCAAAATTTCAGCGGCAGTTTCACCTAAATTTCCGTCAACACCTGTCAATAATAATTTACCCATCGTTTCATTTCTCCTTTGCTTTTCATACTGTAATGATAATATTTTAACAAGCAAAAAGAAACTACCTGCTTTTCTATAAAGACTATAAGTTTTTCTTATAATCTTTAAAATATGCTACAATATATTCATAAAACTGAACAACACTTTGTTTTTTATTTTCTTTTAAATAAGCCACCGCAAAATCTGCATGATGATGACTTCCTACTATTTTTACAGTGCACAGATCTTCCTCTTCCGGCACAACCTCTCTGCCTGTATATCCTATTCCTTCATCCAGTTTTATAGATATAAAATACTCCGAAAGAGAATTCACTTCTTTTACAATATTCGGTTCAAACCCATCCAATATAAACGCCTTCATAAAATCATCATAAAACTTTCTGCCCATCTGCGAAGATAACGTGATCATCGGCTCGTCTTTTACTAAAATGGGGTTGATGCTTTTATACTGACTTAATCTGTTTTTTCTGCTGCATACAATACACGTTTCCGACTGATGAATCGTTTCATAAGAAATATCCGGGTTTACAGAAACTCTGATGACAGACCAAAAGCAATATCAATATCTCCTGCCTCCAACAGCTTTTTCCCCTCTTCAAATGTATAAACACGAACATCAAAATGCGTTTCATGCCCTTCTTTATATTCATTGATAATACGGGGAAGATATTTATTTTCAAACGGACCTGTAATCCCCACTACTATTTTCTGCGAATTCTTTTTTTGAATATAACGCGTCTGTTTCTCGATTTTCTCATATTCCTCAGATAACTGTTTGATCTTCTGATAATAATATTTACCGGCTTCCGTCAATTCAGGGCGGTATTTACTCCTGTCAAATAAACGAACTCCGACTTCTTCTTCCAGTTTAGAAATCTGCTGGCTAATGGCAGCCTGCGACAAATAGTGCTTTTTCGCCGCCTGCGAAAAGCTTCCTGTTTCTACAACTGACATAAAAAAATAAAAACTCTTTTTTAACATGTTGCCACCTCACCTGTTCCTGAGAATACTCGTTCTTTAAACTGCTTTCCTTTTTAGTATTCTTTCGTTGTTATATGTGCGAAAGATCTTGCACTCAAGCTTCGGTTGTAAAAACTCAGTGCAGTTCAACTCCCATCATACCACATACAAAAATCATTTGCATCCGATCAGAACTCAACTCCACCGTCCGATCAGACCCCAGTTCGATTTCATCGCTTCACTCTTCATCTCACTGACGGGCGTCCGCCCTATGCTTAAAAAAGAGGACTCCGCACCTTGTAAGCAAGCTTACGCTGCGGAGTCCTCTTTTATGCGCAGGTCTGATCTGTTGATTCAAACTGTGAATTGTATAGTTCGGCGTAGAAGCGTTTTGGGCGAGGAGTTGTGTGTGTGTTCCTTGTTCGATGATATCGCCGTCTTTCATAACGAGAATGAGATCTGCGTCTCGGATTGTCGATAATCTATGGGCGATAACGAAACTTGTTCTGCCTTTCATCAAATTATCCATTGCTTTTTGGATTCTTACTTCTGTTCTTGTATCGACGGAACTTGTCGCTTCGTCAAGAATGAGGATCTTCGGATCTGCAAGTATTGCTCTTGCGATCGTAAGAAGCTGTTTTTGTCCTTGTGAGATGTTTGTTGCTTCTTCATTGATTTCCATCTGATAGCCTCCCGGAAGTGTCTGGACGAAACGGTGAACATGTGCTGCTTTTGCTGCCTGTATAACTTCTTCCTCTGTTGCGTCGAGTTTTCCGTAACGGATGTTATCCATGATCGTTCCGTGGAAGAGCCATGTATCTTGAAGTACCATTCCGAACATTTCTCTTAGTTCGCTTCTGTTGAAGTCTCTTACGTCATGGCCGTCGATCTTGATCGAACCGCTGTTTACATCATAAAAGCGCATGAGCAGTTTGATCATCGTTGTTTTTCCGGCTCCTGTAGGACCGACGATTGCGATTTTCTGACCTTCTTTTACATTTGCAGAGAAATCGTTAATGATGATCTTTTCCGGATTGTATCCGAAATGAACATTTTCAAACTGTACATTTCCGTGAAGTCCTTCTACCGAAACAGGGTGTTCAACCGTCTGATCTTCTTCCTTTTCTTCGAGGAATTCAAACACCCGCTCCGATGATGCCGCCGCAAGCTGAAGCATGTTTGTCACCTGAGCAACTTGTTGGATCGGCTGTGTAAAGTTTCTCACATACTGAATAAATGACTGGATATCTCCGACTTCTATTGTCTTTTTAATCGCCAGAAAACCTCCGAGTATCGCTACTCCTACATAACCTAAGTTCCTACAAACTGCATGACCGGCATCATCATTCCAGAGAAAAACTGGGATTTCCATGCAGATTCATACAATTTATCATTTGTCCGGTCAAATTCACGGATCACATCGTCTTCTTTGTTAAATGCCTTGATCACGTTGTGTCCGCTGTACACTTCCTCGACCTGACCGTTTACATTTCCGAGATATTCCTGCTGTCCGCTGAAATATTTCTGCGAATGTTTCATAACGAATGAGATCAGCCAACGGAAATCGGCAGGATCAACAGCGCCACAACCGTCATAAGCGGACTGATCGAAAGCATCATAACGAGAACTCCTATCAGAGTCGTCACAGAAGTAATAAGCTGCGTCGCGCTTTGGTTCAAACTCTGTCCGAGAGTATCTACATCATTTGTCACACGGGAGAGCACCTCTCCGACAGGCTTCGTATCAAAATAATCCATCGGCATCCGATTGACCTTTTCCGTAATATCTTTTCTCAATCGGTACGTCGTTTTCTGTGAGATTCCGGTCATAATCATTCCCTGAATAAAGGAACAAAGCGCGCTGACTACATACAGACCGAGAGTAATAAGAAGGATCTGTCCGATTTTTCCGAAATCCATTCCCGATCCGCCCGATACTTTACTGACAAGCCCGTTAAAAATCTCTGTTGTAGCCTTACCTAATATTTTCGGTCCGACAATGTTAAATACCGTTCCGCATACTGCGAAAACAGCGACAAAAAGCATCTGCACTTTATATACGCTCATATATTTTACAAGTTTTTTAAGCGAGCCTTTAAAATCCTTTGCTTTTGCTCCTCCTCGCATTCCTCCATGAGGACCTTTCATTCCGTGCCTAGACATCGCTTCTCACCTCCTGTTCCGCTGTTTTTGCACTGATTGCTTCTTTTCTTTCTTCTGTTTTTATCGTTTCACTTTTTATATCTTCCGTTTTTCTGTCTTCACTTTGCATTCCATCTTGAAGTTCTTTTTCAGACAACTGGGATGCCGCAATCTGTTTGTAAACTTCACAGTTTCTAAGAAGCTCTTTATGTGTACCGATTCCTGCAATCTTTCCATCATCAAGTACAATGATCTGTTCTGCATTTAAAATCGTACTGATTCGCTGTGCCACGATCAGCACCGTACTTTCTTTCGTCCGCTTTTTCAAAGCTTTCCGTAGAGCAACGTCTGTCTTGAAGTCAAGCGCCGAAAAACTGTCGTCAAAAATAAACACTTCCGGTCGTTTTGCGATCGCCCTTGCGATTGAAAGTCTCTGTTTCTGGCCTCCGGACACATTCGATCCGCCCTGCGAAATAGGACTTTCATATTTGTTCGGCTTTGCTTCGATAAACTCTGTTGCCTGCGCTATCTGCGCAGCTTCTTTCATCTCCTGCCCGCCGCCTTCCGGATTCCCGAACATAATATTCGATGCGATATCACCTGAGAACAACAGTCCTTTCTGAGGAACATACCCAAGTTTATCTCTCAAATCATGCTGTGTCACTTCACGAATATCTGTTCCATCCAAACGGATACTTCCGTCCGTCACATCATAAAAACGGGGGATCAGATTGACAAGCGTTGATTTTCCGCTTCCGGTACTTCCGATAATCGCTGTCGTTTCTCCCGGTTTTGCCGTAAATGTAATATCTTCAAGAACATTTTCATCCGCACCCGGATATTTGAAAGAAACATGGTCGAATGTGAGCACACCTTTTTGTTTTTCTTCAATTTTTCGGTGTTTTCGGATCATGGATCACCGTCCTGCTGGACAGAACCTCATCCACACGATCTGCCGCAACAGCCGCTCTTGGAAGCATAACCGACAACATGCATATCATAAGGAATCCCATAATAATCTGCATCGTATACTGGATAAACGCCATCATATCTCCGACCTGCATCTGTCCGTCGTTGATTCCTTTGCACCGGACCACATGATCAAACCGAGATCCCGTTCATAATAAGCATCATGATCGGCATCATAAACGTCATCGCGCGATTTACGAACAGATTTGTTTTCATCAGATCCATATTTGCTTTGTCAAACCGCTTTTCCTCATGCTTCTCTGTACTAAACGCCCTGATCACAGGAAGTCCGGTCAATATTTCTCTCATAACAAGGTTCACTTTATCAACTAATTTCTGCAGGCTCTTAAATTTCGGCATTGCAACCGCAAACAAAACCAAAACGACTAAAGCGATCAAAACAACTGCCAGACCGATGATCCAGGACATTGAAACATTTGTCTGAAATACCTGCACAATGCCTCCGATCGCAAGAATCGCGCATAAAGTACAATTCTAAGCAGCATCACGATAATAAACTGTACTTGTTGGATATCGTTTGTACTTCTCGTGATCAAAGACGCCGTGGAAAATGATCGAACTCATTGCTTGAATATCCTACGACTTTCTTAAACACTCTTCCTCTTAGATCGCGTCCTGCCGCCGCTCCGACGCGGGATGCAAGAAATCCGACAAGAACGCTTGCCACCATTCCGAGAAATGCAAGACCGATCATTTTTGCTCCTGTTGAAAACAGATAGCGAAACTGCAATTCATCCATATCGATACCGAGATCTGCATAAGCTTCTTTTACATAATTTACGGCAGCCTGCTCTGTGATCGTATCAGGAAGTTCTTCCGTCTTTTTTTTTCATCTCCGATACAAATGCCTGTTTCTGCTCCTGCGGCATCATTTTCAAAATATCCAAAACCGTCATATCTTCCGATATCATTTCCGGAGGAAGCTGTGCTTTCAACTGTTCTTCGATATCTGCGGTCATATCGCTTCCTGATTCAAATCCTGCCGCCATCATCATAGGCGCTGCCAGAATACCGCTTAATTTTTCCGTCCTATCCGTATCTTCTTTTACAGTATCTTTTAAGACATAAGCCTGTTCTTCATATGTTTTGTCATCCTTTTCATATGCCGACAAAACAGTTTTTCCGTCTTTTTCAGAAGTAAAAAGCAAAAGTGTCTCCATATCTTCCGCGGAAATCGCATCCGGTATATGATCTTCAACTCCGCCTTGTTGGATTCCCACATTGACGATGTCCGAAGTATATGCAGGCAAAGACAGATCACAATACGCCTGCACGATCAAAATGGCCACGATCGCAAGAAGCGCTTTCCAGTGCTCGGACGCATACTTAAATAAGTTTTTCATATCTTTTCTTTCCTTTCATATTGATCAATATTATTGTTTACATGAACTAAAAGCCTGCGAAACAATATTTTTTCTTCTACGCTCATTCCTTTAAGCAGGATCTCCTCCATTTTATCCGTCACGTCTTTTATAGATTGAATGCACGAACGTCCTTTCTCTGTAAGCGCCAACCGCATAACTCTCTGATCCGCAGGATCTGTCTGTCTTGCAATATATCCAAACTGTTCCATTTTACGGATCGATGATGTAATCGACGGAGCGGTAATATTCAACTGCTTTGCCAGATCCTTCTGCGACATAGACTCACAGTGATGAAGCGTAAGTAAAATACTTGCCTGACTTCTGTTTAGATCAAATACACTGTACATATCTTTTGCCGCAACTTTCGCCCGGTGCGACACAATTCCCAATATCCCGATCACCGGAGCATCGTTATATCACATTGAAACATGTTATGCCTCCCTCTTACTTTTTATTTATTAGTTAGATAACTAAATAATATATTAGTAATATAACACAAAAAGTCAACATATACATGTTGACTTCACATTTTTTCATACTTTTTGACTAATTTTATTTAGTAGGTTAATTATATGTCTCCTGATTTTCTTCCCGTTCTTTCATTTTGATCGTCTGCACATTGATTCCGTTTACTTCTATATGATCGTCCACCGGTATCACAAGACAGCGGCGTCCGTCAATGATCCTCGTCTCAACGAGATCCGCTCTTTCCGGATTTACCTTAATAACGATGTCCGGAGTTTCAATCTGAAACTTCTCGTCTCTGCAATATTAGATGCTAAAAGCGATGTTTTTTCTCCTGCATTTTCCGTGAAATTGCGGTCGAAACTTTCCATCTTTTCCGCCTCTACACCGCTTTGCTCAAACACTTTCTTCATATCTGTCAGATCAAGCGCCAGCGGTTCCGGTTCTTCCTTATGTTCTTCTATCAACTGATTCAGCGTTTCATGAATATTTCTGACGGTCTCATAATCTCCGTCCTCACCAAGCGTGTCTTCGATCAACATTTTAAACGTTTCTTTCTGCGTATCGGCAGACATCGGCATCTTCGTTCCGAAAAGCTGATCGATCATTCCGGGCTGTAAATCTTCTGATTTCTTCGTATAATATAGCATACTATGTAAATCCGTGCTTCGGTCATTAAAGGCAGGGAACAAAAATCCTTATCGGGCATATCTACGATCCAGTCTCTTATCCGATCCTGAATGCAGTTGCTTTCCGCATTATAACTCAATCCTGCTTTCGACAAAGACACCGGGCAGAGACTCATAAGCAAATATTCATACACTTCGTCAGACGCGTCGAACATTTCGATCCCGTCGGAAGATTTTCCCGGAACATCATACATCGCATGGATCAAAATAATGTAATAATTCTCGGCACAGTCGTATGCTCGATGACCTTATCATAAAACTCTTCCAAAAGCATATCATCCTGAAGCTTGCTGCTGCGAAGCTTCAAAAGAAACTCCTGCGTTCCCCCGGGCATCTCCGCATCGATCGGAAATTCCATATTCAATATATTTTTCCCGACCGTACCGGAAAGCGTCTTTTTAAAAATGTCAAAATATTTAAACGCCTCTTCTTCCGGCAATGACAAAAAAGCTTCTTTTGATTCCATCTTCTTTTCTTTCTCATGATCTACATAACACCCGCATATACGTGTAATCGCACAATTTGCCGGAGTAAACTGCTTTCTTATCTCTAATATTTCCTTCTTATTCATATTATAAACCCCTTTCCGTCATTCTTCTGTCTGTTTCTTTCGCGCCTGCTTTCATCGCATCTGTTTCTTTCGCATCTGCTTCCGTTTTGCTCATTTTCCGGCGCTATTTCCGTTTGCGCGATCTATTATATCATACACCTGATCGGGGAATTAAAAAAGATTTGATTTTCCCTTTGTTCTATGGTACGATAGCGTCGCAAACAATAAGACCATACAAAATAGACTTTTGATAGAAAGCTTACATTTCAACGCATTTGGCTTCGCACTCTTTCTTGAAATATTTTCAGAGAAAATGCATCGTCAGATGCCTTTTTTACGGAAGGAACTTTTATGAACGCTGCAAGACAAAACGAACAATCGATCTTCCATACTTTTTTTAAATATGTATCATCAAACGTCCTCGGCATGATCGGATTTTCCTGCTATATTCTGGCCGACGTTTTTTTTCATTGCAAGGGGAATCGGCGCAGACGCCCTCGCGGCGCTCAATCTGACGCTCCCTGCATACAACCTTATGAACGGGATCGGTCTGATGATCGGTATGGGCGGAGCCGCCCGCTACTCGCTTTCATCGACACGCCCGGACAGCGATACACACCGCACTGCTTTTACACATGCTCTGCTTTTGGCCGCTCTCTGCGCACTTTTCTTCTCCTTTGCGGGAGCATTTTGTTCAGAAGAGATTTCCGCCATACTCGGCGCCGATCACGACACGATCGGTTACGCCTCCGACTACATCCGCATACTGCTTCTCTTCTCCCCGCTCTTTCTCGGAAACAATCTTCTTCTTTGTTTTGTGAGAAACGACGGAGCTCCCAGACTTTCTATGGCGGGAATGCTTATCGGAAGTCTTGCCAACATTGTACTGGACTATATTTTTATCTATCCGCTTGGCATGGAAATGGCAGGAGCCGCCACTGCGACTGCAACTGCTCCTGTGATCAGTATGCTCATCATGTCTGTCCATTTTATAAAGAAAAACAACCGGTTTCATATTACAAAAATACGGCTGTCATTAAAACGCGCCGCTGATATTTGTTTCCTGGGAGTTTCCTCTCTTGTACTGGAGCTTTCCTCTGGAATCGTTATTATCGTATTCAATTTCCTGATCCTTAAGTTGAACGGAAATACAGGTGTTGCCGCCTACGGAATCCTTGCAAATATCGCCCTTGTCCTCACTTCTGTTTTACAGGGATCGCGCAGGGCATACAGCCTATCGTCAGCAGACATGCCGATGCAAAAGGAAAGCATGTACAAAACAGTATACGAAAATATGCGCTGATCACAAGCCTTCTCCTTTCGCTTGTTTCCTACATAACGATCAGTCTTTTTTCTGTTCCTATCGCCGAAGCATTCAACAAGGCGGATGATCCTCTGTTGACAACTATCGCTTCCGGAGGCATGAGAATTTATTTTATCAACTTATTTTTTGCCGGAGTGAACATTATAGCATCTGCATTTTTATGTTCATGCGACAAACCAAAACTTGCATTTGTCATCTCTGTTTTAAGAGGCTTTATACTGATCATTCCTGCCGCATGGATTTTGTCGTCATTATTTGGATTGACAGGGATCTGGCTTACCGTTCCTGTCACCGAAGCGATTGTATGCCTGTTTTCATTCCTGTTTCTTTTTCGCGGCACACACACTCAAATAGTACAGTCAACATAAAACGCCCACTCTTTCAGGCGTATCAAAAAGTATCGGGATACAAAATTCATCTTCTGTATCCCGATACTTCGTTTTTACTTACATTCCGCTGTACGCAGTATTTTATTTGCATTTTCAATCCGCTCTTTTGTCGGAGGATCAATCCCCTCCAACGGATACTCATATCCGAGTTCTTTCCATTTATATGCTCCGAGCGTATGATACGGAAGGACTTCGACTTTTTCCACATTACTTAGTCCGTCAATGAATTCACGGAGTTTTCCAAGCGCTCCGTCATCGTCGCTCCTCTGCGGAACAAGGACATGACGAATCCAGACAGGTTTTTTAATCTCATCCAAATATTTAGCGAAATCAAGAATATTTTCATTCGTACATCCTGTTAATATCTTATGCTGCTCATCATCGATATGTTTTATATCGAGCATCACAAGATCTGTATATTTCATCAGTTCCTGTACTTTCCCGAAAAACGGTTCTTCTCTCGTAAACGGATTTCCACTTGTATCAAGCGTTGTATGGACTCCGGCTTCCTTCGCTTTGCGGAACAATTCAATCAAGAAGTCAATCTGAAGAAGAGGCTCTCCTCCGCTTACCGTGATCCCGCCTTTATCTCCCAGTAAGTGCGATAGCGCAGAGCTGTTTTCAGAAGCTCATCTGCCGTATACAGCGTTCCTTTCTTAAGATTCCATGTATCCGGGTTATGACAGAACTGACAGCGCATAGCGCATCCTGTCAAAAAGATCACGTATCGTACTCCCGGTCCGTCTACTGATCCAAAACTTTCAAGTGAATGAACGTATCCTTTTATTTCGTTTGCCTGTTCCATTCCGGCGTCTCCTTTTCATTTTATAAAGATTTATAAAGAAACCGGTTCTTCTGCCAAAGATCATATCTCAAGCAAAAGAACCGGACTTCTTCATCTTATAGTCACATTTTTCTTTCTAAAGAAATCTGCAGACCTTTATTTATTGTAACAGTTCAGCCATACAGTGCAGTTTTACGAATGGCGCGGACTGAACTGTTACTATTTATTACATAGACTCGTGGCAAGTTCTTGCGATTACGTCTAACTGCTGCTCTCTTGTCAGGTCGATAAACTTAACGGCATATCCTGATACACGGATTGTAAGTTGCATATTCCGGTTTTTCCGGGTGCTCCATAGCGTCGATCAGTTTATCTGTACCGAATACGTTTACGTTCAGGTGGTGTGCTCCCTGATGGAAGTATCCGTCCATTACGCGGGCAAGATTTACTTTACGCTCGTCATCATCATGTCCGAGTGCATTCGGCTGATCGTCTGTGTATTAGAGATTCCGTCAAGAGCCAGCTCGTACGGAAGTTTTGCTACAGAGTTCAGGGAAGCAAGAAGACCGTTCTTCTCTGCGCCGTAAGACGGGTTTGCTCCCGGTGACAGCGGCTCGCCTGCTTTTCTTCCATCCGGAAGAGTTCCTGTTGCTTTTCCGTAAACTACGTTTGATGTAATTGTCAGGATCGATGTTGTAGGCTCAGAATCTCTGTATGTGTGGCATTTGCTCAATTTGTGCATAAATGTCTTGAGCAGCCAGATCGCAATATCGTCTGCACGGTCGTCATCGTTACCGTATCTCGGGAAGTCTCCCTCGATCTCAAAGTCTGTTGCAAGACCGTCTTCGTCACGAATTACTTTTACTTTCGCATATTTGATTGCGCTTAAGGAGTCTACTACATGTGAGAATCCTGCGATACCTGTTGCAAATGTACGTCTTACATCTGTATCGATAAGAGCCATCTCTGCTGCTTCATAGTAGTATTTGTCATGCATGTAGTGGATCATGTTCAATGTATCAACATACAGTTTGGACAGCCACTCCATCATCTCGTCATATTTCTCCATTACTTCATCGTAATCAAGATACTCTGATGTGATTGGTCTGTAAGCCGGAGCTACTTGTACTTTTGTTTTCTCGTCAACACCGCCGTTGATCGCGTAAAGCAGGCATTTTGCAAGGTTTGCTCTTGCTCCGAAGAACTGGATCTCTTTACCTGTCTGAGTTGCGGATACACAGCAGCAGATGCTGTAGTCATCGCCCCATACCGGACGCATAACATCATCGTTTTCGTACTGTACGGAACTTGTCTTTACAGAAATCAAAGATGTATATTTCTTGAAGTTTTCCGGAAGTCTTTCTGAGTAAAGAACTGTCAGGTTCGGCTCCGGAGACGGTCCCATGTTCTCAAGTGTGTGAAGGAAACGGAAGTCGTTCTTTGTTACCATAGAACGTCCGTCCTGTCCGAGACCACCCATTTCAAGTGTTGCCCATACCGGGTCTCCTGAGAACAGCTCGTTGTATGACGGGATTCTTGCGAATTTAACCATACGGAACTTCATAACCATGTGGTCGATCAATTCCTGAGCTTCGCTCTCTGTCAGAACACCGTTCTTCATATCTCTTTCAATATAAATATCAAGGAATGTAGAGATACGTCCGACACTCATTGCAGCTCCGTTCTGTGTCTTGATCGCCGCAAGGTATCCGAAATACAGCCACTGTACTGCTTCTTTTGCATCTTTTGCCGGCTGTGAAATATCATATCCGTAGATTGCTGCCATCTCTTTCATCTGCTGAAGTGCGCGAATCTGATCTGCGATCTCTTCACGAAGACGGAAGTCTGTTCCTTTCATGCCGTGTCTTGCATAACGCTCGAAGTCGTACTGTTTTTTCTCGATCAGGAAATCAATACCGTACAGAGCAACACGACGGTAGTCGCCTACGATACGTCCGCGTCCGTATGTATCCGGAAGTCCTGTGATGATCTTGTTGTGACGGGCTTTCTTCATCTCCGGTGTGTAGATGTCGAATACTCCCTGGTTATGTGTTTTATGATATTTTGTAAAGATCTCTTTCAATCTTTCATTCGGCTCATAACCGTAAGTTGTACAAGCCTTTACTGCCATGTTAATACCACCGTAAGGCATAAACGCTCTCTTAAGCGGTTTGTCTGTCTGAAGTCCGACAACTTTCTCCAGGTCTTTCATGCTCTCGTCGATATATCCCGGGCCGTATGCTGTAAGACCGGATACAACTTCTGTCTCCATGTCAAGAACGCCGCCTTTTGCACGTTCCTCTTTCTGCAGCTCCTGAAGTCTTCCCCACAGTTTATCTGTTGCCTCTGTAGGTCCTTCCAGGAATGATTCGTCTCCGTCATACGGTGTGTAGTTCTCCTGAATGAAATCGCGTACATCTACAGAATTTTTCCAGTTCTTTCCGGAAAATCCTGCCCACTGATCAAATTGTGCCATAATTTGAAAGCCTCCTCTGAAATCTTAATAAATTTATTCGTTTCATACCGAAGCACATCATCTGCGCTTTCGGTTCATGCAATGAGCGGTTAAACAGTCCAAATGATATCGTAATTTGTATCTCATTGCACATGCGCTAGTATAACATCACCCGAAGGAAAAAACAACCATTATAACGAGAATCCTTCTCAAAAACGCCTTTGTTCTTGATTTAGTACAATTTTGCCTGTATACGCTCTTATATTTACTATATATTGTGTTTGTTAAATCATTATCATACTTCAGTAGCGGTACTTTTTCTTCTCCTTTATTAAAAATATAATTGTCACCGCCAAAGCCATCGTTTCTGCAGCCAAAACGGACGTCCACACTCCGTCGATACCGATAATCAGAGGAAGGAAACATACTGCCGCCACCTGAAACAAAAACGTTCTCAAAAACGAAATAGCCGCCGACACAAATCCGTTATTCAATGCCGTAAAGAAAGAAGACGCCCATATGTTGATTCCCATAATCAAGAACGAAAAAGAAAACAGGCGGAATCCGCGAACGGTCATCAAAAGAAGCTCTTTATCATAATTTACAAAAATCCTGACAAGAGGCATTGAAAGTATCTCCGCCGCTATCGTCAGTACAATTCCCGCTACAATCAAAATATTTTTACTTTTCCTGTATAAATTATGAAGCTCTGCGTCATTCCCCGCTCCGTAATGATAACTTACAATCGGAGCGCTTCCGACCGAATATCCCATAAAAACCGCAACGAAGATAAAATTCACATACATAATGACTCCAAACGCAGCCACACCGTCTGCACCTGCAAGTTTCATCAACTGAAAGTTATAAAGAATATTCACAAGAGACGTCGACAAATTCGTCACCATTTCCGACGAACCGTTCATGCATGTTTTCAGAAGAATATCTTTATACAGTTTCGTTCTCCAAGTGATCCGCAGCCCATTGCGGCTTCCTTTCGCAAAAAAGAAAAACGGCGCGATCCCTCCTACGATCTGTCCCATTCCTGTAGCGATCGCAGCTCCTGCCACTCCCCACTCAAATACTGCGATAAACAAGTAATCAAACACAACGTTCGTCAGTCCGGCCGCAATATTGATCTTCAGGCTCAAAACCGGCTCTTCCGCGGCAACGAGAAAGCTTTGAAACATATTCTGCAAAATAAACGCCGTCTGCGTCGCAAAAAGAATTCTTCCGTATACGATGCAATGTTCCAAAGTTCGCCATCCGCTTTGAGCATCCGGGCAATTTGCGGCGTAAAGATAAAACAGATAACCGAAAAAATAACGCTGACGATAATACCGAAATAAAGAATCATCGAAAAATATTGATTCGCTTTTTCCTTCTTACCTTCCCAAGCGTTTTTGCTACGATGCGCTTCCGCCTGTTCCGAGCATAAATCCGATTGCTGCGATTCCCATAGATACCGGCCAGATCAGATTTGTCGCCGCAAATGGCATTTTCCCGACATAGTTTGACACAAAAAGTCCGTCTACAATACTGTACATCGACGTACAGATAAGCATAAGAACTGTTGATATTGTAAAGCGAATCAGTCTGCGGTATGTAAAGTGATCCGAAAGCTGTATGTTCATAATCTTAATTCTCCTACCTTTTGTCTGAAAATTTCCATATATTTTGCATTCAAACGTAAAAGTTTCTTTCTCTCCTCTTCTGTCATATGCATAAAACGCCTGCCTCTGCCTCCATCACGGGAATGATCTTTTGTTTTGCCATCGCTTTTCCTTTTTCGGTCAAAACAATCTGCTTGTCATGCCCTTTGCCGCTTTCCAATACAACGCAGCCGTTTTGCACTAATTTTTTCACCGAAGAATTCACTGTCTGCCGACTGATAGAATACTGTTTTGCGATTTTCCTCTGGCAGCAACCGTCTTCAAACTCTACGATACTATACAGCACAATAAAGTCAGTGTCCGATATTCCCGCTTTTACACATATTTCATGGTAGATACTCTCCATCTCCCGATAGATCCTGTTGTTCTCTTTTAATTCTCTCGACTGCGTATAATTCATGCCAAACCCCACTTTCTGTTTTTCTTTATACATTCTTATACCTTCCATACTTTATCCTTCCCTCCTTCAAAATCCGAAATCGGATTTTTCTCGTTTAATTATAATCCGATTTCAGATTAAATTCAACCATTCATCTATGATGTCTTTACCATGAGGTCCACTAAAAATAACTGTTTTTCTGTTGAGAAAGAGGAAACATTATGACATAATATTATTATAAGTCTGCCAGAACACAAAACATCTTGAACAAGAAGCGCCAAAAACATGAGAATATTTGAATAATAAAATACAAAGCAGGCGTCAGCGCTTTTTATAAGAAAGAAAGGACTTTTATTATGCGTATCCGAAAAGCAACACAACAAGATTTACATTCTATTATGCAGTTATATGAAAAACGCCCGCGCATTCATGCGCGAACACGGAAACCCCGGCCAATGGGGGACGACGTATCCTCCTCAAAACATGATTGAAACAGATATCCGCTTCGGGAATTTATACGTCTGCATCGAAAAAGATACTATCGAAGCCGTTTTCTTCTATAAAGACGGCATAGATCCGACCTATCTGAAAATTTATGACGGACAATGGAAAAACGATGCTCCCTACGGCGTTGTCCACCGGATCACTTCATCCGGCAAAGTAAAGGGCGCAGCCTCTTTTTGTCTTGACTGGGCATTTTCACAATGTGGAAATTTAAAGATCGATACGCACGAAAACAATATCGTTATGCAGAATATGCTGAAGAAAAACGGATTTACTTACTGCGGACGCATCTATATAGACAATGGCGGCGAACGGCTTGCATTCCAAAAAGACTCCCCAGTACCCTGAGGAGTCTCTTGAAGCTATTCTTTTAAGTTATAAGGTTTCGCCAAACCGTACTTTTATATACGCTTTGATCTCTTCTACGCATTTCTCAAATCCGAGTTTTCCACTGTTCAGACACAGATCGTAATTTCTTGCATCGACCCATTCATGACCTGTATGGTATCTGTAAAAATCACCTCTGTACTGATCTGTTTTCTCAATATATTTCTGCATCTCTTTTTCCGTCATGCTGTGACGTTCCATTGAACGATCCAGACAGAACTTTCTGTCTGCATGCACGAATACGCTGACTACATTCGGATAATCTTTTAAAACATAATCTGCGCATCTTCCGACAATAACGCACGACTCTTTTGCCGCAAGCTCTTTGATCACCTTTGCCTGATAATTGAACAGGTTATCGTCCGAAGTAAACTCTCTGTCTTCCGGCGGGATCAATCCGCCTCATACGGACGGCTCAAAAGCTTAAACCATCCTGCCCTGCGCACCTTTTCGTCCGACATACCAAACAGTTTTTCATTGATTCCGCTGTCCTCGGAAGCCATACGAAGGATCTCTCTGCTGTAGCAGTTGATGCCAAGTTCTTTTGCAAGCATCGCCCCGATCGTTTTCCCTCCGCTTCCGTACTGTCTTGAAATTGTGATGACGATATTTCTCATTAAAACACGCCTCCTTTACTCTCCGAGATAAGCCTTTTTAATCGAATCATCTTCCAGAAGTTCTTTTGCATCTCCCGAAAGGACGATCTTTCCTGTCTCCAACACATATGCTCTGTCGGCGATCGAAAGAGCTTTCTTCGCATTCTGTTCTACAAGAAGGACTGTCGTTCCGCTTTCGCTCACCGCACGGATAATATCAAAGATTTCATTTACCATGATCGGAGAAAGTCCCATCGACGGTTCATCCATTAAAATAATCCTCGGTTTGGACATAAGCGCGCGCCCCATAGCGAGCATCTGCTGTTCGCCGCCGCTTAATGTTCCCGCCATCTGGTTTTTACGTTCCTGCAAACGCGGAAAACGCTTATAGACACTTTTTAATGTTTCTTCAATCTCCGCCTTATCTTTTCGTGTATAAGCGCCCATTCTCAAATTCTCATAAACGCTTAATTCTGCGAACACTCTTCTTCCTTCCGGTACATGCGCCATCCCCATAGAGACGATCTTATGAGCCGGAGTTTTTGTAATATCTTTTCCTTCAAACAGCACCTGTCCGCTCTTCGGGGAGATCAGACCTGTAACTGTATGCAGCGTCGTCGTCTTTCCCGCGCCGTTTGCTCCGATCAAAGCGATGACCTCTCCTTGATTTACTTCAAAAGAAATGCCTTTGATCGCCTGGATCATACCATAATATACTTGTAAATCTTTTACTTCGAGCATTGCCATAACGATTCCCCCTATTCTCCAAGATATGCGGTAACAACCTGCGGATCGTTCAAAACATCCGACGTTTTACCTTCACAGAGCACCTCTCCGAAGTTGAGCACCGTCAACTTCTCGCAAATGCCGCTTACCAGTTTCATATCATGTTCGATCAAAAGGATCGTCATATGGAATTTTTCTCTCACAAAACGGATCATGTCCATCAATTCCCCCGTCTCGTTCGTTCATGCCCGCAGCGGGCTCGTCGAGCAGCAAAAGCTTCGGTTCTGTCGCCATCGCTCTGGCGATCTCAAGCCTTCTTTGCTGTCCGTACGGAAGATTAGAGGCGGCAACATGCGCCACATCTTCCAGATTGAACACTTTCAAAAGTTCCATTGCCTGCTCATCCATCTCTTTTTCCACTTTTCTGTAACCGGGAAGTCTTAAGACTCCCGAAAGAGTAGAATAATGATGTTTATTGTGAAGTCCTACTTTCACGTTATCAAGAACACTTAACTGCTTAAACAGCCGGATATTCTGAAATGTACGGGCGATTCCCGCCTTATTGATCTCAATCGTGTTTTTCCCTGTAATATCCGTTCCGTCCAGCAGCACTTTTCCGCTGTCCGGCTTATATACTCCTGTAAGAAGGTTGAATACAGTCGTCTTTCCCGCGCCGTTCGGACCGATCAGTCCGTACAGAGCTTCTTTTTCAATCGAAATGTCAAACCCGTTTACCGCACGGAGACCGCCAAATGAAATCCCGAGATTTTTAACTTCCAGTAACGCCATTATTTTACAGCCTCCTTTTTCTTCTTTCCGAAAGAAAGATATTTTTCTCTCCACTCGATCGCTTTCGGCGCCCAGTTAAAGAGCATCATGACAATGAGAACGATCGCATAGATCAGCATACGGTAATCTGACAATCCACGGAGCATCTCCGGAAGAAGTGTCAGGATCACTGCCGCTATGATCGAACCTCTGATATTTCCGATACCGCCCAAAACGACAAAAACAAGGATCATGATCGACATATTATAACCGAAGTTGTTTGTATTCGCCGTCAGCGTAGACAGATTGTGAGCGTAAAGCACGCCTGCCGCTCCTGCCATCGCCGCAGATATCGTAAACGCCATCAGTTTATATTTTGTAATATTAATACCGACTGATTCCGCCGCGATACGGTTGTCACGGATCGCCATGATCGCGCGTCCGTCTCTTGAATGGATCAGATTAAGCACGATAAACAACGTAATCAGAATCAGTATAAATCCGATAAAAAAACGTCGCATCTTTCGGCGTTCCCGTAATCCCCTGCGAACCGTTAATGATAACCTTTCCGTCCGGTTCCATATTCAGCGCCATCACATCTTTTGTCGAAAAATGAAAACCGTTGGAATCTTTACCTATATACAATACGTTTACGAGGTTTTTAATGATCTCTCCGAATGCCAATGTCACGATCGCCAGATAGTCGCCTTTCAGACGCAGAACCGGAATTCCGATCAGAATGCCGAAGATCGCAGCAGCCGCAATTCCGATCAAAAGAGCCAGAAAGAAGCGCAGTGAAGCCGATTCGATCGTATCTCTCATGCATTTTGAAAAGAATGCACTTGCAAACGCGCCGACACACATAAAGCCCGCATGTCCGAGGCTCAATTCTCCAAGTACGCCGACTACGAGGTTCAGCGACACAGCCATAATAATATAAATACAAAGCGGAACCATCAATCCTTCAAGAAGGCTGGAAATACTTCCGGCGTTGATCAGTGACTGCATGATCACAAATGCCGCGATAACAAGAGCATATGTGATGATATTATTTTTTGTAGTTTTTTTCATATTTTTTAATTTATCCATCGCTCTGATCACCTACACTTTCTCTTGAATTTTCTTACCTAACAAACCTGTAGGTTTCACAAGAAGCACAATGATAAGTACCGCGAATACGATCGCATCCGCCATCTGTGACGAAATGTATGCTTTTCCGAAAATCTCGATCACACCGAGCAGAATTCCTCCGATAAACGCTCCCGGTATCGAACCTATTCCTCCAAATACAGCCGCTACGAACGCCTTAATACCCGGCATCGCTCCTGTATACGGCGTCAGGCTCGGATATGCCGAACACAAAAGCACACCTGCAACAGCCGCCAGCGCCGACCCGATTGCAAACGTAAGAGCGATCGTTCCGTTTACATTGATTCCCATAAGCTGAGCCGCGCCTTTATCTTCCGATACAGCGCGCATTGCCTGACCCGGCTTTGATTTCTGCACGAACAGCATCAGTACGATCATGATCACTACACATGCCGCGATCGTCACGATCGTCTCCCCTGAAATGTTCAGCTTGCCGCCTGCCAAAGACAAACCTTTCCACTTAATAACCGACGGAAACGTCTGTGCGTTCGCCCCGAATACGAGAAGCGCCGTATTCTGGAGAAGGTAGCTTACGCCGATCGCCGTGATCAATACGGCAAGTGAAGACGATGCGTTACGCAGCGGTTTGTACGCGATACGTTCGATCAAGATTCCGAGTACCGTACACACGATTACAGCGGCAACGATCGCAAGGATCGGCGACATCCCCGCCTTCATCATCGTGATCAGCGCCATATACGCACCGATCATAATAACGTCGCCATGGGCGAAGTTCAGCATCTTCGCAATCCCATAAACCATCGTATACCCAAGCGCTATGATCGCATAGACACTTCCAAGACTGATTCCATTAATCAAATACGATATAAAACTCATGTCTCATTCCCTTTCATTTCTCTTATTGTTCCGATAAACGATCTCTTCTCTGTTTATCATGATTAATAAGGATTATACCACAAAAAATATAGGATTATCAATAAGAAAAAACGAGTACGCTCGGTTTTTTTCACGTACCCGTTTTTAACTGCTTTATTTTGTATCTATCCGGCTTTTCTTCCGAAATAAAACTCCCTAGCATGACGTGTCATTCATTTTACATATATGCCGGCATTTATGACTCGACGTCTCTCCCGGCATCCCATTTGCGGTAAATAGCTTCGAGAGCATCCACCGCTCCGTCGATCCCTAAAAGACTCGTATTAAACATCATGCTGTTCGACTCGATTCCACCCATTCGCGGCCGGTCCTTGCCTCATAATAAAGCTTCCTTTCGCGGTCTGTCTTTTTGATCTTATCTGCCGCCTGCTTTTCGTTTAGTTCATAAAGCTTCATGATTCTGCGGATACGATCGTCCTTATATGCATAAATAAACGTATTGATGCAGTTTGAATAATCTCCGAGGATATAATCCGCACATCTTCCGACAAAATTCCCGGACCTTTCTCCGCCAAGTTTCCTTATGATCGCCGACTGCCTGTTAAAGACGAGATCACTTAGAGGTTCTCCCGACTCGTCTCCGCTCATAAATGCAGTATAGTTTCCTGTACTGACTATATATGCCGTGAGAAATCTTCCGAGAATCGTCTCGTCTACCTGCGTCGCATCTTCACTGCTGATCCGAAGCTCCTGCGCCGCCATGCGGATCAGATTATGATCGTAAAGCGGAATGTCAAGCCGTTCTGCCAATCGATTTCCTACTTCATGCCCGCCGCTTCCGAATTGCCTTCCGATCGTGATAATCGTGTGTTTCATCATATGTGCCACTCCTCTCTGCGGATCGCTGTATTGATATACTCAAGTATAACATTGTTTCCCGGGTATGAATAGAAATTTATTGATTTTTTCTATTTTTCCTTACTGCTTATGATCGTATAATAGCTTTTTGACGTTACGACATAAACAAGTACATAGAAGAGTGCAAACACGAGATAACATCCGATCGTCACGATCACAAATACTTTCGCTTCCACGCCTGACATAAGCATCAGTATTTTCTGAATCATCGGAAATGCAAACGCAAGATGAATTCCCGCCATGATCAGAGGCATGAAAATACAGTAAGCACCTGAGAGTTGATCGTCTGCTTCACTTCTTTCTTTGTCATTCCCACTTTCATAAGAATATTAAAGCGATCCTGATCTTCATATCCTTCGGAAATCTGCTTGTAGTACATAATCAGCACAGTACCGAACAGGAATACCGCTCCGAGAAGCACTCCGAGGAAAAACAATCCGCCGTTGAGCGCAATGAAATCTCCTTTACCGTACGCTTACTGTCCGCATAATAATTTGCCAGCGAATCTCCCATCCGATTGCCCTGTTCATCTGCCGCTTCGGATATATGCTCAAAAGATTCCAAAATATCCTTGTAAATCTCTATCTGTTTTTCTTCATCACATTTCAGATCAAAGTCATAACATTCTTTCAGGGAAAGCAGGTACAATGTTCCGTCCTGCAAAGGTTTTGCATTGATCGTTTCGTACGCAGTCGCTATTTTTTCGATCACAGACAAATCTTTTACAACAACCTGATATGACCCCTGCATATTCGCCATGGCGTTGCCTACCCCTATCGGAGGTTCTTTCATTGTCTCTACTTTCCATGTTCCGACGCCGTCGATCGTAAAGGATCATACTCATAATCTGTTTTATATGAGTAGAGCATCATCTCATCTTCAGCCAAAGTCTTGTCTGTGCCTTTCAGTTTGTTGTAATCATCCATTGTTGTAAAATACATCGTCTTCACAGATCCTGACATCCCTGCATTAATCGAGGAAATCTCCCCTTTCATCTTTTCAAAATCAATACTTAAAACATCGTCTGACTGTACTCCGGAAAGAGAGTAAGATTATAATTTTCCAAGTTCTCAGCCTTTACTTTATGAGATTCAAGCACCTTTCCACAGCCTCTTTATACGTCATGGTCATCTCCGGCGTCAAACGCTGCACTACGCTGTCTTTTAATTCTGTATCTGTTCCGTCCTCATTTTGCGGAAGGGATGTTTTCCCGCTCCACTCGATCGTGATGTCATGTGGATAACGGTTTCTGATCGACGATTCCGTATCTGCATAAATACACATCGTAGACGAGATCGTCACAAGCACCATCGTAGATAAAATACAGATCGACGCCAGACCCGCTCCGTTTCTCTTCATTCGGTAAACCATCTGTGACAAAGATACAAAGTGTCTCGTCTTATAATAATACTTTTTGCTCTTTTGCAGCAGCTTGCAAAGAGCGACCGAACCTGCAATAAACAGAAGGTATGTGGCAATGATCACCATAACAACCGCGAGAAAGAATACAAGCATCGCAGTTGTCGGATCGATGATCTTCACAGCCAGATAATATGCTCCGGCAAGGATCACCGCTCCCGCAAATGCAAAGAGCCAGTTTGCCTTCGGCGGTTTTTCGCGACATTCTCACTTCTGAGCATCTCAATCGGACGAAGTTATATACCGACACAAGCATGCGGATCATAATAAGCAGAAAGATCGCAAGAAACAGACCGACTGTCATAAGGATCGGCTTCATTTCTATATGAACTCCGAATCCGGTCGCCCCGTCAAGAAGCTTAATTGCCAGAAGTTCCGCAAGTTTTGAGAACAGAATTCCGAACACGATTCCGATAACCAGAGAAATCACGCAGTCAGTATATTTTCCCACAAAAGAATTCTTACCAGATTACGTTTGCCCATCCCGAGAATATTATATAATCCAAGTTCTTTCTTCCTTTTCCTTATAAGAAACGAGTTCGTATAATACAGAAAGATCAATGCGAATACCGCAACTACAAACACTCCCATAGAGAGCAGTCCCTGAAGCATTTCCCCGCCCCGGATAGACGCCAGTTCTTTACTTATCGACAGAAAAGAAACGATATAGTACATCATGATCATACAGATACATGTCAAAATATACGGAAAATACAATTTTCTGTTTTTTGAAATGCCTTCCCCTGCCAGCCTGATATAAATCCTTTTTCATCGTCTGTCACCACCTGTCGCAAGCATCGTCAGCGTATCCGAAATCTTCTGATAAAGTTGTTCGTCCGTCATCTGACCTCTGTATACCTGATGGAACACTTCTCCGTCACGGATAAACAAAACGCGTCCGGCTTTGCTCGCCGCTTTCACTGAATGAGTTACCATAAGGATCGTCTGACCTCCTGCGTTGATCCGCGCAAACAATCCGAGCAGTTCGTCTGTTGAACGAGAATCAAGCGCTCCTGTCGGCTCATCTGCAGGATCAGCCGCGGTTCTGTGATCAGCGCCCTTGCAACAGCGGCTCTTTGTTTCTGACCTCCGGAAATTTCATACGGATATTTTTCAAGAAGCGCCGAAATACCAAGTTCCTTTGCAATCGGCTGCAGCTTTGAATCCATATGCTTATAATTTTCACCTTTCAACACAAGAGGGAGCAAGATATTGTCCTTCACATTAAACGTATCCAACAAGTTAAATTCCTGAAAAACAAATCCAAGATTGTCGCGCCGAAACTGTGCGATATCTTTGTCTTTTATAGAAGACAACGGTTTGCCGTCAAGAAGGACTGTTCCTTCCGTCGGTTTATCCAAAGCCGCCATAATATTAAGAAGCGTCGTCTTACCTGAGCCGCTCTCTCCCATGATCGCCACATATTCTCCTTCTTCCACAGAAAAGTTTACACAGGATAATGCCTGCACCTGATTGCCGCCGAAACGCGGTCTGTATATTTTCTTCAAATTTTTGACATCTAAAACTGCCATTTCATACATCCTCCTCTTTTTTACTTGATAGTGAAAGTATAACAAAGAGCCGGAATGCCAACATCGAATTTGGTGACATTCCGGCCCGCCTATGTGACAAATTTGTAAGGCATTTCCATGCAGCCTTTATTCAACTTCTAACGGATAGGACGACAGATCGATCGTAAAGCTGCTTCCCTTTCCTACAGTTGACTGCGCCGTCAGCTTATGTCCCAGCTTATCCGCCGCCGTCCGGCAAGGTAAAGTCCTATTCCTGTAGATTTTTATCCAGCCTTCCGTTATATCCGGTATAACCTTTTCAAAAATACGGGGAAGATCTTCAGGTGAAATACCGATTCCCGTATCGCTGATACTAAGCTGCTTTTTCTCTCTGTCTACCGTGATCGTCACATTTCCGCTTACCGTATATTTTACTGCGTTCGACAAAAGCTGCTCAATAATAAACACAAGCCATTTTTCATCTGTGAGAACGCAGATATCCGTTCCTTCGTATATGACCCTAAGTTTCCTTCTGATCAACTGTCCCGCATACTTTCGGATCGCTTTTCGGATCATATCATCCAGAGGATATTCTTTGATCACAAGATCGGACGCACCTTCTCCTAAACGCACGTAACAAAGCGCCATTTCCACATACTGTTCTACCCGGAACAATTCTCCTGTAAGCTCTCTGTTGATCGGAGTATCTTCCTGTTGAAGCAAAACCCGCATCACTGCGATCGGAGCTTTGATCTGATGTACCCATGTCGCATAATAATCATTCATATCTTTTCTGGCTGCCTGCCATTCTTCCCTCTGCTTTCTGTACTCTTCTTCGGATCTAAGCAATATCTTCTGATATTCTCTTTCCGTCATACAGTCCGGTTTTGGCAGACTTTCCGATACGATACCGCCGGTCTCACTGATCTGAAAAAGACGTTTGTACTTTTTCTCCCGTCTCAGATACCCTAAAACGAAAAACAGAATCCCAAACACCGCGCTTAAAAGCACGGGATATACCGCCGCTTTAAGCTCCACTTCGTACAACGCAAAACAGAGTACGAAAGCGCCCCCGCTCAAAATAAACCAAATCCACATATAACGGCAGTCATACAGATAGCCTAAAAATCGTTTCATTCGCTCACCTGCCGTTCCTGTCTGATAATATAACCTTCTCCGACTTTTGTGGAAATAAAATCCGTAAGTCCCGCTTTGTCCAGTTTTCTGCGCAGTCTGGCGATATTGACCGTCAACGTATTTTCTTCAATATAATTATCCGTCTCCCACAGCCGGGTCATCAAAGTATCTCTGCTTACGAGACGGCCTTTATTTTCCATCAGTGTCTGAAGAATACGAAATTCATTTTTCGTAAGATCGATCTTCTCCCCATTATAAGTAAGCGACGCGTCATTCAAGTTCAGTATTGCTCCCTGATGCTCAAGAACCGGTACTTTTCCGGACAGGTCGTATGTTCTGCGAAGTACCGCCTGGACCTTCGCCGTCAGCACACTGAGATCGAACGGCTTCGGAACAAAATCATCTCCTCCCATATTCACAGCCATGATAATGTTCATATTATCAGCCGCCGAAGAAATAAAAATTACCGGTACGTTCGATATTTTCCTAATCTCGCTGCACCAGTGGTACCCGTTGTAAAATGGCAGAGTAATGTCCATAAGAACAAGATGCGGGTCAAATTCCGCAAAAGTTTCAAGTACGTTTTTAAAATCCTGAACGTACTGCGCGTCGTTTCCCCACATCTTCATCTCTTTTTGGATTGCCTGCGCCATTGTCAAATCGTCTTCAATAATCAGTATTTTATACATGCCGCCGCTCCCTTTATTCGTCTTTTTTCAGTCAAGGATCTTCATCATCAGATCTCCGTCTCCGCTTGTCGTAAATCCTGTTTTCTCATAAAATCCCGCCATCAGTTCCTTGTACTGCGCCGGACCTGTATAACCAAGCGGAGCAAGATCATAACCTGTCGGAGCATAGATTAAAGTAATCCCTTTTTTGCCAAGCTCTGTCACGATCTCATTCATACATGCCGTTCCATAGCCTTTCCCACGCAGTCCGAAATCTGTCAGGTAAAATTCAATGACTCTTACTTTCGTCCTGTTTTCCATCACTATTCCATATGAAATACGGACAATCCTTCTCTACACGTCGACCGTTTTCGGCATATATTTAAACTCCAATATATGTCCGCTCTTATCTGTAAGATCGACTGCCCTGAAATATTCTTTTCTCAAATACACTACTAATTCTTCCATTTACTCTCTCTTTCTTCGTGCCACCTGAAGCTGCACATTCACTCCGAGAGGATTCAGCACAACGCCTTTTACATCTTCCATCAGCAATTCTGCGATCTTTTCCCCCGGAACAACTGCCGATCTGACCGGTCTTCCTTTCGTGAACTTCTGAAATTCCAGCACATCCGTAAAAACAGGCTGATACAGCGAACCGTCTTTTTGCTTCAGTATCGGAATCTGACCGTTCTCTTCAACAGGAATCAAAAACGTTCCCTTTCCGTAATGAGCCAAAAGTTCTTCCTGAAGTTCTTTTAATTCTTCCGTCATCTGCGGCTGCTCCTGTTTTCTAAGTTCCTGCATAAAATAAGCCGCCGTCAGATGGAGCGCCGGGTTTTCCACGATCTGCTTTCCTTCCGGAAGTTCCTTCGGTATATTTCTCGTTACCAGATCTGAAAGCTGAACTGTAATTTCCATATCTGTTCCGCTGTTGACCGCCAGTGCGTTTACTCCCATTATATAAAGACTTGTGAAAAAAGGAAGCAGCTGCTCTTTCGCAAGCTTTGCCACAGCGCTTACATATTTTTCATCAAGAAGCTTACGCGCCTTGTCTTTTGCATCTTCCATCTGATAATAAAGGAAGATCTCATCGTCAAATGTCTCCTCGTCACATTTTACAAACGGCATCTTTGTCGCTGCCGACATAATAACATATAATTCACCCGGATTGCGCAGAGCCGCCAATGTCTCCTGTTTTGTCACTTTTGTTTCTTTCTCGCTCATTTTCAGCTTTTCCTTTCCTGTCTTCTCTCACCTTTGTCTGTCCTGATGCATTTTGAGTGTCTGTCAATAATAATACACTATCTCTTTGATTTTATCAATTCTAACAAATATGGAACAAAAATAATGCATCCGATGATCGCTGCGGCGATCGCCGATACAAGAACCGCCCCTGCCGCTGTATCTTTCGCGATCTTCGCCAATGGTTTTTTCTCCTTAGTCACAAGATCTACCACGCTTCCAACGCCGTATTCACAAGCTCCAGCGACAGGATCAGACCAAACAACAGCAAACAGATGCACCACTCGACAGGTTTAATATGAAGAAAAGTTCCGGCAACGGTTACCGCAATCACTGCCAGACAGTGGATCTTCATATTTCTTTCTTTACGGATTCCGGTCCGGATTCCTTCAAAAGCATACCCAAAACTTTTATTCAGAGGATTTTTTCTGTTGTTTTCGTTTCTGTTTTTTTCCATTACTTTGTACCTGATTTTATTTTCTCGAAAAATATGTTTGATAAATACGTATAGTACGATCAAAAACGCAAGAATATATCCGATCGCCCCAAGCGCCGGAATGCCGAGTATTTTCGGACTCATATCTGTCGTACAGATAATACTTGAACTGATCAGAAGCGCCATGACCCACAAACCCATAACAATGTTTCTTACAAGTCTGCGCAGCAGAAAGGCAAGATCATCCGATGCCCGCAGATCAAGATTCACCTTTGCCTGTCCTTTTAAATATCCCGCCATCATATCAGACACCATCGACGGGATATCCAACGCCTTTCGCATCGATTTCACTGCGCTTTTTCCGCTGCTTTTCAATTCTTTTTCCAGTCAAAATTACGGAAAAAATCTCCCGAAATACGGGCGCGGCAATTTCCGCCATATTAATATCAGGCGCGATCGCTGCCAGAACTCCTTCCATATGGGTCAGGCCTCTCGCCAAAAGCGTCAGCCCGTGAGGCATTCTGATCTTATTGACTTTCATCACATCCATCAGATCAACCGTAACTTCCCCGACATTGATCTTGCCCATATCTTCATGACCGTACTTCAACATCAGTCCTTCGATACCTTCGTATAATTTTCTCTGATCCGGACGCTCTTTAAATTCTCCCAGACCGAGCACTGCCTGCCGGATCAAACCGATATCGTTTAAAGCGATCCCTTCGATTGCCTTGCCAAGCATCTCTCTGTCACGCTCCGTAAGCCGCCCCATCATTCCCATATCGATCCATACGATCTTGCCGTCTCGTATCTTTACATTTCCCGAATGAGGATCTGCATGAAAAAATCCGTCGTCCATCACCTGTTTAATGTAGTTATCGACAAGTTTGCTGCCGATCTCCTTAAGGTCATATCCCTCTTCCTTCAGCCGCTCCTTATCGTCTACCGCACATCCATCGATGTATTCCATAACAAGTACATGGACAGTCGTATACTGCTGATATAATTTCGGTGTTCCGACAAAATGAACGTCTTTGTTTCTCCTTGCGAATTCTTCCATATTAGATGCTTCTGTAAGAAAGTTCATCTCGTCTCTCGTCACAGTCCACAATTCGTCTAAAACGAGATCAAAATCAGCCATATTTTTCAAACTGACAGGCGGCATTAATTTGATCGCTTTGCGAAGAAGCTCGATATCCCTTGCCATCTTTTCATAAATTCCCCTGCGCTGGACTTTTACGACAACTTCTTCTCCGCTTTTTAACGTGGCGCGATGCACCTGCGCGATCGACGCCGCCCCCTGACAAGATTCATCTATATGGGAGAAAACTCTTCTCCACGACCGCCCGTAAGATTCTTCTATGACCGATAAAACTTCCTCAAACGGCATCGGTTTTACATCTGAACAAAGCTGCATCAGCTCATCGCAATAACGCTTCGGTAAAATATCAGAATGCATCGCCATGATCTGACCGAGTTTAATAAATGTCGGTCCGAGATCTTCTATGATTTCCCGAAGCTTTAAAGGCGTCACTCCCTTTGTAATACTATGTTTGCGGAGCACAGCCACAATTTCCTTCAGCCTTGAATTATATTCCATCGGTTCTATACTGCTCATAATTATGCTTCATCCGGCGCAGTTTCGCTCGCTTCTTCTTTTTCAGGATCTGCTCTTTCAAAGCGGCAATCTGCTCCGGCGTCATCTTATCAAGAAGATCCGAAAGTTCCTCTGCCGATGCCGGTTTCAGCGCATTCACCTTCTCTTTTACTGTCTTTTTCACATTGTGCTTTAACTCTTCATTCAGCACTTTTCCCTGCTCTACTGTCAGTTCTCCCTTTTCTACCATTTCATCAAGAAGATCTTTTGACTTTTCGGCAGTAACGGCAACTGCTCCGATCCCTGCCAGAAAGATCTTTTTCAAATTATCACTGAGTTTATCCATAATCGCCTTCAGCTCCTTTCAGCCGGCCTACATTTCGTACGCCTCTGTGCTTTGATACTACGTTTATTGTTCTGCCTTACTCTATCTTTTTATTCTTCTTATTATTCTTATTATTCTGTTGTTTTATCAGACTCGCCCGAACCGTATTTCTCTTTATAGCGGTCGATGCATTCTTCGATGATCTTTACTGCGCCAAGCGCGCCTTCAAACTCGTCCACCGCCGTTCTCTTACCTTCCAGATCTTTGTATACGGTAAAGAAATGTTTGATCTCTTCAAAAATATGTTTTGGAAGCTCGGAAATATCCGTATACGCCTCATATGTAGGATCTGCCCACGGAATCGCTATGATCTTCTCATCTCCCGCTCCTCCGTCCTGTCATCTTCATAACGCCGATCGGATAACATCTTACAAGAGTCAAGCTCAAGCGGCTCTGAACACATCACGAGCACATCGAGCGGATCGCCGTCGTCTCCGAGGGTTCTCGGGATAAATCCGTAATTCATCGGATAATGCGTTGACGTATACAAGATTCGGTCAAGGATGATATACCCTGTTTCTTTATCTAATTCGTATTTTTTCTTGCTTCCTTTTGAATCTCGATCACCGAGATAAAATCTGTCGGAAAAATCCTTTCCTCACTGATATCATGCCATATACTTCCCATACTAACCTCCTCACTATTCCCGCATATCAGACGCGCCGTGTTCTTACAGATCCTGTCCGGCTATTTGCTCTGCGGAAACGTCCTGTTTAAATTCATAATATGATTTTACCTCTTTCCGTTGATTCCGTCCAGTATTATATCTCCGTCTTGATAGCGAATCTGAAACAATTCTTCTTTTTCCCCTATCTCTTCCCTTCTTAAATAAACATGAAAGCGAACCAAATCAATATCTTCTCCTAAATCTACCGAAAACTTCGTTGTGCGGAATGAGTTTTCTTCGTATTTTTGAACAACTTTTTCCGCAAATGCTTCTGTATCTTTGATTGCATCACAATTCGCCGCAACGGTCAGATCATACACATTATTTTCACATCGGCTCGCCACAACATCCGGTTCGTTCCCCTCCTGCATCTGCGCGTGACGCATCACCCATATCACAATACACAAAACTGCCGCCGCGCAAAAAATCAACGCCGGAATTTTTCCTGCCGTCCCCCTGCATCTTCTCTGATCTCTTTTTCGCTTCACTTTGCATCACCTGTCTTTTTCGTCAATATTTGTATCACTTTACAACCGATTATATAATCTGTTTTTGCCGGAATCAAGAAAATCGGTTGAAAATATGAGACATTTTTTATAACAGATGATTTTCACATATAAAAAGACACCCCACTTCCTGTGAGATGTCTTCTCTTCTATTCTATTCCATTTCTCTGTACTGCTGTGCGATATTCAATGCGTGATCGCCCATTCTTTCAAAATCTGTCAGTATTTCAGAAAAGACGATACCGCTTTGCGGCTTACATTTTCCTTTTTTCAGACGCTGCATCTGCTTTTTAAAATACTTATCCCGCATATCGTCCGTTTTCTGCTCTATGATAACTGCCTGACTTAGTATCCGTTCTACATTTTCGGAAGTTACTTCTTTCAGATTATCAAGCGCCGCAATACACTGCGCTTTCATCTCATTGAGTTCTTCTTTAACCGTATCCGAAAAATCAATCTCCCATTTTCTCATATCGTCGCCATATTCCGCAAGATTGACAGCATGATCTCCGATCCGTTCCAGATTGCTTATAATCGCATAATATCCGTTGATCTTTCTCGAATCTGACATATTCATCTCGCTTGCCATAAGTGAAACGATATATTCGGATATGCCTTTATTGAGGAAATCAATATATTCTTCTCTCTCAGACACTTTTTTGCGAAGTTTCTCATCATATTGAACAAGCGAGTCAAACGAGTCGCTTATATTTTTCGCCACCATATCTCTCATTCTGTTAACTTCATCACGAACCTGTGACACTGCCACCGCGCTGTGTCCGATCGCATAGGAAGATTCAAACGGACGGATATATTTCAGGCGAAGGTCTTCATCGTCTGCCTTTTTGCTGTCCGGAAGAATGCGAACCGCTATATTCGCCATATGTGTTCCAAACGGAAGAAGCAGCAGTGTCGTCACGATATTAAAGACTGTATGGGCATTTGCGATCTGCGCCACCGGATCTCCGGGCGTCATCGCTTCGATCCATGTCACATACGGCGTCACAAGACAGATCACCGTAAATAATACCGTGCCGATTATATTAAATAACAGATGGATAACCGTCGTACGCTTTGCATTTACCTTCATTCCGATCGATGCCAAAACTGCCGTGATACATGTTCCGATGTTTGTCCGAACAAAACGAACACCGCGCTTGAGAGCGGGATCATACCGGTAGACGCAAGCGCCTGCAAAATACCGACCGATGCAGAAGATGACTGGATCACTGCCGTAAAAAGCGCGCCTACCAAAATACCGAGAAGCGGATTGTCGAACTTCGTCATCAGACTGATAAACGCTTCCGACTCTTTCAAAGGCGACATTGCCGCCCCCATCATATCCATTCCCATAAAAAGAATACCAAGTCCGGCAAAAATACTGCTGATATGATGTACCTTTCACTTTTGATAAACATGATCGCTCCTACGCCTGCGATCGCAAAAGCGGAGCGATCGCTCCGATATCAAGAGCAATGAGCTGACCTGTAATCGTCGTTCCGATATTGGCTCCCATGATCACCATACCGCCTGTTTAATGTCATCAATCCTGAATTACAAACCCTACTACCATGACCGTCGTTGCAGAAGACGACTGAATGACCGCTGTGATGGCTGCTCCGACAAGCACACCTTTACACGGTTCGATGTCAGTTTTTCAAGGATCGACTTCATCCGGTTGCCGGCGCTGCTTCCAATCCCGTGCTCATCATCTGCATTCCGTATAAAAACAATGCAAGACCGCCGAGCAAAGCAAGTACGTCTGTTATTCCCATTCCATTTTTCTCCTTTTGTAAATCGTCTTATTTTTTCTATATTCTGTTTTTCTTTATACACACGTCTGCTTCGACGCGCTTTTTTTAAATTAACATCCGCCAACCGGTATGTCAATTCCATTTTACCCTTTCCCTACATTTTCCTAACACTTTCTTAACGCTGCCTTAACAGACCGCTCATTGCCGATAATATAAAGCTGCGCGGTGAGGACGATCCGGAATCGCTTCAACGCACAGCCTTGACAAAATGCTTTTTAGGTTTTTATTCCACACTTTTCAGTGATTCGACCATATTGATCTTTTTAAGTTTAAAATACATCGCTCCGTTTACGATCATAGAGAACGCAACCGTCAAAAGAAAACTGTATACAAAACTGCTCATATCGATATTTCTGCCAAACATAACCGTATCTATCTCGACAGTGACAATGATAAAGCGATGAAGTATCTTTCCGAGAGCGACGCCGAAAAGAGCGCCTAAAACCGTAAGTACGATATTTTCCCGATATACATACGCCGAAACTTCATTCGGATAAAATCCTAAAACTTTCAGCGTTGCCAGTTCTCTCTTTCGCTCTGTAATATTAATGTTGTTCAGATTATACAAAACGACAAATGCCAGCATTCCTGCCGATATTGTCAGAACAACGATCACAATGTCAAGCGCTCCCAACATATCGTCTACCTGTTGTTTCAAATCAGTCGTATAGCTCACACTCAACGCTCCCGGAAGCTGAAGAATATCTTCGCCGACACTTTGCGCTTCTTTTGTCGTTCCTGAAACCGTCTTATAGAAAACGGCATTGTACTCCGGTTTTTCGTTATAAACAGCCTCATACGCATCTGCCGTCATGTACAGGTAATGTCCCATATAATTTTCGCAGACAGCTTTGATCTTGACCTTGAGATCTCCTTTCTCTTCATCACGGATCGTAATCATGTCTCCTGCCTGTACTTCCAGTTCCTTCGCGATTTTTTCTGTCAAAACAACTTCTTTTTCATCCAGAGAATATCTTCTATCCGTCGTCCTTTCTTTCAAAGTCACAAACTCCGGGAATTGCTTTTTATCTTTCGGCACATCCAGATAGACATCGTGCCATTTACTTCCGTTTCCGATTGTAATCTGAGTCAGTATGCCTTCCATCGCATCGTCTACTTCTGTTTCTTTTCCAAGCATCTGCGCGACTTCACCTTTTTCTTTTTCCGAAGCGCCTTCCGCCATAATGACCGTTCCGTCATATCGCTGAATCTCGCCGTACTGAATATCGACAACCGCAAAGATCGAATCTTTCAAACCGAACCCTACGATCATCAGTCCCATACATCCTCCGATGCCGAAAATCGTCATAAAAAACCGTTTCTTATATCTGACAAGATACGCACGCTTGCTTTCCAGGAAAAATTCAGCCGCTTCCACAAAAATGTAATCTTCTCAAAAACGACTCTCTGACCCTGCTTCGGCGTCGGCGGACGCATCAGTTGGGCCGCCTGTTCGCGCAGTTCCTTATAACATGCCAGTATCGTCGCCGCCAATGTACAAAACAGCGCCGTTCCCGCCGCTCCTATCCCGTACATCACATTATACGGTATGAGCAGTTCATTCATGTGTTTATACATTATCCCGTATGCATTGATGATAATATACGGAAATATCTTCTCCCCGGTAAAAATACCGGCCGCGCTTCCAAGAAGGGTCGCCAGAAACGCATATCCCAAATATTTCCCTGCTATCGAATGTCTCGCGTATCCAAGCGCTTTTAATGTTCCGATCTGAGTCCTCTGCTCTTCTACCATACGGGTCATCGTCGTAAGACTGATCAGTGCCGCCACTAGGAAAAATATCACCGGGAACACTTCGCCGATCGCTTTCATTCGGTCCGCATTATCACCGTATCCCGAATAATCCGGAAGGTCATTTCGGTCATAAATGTACCATTTCGGCTTTTCCAGTTCTGCAACTTCCGCTTTCGCATCAGCCAGCTCTGCCTGCGCTTCCGCTATCTTTTGCTCGCCTTCGGCGATCTCGGCGTTTGCCTCTGCTTCACCTGCATAATACTCTTCCCATCCGGAAGCAATCTCCTGCTCGCCGGATATGATCCCGGCTTCCGCGCCTGCGATCTGCTGCCTTGCCGCCTCAAGCTGTGCATACCCGTTATCAATCTGCCCTTGCGCATATTGAAGCTGAGCTCTCGTCTGATCGATCTGCGCCTGTGCCTCGACCACAGCTGCGTCTCCGATCTGGATCTGCATGCTCATCTGCTCCAACGCCGCAAGCGTTTCTTCGTCTGTCATTCCGCTTTCTTTCAAAGCCTCATACTGCGCTTTCACCGCATTTAATTGTTCAATCTGCTGATTCAACTGCACAATTCCCTGATCAAGCGCCGCTGTTCCGTTCTGAACTTCTGTCTGCTTCTGTGCCAAGGTCTGCTCTGTTGCGGCAACCTCCGCTTTGGAGTTCTCCAACTGCACTTTCCCACTATCGATCTGTGCCTGCGCGTTTTCCAGTTTCTGCCTTGCATCCGCCAGCTTTGCCGCCGCTTCCGCTTTCCCGTTTTCCAGCTTCGTCTGTGCATCTGTTACTTCGGCTTCCGCCTCCGCAATTTTCCCGTTCGCCTCATCGACAATTTCCGTATACCGGGCTTTTTGTCTCTGCTCCTTGATCTTCTCAATATTTTCTTTTGCTTTCGCGACCGTATCTTCATATTCCGAAGTAAATGCCGTCAATTCTTTTGCTCCTGCCGCCTGAATACAAATCTCTGTATAGACGTCCATTGCAAAGCTTTCTTCCTGTACATATACAAACGCCCGCACACTTCCGTTTCCGATTGTCGTACTGCCCCGCTGAAAAGCAATATACTCCGGACTGCTCACTGTACCTGTGATCCGAAACGTATCCGTTTTCAAAGAATCTGTAACCTCGGCATCCGTACCGCTTGAAAACGTGATCGTATCTCCGATCTTCAGTTTGCTTTTTTCCATGTAATCCACATCAACGACACATTCATTTTCCTTATTCGGAAGCCTGCCGTCCTCAAGCTGTATCTCATTCATCGTCGGAAGCATAGACATGACATGAACAACGATTTGATTATCACCGTCTGCCAAAAGAGCGTCCACAGAATACCGGCCTTCCACATGCCCGATCCCTTCTGCTTTTGAAGCCGCCTTTACGTCATCTTCCGTCAATCCCATCGTACTGATGATCCTAAGATCCATCATATTCTTATTATCAAAATACGCGTCTCCCGAATAACGCATATCCGGCTCCGAGGCACGTATTCCCGAAAAGAAGGCACATCCGATCGCAACGATGAAAAAGATGGAAAGGAAACGCCCGAGGCTGCGTCTGATCTCCATATTAAAAATCTTTTCTCAGCGCACGTTTTTCATTCACACCGCCTGCCATTTCCATTTCTTATTTTTATCCGAACTACCACTCGATCTCATCGATCGACATCGGGTTTTCATTTGTTTCCATATGAGACACCTGCCCGTTCTTAATATGAATCAATCTGTCTGCCATAGGTGCAAGAGCCTGATTATGGGTAATCACGATCACTGTCATCCCCCGTTCCCGGCACATGTTTTGTAAAAGCTTCAAAATTGCCTTTCCCGTATTATAATCAAGCGCTCCTGTCGCTCGTCGCAAAGGAGCAGCTTCGGGTTCTTCGCAAGAGCGCGGGCAATCGAAACACGCTGCTGCTCGCCTCCGGAAAGCTGCGCCGGAAAATTATCCAATCTGTCGCCAAGCCCTACATCTTCCAATACCTTTTTTGCATCAAGAGGATCTTTACATATCTGAAGCGCAAGCTCTACATTTTCAAGCGCGGTCAGATTCGGGATCAGATTGTAAAACTGAAATACGAATCCGATATCATCCCTGCGGTATCCGGTCAACTGTCGGGAATCATACGCCGTAATATCTTTTCCGTCCACTGTCAGCGTTCCGCCTGTCGCGGTATCCATGCCGCCTAAAATATTAAGCACCGTCGTTTTTTCCCGCGCCGCTTGGTCCGACAATTACAACAAACTCTCCTTTTTTTGATAGAGAAATTAATATTGTCTGCTGCCCGGATCTCCACTTCTCCCATATGATAAACTTTCGTGATATCCTTTAATTTGACAAATTCCTCCATCCTGTCACCTCTTTCATCCCATATGTTTTCCTCATTCGATTTTCATCGCACGCTATTTAATTTTGCCGAATATCTAAATAATACAAGCCCAACTAAAAACATCACGGAAAGTGCGCTGACAGCAATATTGATGCTCCCCGTCATCTGACTGATAAAAGATACGAGCGCCGTTCCGATAACCGATGCGCCTTTGCCGCAAATGTCATAAATGCCGAAATATTCTCCCGACTTCTCCGCCGGTATGATCTTCGCAAAATATGATCTTGAAAGCGCCTGTATCGTTCCCTGGAACATTCCCACAAGAACTGCGAGCATCCAGAAATCAAACTGAGTATCCAGCCAATATGCATACACTGCAATTCCAAAATATGCCATGATACAGACAGTAATGATCTTCTCCGGAGAAACTTTCTTTACGATCCTTCCGAAAATAAGTACAGACGGAAACGCAACGATCTGTGTCACAAGAAGGGCGAGCAAAAGTCCCGTGCTGTCCAATCCAAGAGCCTGTCCGTACGCTGTCGCCATATCAATAACGGTATACACACCGTCAATATAAAAGAAAAACGCAAGTAAAATACAAAAATATGCTTTTCCTTAACCAACTCCGCAAAAGTTTTTCCCAAGCCGCTTAAAACTGTCTTTTACAACATGTCCGTTTACTTCGGCAAAATATTTCTGTCTGTAAGAGCGAAGAAGCGGTACAGACGATAACAGCCACCAAAGCGCAGTAATAATAAACGCAATGATCATCGCAGTCTGCATTCCGATCCCCAACGGTTTTGCTCCGAGCACAACGCCGAGACATGCCACAAACGGAATACAGCTTCCGATATATCCCCACGCATAGCCGTGAGACGAAACTGCGTCCATCCGTTCCGGGTCGGTCACATCAGTAAGCATCGCGTCATAAAAATCAGACTTGCCGAATATCCGGTCTTTGCCAGTACAAAAATACCTAAAAACCAAATCCACGATGACAGAAACCCTAACAAAATACATCCGAAAACACCTACTCCCATCGCAACAAAAAACACTGTTTTCTTAAAATTTTTCGTATCCGCAATCGCTCCGAGCGTCGGCCCTAAAATCGCCACAAGAAGCGTGCACACAGAAGTTGCATATCCCCAGTACGCCAGATAATCTACGTCCGATATACCGGCGTTTCCCGCAAGATAATTAAAATAAATCGGAAATATGGTCGATACCATCATTGTAAACGCCGAATTTCCCACATCATAAAGAACCCACTTTTTTTCTAACGAAGTCAGTTTAAATTTCATCGCCTTGTCTCCCTTTCCCTCATTCTGCCATCGCCAGACCCGAACCGCATGACGGCTGTACCGCATCCTTTCCACATCTGCCCGGTCTTCGGCTCATGTTTTGCTTTAGCTTATCGCCTGTTTATAAAGGCAGATCTTTCCATCCCTCACCTGCGCCGAACGTTCTTGTAAAACGTTCCGGAATTTCGTCTCCCTCAAACAAAACTTTCTGGTAACAGATGATCAATCCCGCCGCCAGCGGAACTGCCCCGGCAAACAGCCTTTTTAAAAGACGACAGTACTCTTTACACGCCGGATTCGGTTCAAGACTCATAACCATCCCATGCAGAGAATCATACTGCCCTGATAGCCGCATTCCGCCGAAAGGATCTTCCTTTTTACCGCGCCGGGCGCCAGCAAAAGCTTATGATACATAATCATCCCTTTCAAAGCTTTTTGTACCGTCTCTGCTGTCAGATCTTCAAAAAACGGCGCTATGACCGCCCCGTTCTCCTTCGTCGGACGGATATGCTTTGTGGCAAGATAACGCACAGGAT
>ENA-OQJH01000040-OQJH01000040.1-human-gut-metagenome-genome-assembly--contig:-NODE-40-length-64099-cov-12.790299_pt1 | contig 64099 bp, 99 predicted proteins | sample MGYA00242597_ERZ504763 | MGnify/ENA primary metagenome ERZ504763 (study PRJEB26092, sample SAMD00036359) | human gut metagenome | host: Homo sapiens | study: EMG produced TPA metagenomics assembly of... | reverse complement strand
TGTAACTATAAACATATCTATAGGCAGACGATAACGAATAAATTTCAGGAGGAACGGATATGAGCAGAATTTGATAGTAGAGGACGAGGTTGCAATTGCTGATCTTGAGAAGGATTACCTGGAGCTGAGTGGCTTTGAGGTAGAGGTGGAGAATGATGGCACAAGCGGTCTCGCAAGGCATTGGCGGAGGATTTTGATCTGTTTATTTTGGATCTTATGCTGCCGGGCATTGATGGCTTTGAGATTTGTAAGCGGATTCGTGAGAAAAAGAACACACCGATACTCATGGTTTCAGCCAAGAAGGATGATATCGACAAGATAAGAGGACTCGGACTCGGTGCAGATGATTATGTCACAAAGCCGTTTTCACCATCAGAGCTTGTTGCCAGGGTAAAGGCTCATCTGGCCAGATATGAGCGTCTCATTGGAAGCGCTACACCTGAAAATGATATCGTTGAGATTCGTGGTATCAAGATTGACAAAACAGCCCGCCGTGTTTGGGTAAACGGAGAGGAAAAGCAGTTTACCACAAAGGAATTTGACCTGCTCACATTCCTTGCTGAGAATCCAAACCATGTATTTACCAAGGAGGAGCTCTTCAAGGAAATCTGGAATATGGATTCGGTCGGAGATATTGCGACAGTCACTGTACATATCAAGAAGATTCGTGAGAAAATCGAGATGAACACTGCAAAGCCTCAGTATATTGAGACTATTTGGGGTGTTGGATACCGTTTTAAGCTGTAGTGATTTTTAAAAAATATAGTAGATATTGTAGTATTAATAGGACATATCAAATTCAAATGCGAAAGGATATGTCCTTGTTGTATATATAAAGTGGCTTATTAATTTATTCAAATGGAGAATACTATGAAGATAAAAACAAAACTTGCTATATCATTCTGCATAATTATTTTTGTGCCTGTTGTGCTCACCAGTATAGTGCTTGTGGGTTTCAATAAGATTCAGCTAAAGGCCATAAACAAGACATATGGCATGGAGGATGCAGGCATGCTCGCGCTTACTGACACGGTGCAGTTTCTGAACAAGGTGACAGGGCGCACATATGATGAGCTCGAGAAGACATCGCTCATAGAACCATCCAGGCTTCTTGATAGTGATTATCTGACTAAGATAAATAAGAAGCTGGAGAAGAAGTATTCATATCTCATAGTGAAAAGTGAAGGAGAGCTCATTTTCAATGGTGGAATTGACAATGATGATATTTTGAGAAAGCTTCCGCGAATATCCAATAAGCAGAGCAGCTCTGATGTGAGCAGCTATATGGACAGTGATGACAAGGTGCTCATAAAGCAGCTTAATTTTTGTGACAGTGATGGTGACGAGGCGAGTCTTTACATAGTGACATCAACCGCGTGCGTGATCCCTGAGGTCAGGACTGTTTTGATAGAGGGAGCATTTGCGCTTGTATTTATACTTCTTACTACGGCTGCCATGCTTATAGTGTGGATATACAGGAGTATCATCACACCGATAGAGAGGCTGCGTATTGCCGCTGAAAATATCAAGGATGGTAATCTGGACTTTGAGCTTGAGACGAGTCCGAGCGACGGAGAGATTGGCGAGCTGTGTACTGCGTTTGAGCAGATGCGCGCGCGCCTCAAGAAAAATGCCGAGGAAAAGGTGACGAATGAGTCTGAAAACAGAGTGTTAATCAGCAATATCGCACATGATTTAAAGACTCCTATTACTGCGGTAAAGGGCTACGCCGAGGGCATACTTGACGGAGTGGCAAACACCCCTGAGAAGGTCGATAAATACGTCAGAACCATTTACAATAAGGCAAACGATATGGATAAGCTCATTAATGAGCTGACACTTTACTCGAAGATTGATACGAACAGGATTCCATACAATTTTGCGAAGATAAATGTCACAGATTATTTTAACGACTGTGTTGAGGAAATAGGACTCGATCTTGAGGCAAAAAATATCAGGCTTTCATATGAGAATCATGTGGATAGCAACGTGTTTATCATTGCTGATCCGGAGCAGCTTCGCCGTGTGATTAATAATATAGTCGGCAATTCGGTGAAGTATATGAACAAGACACAAAGCTATATAGATATCAGGATAAATGATGTTGGTGACTTCATACAGGTTGAAATCGAGGACAATGGACGAGGAATCGCCCAGAGAGATATGCCATATATTTTTGACAGATTTTACAGAGCGGATGCGTCGAGAAATTCGGCTACCGGAGGCAGCGGCATAGGACTTTCCATCGTAAAGAAGATTATAGAGGATCACGGCGGCAAGATATGGGCTACCAGCAAAGAGGGTGATGGAACTACCATGTTTTTCGTAATCAGAAAGTATCAGGAAACACAGGATATGAACCGGCAGTAAACAAATAAACAGGATATTGACATAAAAAGTAAAACTATAATAAAAAATTAAATTAAGAGCTCCCGAGTGACAGCACAAACAGTGTTGTCAGCCGGGAGCTTTAATGTATTTTTTATTTAAAATAAGTTAAGGAAAAACCGTGAAGTAATAAGATAAATGCGAAATGAGTGATATAACTCACTTCGCATTTTTAATTTTTATAAGAAATTGATAAATGCGTTAGAGTGAATAATCACTCTGGCGCATTTATTTTTTTGCCTAAAAACAGAGGAGGTGGAGAGCAATGGCAACCAACAAGCGACCGAGAAAAGCGTACAAGCGCATCGGATTCGAGGACAGAAAGAAAATCGAAGCACTGAACGCACAGGGCAAAACAGTAGATGAGATGGCGATGGCAATCGGTGTCCACTCGGCTACCATGTACCGTGAACTCGCCAGAGGTGGAGAACCGTACAAGGCAGAGGTCGCACAGCATTCCATCTAACAGAGAGGAGCAAGTGGAATGGAAGAACTGGATATCAAGACTGCCATACAGATAGCAAAGATACTGGCAGCGGCCCCGGATGAAAGAATCCCCATGATACTGGATGTGTTCAGCAAGGCACAGGTTGATATCAACGGACTTGATGAACTGGCAGAATGGAGAGCACTGGACAAGCAGGCCGCACTGATTGACACAGATGCCTTTGTAACAGAACTGACCAAGGGCAAGGAACTGGAGGACGGAGAATACCGCATCAGAGTTCCAGAGTTTAATCACTTCTGTAGCACAAAGGGAGTGAGTGCCAGATACGCAAGGAAGCACCTGTACGAAAGCGGAATGCTCCGAAGCAGCACTGACAATGGCAAAATCAACTACACCTGCCCGGTGCAGGCAACGGATACCAAGAAAACAGAGCGATGCGTATGCATCACACCTAAAAACTGAATACCGAAGAAACACACTGGCAAGCATCGACCAGGATAAAAACCGATAGGTAGGAGCGAGCCGCCGCAGTAAATCGCTCCGGCAGCAGGACATGAGCCTGCATGAATAGCTGTCGTAATTGGGGTAGGGAACGCAGACCCAAGTAAAACAACAACGGTTCGGAGGCAGATGAGAAACACGCAGAGAGAGAATACCGAGAGCATGGATGCGTGGGTGCGATTTAACACTCGGTAGCGGGGAATGAAAAAGACCGCACTGCAGGCGACTAGTACAGCTACCCCAAAGGATACTCAGGGAGCATGAATGGAACAGTTACTCTTCAAAGCCTTGGAGAACCTGTTCCATGCCAGACCCAAGAAGCCTAGAGAGCATAATGAGGTACTGGTAAAAGTCAAGTAAGTATAAAGGAGAGAGTATATGAAACAGCCTAAGAAACTGACAAGGAATCAGAAAGAGTTACTGGTCAAGAAGGGGATGAACCCAGATGACTATATGCTCCATTCAGAGGATGAGAAAGAGATGATCCTCTACAACAAGAAGGAAAAGAGACTGGAGGCAGTCGAAAAGTAAGCAGGAGGTGTAAGACGATTTGAAACTCAGTAGGAGACAGAAGCGAATTCTGAAAAGAAAGCTGAAACGCATAGCAGGGGATGCAGTAGCGGTAATAGTGGGAGCGGGAATGTTTGTCGGATTGTTTATCGCATGGGCAAACGAACCGATGCCGGACTGGAGCGAGTACATAGAGAAAAACCACATAGGCATGGTGCAGGTGGAAGGCTCGGACACATGGCTGACGCAGGAAGAATATGAACAGATGTGCAAAGAGCGTGACGCATACAAGGCAGCAGAGCAGGCAGAGGAACAATCCTACTACAACGCAATCCTTCAGAGCACTGAGACACCAGTACCGACAACGACTGCAGCAATCGGCAGTCTGGACTGGGATGCAGATGACTCCTACAGATTAGCGAAAATCGCCATGGCGGAAGCAGAGGGCGAGGACACCGAGGGCAAGGCACTGGTCATACTGGTAGTGCTGAACCGAGTATGGAGCGATGACTTCCCGGATACCATCGAGGGAGTGATCACAGAGGATACCCAGTTCGCAGCATACGAAAATGGAAGATACGACAGGGTAGAACCAGACGCAGACTGCTACCTGGCACTGGAAATGGTGCAGGTAGAGCACTGGGATGAGAGCCGGGGAGCGACATACTTCGAGAGAACAACGGATGAAACCACATGGCACAACACCACACTGAAAAAATTATTCACACACGGTAACCACACATTCTACACGGAAGAATAGATGAACGGTTGCAGGAAGGGGAAGCAAGCATGGACAATATAACAATGTCGCTCGGAATTTACTTCGAGGTAAAGGACGCAGAGATATATGGTGGAGAAGGCACAGTCGGATACGCAGCAACGATTGTAGATATTTCACTCAGCGGATTACAGAAGGCTGATTTCACGAAATACGCAGAGAGCCAGAAGGAAGGCATGGCGCAGTTCTGCCACGTCCCGGTTGAAAAGGTAAGAGTAATATCCAGAGACGAATACGAAGAAAACACGGACTAACAGGAAGGAAGTAACCAACAATGAAAATGGCAATGAAGGACGGACAGATACTCATAAGAGAAGCAGATAATGTCCAGTTCACAATCATAAAGAGTTGGGGAAAGATGAAGTGGAGCAGGCAGACGCAGACACTAAGCGGACCGGCTGACATCGAACTGCTGAACAGACTGGCAGGACTGGTAAACTTGCCACCGTCCATCGAAGCAGAGCGAAAGAAGCTGAACGAAGTAATGGCAGCAGTCGACCGGGAACGCATGAACCCGAAGCCAGAGCCGCTCATCCCACCGCCAGTCAAAGTGTCGCCATTCACGCACCAGGTGCGAGGATACAACATGGCACTTATGACATTCGGACTGGTAGACCCACCAAAACCAAAGGGGGCGGAGAAGTGATACATATCAAGGAAACGGAGATTATCCCACTTCTTAAGAACGCACAGGCGGAATACTCACAGAAGATAACTGAGGGAGATCCGAAAGATGCGGAGATGGCAGAAAGAATAGAGGAAGCACTCACACAGGCGATGGACATCGTGTACGACTACCAGAGCATGGCAGATGAGCATAAGCGGATGGTCGAAAAATACGAGACAGAAGCACCAGTAATCAAGAGAGGTATGGACTTTTACTGCTGCCCTGCCTGCGGAAAGAGAACCTCCCGAAATCATACGCACTGCCACTGGTGCGGAAAGAAACTGGGGTGGAGCAGATGAAGCAGGAAATAACAATGGGGTCTTTGTTCTCTGGGAGCGGTGGCTTTGAACTGGCAGGATCGATATTCGGAATCAGACCGATATGGGCAAGCGAGATAGAACCATTCCCGATACTGGTAACAACAAAGAACTTCCCGGAGATGAAACACTTCGGAGACATCAATAAATTAAACGGCGCAGACTTAGAACCAGTGACCATCATTGCAGGCGGATCTCCATGCCAGGACATGAGCATAGCCGGAAAGCGTGAGGGTCTGGACGGTTCACGAAGCAATCTGTTCCGTGAGCAGATACGGATCATAAAGGAGATGAGAGAAAGTGACAGAACAGCAGGCAGAACAGGAAAGCAGATCAGACCGAGATACATGGTCTGGGAGAACGTGCCCGGAGCATTCAGTAGCAACAAGGGCAAAGACTTTCAGGCAGTCCTCCAAGAAATCGTCAGCATCACAGACGAAGAATCCAATGTACCTCTCCCTCCGAAGGGAAAATGGCAGACAGCCGGATGCATCATGGGCGACCATTTCTCCATCGCTTGGCGAGTGCTTGATGCCCAATACTGGGGAGTGCCCCAAAGAAGAAAGCGTATCTACCTTGTCGCAGATTTTGGAGGAAACACCGCACCAAAAATATTATTTGAGCGAGAAGGCTTGTCTGGGAATTTTGCGGAGAGCCGAGAAGCGTGGCAAAGAACTGCCGGAGATATTAAGACTGGCACTCATAAGACAGGCACAGATGATGTCGAGTGCTATGACATCAGCGACAGACGCAGGGTAGCTGATAAGAGCGAGGTATCGCCCACGCTCACAACAAAGATGGGGACCGGCGGTAACAATGTACCCATTGTATTGGAAAACCACCCACAGGACAGCAGAGTGACGATAGCAGAGGACGGCAATGTACCAACGCTGACCAGTCGAATGGGAACAGGGGGGGGCAATGTGCCAATGATAATGAATGAAGTTAGAGCAGTAGATCAGAGAAACCTCTCACTGGGAAACGATAAATCGGAGACGCTCCATGGAAGCGGTCATGGGAGTTCGGTTGGAACAATCATCGAGCCAATGGCACTTCATATCACACAAGACCCGACTGTATTCGAAGGAAAAACTCCATGCCTTACACAGGGCAATCCAAAGACCGGACAAGCGACAGTTGGAGTCGCTATTCCGATAGCAGATAAGGCGACCCGATACAAGGGTGGTGGGAGCACCAGAAACAATGACGGCTCTGCAAATGGACTTGGCATTGGAGAACCGGGAGCACCCGCAAACACGCTCACGGCCGCAGACAGGCACGCAGTGGCATACGCAATAGACCGTGCAGCATTCAACCAGGGAATGAATGCACAGTACGATATCAGCGTGCAGGAAGAAACAGCACAAACTCTGGTCGCAAGAGGACGGGGGGGGGTATGCCACAAGATGCAGATGGAGAGGAGCGTAGCAACGATGACGGAGAATATGGGTAGCGTAGGAACATACCAGAAAGTGAGTGGACCGCTCATGGCAAACTCGCATCCCGGAAGTTATACAGGACAGGACGCATTCAGCGATATGCTCGTGGCAACAGAATATATCGTCCGCAGGCTCACACCATTGGAATGCTGCAGACTGCAAGTTCCCAGATAACTGGCAGAGGAGTTGGGAATACCAGAACCAACACAGGAAGATATCGATCACTGGCGAGAGGTGTTCCGAACGCAGATGGAAGCCATGGAAGAGAGCAAAAAGGAAAAGACAGACAACCAGATCCGCAAATGGCTGAAAGACCCGGAGAGCGACTCAGCCAAATATAAGATGTGGGGCAACGGCATAGCACTTCCGTGTGCAATGTTTGTGATGGAAGGCATCGCCATGATACTAAGCGAGGAGGATGCAGATGAGCAGCAATAATAGAGATTACATATCCTGTCGAAACCCCGCAACAACCAAGCAGCAGGAGGCAGGTTGGAACAGGATGGTGCGAGATTTAGAGCACCGCAAAGCAAAAGAAAATCACAGGAAGGAGGTAAAAACCAATGGCAGAAACGCATAAAGGCTTCGGTCTGCTTTTTGAAATGGGATGTGGAAAGACGCTAACAGCAATCATGATAGCAGGCACAGCTTACCAGATGGGTAAGGTGGAAAAGGTACTGGTGGTAGCACCAACCTCCGTCTGCTCTGTATGGCCCAAGGACTTCGCAGAATTTGCAGACTTCAAGGCAAACATCAAGGTACTGCTCGGAGACAAGAACCGCAGGCTGAAGCTGTTAAACGATCTCGACAACTTCCCATTCAAGGCATTAAAGGTAGCCGTTATCAATTACGAATCCACATGGAGAGAAGGCATCTTTGACGCACTGTATGAATGGAACGCAGACATGATCATCTGCGATGAGAGCCAGAGAATCAAGAGCCACGATGCAGAGCAGTCCAAGGCAATGCACAAACTGGGCGACCAGGCAAAGTACAAACTTATCCTGTCCGGAACTCCGGTACAGAATAATGCAATCGACCTGTATAGCCAGTACCGCTTCCTTGACCCGACAATCTTCGGAACGAACTTCTATCAGTTCCGAAACAGATATGCCATCATGGGCGGATTTAACAGACACCAGATCGTGGGATACAAAGACCTCGACCAGTTAATCCAGAAAGAGCACTCCATCGCATACCGAGTGACCAAGGACGAAGCACTCGACCTGCCGGAGCAGACATTCCTGCAGAGATACATAACGATGTCGGCAAAGGAAAAGAACATCTACGACCGCATCAAGCGTGAGAGTTTCGCAGAACTGGAAAGCGGCGGGCAGATCAGCGCAACGACCGTGCTGACAAAGCTGCTTCGCCTTCAGCAGTTCACTGGCGGATTTTTAGTGGCAGACGGAGAGGAAAAGCCGGAACTGGTCAGCAAGGGCAAGCTGAACGCACTGGAAGAAATCGTGGACGATTATGTGGTGGACGCAGGAAAGAAACTGGTAATCTTCGCACGTTTCAGACCGGAGATAGACATCATCGGGCAGATGCTGAAAAAGAAGAAACTCCGCTACGGAGAAATTTATGGAGATGTGAAACTGGAGGACAGGGGCGACATCGTCAAGGACTTCCAGACGAACCCGGAAACGATGGTATTCCTCGCACAGATCGATACTGCAGGACTGGGAATCACACTCACGGCCGCAGACACCTGTGTGTATTATTCGGTCAACTTCAACTATGCAGCATATAGTCAGAGCCTTGCTAGAATCCACCGTATCGGGCAGAAGAATGCCTGCACTTATATCCACCTCATCACAGAGGGAACGATAGACGAAGTGGTGCTGAAAGCACTGGCAAAGAAAGAGGATCTGGCAAAAACAGTCGTGGATACATGGAGGGATTATTTTTAATGAAGAAAGATATAGATGCAAAATGCTATGAATTAACACTGACACCAAATTATGTGTCAGATTGGACTTTTAATGATGCGCTTAGAGAATTAATCCAGAATGGCACAGACCAAGAGGTACTGGATAAGGAGAATAAGTTCCAGATCATTTACAACGGAAAAGAAAAAACACTCAGACTTGTAAATCAAAAATCTGTCCTTAAGATAAATACCCTGCTTTTAGGACGAAGCAGCAAAGCAAACAATGAGGACACAGTTGGACAGTTTGGAGAAGGGTATAAAATTGCTGCTCTTGTTTTGAACAGACTTGGGAAAACCTTCACGATTTACAACAATGAAAAGGGGGAAATCTGGGAGTCCAGATTTAAAAACTCTGAAAAATGGTTGGAAAAGATCCTCGCATTTTATGTGTACAAGCATGATACAGATAACTCTGGTTTATGTATCGAAGTTGGAAATGTTACACACGAGGAATTCAATAATTTATACAAGGTGTGGCTTCATTTGGAGAACTGCGATTATAGCAAAGCCGACACAGGGTACGGCGAAATTATCTTGGATGAAGAATATGCCGGAGAAGTATATGTCAATGGATTGTTCGTGGATTGCAACAGTGATTTGAAATACGGGTACAACTTCAAGCCTAAATACATACGACTGGAGCGTGACCGAAAGACTTGCGATAGTTGGAATGTTGAAGAAATTACATCTCTTATGATTGCTGAAGCAATGGTAAAGGGAGACATTCCAATAGAGCAGGTTAGGAAAATGATTGAGGAACGTGCGGATGATGTATATCATTTTGAGTTCAATACTTACAAAAACGATGTGAAAAAAGTACAGGAAATGCTAATAGAATCGTTTGATAGTCAAAATCCACAGCCATACTCCATCCCAGTAGACTCACAGGAAGATGTGAAAAAAGTCAAAGCATATGGTGGAAATCCGGTAGTAGTTCCATCCGGAGTAGCGAAGCTGCTTAAAGAGGAAAAGGAAAAGCGTATTAAAACACTTATGGAAATACCATGCGCCAGTGTTATGACCTTAAAGGATAAATTCAATAGATGGTATGACATTTACGCTGAAAAACTTCCGCCAGAAGCGCAGGTGGAAATCAGAAACCTCATCGAAGAATTGGAGTGATTGATATGGACAAAATCGTAATCTGCAAGCAGTGCGGTAAGCCAGAATACTGGGGAGAAATGAGATGGCTGTCGGGAAGATGTACTTGCAGGAATTGTTACAAAGCAAACTGGCAGGACGAGAATCATTGCTTATATACATGGGATGATTTAGACGGAAAACGTCCAACAATGAAAGAGTACCAGGAACAGCAGGACGAGAGGTATCGTAATGGCAAAGATCGATATTTTTAATCCGGAAAGTAAATATGACATCCTCTACACGGACCACCGTGGCAGCAAGGCAGGGGCGGAAAGAAAGCGGCCAGACCGAACAGCACCGGAACGACAGTACCATACGAGACAATGGACGTCCCCGGAATTATGGAACTGCACCGATATGTCACAAACGAACTCATGAATGAAAAGCACAATGTATTCATGTGGACGATAGATAAGTACCTGCCGCAGACAGAGGAAATCATGAGCCTGCTTGGATATAAACTCCATGCAAGGCTGATATGGGATAAAGGCAACGGACCGGCACCCGCCTACACGGTACGGTTCGCACATGAGTACTTGCTATGGTTCTACAAGAAGGGAAACATTATCCTCCCGGACAAGGACAAGCGTGGAGCATTTTCCACGGTACTCAGAGAGAACAGTAAAAGGCATCACAGCCAGAAGCCGGAATGTGCCTATCAGATGTTAGAAACATTTTTCCCACAAGCAAAGAAACTGGAACTCTTCGCAAGGGCGGAGCGTGACGGTTGGGACCAGTGGGGAAATGAATTATAAAACCAAAGGAGGAGCAACAACATGGAAACAGTCACAACATTAGACGACAAGGTCAGAGCCTTCAAGGTACTGCTCGACAAGAAAGATGAATTAGCAGAGCAGACCAAGGCAAACAATGAGGAACTCAAAAACCTCGAACAGGAAATCGCACAGCAGATGGTGGACGAGGAAAAGCCGGATACTACGGTGGATGGCTTCAAGTACAGCCTGCAGGAGAAAACGAGATACTCCAAGATTTCAGAAGAAAAGCTGATGGAAAAAGGTCTGGTATTCTTCGATGTCTTGAGAGAGCAGGGATTCGGACACCTCATCACGGAAAGAGTAGATCCACGAACCCTCGACTCTGCGATGAACAATCTGGCGGCCGAGAACGATGGAGAACTGCCGGAAGAAATGGCAGAGGTACTCTCCGTTTATTCGGAACTTAAGGTATCCAAGAGAAAAGCCAACGCCAAGGCTCTGAACAGAGCAAAGAAAGCACAGGAGGTATAAAGATGGACTACGAACAGATGGAAATTGACATCACACTAGAAAGTGACCGTGACCTTAAAGAGAATATGCAGGCGACTGCCAAGTTCGCACTGGGGCAGATTATGGAGTATCAGCACCCGACTAAGGTAAAGAACCGCCATGAGGGATACGGCATCGCAGCGGAGGGATATGCGTCCCTGCAGGGTAAGATGAAGTCCACCAAGACAGACATGGACGACCTCTTGAAACTCCTGCCGAATGGAGACGGCGATGTCCTCAATGTAATCGGCAGTCTTTACAATTCTGCGGTCGAGGTAGCAGTGGAGTCTATCAAACTTGCAGCACAGGCGCAGAGGATCATGGACGACCTCTACTACGGAGAGAGCGGAAAGCCGACACCGATGGAAGAATACATGGACGAGCAGGAAGCGGGAGCGTCAGAGGATGATGGCTTCGAGGAAGCAGACAACAACAAAGAAGATGCAGAGGAAATGGAGGAATAAGACATGGCAAAGAATGAGGTAGCAGTAGCAGAAAAGAATTTTAATCTGGTCACGCTGACCGGAGAACTGAAGGAAGCAGTCGCAGAAGAACTGGATGGTCTGGGCACTCTTCCATTTGAGAGAGCAAAGATTCCAAGCGGTGGCGGTCTGGCATTTGAACTGCGGGAGAGACTGAGGATGAGCCTGTGATGAGTACAGATCTTACCGGAGTTCTTATCCATCATCACCCGGTAAATGCATACTGGAAAGAGGAGTACGCAGGCGGAAATGTTCAGCCGGACTGCTCAAGCCATGACGGAAAGCAGGGAGTGGAGCGTGAGACTGGGGAAATCCATGATTGCAGCAAGTGTCCGCATAACCAGTTCGGAAGCGGAAAGAACGGATCTGGAAAAGCCTGCAAGAACATTCACAGATGTTACATCCTGCAGGAAGGCAACCCTGTACCGATTATCCTCGCTTTACCGCCAACCTCTCTGAAATACATCAGAGATTACATCGGCAAGCGAATCCTCCTCAAAGGACTCCGCTGCTACGATGCCGTAACCAAGATCACGCTGAAGAAGGAAAAGTCAGCAGACGGCATCACATACTCCAGAGCAGCCTTCGCATTCGTAAGCAAACTGACGGACGAGCAGAGAGCCGAGACAAAGGCAATGGTGGAGATGATCAAAGCACAGGCGGACAACATCCCGGATATTGATGAAGCCGACTATAACACAGGAGCCGCCGTGGATGCAGCAGACTTCCAGAGTGTGGACGGAGATGCAAATCTGCCATTCAACTAAGGCAGATATGGGTGGCGGCCATCCAGTGCGGTGCAGCGAGGTTCGAGTCCTCAAACGGATCGGTTCGACTCCGACTCGTGCAAGGTGCAAAACCGCACCAATATAAAGGAGGCACAGTATGCAGATATTATTTGATAACTGGACCGGCAGATACGATGACGAATGCTTAATGCCGGGAGATATCGTGGAAGCGGCTATGGTTTACAACTTTAGAGAGAACGCAGGAAACCAGACGGATACTATGATCCAGATGAGCGAGGTCGCAGACATCGTAGGCAATCTGCCAATCTATGACACCATATACAAAGAGAACAGATACTCGCCATGGAAGTACGCAGGACAGTGCTATCCGGGAGAGTTACAGAATAGAAATCCGGCACTCATGCCGATGTGCTATATCTGCAGCAGATACAGGGCAGATACCAGAGAGGAACTGGAAGAAAACATCAGAGTGGCGAAGTGGGCAGCAAACAAGGTAGTCAGTGAAGGAAAGATACCGATTGCACCACACCTTTACTTCCCACGATTTATGGATGACTCCATCGCCGAGGAGAGATACTTCGGAATGGAAGCAGGCAAGCGTCTGATGATGCAGTGCAAGGAATTCCTCGTAGTGACCGTGGATAATGTGATCAGCGAGGGAATGAATGAGGAAATCGACTACATGACGAACAAACTCATGATGCAGGGCAAGTCAATCAATTTCACAAGACTTGGACTGGAACAGGTAATACTTAGTAGATTGGAGCGATAATATGCAGCAGGCAGCGGAGGTCGATTTAGACCGTCTGGTAGATTATAAAACTGAATACTGCTCCGTTATCAAAAAGCACAAGATCACAGGCGACAACCTCACAGGTCTGTGTCCGTTCCATGACGACCGTGCAAATTCATTCTCGGTAGACTTAAAGACCGGAATGTGGCACTGCTTCGCAGAGGATGAGGGCGGAAACTTCGTCACATTTTATGCAAAGCTGAATGGACTGGATACCAAGGAAGCCTATAAGCAGATACTGGAAAAGTATGGAGCATTGAATGAGCCGCAGGAGAAACCAAAAGAGAAGAAACCAGGACTGGATCACTACACCGTGTCCCAGTATTCATTCGAGAAGCGTCTCCCAGAGGACTGGCTGAAAGAACAATGCTGCCTGCAGACGAAGAAAGACCGAAACGGAGTCCAGTATTTATACATACCATACTTTGACGCAGAAAGAAATCTGGCACTGCACCGTAAGAGATACGGCGGAAAGCAGTTCCGGTGGGAATATGGAAAGACAGACAGGCTGTGTATGTATGGATTATGGCAGATAGAAGCCATAAGGAATATCGGATACGCAGCACTGGTCGAGGGCGAGAGCGATTCCCAGTCCATGTGGTACATGGGAATCAGCACACTCGGAATACCGGGAGCGTCCATGATGCGGGCAGACTGGGCAGGAGTCCTGCAGGATTTGAAACTTTACATCCATGTAGAGCCAGACAAGGGCGGGGAAGCATTCCTCGCCAAAGTCACAAGGGCACTCCGGGAAGGAAAGTTCGTAGGAGAAGTATACAAATGGAGTTGTCGGACACTCGGATGCAAGGACCCATCGGAAGTTTATATGAAGTATGGCAAAGAGGAAGCGGCCGAGAAGATCCGAAAAGCAATCAGCAACGCAGAGCAGATAGACATCGAGGAAGATAACGTCCCGGAAGCGGTCGAGGGAGCACCTGTGAACTTAAGACAGCCGGAAGGTTGGATTTATTCAGAAAAGGGAATCAGTGTGATCGATGAAAAGAAGTACGCACCAGTCATGGTATGCAGAACCCCGATCATTATCACGCAGCGACTGCGGAGCATGGAAACAGGAGAGGAAAAGATAGAGGTAGCATTCAAGAGGATGGGCAGTGGCACAAGGCAATCTACCCACGAAGCACCATCTTCACATCCAGAGCCATCACAGCACTGGCAGACTTAGGATGCACCGTCACATCGGAGAATGCAAAGCACATCGTAAAATTCTTGGCAGCACTGGAAGCCGAGAACATAGACATCATAAAGAAAGCAGACTCCACAAGTACATTCGGATGGCAATCCGGAAAGCGGTTCGTGCCAGGGCATGACAAGGATATCGTTCTGGACATTGACCCATCGCAGAGGGGCATGGCAGCGGCATATTGCCAGAACGGAACAATGGCGGACTGGCTCAAAATGATAAAGCCACACCGAAGCAGAGACAAGTTCCGGTTCATATTGGCGGCCAGTTTCACAGCACCGCTCCTGCGGATCATAAAGCAGCGAATATTCTTCGTGTACAACTGGGGCGGTTCAAAAGGCGGAAAGACCGCAGCACTTAAGGCAGCACTCTCCGTATGGGGCGACCCGGAAAGACTGATGGTAAATTTTAATGCAACGCAGGTAGGCTTGGAGAGAACCGCATCCTTTACTGCGACCTTCCGCTCGGAATTGATGAGCGACAGTTGGCAGGAAATAACCAGAACTCACTGGAGAAAATCGTGTACATGATCGCCAGTGGTACAGGAAAGATACGAGGTGCAAAGAGCGGTGGCATCCAGGCAACACAGACATGGAGAACCGTGGCACTGGCAACCGGAGAAGAACCACTATCAACAGAAACATCGCAGACAGGTGTAAGCACCGTGTGCTTGAAATATACGGCGGACCATTTGACGATGAGAGGGAAGCCTCCGTCATGCATCAGCAGTCTGGAATGAACTGCGGATGGGCAGGGCCGGCTTACATCGGAATGCTCCTGCACACAGACGAAAGAAGCATCACGGAGAAATACGATGAAATGATGCAGTATGTATACCAGATCAGCAAAGGAAAGAGCGGATCACACATAGCAGGCATCGCAGCGGTGGCACTGGCAGACGCAATCATCGACACATGGGTATTTAATAACGGAGAATGGCTGAAACGGTACGAAAATGGAGAATTTGATACGGAATCAGCCAAAAACAATACGGAATGTCTGCAAATTGATCCGGTTTCATGGGAAAGAGCCAAAGAGATGGCAAGGAACATCCTGCAGGAGCAGATGAACGCAGACACCGGAGATGTAAACGAGAATGCCACGCAGTACATCGTGGACTGGATACTGTCAAACAAGGACAGCTTCGGGGAAAAAGCCTTCGGAACGTGCCTGGGCATGATCCAGAACAAGAACGCATACATCTTCCCATCCATGCTGACGCAGCACTCACGAAAGCAGGTACTCATCCAGAAAGACACTGAAATACCTCGCAGATAAGGGTCTGATCGGAGTATCAGTCCTTAAGGACGGCAGTACCAAGAACTCAGTGACAAAATGGTTCAACAACCGAAACTGTCGCTTCGTGGAATTCCACCTGGGCGACCTCGCAGAGGAAAAGGACCCGTTACTGGAGGAGGAAGAGATCGCAGAGCAGATGAAACCGCAGCAGATGAGTCTGCCGGGAACAAATGACGGATGGCAGACCATACCAGATGAGGAAGCAGATAAGCTGCCGTTCAATTAGTCACAGAATTTGCGATTTAGTCACAAAAACCATGGAGCAGAAAAAATTGTGTGACTGGAAATTATGTGACCAAAATCGCTAAAAAGTTATAAATGACCTTAAAAAACCGCACACCTAAAATTAGGTGTTTAGTTAGGTGTTCGGTTAGGTGTTTAGTAAAAAACCCAGTAAAATCAAGGCTTTTAATAACATCTAAACACCTAAACACCTAAATCACTATTTTTATTGTATTTACGGAAAATTGTGTGACTGCATGAAGGGTTAGTCACAAAAATCACTAAAAAAACATGGTGTATTTCAAAAATTAGGTGTTAGGTGTTTAGTAACCCCGACAAAGCCAGTAAAATCAAGGGTTTCATACCGCACACCTAAATGAACACGTAGGTGTGCGGTAGAAAAATGGAGCATTAGGTGTTCGGAGACAGAAAGGGTGGTGCGAATGGAAGATGAAAGCATCCAAAATGATGAAGAAAAGCTGAAATCGCTACTGGAGACACTGAAAAAGAATGACGAGAATGTGCCAAAGGAACTCCTAAAGACCAAGTACAAGAAACCGTACCGGGAACTGAAGAATAGCATCAAGGAAGTAGCGGATCAGATTTCCGGCAGGAGAATCAGACAGGACATCGTCATAAAAAACGATGAAGCCGGACAGGTTCTCATAAAGCAGATACAGGAAATGCTTGAGGAAAAACGGAGAGCCGGAACAGGCAAGGAACTGGGCAGGACGCTCTACAAGGAATACAGTGTGGAGAAATTCCTACAGGCGGTGGAAGAAATCAGAATAGCAGTCTGGAATCTGTGGATACCTTACTGGCAACAACACTGCTGCTTATACGCAGCACCGGAGTGCTTCGATGAGGACGGACCGCCACCGAAGATTTATAACGATCTGACAAAAGAGTTCCTTGTAGACCAGGAACAGAACATCTGGGAGAAGAAACCAGAGTGGGAATCAGAACAGAGAATGATCATCACAGCCGGAGCGTGCCACATTCTGGCTGAGGGATTAAGAAATAAGGAGGAAGCAGATGGGATGCAAAGCAGCGATACCAACGGATGAGTACCACGGATGGGAGTGTGAAATAACAGAGGGAGCGTGTATGTTTTTACACCCAGACAGTAAAAGATGTGCCAAAGAATATGGCGAAGGACCAGATACAGTAGAACAGGAGGAGCAAGACAATGGATAACAGACAGGTAAACATCAACAGATTTGAAGCAGAGATGGCAAAGGTAACAAGAGACGGAGTGGACAAGCTGATGGCATTTATCAGAAAGAGTGATATGTACGCAGCACCTGCAAGTACCAGATTCCACCTTTCAGTGACAGGCGGACTGCTGCAGCACTCACTCAATGTACTGGATGCACTGAGGGCGAACCTCACAAAGAACGATGACGGCACATACTCATACGAGGTCGCAGGAGTTCCGGCAGCCAGAGTGACAGAGGAAAATGTGATCATCATGGCACTGCTCCATGACATCTGCAAGACCTACTTCTACACAACGGAAATCAGAAACCGCAAGGTCAATGGAAAGTGGGAGCAGTACGAAGCATTCGCAGTGGACGACAAGATTCCATACGGTCACGGAGAAAAGTCTGTAATGATGATCGAGGAATATATGAAGCTTCAGCCAGTAGAAAGATATGCAATCAGATGGCACATGGGATACACCGAAGCCGACACCTTATCATTCAACAATGCAATCGACAGATACCCGATGATCTGGGCACTGCATTCCGCAGACACACAGGCAAGTCACTTCATGGAAAACAATGAGGGGAACAAGCGGCATACGCAGACAACGGATCAGCGGAATACGCAGATCAGCCGACCATGCAGGAGGCAACCGCCCCAGTATTTGAGGAGGCGACACCAGTATGAGCATGATGGAGCTGTTATCCCAAATGAGGGAGAGAGCCAGGGCGAAAAAGGAAAAGAAGAAAAGCCTGCCATGGTTCTGTATCATCATTTCGGATAGATGCGTAGAACCGGATAAGCCTTGCACCGAGTGCAGGGTTTATCTGAAACACAAAGATGAAATCGAAAAGGAGATGGAACGACATGATCATCAAAGTAATACCGAAACCGGAACACGGAAAAGAAGCAGCACTGATCACTGATAAGACTGGCAAATATGTACGAGCCGTCACAATGGCATGCGACCTCGCAGAGGAAGTCGCAAAAGGAAATATGTACTTCAATGCCATAGAGAAAGACGGAAAACTCCACATCACAGGGAGAGTGTCCGCCAGATTTTAAGGAGGCAGACGATGACAGCAAAGAACGCAGAAGGGTATCCAGACCCAACAGCAGAGGAAGCAATCCGCCATGTAATGCGTGGCGGAAAACTGGATTATACCTCCTTCAGAACCTACGAGGAACTGCAGGACTACACCATAGAGCATAACAAGGGCATAAGCACCAGGGAAGCAGCCGACAAATTCATCCGGGAGAAGATGCCAAAGGAAAGTTACTTCCAGAAGAAAATCCTTGACTGGATAAAGGATAACGCACCAAATGCCATCGCATGGAAAGAAGCAGCCGGCCCGTACTCCAGACAGGGAATCCCAGACATTACCTGCATCATCAATGGCAGGTATTACGGATTCGAGGTCAAGCGGCCATTTATTGGGGTGCTGAGTAAGATGCAGGAACAGACCATAAAGCAGATCCGCAGGGCAGGCGGAAGGGCGGAAGTTGTCACTTCAGAAAAGGAAGTAGCAGAAATCCTGCTGCCGGAACTGACACAGAAATAGCAAGGGAGCAAATAGAATGAGAGTAGCAATCGAACCGAGAAAAGCAACTGACCGTGGCGGATATTACTGTATGCCGCTGAAGGTAAATGTGCCGACAGGACGCAAGGACTGGAAGCTGACCAAGTGCCCGGAGTGCGGTGCACAGTGTTGGGAACTGCCACTGGCAGAAGTAGCCAAGGCGCAGGGAGCAAAAGGACTCTGCACCATGTGCGCTTTAAAGAAGGGAGTGAGCGGAAGATGAGAGTAAAAATAAAGCCAGTCAATGATATGGCGGTGTCTGACGAACACCTCAACATCATAATCCTCAAAAAGCCAAAGCGCAGATATAGACAGATTATCAAGGCATATTACAGAAGAATGCAGAAGAAGGAAGTGAAAGAATCGTGAAAGCAATAACAGTATGGCAACCATGGGCAACGCTATTGGCGACTGGGCAGAAACATAACGAAACACGGTCATGGAAAACAAGCTATCGTGGAGAAATCCTCATCCACGCAGCCAAAACAGACCACAGTGGAATCCTGCTACATATCCCGATGGAAGAATTGAAGCACTTCCAGGACGCAGGTGTAGTAAATAAACTACCAACAGGAGCAATCATCGGGAAAGCAAATCTCGTGGATTGTTTCCAGATCGATGAAGCTATCGGAGAAAACTGCAAAGAGAGAATCCGGCAGAGTTAGCATTCGGAGATTATACCATCGGCAGATACACATGGGTAATGCAGATGCAATATTATTCAATAAGCCAATTCCGGCAAAGGGAAAGCAAGGATTGTGGAACTGGGAAGGAGATGTACAGGATGAACGATGATGAAAAGTGTTGCTGCGGAAACTGCCTGCACCACAGACCATCATGGGAAACAGGACATCTGAGCGGATGGCACTGCGATAACTTCATGGCAGACGCATACGGATGTGATACAGAGTACGATGATGGAGAAGAATGTCCAGATTTTGAAAGCAAGAGGTAGGTAAACCATGTGGAAGATTTTTATAGAATACGATGATAAAAGCAAATTGACGATAACCGGAAAGCACAAGGATATCCCAGTAGAACTGGCAAACAAATACTACAGAGAATATGTGAAAAGCAGCGTATGTAATGCCACATATCAGCAGTATCCAAAGAAAGACCATGAATCTATGTCATTGGCAACGAAGATAATGGAACTTCAAAATGGAGCGCAACGATGAATGACGAATTTGAAAGTTGTGTAATGATTTGCCAGAACTGCGGACACGAAACAGCGATTGATCCAAATAGAACAATAGGAGCAATAATACCTCTGGAATTTTGTCCGTGGTGTGGAAAAGAAATAAAGGAGGCAGAGGATGAGACTGAAAAAGAAAATCAGCAGGCAGAGTAAAATATTCAAAAAGGCGATCAATGCAAAGTGGGCATTCTACTGGGCAAAGTTCATGACAGAAGCAGCGGCCATCTGTAGGAAGTATGAGCATGAGGTAATCGAAGGCAAGGGAACGGATCATGAATATACACACCTCTCATGCGATGGCTGCCCATTCAATGTAGAGAAGTTCGGAGAGCATAAGATATGCGGGTGCATATTAAGCGGACCGGACGACTGGGATGAGCCAAAGGTAATCGGTCATATCGTTCGCACAATAATCCATGAAATGCAGGTGGTAAGAAATGAGCGAGAACGAAATCCGTGAGTACGCACTCATGAAAGCGACATTTAAGTGGTTGCTGATTGGTATGTTATGGCAGGGATTGGAATTGTGGTTCTACGGAACAACCAGACCGAGCAACGAGGATACAATCATCGGATTTTTACTCTGGTATTACATCGTGAGATGTGAATGCATGAAAAGGGGAGTCTGGTGGAAAAGAGGTGGAGACAATGGCAAAAGGTAAACCAAAGCGTAAGCCATTCGGGATGAATTCCAGTCTGGCGGATGCAACGCAGGTAATGAGACAGCTTCCGGTGTCGGCAATGCTATCGTCCATTGAAATGCAGATAATATCCTGCAGGAGCGTGGAGTAGAGATACGAGACTGGGAGAACAAAGACCGGGTACTTAAGCAGGTAAGAATACTCGGCGGAAAAGCATACTCCTTGCGGAGGACAAACCCAGGGATTAGAAAGAAGGAAAACTATGACACCAGACAGCATGGCAAATGAAGTAGAAGAACAAAAACTGCTTCTCAAACAGTACCTCGACAATATTATTATGCCAAGATGAAAAAGAAGCAGTTGGAAGCCAGACTTCGTACTTTCAGAGAAAATAGCTCGGCACAAAGGGGATGCAATACTCCCCAGTGCCACGCAGCCAGACCAACAGCGTAGGAGACGGACCGGCAACGCAGGTCATCCGTGCGATGGAGATCGAGGACAGAATCGAATCACAGAAAGCAGAGATGGCAAAGACCATGCTGAATGTGATGAAGATCATGGATTTTTTACCAACGGATTCCACGGAACGAAGCATACTGGAATACAGACACATTGACTGTTTGAGTTGGAAGCAGGTGTGCAAGGAAGCAAACATGACAAGGACTCCTTGCAACAAATACTACAACGCAGGAATTGACAAGCTGCTTACATACAAAAAAGTACAGTCAATTTTACAGGAATTCGCCTCCTCCCAAGAACCCTCAAAGCCTTGAAATTGCTTGACTTCGGAGTAGGGGGGGGTAGAATTGTACTGACAAAATAGCTTATTGTCAGATGATAAATTCTACCCCTTAAAAGGAGGAGCAATATGGGATTGAAAGATTACACAGATACAAAAAACGGGCCGCAATTGGCGGTATTAAAACACGCAGTCATCGGAGACAGGATCGGAGAGGTCAAGATAGAAAAAGGCTTCCTAAAATTCAAAGGAACGATGACAGACAAACATACCAAGGAAGAGCATCATTGTACCATGGCAGGATGCGACTGCGAAGATTATAAGAAAAACAAGTTACCATGCGTGCATATGTACAAACTGGCATTGGAGTACGGAATGTACAAAGACATTCAGAAACGAGGATTTGCAGGAAAACTGGCAGGACTGAGCGATGAAGCCTTCGCTTATTTTGAAAGCGCAATGTATGGCGGATACTACGATAAAGAGAGAGACATCGAGGATGGATCATGGGAAAAGATAACCCAGAAGATTAAAAGCGAATTATCCAGAGAAGGACTATTGGAGTTTCATCGTGGATATTTTGTATTTACGAACCATGTCCAAAGCGAAATCATCGGATATATCTTGGCGACTTTTTCAGATCCACGCAGTATAGAGCGTAGAAAAAATCAGTAAAAATAATCACGGAAATATCAAGCTGGAAATTTTACCGGGGAAAATTTCACAAAAGAAAAAACAGAACATCGAAAATTCAAGCCGACTTTTGGAAATCCACATTCGGAATCCAAGGGCCGGCTTTTACTGTGTGTACAGAACAGATCATAAATAGCAAGCCTAAAAAATAGGGCACGTATATAGGGAACGTACAAGGCCCGCATATAGCACCCCCCATATATGGGGCAGGTATTATGCCCAGAAAAAGACAGGAAAAGCACAGGGGGTACAGGGGCGCACCGTAGCGCACACCCACAGAGGACAGGGAGAGCAGGGGCAGGACACACCCACACACCACAGCCACAGCACTACACAGACGCACCACAGGCAGGGCAGGCAAGGCACAAGGCACACCACAGGACAGGGGCACAGCACCACACAGAAGCACAGCACACAGAAGAAAGCACAAGAGAGTACACAAGAGTACATCGAGGTGTGCTATAGTAGTAGCGTGGAGCACAAGGGGACAGACCACACGGTCGCACCCAACCACTCCACTTGCTCCCCTCAGAGAGGACATGGCACAAGGCATCGGAGCCTGCGCTGTGTCCTCTTTTGCGTGCAGGCGGGGCACGGCATCGCCGTAGGTACTACCCAGACCCAAAATGCAATGCGGGGCGAGGAAGGCGCGGCTTTTTTGCCGATAAAATAAAAAAATTTTTAACCATTTCGTTACGCAAAGCGGGAAGGAGGCTTGGAAATGGACCAGAAACTGAGAACAGAACGCAGAAAACTGGCTGACTTAAAGGCAGCAGAATACAATCCAAGAAAAGCACTGACCCCGGACGATGCGGAATACCAGAAAATAAGGCGGAGCATTGAAGAATTCGGATACGTTGACCCCATCATCATAAACGAGGATGGAACTATCATAGGCGGCCATCAGAGGCAACCGTTCTCAAAGACCTCGGATACCAGGAAGTGGACGTGGTCGTGGTGGCTCTGGACAAGCAGAGAGAGAAGGCTCTGAACATCGCACTGAATAAGATTACAGGCGAATGGGATGAAGTGAAGTTGAAAGACCTCCTGCTTGACCTCGACCTCGGAGATTACGACATATCACTGACAGGCTTCGAGCAGAATGACCTCACAGAACTGGTGGACAAACTCGCTATCGAGCCGGAAGCAGTGGACGATGACTTCAATGAGGACGAAGCACTGGAGCGGGCGGAAGCCGAACCAGTGACAAAACTCGGAGATGTATGGCTACTGGGCAGACACAGGCTCATGTGCGGAGACAGTACATCACAGGACGACATGGCGGTTCTGATGAATGGAGAAATCGCAGACCTTGTCGTCACTGATCCGCCATACAATGTCAACTACGGAGACAAGGCAGAGATGCTCGATGAGTACCTCCCTGCCAAAGGACACCGCAACATCAATCACATCAAGAACGATAATATGGACAACCAGAGTTCTATTCGTTCTTACTGGCAACCTACCAGAGTGCCTATGAATTTATGAGAGCCGGGGCAGCAATCTATGTATTTCACGCAGAGAGTACCGGGCACATATTCAGACAGGCATTCCTTGACGCAGGACTGAAACTCGCCCAGTGCTTAATCTGGGAAAAGAACGCATTCGTCCTCGGCAGACAGGACTACCAGTGGAGACACGAACCGTGTCTGTATGGATGGAAAGAGGGTGCGGCGCATTACTTCATCAATGACAGGACACAGGATACCGTCATTCTGGAAGATGATATAGATTTCAGTGCCATGAAGAAAAACGAACTTGTGGCATATCTGGAAGAACTCCGCAGGAAAAACAGAGATCAGACCTCTGTTATTTACGAGAACAAACCGACAAGGAATGACATACACCCAACCATGAAGCCAATCGCACTGGTCGGAAAATTCATAACCAATTCCAGTAAGTCCGGATGGAATGTACTGGATCTGTTCGGTGGAAGCGGCAGCACCCTCATGGCCGCAGAGCAACTGGGAAGGACGGCATTCATCATGGAACTGGATGAGAGATTCTGTGATGTGATCGTGAAACGGTGGGAAGATTACACCGGACAGCAGGCAGTCCGAATCCCGGCAGAGGATGTAAGTAGAATGGCAGAGGAACAGCAGGGCGGCTTCTACCGTGTAGAGGTCATCGCTTCTCTGTTCGGAGTAACGGTGCGAAGGGTGCAGCAGCTTACTCAAGAGGGCATCATATCAACAACCAAGACCAAAGAGGGGAATCGGTATGAATTAGCACCTACCATTCAGAGGTATGTCAAATACCTTTCAGACAAGGCATACGGAAAAAGCAAGTCCGAAAAGGAAGCCGAACTGAGGGAACAGAAACTGCAGGCAGAGATCGCCTCAAGGAATCCCAGGGAGAAATGCATAGATTAAAGACAGAGATCGCATCGGGGAAGTACATCGACATCGAGGAAGTGAAGATGGACTATAGCCGATTTTTGTTTCATTCAAAAAGTTTGCATTATCCCTGCCGAGCCGACTATCCGGCAGAATCAGCGGTCACTGCGACCCGATGGAGATTCGCTCGATAGAAAAGGATCTGAACGCAGAAATCATCCGGTTATTAAACAGCTTTGTGGTGGCAGGCTGCACACCGGAAGAAATGGAAAAGAAAAAGCGTGGCAAGAAATCCGTATCGTAGATACGAGGTCACAGAATACCAGAAGGAAGCCTTAAAGTTCCTACAGCCACCAGAGGACATCACGGTATCGGAGTGGGCAGACAAGTACAGGGTACTGGATGCCAAGACCTCTGCAATGCCGGGACCATGGCGGACAGAACACACCCCATACCTTAAAGGCATCATGGATGAGTTCAACAATTATGAGACAGAGGAAATCGTCTACGTGAAGCCTACGCAGGTAGGTGGAACAGAGTGCCTCCAGAACATGGTAGGTTACATCGTCCAACAGGACCCTGCGCCGACCATGATCGTATATCCGACAGATACGCTCGCAAAATCCATATCGGAGAACAGACTGCAGCCGATGTTCAAAGCGGCACCGGAACTCCGAAAGAGGTTTGATGAGAACTCGCAGTTGCAGGAATTACAGTTTGATGGAATGTATCTGACACTGGCAGGGTCGAACTCCCCATCAAGCCTTGCGAGTAAGGCGATCCGATTCCTGTTTCTCGATGAGGTGGATAAATATCCAGGGGCATCCAAAAAGGAAGCCGACCCGGTCAGTCTGGCAAGGGAACGAACCAAGACATTCCACAACAGGAAGATATTCATCACAAGCACACCGACACTGAAAACAGGGCATATCTGGAAAGCCAAGGAAGATGCAGACATAGAGAAGCACTACTTCGTTCCATGTCCGCACTGCGGGGAATACATCGAACTCAAGTGGAAGCAGATACACTTCCCTAAAGAGGAAGGGATGAGTTACGCAGACCGTGCAGAATTCGCAACCTATGTATGCCAGGAGTGCGGATGCGTAATCACAGACCAGGACAAGCCGGAGATGCTCCGCAAGGGAGAGTGGCGGACGGTCAAGGAAAACACCAAGTTCGTCCGCAAGGTAGCATTCTGGATGAACACCTTGTACTCTCCATTTGTTCGCTTTTCGGAGATTGTAAAGGAATTTTTGGACAGCAAGGATGACCCGGAGAAGCTACAGAACTTTGTCAACTCATGGCTCGCAGAGCGTGGAGGATACCAAGTTAAAAACTAACGCAGACCTCGTCATGGAAAGACAGACCGAGTACGAAGAACTGGTAGTGCCGGAGTGGGCAAAACTGCTCACGGCAGGAGTCGATGTACAGGAGAACTGCCTATACTGGAGCATCAGAGCGTGGGGCAATTACCTCACAAGCCAGAACATAGCACATGGGCAGGCTTTCTCATTCCAGGAAGTCGAGAGAATCATGAACATCGAATACCAGATGCCGGATAGCACACCACTGGTCGTAGCACTGGCACTGATTGACTCCGGTAATGACGCAGATACGGTGTACGATTTCTGCGCCAACAATTCAGAATGGGCACTGCCAAGTAAGGGTTCATCAAACCCGATGCTGTCACACTACAAACTGTCCAAGGTAAATAAGAGCGACAGCAAGGCATACGGCATGAATCTGGTACTGGTAGACACCGGAAAATATAAGGACATGATCGCCGGACGAATGCAGAAAAAGAACGGCAGCGGATCATGGATGGTTTACCAGGGATGTGACAGAGAGTACGCAGAGCAGGTAACTGCGGAACATAAAGTGAATGTCAAAATGGGAAACGGCAAGGTCAAACAGGAATGGCAGCAGAAAACCTCCCACGCAGACAACCACTACTTGGACTGCGAGGTATACGCAACAGCAGCGGCAGACATCCTCGGAGTACGAACCCTGCATCTGAATGAGATACAGGAAAATGAGCAACCAAAGAAACAGGAAACAACCCAGTACACCCCGGAAGAACACTGGATCAGTCAGAACGAAGGGTCATGGGTATAAAGGAGGCAGAGCATGGCAGCAGTAGAATCCAATTACAATGCTTCGGAAATGCTGACCGAAGTAAATAATGCCATTTACGCAGTGCTCGTAGGCGGCCAGTCTTACAAGATTGGTACGAGACAGCTAACCCGTGCCGACCTTAGCCTGCTCTACAAGTTAAGGAACGACCTCACAGCACAGATCGCAGCAGAGGGTTCAACCAGTTTACTGGATGATACCTATGTCGCAGTATTTGATGGGAGGTAGGACATGAACTGGTTAGACGGAATTATAGGTTTTATATCCCGGAGTGGGGAGCACGCAGGGAAGCATGGCGGCAGAGTCTGACTGAGATGAGAAACTACGATGCAGGCAACTATGACAGGGGCAATGCAAACTGGAGGGTACTCAACCAGTCAGCGGAATTTACGGACCGGTACAGTCGAGACAATGTCAGAGCCAGAGCCAGAGACTTGGAGCGAAACTCGGACATGATGAATTCAGTCATCGGAGCGTACAAGCGAAATGTTATCGGCGGCGGATACGCACTGCAGGCAAAAACAGGAAGCGACAAGACCAACGAGATCATCCAGACAGCATGGAAGAAATGGTGCAAGAAACAGAACTGCGATGTGACCGGAACGCAGTCCTTCACGCAGATGATGAGAATGTGCGTGAAGCGAAAGAAGGTTGATGGCGGAATCCTTATCGTAAAGAGATACACCAAGGACGGATACCTCCCATTCAAGCTTCAGACATTCGAGGTGGACGAACTGGACAACTCGCAGATGCTCCCGAAGAAAAAAGGGAACAAGGTAGTCGGTGGTATTGAAATGAATGAGTATAACAAGCCAATGGGGTACTGGATCAGACAGTATTCCGTGGACGGAATGGCACTCTCAAATCCCGTATATGTGGATGCGAAAGATGTCATTTTTTATACACAAAACACCGCCCATCGCAGGTGCGTGAGATGTCCGATATGAGTCCGACAATCACAAGAATCCGAGACGCTAACGAATTCATGATAGCCGTATCGGTCAAAGAGCGAATAGCGGCCTGTCTTTCGGTATTCATCAAAAAGCAGTTACCGACAACCGGAATCGGTCGTCAGAACGGCAGCGTACCGGGACCGCATCAGGACTACCAGGGCAAATCCATTGCCCCCGCATGATTAAGGAACTCAATGCCGGAGATGAGATACAGGTCGTAAACCCGACCGGACAGGCAACGGATGCAGCGAGTTACATCAAGCTGCAGCAGAGACTTGTCGGAGCAGGACAGGGCATCAGTTACGAAGCCACAAGCCGTGATATGTCAGAGAGCAACTACTCCTCAACCAGACAGGGCATCATCGAAGATGATATGACCTACGCAGAGGAAAAAGAGATGCTGATGGAAGTCATGGACGAAATATACGAAACATTTATTATTTCACTGTGGCTCGCAGGAGAACTGGCCGCAAATGACTTCTGGGATAACAAGGATAAATACTTCGAGCACGCATGGATCACAGCACCGAAGAAATGGATTGACCCTCAGAAGGAAGCAAACGCAAACAAGATTGCGCTGAACACAGGACAAAAGACCTTCAAGCAGATTGCTGCAGAACAGGGTCGTGACTGGAAAGAGCAGATAGATGAAATGGCAGAGGTACTCGAATACGCAAAGGATAAGGGTATCGACTTAGGAGGTGTGATTTTTGACCAGACAGCAGCAGAACTCTACGAGGATGAGGAAACACCTGTCGACAATCCTCAGCGGACAGACGGAAACCAAACCGGAGAAGAAACAGGGCAGGAATCAGAAGAAGGCGATGGAACAGAGGAAGAAGGAGAAACAGACGACCAGGGAACTGACAGTTAATTCTATCAGAGCCATGGAAGGCGAGGGGAATGAGCGAAAGTTCATTCTTTCCTTTTCCTCTGAAGAACCATACGAGAGATGGTGGGGAACAGAAATCCTCGACCACTCAGACGGAGCAGTAGACCTTACACGATTAAATGAAATCGGTGTGCTGCTCTTTAACCACGACCGCAACCGTGTCATTGGAAAAGTAAATCGGGCATGGATTGAGGACTTGCGTGGAATGGCAGAGGTCGAATTCGACAGCGATGAAGATGCAGACCTCATCTATCAGAAAGTCAAAAGCGGAACGCTGAAAACAACATCCGTAGGCTATCAGATAGATTCATGGGAGGAAGTAATGCCAAACAAGCAGTCAGCAGATGGCAGGTTCACAGGACCGGCAGACATCGCAAGAAAGTGGACACCTTACGAAATTAGTATCGTGAGCGTGCCTGCGGACCCAACGGTCGGTGTAGGCAGGGAACTGGAGGAAGAAACCGAGCAGGGAACGCAGAGCCGCTCTACAGACTGGTTCGAAAGGCAACTTCAAATAAATAAAAATATCATCAACCAAGGAGGTAACAGACGATGAACAAAAAGCAGCAGAGACAGCAGAAAATGCTCCGTCAGCAGGAAATCGTAAATGCCGCCAAAGAAGCAGGCAGAGATCTCACTGCGGAGGAGCAGACAGAGTTCGACTCCCTTCAGAGAGAAATCGAGAGATTGAACGGAGAGATCGAAGCAGAGGAACAGCAGCAGAGAGGTATGACTCCTCAGCCAAACGCTCCTCCGCAGAATCCGGCAAATCCGGAAGCAGACACCCAGAGAGCAATCCAGGAAGAAAGAGCCAGAATCCGCTCCATCACAGAACTCTGCGGAGAGTTCGGAATGGAAGCCAGAAGCTACATCGAGAGCGGTGCGACACTTGACTCCGTGAGAGAAGCAGCACTGGAGCACGTAAGACAGCACGGCGCACCGATTCCGGCAAACGGTAGAGTGAGTATCACAGAAAGTGCCGAGGACAAGTTCAGAGCGGCAGCAGCGGACGCTATCGTGATGAGAAGCGGAATGGAACTCCAGAACCCGGCAGACGGTGCAAGACAGATGATGGGAATGACACTCCGTGACTTAGCCATTGAGTGTCTGACCAATGAAGGACAGTCCGGACTTAACAGAAGATCCTCTGATGAACTCTACGGTATGTTACAGAGACAGTTCTACAATCCGACAGCAGCGTTCCCTGCTATCCTCGACAATGCCATCAACAAGGCATATGTGGAAGGACACAAGACTGTAGCCGTAACATTCGATCAGTGGACAAAGAAGGGAACTCTTAAGGACTTCAAGACCCACGACAACAACTACTTAGCAGGACCGGTAGGCGAGTTCCTCGAAGTGCCGGAGGGCGGAGAGTTAAAGCATGATGTGTTCGGAGATGAGAAACTCCCGACCAGAAAGCTGAAAACATACGGCCGCCAGTTCACACTTACAAGACAGGCATTCATCAACGATGATATCGATCTCGTAACCAGAATTCCTGCCAAGTATGCAGCGAGCGCAAGAAAGACCCAGAACAAGCAGTGTTATCAGATCCTCGTAAACAATCCGGCGATTTATGACGGTACTGCATTATTCAGCAGCGCACACTCCAACTTACTGGCAAAGGGCACAGGAATCACGAAGGAAGCCGTGCAGGGCATGATCCTCGCACTCCAGAACCAGACAGACCAGTTCGGAGAAGCAACTATCATCAGACCTGCAATCATTATCGTGCCGAGCGGATATATGTTCGATATGTACACGCTGTTCTACAGCCCGACAATCAGCACGTCCGGCAACACGCAGGCAGTGAACCCGCTTTACAGATACAAGGACAGCATCACGGTAGTGGAAGATCCGACAATCAACGCACTCTGCGGTGGTTTTGGAAATGTAATGCCTTGGTGGTTACTTGGAGCAAAGGACGACACAGACTTCATCGAGGTTGACTATCTGAATGGACAGGAGATCCCGACAATCAGAAGAATGGAGACTCCGGGCACATTAGGATTCGTATGGGATATCTACCTCGACTGGGGTATCAGCGTCATGGATTGCCGTGGAGCAATTAAGAACCCTGGTATCGAAGTAAAGAACCCGATCGAGTTAGCATAACAGAAGGAGGATGCAGCCATGAGCAAAGCAAGTTACTGGCAGAGAGGGGAAACCCTCGATTATAAAAATACTGGATCATCCACCATCGAAGCCAATACAGTCGTAGAACTTACTGGCAGAGTGGGTATCGCAGGAACTGACATCGCACCCGGAGCAGAAGGCGACCTTCATGTGTGCGGTGTTTTTGAGTTCGATAAGACTGGAACGAACGAGATTGCATTTGGACAGCCTGTTTATTTCGACAAGGCAGGCATCACAGACGCAGCGGACAACGGAGAGACTAGCGGAAGCAAGGTCACATACACACCTGCAGGTTTCGCAGCCAAGGCGGCGGCCGCAGGAGACGCAAAGATACTTGTAAAAATCGGATAAGGAGGTGCAGCCATGGAACTGGTAGCAACATACTCTATCCTTTACAGATCACACCAGTATGAAGTCGGAGACAGCCTCCCGGCAGACGATGAATCAATGGTGCAGGCATGGCTTGACGCAGGAACAGCCGTATGGAGCGAAGGCAAGCAGGAGAAAGCGAAAGCGACTCCTGCTACCGCCACAGCAGGACTGACGGGGGAATCCAAGAACGGAGAAACTCCGGAGAATGTAGTCGGCAGAGTGCCAAAGACACCGACCCGAAGCAAAGGGTGAAAAAGAATGGTTAGAAAATCATTCAAAGAAGTCATGAAGGATGATGTAAATAACACCTTCATGAATGTGGATGAATTCGCAGATATGCACACCGTGGACGGAAAAGAAATCCCAGTTCTCGTAGATGACAATGAAATCATCGAAAGAGAAAAGAAGATGAAATCCAACATGGACGGCGTGTATGTGAAGCAGAAACTAATCTATGTCAAGGCGGACGACTTCGGATCACTGCCCGCCATCGGTCGGCAGATTGTCTTTGATGGAAAGAGGTACATGGTAACCGATTCCACAGACGAGGACGGAGTATACACAATAACCATGGAGGCTAACAGGACGAAGTAATGAGTGGATTGCAAAGAGGAATGATAGAGTTTGAAGTCGACCAGACCCAACTCCAGAGGATAGAACTGAAACTGAAGGACGTGAAAGCGAAAGCACCGCAGGCATTAAAGAATGCCGTGAATGCGACCGCCAGGGATGCTAAAAAGGATCTGGCTGACAAAGCCAAGGAAACCTATGCGGTAAAGAGTCCGAGGTTTAAGAAGGCTATCGCTCAGAAGAACGCAACGGCATCCAATCCGACAGCCACTCTGAAAATTACAGGGGCAGTGAATGAGTTGGCGGACTTCAAGTACAAAGACAATACTTCAACAGATGCGGCCAGAGGTAAGGTACTGAAAGCAAGCGGACTGAAAAGCCTGCAAAAGGGTAACCTCAAGGCTTTTATTACCAAATTCGGAAGTGGTCATGTTTCTGTAGTTCAGAGAAAAGGAGCATCAAGGCTGCCGCTTAAGAAATTACTTAGTCCGTCCATTCCTACCATGATAGGGAACGAAGCCAAGGTATATGGCATCGTGAAGCCAAACATAGAAGAGAACCTGCAGAAGAACATCCAGAAGCAGATCGACAGAATACTGGGAGGCAAGTAAATGACGGCGCAGATTTTACAGGAAGAACTTGTAAAGGAAATCGGGATTATTTTTAAGGATGACCTCTTCAAGGATTCCGCAGGGGAGTACATCAAGATGAATGTCTATGAGCAGAACCTCCCCATCAGACAGGACGAAGATGCACCGGACCCGATGCCGCATGTGATCGTCCGATTGGAAACAGGGCAAGACAATGGCGGTGTAGAACCGCAGGAAGTGTTCGTCATACTGCGGATCGGATATTTTGACGATGACGCAGAAAACAACGGACACAAGGGTGTCCTTGGAATCATCCAGAAGATACAGGAACGGTTCATGAAAGAACCAATGCTCGCAAAGCAATTTTATTTTATGCATGATGAGCAACACCCATTCAACTGGGCGCTGCAGGACGAAGAATCATTCCCTTACTTCTTCGGAGCAGCGAGCATGACATTTGCAACAGCAGCAATAAGGAAGGAGGATAGATTCGCATGAGTGAAGCAAAGACAAAAGTAGTGCAGGCGGAAACCAAGCAGGAAGCAAAGACGGTAGCCAAGGCACAGGAAACGATGGCGTATGCCGGCCCGACAATTCTGGGAGTGGCAACACACAATCAGTTCTTCAACAACGGACTGCCGGACGGATTGAAAACCGCAATGGAGAAAGAACCTGCGATTTACAATCTGGTCGTGCCGATCAGCAATCTGGCGGCCGTGAACGCAGACATCGCATCACAGAGCGGTGCCGCTTATGTATTTTATAAAAAAGCAGCCGAGTATAAGGCTTAAGGAAGGAGAGAAAAGCAATGGCTTACAATCATGGAGTAAGGGTAAAAGAGCAGGCAACGAGCCTGGTCGCACCCGTTACAGGAACAGCCGGACTGCAGGTAATCATCGGAACAGCACCTGTGAACCTCGCAGCCGACCCGTACAAGGCAACCAATGTACCGATGATCGCCTACAGTTTCAGTGAAGCCGTGGAGCAGGTGGATACAGTGACGATTTCAAGAATTACACGCTCTGCCAGAGCATGGACGCTTGCTTCCGTGTTCTCAATATCGCACCGATTATCTTAATCAATGTGCTCGACCCGAAGAAACACAAGAAAGCAAACGAGGAACAGACCGTGAATGTGGAGAAGATGCAGGCAACAGTAAAGGTGGTAGCATCCTCGCAGATACCGTAGAGGTAAAGGCAAACGAAGCCACACTCACAGCCGGAACGGACTACATCACGACATTCGATGATGACGGATACCTTGTGATCACATTAACCGCAGGAGGCAAGGGTGCATCAGCCAAGACCCTCACAGTCAATAGCACAAGCATCGACCCAACTGCTGTAACAGAGAGCGACATCATCGGTGGATACAATGCAAGTACCGGAGCAGAGACTGGTATGGAGTTAATCCGCCACATCTATCCGAAATTCAGCATGACACCGGGTCTGCTCTTAGCACCAGGATGGACGCAGAAGCCGAATGTAGGTATCGCCCTGGCAGCAAAGTGCGAGGAAATCAACGGAGTATTCACTTGCGAATGCATCCTCGATATCGACACCGCAGAAGCAACCAAGTACACAGACTGCAACGACTGGAAGAATAAGAATGGATACACCAACAAGCACGCAGCACTTCTCTGGCCGCAGGTAAAGGTTGGAACGAAGCAGTATGCATATTCCGCTATCTTCGGAGCGTTGACAGCGTACACAGACGCAAGCAACGATGATGTGCCGAACCTCTCCCCTTCCAATAAGCTGATCGGAATTACTGGTCTCTGCCTGGAAGATGGAACAGAGGTGGTTCTGGATGAATTACAGGCAAACCTCTTAAACGGACAGGGTATCATTACCGCAATCAATGATTCCGGATGGAAGTCATGGGGCAACAACACAGCGTGCTATCCGGCGAATACAGACCCGAAAGACAGATGGTTCTGCTGCCGTAGATTTTTCTCATGGTGGGGCAACAGCTTCATCTTGACCTACAAACAGAAAGTAGATGACAATGGAAATTATCGCTTGATTGAGTCTGTTGTGGACAGTGAAAACATCAGAGGAAACTCATACGTGCCGAGTAAATGTGCAGGGGCAAGAATTGAATTTAGTGAGGACGAAAATCCGGTAACGGACATCCTTAACGGCAAGATCCAGTTCCATCAGTACCTCGCACCATATGTACCCGCAGAGGACATCCTCAATATTTTGGAATTTGACCCGACCATGCTGTCGGCAGCATTAAGCGGAGGTGAATAAGAATGAACGCATTAGGTATTCCGGGAGTTATCAATAACTTCAACCTTTATAACGATGGAACAGTACTTGTAGGTCTGACAGGGGAAATCTCCCTGCCGGACTTCGAGGGAATGACCGAGACACTGAGCGGTCCCGGTATCCTTGGAGAAATCGAGGAAGTAATCATCGGACAGTTCGGAAGCATGGAGTTGGAGATTCCGTTCCGAATTCTCGATGAGGACGCATTCAAGCTGATGTCCCCTGCAACCTCGCTGAATCTGACACTCAGAGCCAGTGAGCAGTTTACAGTCAAGAGCACAGGCGGCATTGACTACAAGGGCATGAGAGTAGTTGTCCGTGGACGGATGAAGAAACTTACAAGCGGCACCGTGAAGCAGGGCGGGGCGATGGACGCAGCAGTGACGGTAGAAGTTGTTTATATCATGATTGAACTTGACGGCAAGCAGAGAGTCGAACTTGATAAGCTTAACAATGTCTACAAGGTCAACGGTGTGGACTTACTGGCAAAAATCAGAAAGCAGTGTTAATTAAGGAGGACGAGCAAGATGGAAAAAGAAGCAAAGAAAACAGAGGTAGCAGTAGAGGTATTGGACAAAGACGGAGAAGTGATCGAGAACGAGTATACGGTAGTTTTTAATAAGCCGTACACATTCGAGGGCGAAACCTATGACAAAATCGATCTAAGCGGACTGGACAATCTGACAGCAGCGGACATGATCGCAGCAAATAAGATTCTGGACAGAACCGGATCATTCACATTCCTTCCGGAAATGTCCTTGGAGTATGCGTGCATCATCGCTGCCAAGGCAACCAAACTTCCGGTGGAATTTTTCAAGGGATTACACCCGAAGGAAGCAGTCAAGGTCAAGAACCGTGTGACAGCTTTTTTCTACGGAGCGGAATAAGTCCAACTGACGGTGCAAACCTCCGGAAACTCGCAATACAGTTATCAATGACATTACGGACCGGGATAGATTTCTTTCTATCTCTGTCCGTTTTTGAATTGCGGGAAATAGCCGAGGAGGTGGCAGACATTGGCAAGCAGCAGCAAAGAGCAGGAACTCGCCATTAAAATCGCAGGCAAGGTCGAAAACTCTTTCAAGCAAAGTCTCGGAGTAACCGAGGACGGATTAAACAAAATAGCGAGCGTTGCTAAGAAAGCCGCAGCAGTGGCGGCCGCAGCATTCGCAGCCGTTAAGGTCGGAGACTTCATATCCGGTGCGGTTGATGAGTATGCGGAATTTGAACAGGCAATGGCAAACACCTCTGCTATCGCAGGGGCATCTGCGGACGATTATGCGAAACTGTCTGCTGCGGCCAGAGAAGCAGGTAAAGCGACAACCTTCACGGCTTCGGAGGCGGCCGATGCCTTGGGATATATGGCACTGGCGGGATGGAATGTGGAAGAAAGTACCGCAGCCTTAACACCAGTGCTTAAACTCGCAGAAGCAACGCAGGCAGACCTTGCTACCACCAGTGACCAGGTAACAGACTCCATGAGTGCCATGGGAGTTGGAATAGATGACTTACAGGGATACCTCGATGTTATCGTAACGACCAACAACAAGGCGAATACCACGGCGGCAGACCTTATGGATGCATTCATCGGATGCGGTGGTGCAGCCAGAGCCGCAGGTATGAACTACAAGGAAACCTCCACAGCACTCGGAATCTTGGCGAACAACGGTATCAAGGGCAGTGAAGCAGGTACAGCGTTGAACTCAATGCTTGTACGAATCAGCACCAAGGATGTAGCGCAAAAGGCATTCAAGGATTTAGGGGTCGCAGTTTACGACAGTTCCGGGGAAATGAGGAACATGAGGGATATCCTCGTGGACTTAAACGGTGCAATGGCAGGAATGACGCAGGAGCAGAAAAACTCCTATATGTCAGCAATTGCCGGAACGAACTACTACTCACAGTTTGGTTACTTACTGGACGGAGTAAAAGAGGGAGTAAACGGCTCTGCATCAGCATGGGATGAACTCGCCGGAGCAATCGACAATTCGACTGGCGCACTGGATGCAATGGATGCAACAGCGACCGGAACATTACAAGGCGCACTGGCACGATTCCAGTCGGCAATCAGCGACCTAAAGATAAGCATGGTAGAGGACTTCGGACCGTATGCGATGCAGATCATAGATGCGGTGGCATTGAAAATCCCGGATATTACGGCAGGGTTCAGCGAACTCATTCAAAAACTACCAATCCAAGAATTCATGAACGGAGTCGGTCAGATGGCAGGCGGTGTTCTGGATTTTGTCGGAAAGATAGTGGACGGTCAGAGTTTATCCGAAGCATTCTCGTCAACACTGGCGGAAGATTTCGGTGTGGAACTGCCCGGAAGCGTACAGACATTCCTTGGAGTGATCCAGAACCTGTGGGATGATTTCCAGTCATTCATTGGATGGATAGGAAGCACCGCCGAAGCAACACTGGGCGGATTAAAAGATACAATTGCAGAGCATGAGCCACAGCTACAGGCAATCATGGATTTGTTATCAGATGTGCAACAGAAATTCTCGGAAGCCTTCGGGGGCGCAAGTGATGATGCAAGCAGTCTGGTAAGCGGAGGACTTCCGGCACTGGTCGGGGCACTCTTGGATGTACTGGGCGCAGCGGCAAATGTACTCGACAAATTCGTGGAATGGAAAGGTTTTATACCTACCGTGACCACACTGGCGACAGCCATCGCAGGATTTAAACTTGCGAAAACAGCGATAGAGATCGCAAAGGTTACCAAGCAATGACACTGCTTCGGGTAGCCAAGATAAAGGATAAAGCGGAAACATTGTATCTGAACGCACTATATGCCAAGGACGCAATCGTGAAAGCAGCATCCACAGCAGCAACATGGGCACAAACAGCAGCCACAACCGCATGGAACGTGGTCTGCACGGCGGCAACAGCGGTAACGACCGCACTGGGTGCAGCGTTTACATTCTTAACCAGTCCGATTGGCTTAGTAATTCTGGCAATCGGAGCAGTAATCGCTATCGGTGTATTACTGTATAAAAACTGGGATACGGTAAAGGAAAAGGCAGGGCAACTCGGAGAGTGGATCTCCGCAAAGTTCTCCGCATTGAAAGATGCGGTCTGCAATGCGGTGGACGGCTTCAAAGATAAATTCCCGGTAGCCTTCGAATTTATCAAGGGTGTATTTGATGGATGGTGGACAACCGTCAAGGGAGTAATTGACGGAGTGAAACAGGTATTCCAGGGAATCATTGACTTCGTAGCCGGGGTATTTACCGGAGACTGGAGCAGGGCACTGGATGGACTGAAAAACATCTTCCTCGGAGCATTAAATGCGCTGAAATCGTTGGCACTCGCTCCTTTGAACGCACTGAAGGGTGTAGTAACCGGAGCATTTAATGCCATAGACACAGCCACAGGCGGAAAGCTGACGGCAATTAAAGAAAAAGCGTCCGAATGTTGGAACAATGTGAAGCAGACGGCAGGTACAGTATTACAGGCAGCCAAGGACACTGTAAGCGAAAAGCTGAACAACATGAAAACCGCATACGAGCAACACGGTGGCGGAATCAAGGGTGTAGCGGCCGCAGCGGTCGAGGGTGTCAAAGGATATTACACAGCCGGATACACATTCATAGACAATCTGACAGGCGGAAAGTTATCAGCATCAAGGATAAGTTCACATCCAAGATGGGAGAGGTAAAGGCGAGCGTTTCGGAAGCATTAAACAATGTCAAGGACACAGCCGGAAACCTCATGGAAACAGCCAGAGCGAATGTAGGGGCAAAACTCGATGCCATGAAATCTGCGTATGACAGCGCAGGCGGAGGCATTAAGGGAGTGGTCGCAGGAGCAATGGCAGGAGTACAAAGCACCTTCTCCAGTGTAATGAGCACCGTGGATACATTGACGGGAGGAAAATTATCCTCCATTACAAGTGCATTTACAAACAAACTGAACGCAGCCAAAACAGCCGTCACGAATGTCCTTGGGAATATCAAGCAGGCATTCAGTGACAAACTGGAAGCAGCGAAAAGCGTGGTAACCGGAGCACTGGACAAAATCAAGGGAGCATTTAACTTCAAGTGGTCACTGCCGCACCTCAACCTCCCGCACATCAGTGTAAGCGGAGGACAAGCACCATACGGTATCGCAGGTAAGGGCTCACTGCCTAAGTTCTCAATCGAATGGTACAAAAATGGTGGTATTATGACGCAGCCTACCGCATTCGGAATCAATCCGGAAAGCGGAAATTTAATGGCGGGCGGAGAAGCAGGACCAGAAGCAATCGTGCCTCTTTCCCAGTTATGGGAGAAAATGACGACCATCCTAAAAGGCATTCTCGCAGAGAGCCAGAACGGTGGCGCAGGCAACGCACTGTCGGCACTGGTGGATAAGGTCGGGGCAGCAATGCAGGGAAGCGCGCAGACACCAATATCCGGTCTGCTCGACAGACTGAGTGGCGGTGGAAACGAACCGCAACCTGCGACAGCAAACGGAGCACCAATAAACTACGCACCAGTATATAACTTCAACGGCGCAGCACCTACGAAGGATGATCTGGTGGAAGCAGAGCGTATGTCACAGGCAGAATTCAATGAAATGATGGAGCAGTGGCAGCGTGACAACGACAGAAAGAGGTTCTAAGGAGGCGAGAGAATGGCAGGCACATACGAAACGGTGCAGGGCGACACATGGGATAAGATAGCGTATCAGGTCTACGGAGATGAGAAGTACGCAGGATACCTCATGGAGAACAACCGCCTGTTACTGGAATACCTGGTATTCCCGGGCGGGGTCACTCTCGCCACACCGGAACTGGCAGATGAGGTAGACGAAGATCTGCCAATATGGAGGGATTAAGCATGGACCCAAGGAAAGCAACCGCCTCCGTTTCATATAATGGAAAGCGGATCGATACCAAACTCGCAGAGTACCTCCAGTCATTCAGTTACACAGATGTTGCATCGGGAGAGAGCGACAGCCTCTCCCTCAACATCAATGACAGAGACAGGAAGTGGATCAAGTCATGGTTTCCAAGCAAGGGAGACACCATGGCGGCCACGATTATTATGAAAAACTGGAGCAAAGAGGGAGATACGCAGAAATTAAGCTGCGGGTCTTTTTGTGATTGATGATTTCAGTTTTTCTGGAACACCAGTCAAGCTGAAACTGGAAGCGTTGGCACTTCCGGCAGACAGCAGCTTCAAGGAAACACAGAGAACCAAAACATATGAGAAAACAACCTTGGAGAATATCGGACAGGAAGTCGCAAAGCGGGCGGGCATCAAACTGTACTATGAAGCACCAAGGATACCAATAGAAAAGGTGGAGCAGAGCGAGAAGGATGACTGCTCATTCTATAACGAGTTGGTAAAACTCTACGGCTTCGCATGAAGATATATAAAAACAAAATCGTGGTGTTTAACGAAGCCACCTATGAGAAAAAGAAATCAGTGGCAACGCTGACGGAACAGAACATAGAACCGAACTGGTCATGGAACACAAAATTGTGCAGAACCTACACCGGGGCGAAATATGAGTACACCAACAATGATAAGAACCAGACGATAAAGGTCGAGGTCGGTGGCGGAAACAGGATACTAAAGGTCACGGATGCAGCGAGCAACGCATCGGAAGCAGAGCGCATTACACTGGCAAAAATCAATGAAGCCAACAAGGGCGACACAACCATGTCGGTAACAATGACCAGAGCCAACAGGAAGATCATAGCGACCTCCTGCGTGACCATAAAAGGCTTCGGAAAATTGGACGGCAAGTACTATGTGGAAAAGGTCACATGGGATATCGGAAGCGGATGTAAGCAGAAACTCGACCTTCGGAGAGTGGCGGATCGCTTCACAGATGCCAAATCATCGACCAAGTCTGTGGCAAAGAAGTCAAAGACGGAGACAAAGTCCTCCACAGCGACTACCACGGCAACGAAGTCCACAGGAACGCAGACACCAGTAAAGGGCGGAAAGTACACACTGACCACTACGAAAAAGGGTTACTACACCGCAGCCGAAGCACTGGCAGGCAAGGTAACCGGAGGACACCCGACAGGTACAAGACGACCTGGAACATATACGATATTCAACATTTCACAGGGTATGCTGAATCTAACGACCAAGCAGGAGTGCCGGGGTCATGGATAAACCCAAACTAAGGAGGTGGAGAGCATGGCAGCAGCGATAATCAGACTGGGGAAGATATCCTCAATCAATTACACAGCGGGGAAAGCCAGGGTGGTGTATGAGGACAGAGACGACTCCGTGACAAGCGAGCTTCCATTCCTCGCCCTGCAGTACAACATACCAAAGGTAGACGACCTCGTGGTCGTGGCTTGCTTTTCCAACGGCACGGTGTCCGGGGTCATACTCGGACCAGTGTATAATTCAGCGAACGCACCACATGAGGGTGGCGCAGGCATCTTCCGGCAGGAGATGAGCAACAATGTGAATGAAGCAGTCATGTCCTATTCAGAAAAGAAGCAGACAATAATCCTGCGTGCCCCGAAGATAGAATTCGAAGTACGGATACGAGGACAAGCCGTATGTGACACTGGAACAGATAAACGATGCGTTCTCGGACATTGATGATAACAAGACCGGGATATCCAACCTGCAGGATGACACAGCCAAGACAAAAGGAAAGCCGTCCCTGCAGGCGCAGTTGGACGCATTGGAAAAAAGAGTAAAGGCACTGGGAGGTTGATGGGATGGGAAGAATAGGAAACTTTGGAAAACTGATTGTCTTTGAAACGAGCGACAGCAGAATCCTCAACTTCACAGACTACCAGAGAACCATATCGGCAAACTGGGCGAAGCATGAGCGCATCGGGAAAAAGCCGCAGTCAGAATTCCTCAACCCGGAACTGATGACCGTACAATTCAAGGTCGTACTGAACGCACAGCACGGAGTGAAGCCGTGGAAAACATTCCACGAAATCACAAAAGCAGTGCAGCAGGGAAGGGTGGAGAAACTGGTCATCGGAAACCATGCCGTAGGCTCGCATAAGTGGAAGATCATGCAGGCAACCCAGTCAAACCTTGTTGTTATGGGTACTGGGGAAATCCAGAAGATGGATGTCAATCTTTCATTGGAAGAATATCTGTAGGGAGGCAGCGGAATGACAATAGATTTAAAACACATAACCGTAGCCTTTGACTACACAAGCGGAGATATCGCAGATATTAAAAGGTGTCTGGAATGCTTATACCAGACGGCAGAGGGAACGTGTCCGCTCGACCGGGAATTCGGTCTGAATACGGACTTTGTAGGAATGCCGATGGATGTGGCAAAGAGCCAGTTCGCAGTGGAGATCATCGACAAGACGGACCGGTACGAGCCAAGGGCAACAGTAAAAGATATCAACTTCTCATTCAATGAGGATGGGCAGTTGCAGGCGGAGGTGGTAATAACAAATGTCTGATACAATCCAAAGCGTAAAAGACCTCCCAGAGGTGTCGTTCATTGACAATGACACACTGGAAGCAATGAAAACAAGAATGGTGGCAAACTTTGAGAGCGAATGGAAGCGCATCACAGGACAGGAGATAACACTCTCTCCTTCAGATCCGAACCGCATCATGCTATATGCTATCGCACTGGAATTATACCAGGACGAACAGTACATAGACAGAGCCGGAAAGCAGGACTTAATCAAATACTCCTACGGCGAATTCCTCGACAACCTCGGAGCAGGCAGGGGAGTAACCAGAAAGCAGCCGGCCCCTGCGGAAACAACACTGAGGTTCACTCTTTCAGAGAAGCGACCTGCAGCCGTAGGCATACCGGAAGGAACAAAGGTCACGGACGGCAACCTCAACTACTTCGCCACGGTAGGATACGAGGAAATCCCTGCAGGGGAAACCTATGTAGATGTGAGGGCACTCTGCACCGAGAACGGAGTGGACGGAAACGAACTGCTGCCGGGGCAGGTCAATGTACTGGTTGATCTGATACCGTATGTGGAGAGCGTAAGCAACACGACCAAGACAAGCGGTGGAGCAGACCTCGAATCAGACGAGAGCCTTGCAGAGAGGATATTCCTCGCACCAAGCGGATACAGTGTCGCAGGACCGGACGATGCATATAAATACTGGACAAAGACCTATAGCCAGACCATCGGAGATGTAAAGGTAACCAGTCCGAACCCGGTAGAGGTAGAAATCCGTTTCATTATGACGGACGGAGAACTCCCGACCAAGACTGTCATAGACGGAGTGGCAGCATACCTGCAGGATGAAAACATCCGCCCACTTACCGACAAGGTAACCGTGCTCGCACCGGAGACGGTCAAATTCAACATTGCATTCACATACTATGTAAATTTGAGTGACCAGTCCAAGGCAGGAACGATACAGGCGGAGGTGGCACAGGCGGTGGCTGACTACATCGAATGGCAGACCAGAACCATCGGCAGAGATATCAACCCTTCAGAACTCATGAAACGGATCGTGGCAGCCGGAGCAAAGAGGGCGGAGATAACCTCCCCGGTATTTACGACCGTGCCGGATACCAGTGTTGCAAGGGTAGGAACGCAGACCGTGACATACGGAGGTGTTGAGAATGATTAGTTTATATGACGGACAGATCACAGACCTCCTACCATGGAAGATAGCACAGAGCACTGAGGTGCGCTGCATATCCTACGCAGTGCAGCAGGAACACCAGAGGATGCTCCGACTGGCAGCGCATACCAGAACTATGGCAGTCATTGATGAACTGCCGGAGCGGATACTGGATGTGCTGGCGGTGGAATTAAGGACACCATACTACCAGGAGAGCATGAATCTGGAAACCAAACGCAACATTATAAAGAGGACGCTCCTGTGGCATACCAAGGCAGGAACTCCGAGTGCGGTATCAGAACTGATAGAGATTGTATTCGGGGAAGGCAGGACAGAGGAATGGTTCGATTACACGAGGGTCCATACACCCCCGGAACATTCGACATCATAACCAATGCCAGAATGACAGAGGAAATGGCAAATTACTTCCTCTCCATCATTCAGAGAGTAAAGAACACCCGCTCCCATATCCGCAGGATACTGGTGGAGCGAGAAATGGAGATGCATGAGACAGTGGCATCCGTGGTGGTCAGCAGTCCGAAAGAACAGGTGCTGAACCACCACCAGACCACAAACGATTACACCATGCAGGAGACGGCCGCATCAGCCGTAACCTCCGCACCGTCCAGAACGGTAACAAACCACCCGGAAGGACGCACTGGAGATATTGGCATGGAAGGGAACGCTGCCGCAGGTGCAGTAAGTTCCCCGCATGAGACTATCGGGAATAATGTCAACCCACGCACAGGCACGCTGTTGGGCGGTGTGAGCGGTTTTGCAGCGATAGTGGTAAGAAACACCAAGACCACAATTCTAAACGGAGCACAGCGAACACAGGCAAGCGTACACGGCACTGTGCCGAGGGTGGCAGTGGGAATGGCATCACATTCCAAAATAACAACATAAAGGAGGAACAACGATGGCAGGAGTATTCAAAGAAGCAGTGCTGACAGCCAAAGGAATCGCCCTGCTCGCCAAGGCACAGGCAGGAAGATGCGCAATCAAACTGACCAAGGCAGCAACCGGAGACGGATCATATTCAGATGGCGAAGCACTCACAAACAGAACTGCTCTCAAATCCAAGAAGCAGGAGTTCGCACTGATCACAGTGACGACCCAGAACCAGTCCAATGTATATGTGAAATTTATCATCACAAATAAGCAGGACACCGGAAACCTTAAGAATGGCTACTACGTGAAAGAGGTCGGCATTTATGCACAGGACCGGACGAGGGGGAAATCCTCTACGCACTGGCAGTCGGAGTCGCAAACCAGTGGGATTATATGCCCGCTTACAACGACCTCCTCCCGTCCACGATTACCATGGACTTCTTGACCGAGGTCGCCAACGCAACAGATGTAACTATCGTAACACCAAACAGTATGTACCTTTACGACCAGACCACTGGGGATAAGTATGTGCTTGGTGTGGATAAAGGACTTTTATACTACGAGGAGGTAGAGGAATAATGGGAAAGACATACATCGCAGACAAGGAAACCCTCGACAAGTGCTATGCGATTTTATCCGCAGACGGAATCTATGGCTTTATTGAGCACATGGATATTTTAAGTCCGACAGCACGAATCGAATACATCGGACAGAACAAAGACTTCACTCCGATTTCACTCAATAAGGATACCGGAACAATGACACTCAACAGCTGGGCAGACTTCCCGATCATCGTGCAAATAAGCCGTGGATGGTAAGGACAGACGGAACACCGGACTACAGACTGGATGAGAACGACTACACCAAGAAAGAGGACGGTACTGCTTCGGATGTTTCCAATACAAGCTACAACGGCGGAGCGTTCTCATGGCTTGCCAAGATTTACAAGCAGGAGTATATGCTCGGCAATGACCGTGTCGTTAAATTCTCCATGAGGGAAAGAGACGGATTCGAGCCTGTAGGATTTAAAGATCCGAGCAACAATGTACTGGAGGGTGTATGGATTCCGATGTTTTACGGTTCAATCCTCGGAGCAGATACCTCCACACCAAAGATGGTGTCTCTGGCAGGATTGCAGCCTTGCTACAATAACACCACGGACAAAGAGCATACCGCAATCGCAAACTTCTCAAGCCGTGCAGCATTCCTCGGTGGCGGAATTGTTCAGACAATCACTGACCTTCTGATCATGTTCGCAAAGAGCACGAACTCACAGGAAGCATACGGCTATGGAAATTCAAGCGGATACGATGCGAGCCTTGCGCCGACCAACGGAGTAAAGCAGAACGCAGTCGTAGGCGGTGGACAGTTCTACGGAACAAAGGATGCGAAGTCACTCAACAAGATCTTCCACTCCATCGTCCTTGGAACATATCAACAGTGGATGCGTGACCCATACACACTCCTTGTGAATGGCAGATACAAGGTCAGCAAGAACTACACCTACGATGTGACCGGAGCGAAGTACCAGGATACAGGCATCAGCCTTCCGAAGGTGCTTAACGATGACGGAAGTACCCAGAAAACAGGTATTTTCTATCCGCACAAGTACCAGACCGTTCCCGGCTTCGGAGCAGTTCCGGTTCATCCATGCAAGGGAAGTACATCAACAGGTGGATGTGACGGATTGTGGCAGAATGTCGAGATTGTGGCGGTCGCCCTTCGGTTCGGTACTTGCTACTACGGTACGATTGATGGTTTGCGCTACTTGGCTGTGAACAACACTGCCGGGAATGCCAACTGGAACTTCGGGGCCGCCGTCCTTCTTTTACCACCTGTCGGGGTCGCAGCGTAAGCAAGACACCGTGATAGGGGGTCTGGGGGTCTGCGTCAGCAGAATTCCCCCAGTGGAACAAAATCGGATTTTAATAGCGTAAGGAAGAATAACAGTGGCGCAGGACTGCGTCACCTCGGGCGGTCGCCCTTCGGTTCGGTAATTGCAACAACGGTACGAATGATGGTTTGCGCTACTTGAATGTGAACAACACTGCCGGGAATGCCAACTGGAACATCGGGGCCGCCTTATTCTATCTTAAACGGAATAACAACCCAAAGCAGTCCTGCTTCCTACACCGCTGACCTTTGAAACAAGGTTTACTCACCATTACTGGGAAGATGAGTGGAAATGAGTCCGACACAGGACGCACGGTAAAGCGGTCGCACCTGCCGTGCGTAGGAGATAGAAGAAAAAATATCTTATAGGAGTACTCAGCAGAATGCGAAAAACACACACAGAAATCCATCTGCGTAATGAACCGGAACACGGTCACAAAGAGTACAAATATCTGTATCAACAAATGCTGAAGGATGATGTCATTCGGAAAGCATATAAGAAATTACGCAAAGGAAAAACCAAGAGAAAAGAGATCCAGTACATAGACGCACACCTCGATGATGAGGTGCAGAAATGTACGACATGATCCTAAACACAAAGCCGGAGGGAGTGGACATCCCACACCCGGAACTGGCATACAAACCAAAGAAAAGAACCCCGAAGATCATCTTCGAACATGGGAAAAGACGAAAAATTTATATGCCAGAAATCCATGAACAATGGCTGCACCACATCATCGTTCTGGTACTAGAGCCAATCATCACAGCCACAGCCTATCCATACTCCTGCGGTTCGTTCCCAAAGCGTGGAGCACACTACGGAAAGAGACAGATAGAGCGGTGGCTTTTGCATGACCCGAAGGGAACACGGTGCTTCGCAAAGATGGATATCCGGCACTTTTATGATAGTATCCGGCTGAAAATTCTGATGAGGGAACTGGCAATCCGAATCAAGGATGACTGGTTTTTATACATCATCGGATTATGCTACAGGGATTTAATAAAGGAATCCCTCTCGGATTTTACATCAGCCAGTGGTTGGCAAATTACCTCTTAGAACCACTCGACCGACTGATCACAGAGGTGCTCGGTCTGCCAAAGCTGCAAAGGTACATGGACGATATCGTCATATTCGCAAGCAGCAAGAAAGTCCTCCAGAGAGCCATCGTGGAGATAAGGAAGATACTCGGTCAGCGTTTCAGATTAAAGCTGAAGCACAACTACCAAGTCTGCAAACTTTACTACGAGAAGGGCAAGCGGAAGATAGGTAGGGCACTGGACTTCATGGGTTTTATATTTTACAGAAACAAGACGCTGATCAGAAAGAACATCATGCTATCCGCAACACGGTTGGCAAAGAAGATGGAGAGGTCAAAGGAAGCAAACCGTGGATACTTTCACAGACACATCGAAGCCATGCTGTCGTACATGGGATGGTTTACCTGCACGGACACATACGACTGTTACCAGAGCAGGATAAAACCTTATATCCATGTGGGCCGGCTTAAGAAAATAATATCAAAAATCAAAAGGAGGCAGAACCATGAAGGAATGGACCAAGGAAAGATGCTCCGAGGAGCCGCAGGAGCTGCAGCTTGTGGCTGACGGCATCTACATCCAGAGAAAGAACATCGAGAAAGTGCAGCACGAAGCAACCGAGGGCATGGAAGCCTACACCGACTGGGAGTGCGATAGCAGGGAAATCACTGTATCGGAATACCAGATGTTGGAATCCATCAAGCAGATCAACACCGACAAGGCGATTGATGATTACACCGCACAGCTTATCGAGGAGGGATTGTTATAATGAGAACATTAATCGACAGTCTGAAAAGACTTTATACCGCAGGCAGGCTGACAAAGGAGCAGATCGCAGCCAGAGTGGAGAAGGGAACTATTGATGAAGCAGAGTACGAGGAAATCACAGGCGAGAAGTACAAGGCAGAAACCAAGGCAAAATAACTTCCAATGTATCCACGCACATGGGAGCAGGTACTGCCATAAGCACATGAAAGAATGTGACCTCGACTGCAAGGAAAGCGGCACCTGTGCCCACTGCACAAATTACCACATACCGATGACGCAGTACCCATGCAAGCGGTGTGAGAAATTAAATCAGAATTAAAGACCGTCCGGACAGGGCGGTCTTTTTAGAGAGGAGGTGCAGCGCATGGATGTGACAGCAATCATCGTGGCAGCGAGTATCCCATCGGCACTGACTGGCTTCTTTTTCTGGCTCATCGAGCAGAGTATACAGAAGCGTGCCGACAAGGAAAAAGCAGAGCGGGAAGAACGGCAGAAGGAAGTAGATGCCAGAGAGCAGATCCGAGAGAAGAATGAACTCTGCATCATCAACTGCGTCAATGCTTCCCTGGCACTCGGAGAAGCGACAGCCAGAGCGGTGCAGAGAATCCCGGACGCACACTGCAATGGGGATATGCACGCAGCACTCGACTACGCTCAGAAAGTCAAGCATGAGCAGAAGGACTTTTTGAACGAACAGGCACTTAAACAAATTGTATAACAGGAGGACAAAGCAATGAAGAAAATCGACTGGGTAAGAAAACTCACAAGCAGAAAACTGTGGACGGCAGTGGCATCATTTGTCTCAATGATGATCCTCGCCACAGGCGGAACAGATAACACGGCAACGCAGGTAACTGCACTGATTATGGCAGGAGCGTCCGTGGTGGCTTACATCATCGGGGAAGGCTTGACCGACTCCGCTAACATCGGTGCTTCGGATGATACCGAGGAACAGTAACAGGAAACATACGCAACAGGGCGACCAGTAGGCTGCCCTGTTTTATTACAGAAAGTGAGGAAACAGATATGGTAATCAAAGGTATGGACATTTCATATTGGCAGGGCAATGTAGACTTTGCCAGAGTAGCAGCAGACGGCATCAAGTTCGCAATCCTCCGTGAAGGATACGCACAGACGGTAGACGCAAAGTTCCGCCAGTATGTGGACGGCTGTAGAAAGAATGGCATCGAGATCAAGGGAGTATATCATTTCAGTTATGCACTCAACGCAGAACAGGCAGCGCAGGAGGCGGCATTCTGCATCAAGCAGATGGAACAGGCAGGTCTCGGAAAAGATGTGATCGTATTCTACGATTTTGAGTACGACACCGTAAAGAAAGCCAAGGCAAAGGGAGTGACCCTCGGAAAGAATGAGTGCATCGCATTCACAAAGGCATTCTGTGAGTACGTGGAAAGCCACGGATACAAGGCAGGTGTTTATTCCAACATCGACTACCACAGAAATATGTATTCGGACGAAGTGCTCTCCAAGTATGTGTACTGGCTCGCAGATTACACAGGATCTCCGGACTATGACTGCGCATTCCACCAGTACACCAGTTCCGGAACAGTAAGCGGCATCGATGGCAAGGTAGATATGAACTACTACTACGGAGAGGAAACCAAAGAGAACCAGGGCGAGAAGAAATCCGTCACTGAGGTGGCAAAGGAAGTGCTCGCAGGAGACTGGGGAAACGGAGATGACCGCAAGAATAGACTGGCTGCTGCCGGATATGACTACGCAACGGTGCAGGCAGAAGTGAACCGCCTTGCAGGAGCAACCTCCGCACCGAAAAAGAGCGTGGCAGAAATCGCCAAGGAAGTCATTGCAGGACAGTGGGGAAATGGCGATGACAGAAAGAACCGCATCAAGGCAGCAGGATATGACTACGATGCAGTCCAGAAAGAGGTCAATGCACAGCTTGGAGTAAAACCGCAGAAAAGCGTTACTGAGGTAGCCAAGGAAGTGATCGCAGGTAAGTGGGGCAACGGCGAAACCAGAAAGCAGAAGCTGAAGGCAGCCGGATACGACTACGCAGCCGTGCAGAAGAAGGTCAATGAACTTCTGTAATTGGCGATTGACTTATAAAAAGAGTGGAGGTATGATGTGCCGCAGAGGGGGTTCTAAAGGGGGTAAGCACCCGGACGATGTGACCGACATAAATGTCGGGAACACCGCAACGCAGAACCTAGAGCGTGGCGCACCGTGACAGCCAGAATAAGACGAAAAGCAACCCAGTGGAACAAACACCCACTGGGTCTTTTTTATTGCCTAAATGGGGCAAATTTGGAAGCCAAAGAAAAAGCAGGGGCAATGATTACCCTGCGGAAAGATAAAGATTTTATAGACCTGCTCCGGGGTAAGAGAATATCTCCGGGCAATGAGACGGATATACTTCAGAGCAAACTCGCCACGACCATTCCAGATGGTGGAGAAGTTCGGAACGGACATACCAATGGCCGCAGCCAAGTCCTTGTTTTTATCTCCGTGAGCACGCATGATCGGCTCAAGCAATTCTTTATTCATGAGACAACACCTCCCTGCAGGAGAACCTGCTGACATTGTCAGAGCAGGAATCCGAAATTACAAGGCGAACCAGAACATCGCCAAACTTGTCAGTAACATCGAGCACACGAACACCAGTCCCTATGCCGACCTTGCCGGAATCAGAGAACCGACATCTATCATCAACCGCCCACTCATCCACGGTAACACCGAGGTCAGTGCGGCACTTATCAATATAAATCATTTTACCAGATCCTTTCAGATTTTATCACCGGAGTTTTACCGCCGGAAATTTATCGCCGTTTTTCAAAAAGGAACAATAAGCCATGTCGCCCATCGGTCTCGCCCGACTGGAGAGAGCGTCCAGTGTTACGGTACACCAGATAAGACCTCGTGCTCGGCTACACATCACCTAACCCTTTCTCTGCAACGCAGGAAACAAAATCAACGAGTTGCGATAGGCAATCGGTAAAAACCAATAACTCCTCCTACCTTTAAGGCTTTCACATTAAAAACCAGGCAAACTTGTCAGACATCACTCAGACATGGCATTGTCCTTTGCTCCCCTCACGCTTCCGCCTTCTGGACTTGGGACCAGACATCGGTGGGTTAGAGCCGGAGCAGATGCACTGCCCCGGACGGATCGGCTACATTCTGGAAAGCAGGAGAAGCAGACCAGAAACCACGATAAGCAACTCCGCTATCCGAAAAGCCAGAACCGAAACTGAAACACATAACCGTTTCATTGACAAGACCTCCAATCGTGTGGTATATTTTGAGAAGCAAGGGAGAGAGGTGGACCCCTCCCCCAAGCCATCATCATAAGATGATGAATCGGATAACCGCTACGAGCGTTCCGATTTCCAATGCAAGCTGAGTAAGGGCTCGAACAACTTTACTCAGCTTATTTATTTTAGAAACCAAATCATCCAAATTCATCGGATACACCTCCTTTCCTTTAGGTTGTCTGTATATTACCTTGGGTTGCGGAGGTATTCAAGTCTTTTATAACCCATAAATTCAACAAAAATATAACCATAAAAGCACCACTTCTTTGTTGGTATCTTATCCTTATTTATAAGTGTTTTGTTATTGAAATTTATAACTTTAACACCGATAATAGTAGAAAGAGACAAGGAGGTGCTGCCATGCGCAGATTTAAACAGTTATCCAGAGCCGACAGGCTGAAATTAGAAGCGCTGCTGAAAGCAGGACACGGCAAACAGGAAATCGCTGACCAGATAGGAGTCCATGTCAGCACCATATACCGTGAGATAAAGAGAGGAACATACACACATACCAATCAGATCTGACAGAGGAAGAACGGTACTCCCCAGACATCGCAGAGGATAAGTATCAACAGAACCTGCGAGATAAGGGTCCAGACCTTAAGATAGGCAAAGACCACAGACTGGCAGAGTACATAGAAACAAAGATAGCAGAGGACGGATACTCACCCGGAGCAGTCCTCGGAGAAATTAAAGCCAAGGGGTTGGAGTTTGAAACAGAGATTAGCAAGCCGACCCTGTACAGTTACATCGACAAGGGAATCTTCCTCACGATTACAAATAAGGAACTCCCGGTAAAGGGCAGACGGAAAAAGAAGAATAAGAAAGTACGCAGGCAGGCGAGAGCCAACGCAGGCACAAGCATAGAGAAGCGGCCAGAGGACATCGACACCAGAGAGGAATTCGGACACTGGGAGATGGACACGGTGGTAGGCAAGAGAGGGGAAAGTAAGCACAGCCTTCTGGTACTGACCGAAAGAAAGACCAGGAATGAACTCATATACCTTTTATATGAGCACACGACTGAGCAGGTCTGCAAGCGACTGGATCAGTTAGAAGCGGAATGGGGAGAGCGATTCGGGCAGGTGTTCAAGACCATAACCGTGGACAATGGCTCGGAGTTCGCTGACTGGGAGGGAATGCAGCAGTCGGCGGCAGATGAGTCCGAAAAGAGAGTGACCGTGTTCTACTGCCACCCATACTGCTCCTTTGAGCGTGGAAGCAACGAAAACCAGAACCGACTGGTGCGAAGGAAGATACCGAAGGGAGAGAACTTCGATGACCGGACAGAGGACGATATCCAGAGGGTAGAGAACTGGATCAACGACTACCCAAGGGAGATGTTCGGATGGAAAACTTCTGGCGAACTGTTCCAGGAGGAACTGGCAAGACTGGCATAAAAAGAGTAGAATAAGCAGAGAGCAAAACGAAAAGAGGGGCAGTCTGTGCAAATTTACCAACAAAATGCAAACATAGTTGTGCAAAATGATGAAATGATGTTTCGCAAGTAAAGTTTTGCATTTATTGCTTGACTTTTCAAAGTTAAGGAAAAACACATAAAATATTTGAAAAATAAAGTCTGACGTAGTAGAATAGTAGCATTACACGAAAGAACTATGGAGAAATCTAAAGGGGGACAAACATGCATAAATTCAGACAAAAATATATAGGAGACAAGGCATTTTATAAGCGCTATCTCATGCTGGCCATACCAATGATAATCCAGAATGCAATCACAAATCTGGTAAGCTTTCTGGACAACATTATGGTAGGACAGCTTGGTACAGAGCAGATGTCAGGAGTAGCAATCGTAAACCAGCTCATATTTGTGTACAATCTGGCTGTATTTGGGGCGGTGTCAGCGGCAAGTATATTCGGAGCACAGTATTTTGGCAAGGGAAATCATAAGGGGCATATGTATTCCTTCAGATTCAAGCTGTATGCAGCGCTGCTTGTTACAGCAATAGCGATGACACTGTTTATCACGAACGGAACAGGTTTCATATCACTTTATCTGACAGATACGGCAGGAAACGGTGCCACGGAGGTAGCACTGGCATATGGAAAGGAATATCTGGAAATTGTTATGATAGGTCTCATACCGTTTGCGGTGACACAGGCCTATGCGACAAACATAAAGGAAACAGGACAGACTTTTGTACCGATGGTTGCAAGCTTTGCAGCAGTTGGAAGCAATGCGGTGCTTGATTTTCTGCTCATCTTCGGAATAGGACCGATACCAAAGCTGGGTGTGGCGGGAGCAGCTATTGCCACGGTGATGTCGCGATATATTGAGACAATAATAGTTGTGCTGTGGGCGCATAAAAACAGGGATAAGAACAGATATCTCGAGGGCGCTTACAGAGGAATAGGAATGCCGTTTGGTGAGTTTAAGACTATATTCATCAAGGGACTTCCACTCATGCTCAATGAGCTGTTCTGGGCAGCAGGCATGACAACGGTTACACAGTGCTATTCAGTACGAGGACTCTCGGTAATCGCAGGTTTAAACATTGCGACAACGATAACAAACCTTTTCAATATAGTGTTTATACAGCTTGGCGCATGCATCAGCATAGTTGTGGGGCAGTATCTTGGAGCCGGTGAGCTTGAAAAGGCAAAGGATGCGGATAACAAGATGATAGTGTTCAGTGTGTTCTGCTGTTCTATAATGGCGGCGGTCATGCTTCTGGTAGGCGGACTTTTCCCTCAGATATATAACACAACAGATGAAATCAAGTCACTCGCAACAAGCTTCATAGCGGTATCAGCGATAATTATGCCGTTTTGTGCATTTACACATTCGTCGTATTTCACACTCCGCTCAGGCGGCAAGACACTGGTCACATTTCTGTTTGACTCCGTATTTACGTGGGTGATAGTGGTGCCGGTGGCATTTGTGCTCGCCAAATACACTGCACTTGGCATAGTAGCGGTGTACTTCCTCGTGCAGGCCACAGAGCTGATAAAGGTAGTCATCGGATACTTCATGGTGAAAAGCGACGTGTGGCTCGTGCAGATGGTATAGGAATGTAAGTCATTATCTTGCGGAAAAGTAAAATAAAAGTTATACTGTAGCAAAAGTCAGCATAACAGTTCTAACCCAGAATGAAACGGAGCATAAAATGAGCGAAGAAAAACAGCACAAGCGCCGCGTGCATTATAGCGGAAAATATCCCAAAAAATTTGAGGAAAAATACAAGGAATTAAATCCGGAAAAATACAAGGATACAATTGAGCATGTCATCAGCAAGGGAAATACCCCTGCGGGCATGCACATATCCATAATGGTAAAAGAAATCATAGATTTTCTGGACATAAAGCCGGGACAGACAGGCTTTGATGCCACACTCGGATACGGTGGCCACACAAGGGCAATGCTTGAAAAGCTTGAAGGACAGGGACATATGTTTGCTACAGATGTTGACCCAATCGAGTCTGAAAAGACAAAAAAGCGTCTCGCTGAAGCAGGCTTTGGAGAGGATATTCTCACCATAAAGCTTCAAAACTTCTGCACAATAGATGAGATTGCAAAGGAAGTAGGAGGCTTTGATTTCATACTTGCCGATCTGGGAGTTTCATCAATGCAGATAGATAATCCTGAGCGTGGTTTTTCGTTTAAGGTGGATGGACCGCTGGATCTGCGTCTTAATCCAAATGCCGGTATCAGTGCGGCAGAGCGGCTTGATAATATATCCCGTGAGGAACTTTCAGGTATGCTCTATGAGAACTCAGATGAGCCGTATTGCGAGGAGCTTGCAAAGGCTATCACAGACGAGATCAGGAAGGGGAACCGCATAGATACGACCACAAAGCTTCGTCACATTATAGAGCAGACACTCGATTTTCTGCCTGAAAAGGATAAGAAGGACATAATCAAAAAGACCTGTCAGCGCACATTCCAGGCGCTCCGCATAGATGTAAACCATGAGTTTGAGGTGCTATATGAGTTTATGGAAAAGCTTCCGGGAGCATTAAAGCCCGGTGGAAGAACTGCCATCCTTACCTTCCATTCAGGAGAGGACAAGCTGGTCAAAAAGGCACTCAAGGCAGGATATAAAGCAGGAATATACAGCGACTATTCCAAGGATGTGATTCGTCCATCAGCACAGGAATGTGCTCAGAACGGACGTGCCAGGTCCACGAAGATGCGCTGGGCGGTCCGTGCGGAATAGAAAAGAATAAAAATAGTTCTAAAAACCTATTGCTTTATTGAGAAAAATAGTCTACTATGAACGTGTTATATGACTGACGGATAAGTGGAATAACCACATGAAATATAACAAATAAGAGCCGACCGTCTGGGCGATAAACCCGGACAGCCGGCTCTTTTTGATTATAAAATCAGCCATAGTCGTGTAAATAACCAGGGAATGTATCTCAAAAGAAACAACATGGATATTGACAAAAATACTGTAGTAAGTATATACTAACCACAGTTAAACAAAACTAATCAAACGAAGTAACATTCACACATTTTAAGGAGGATATTACAATGATAGAAATGAAAGAGTGGGATGGATTTGAAGGACGTCTTTGGAAAGAGGAAATCAACGTCCGTCAGTTTATTCAGGACAACTACACTCCATACGACGGAGACGAGAGCTTTTTAGCTGATCCGACAGATGCTACAAACAAGCTGTGGGATGCGCTCCAGAAATTACAGAAAGAGGAGCGTGCCAAGGGCGGAGTTCTTGACATGGAGACAGAGGTTGTAACAGGAATCACAGCTTACGGCCCTGGATATATAGATGAGTCATTAAAGGACCTCGAGCAGATTGTAGGTCTTCAGACAGATAAGCCGTTAAAGAGAGCATTCATGCCTTACGGTGGAATCAAGATGGCGGTACAGGCTGCTGAGACATATGGTTACAATGTAAGCGACAAGCTCAAGGAGATTTTCACAAAATATCATAAGACACACAACACAGCAGTATTCGATGCATACACACCTGAGATGATGAAGGTTCGTCATGCAAAGATCCTTACAGGTCTTCCTGACACATACGGCCGCGGACGTATCGTGGGCGATTACCGTCGTGTAGCATTATACGGACTTGATTACCTCATCGAGGAGAAAAAGAAGGATAAGGCAAACTGTGGCTGTGGACAGATGACAGATGATGTTATCCGTTTAAGAGAGGAAATCGCAGAGCAGATTAAATGTCTTGAGGATATGAAGAAGCTTGCAGAGATTTACGGATACGATATCTCAAGACCTGCAACAAACGCAAAAGAGGCAGTTCAGTGGTTATACTTCGGATACCTTGCAGCAATCAAGACACAGAATGGCGCAGCAATGTCAGTAGGACGTGTATCTACATTCCTTGACATTTACATCAAGAGAGATATGGACAAGGGCATCCTCACAGAGCAGGAAGCACAGGAGCTCATCGACCATTTTACAATGAAGCTTCGTATGGTTAAATTTGCACGTATCCCTTCATACAACCAGTTATTCTCAGGTGATCCTGTATGGGCAACACTTGACGTGGCAGGAACAGGTGTGGACGGACGTTCAATGGTTACAAAGACAGACTTCCGTTTCCTCCATACATTAGAGAACATGGGACCTGCACCGGAGCCAAACCTCACAGTATTCTACTCATCAAAGCTTCCTCAGACCTTCAAGGATTATGCAGCCCGCATCTCAATTGAGACAAGCTCAATCCAGTATGAGAACGATGACGCAATGAAGCCTGTATGGGGCGATGATTATGCAATCTGCTGCTGTGTATCTGCAACACAGACAGGTAAAGAGATGCAGTTCTTCGGAGCACGTGCAAACCTTGCAAAATGTCTCCTTTACGCTATCAACGGTGGTGTTGATGAAAAATCAGGTGAGCAGGTAGGACCAAACTACGCACCTATCACAGCAGAGTACCTTGACTATGACGAGGTAATGGCGAAATACGACAAGATGATGGACTGGTTAGTAGACATCTATGTAAATACATTAAACCTTATCCAGTACATGCATGACAAATACTACTATGAGGCAGCAGAGCTTGCACTCATGGATACAGACTTAAAGAGAACATTTGCAACAGGAATCGCAGGATTCTCACACGTAATCGATTCTCTTTCAGCAATCAAATATGCAAAGGTTAAAGTAGTCCGTGACGAGAGCGGACTGGCAAAGGATTTCGAAATCGAGGGAGAGTTCCCTAAATACGGAAACGATGATGACCGCGCGGACGAAATCGGTGTATGGCTTCTTAAGACATTCATGGACAAGTTAAAGAAGCATCACACATACCGTGATTCAGAGCCTACAACATCAATCCTTACAATTACATCAAACGTAGTATACGGAAAAGCTACAGGAGCAATGCCTGACGGACGTAAAGCCGGAGAGCCACTCTCACCTGGAGCAAACCCATCATACGGCGCAGAGCAGAACGGACTTCTCGCATCCTTAAACTCACTCACAAAGCTTCCATATGAGTGGGCACTTGATGGAATCTCAAATACACAGACCATCAACCCGGGAGCACTTGGAAACAACGAGGGTGAGAGAATTGACAACCTTGTAAACGTAATGGACGGATACTTCGATCAGGGTGCACATCACCTCAATGTAAACGTATTCGGTAAAGAGAAGCTCATCGATGCAATGGAGCATCCTGAGAAGGAGGAGTACGCAAACTTCACAATCCGAGTATCAGGATACGCAGTTAAGTTCATCGACCTCACAAGAGAGCAGCAGCTCGATGTAATCTCACGTACATGCCACGAGAGAATGTAATATAAAAAAATATCCAACATTCCAGAATGTGCAGGCCAAGTGCCTGCATATTCTGATTTTCTAAATAACACCACAGCGTAAGGAATTTTCGGAAGGTGTGTAAAAGCCGGTCGCGTCAAGCATAGAAAACCAAAATCATAATTCATACAGCCTCTTAGCCCGAAGAACCTGAGCATTGAAAAGTCCCGGCTGGCGGGTTGCCGAAAATTCCGTACCATAAAATAAAAGTAGTAGCAACAACCTAGGAGGAGAAAATAAGTAATTGAATATATTGTTAAATGTGATTAAATGTGTTTAAATATACTCAAAGGAGTAAATTATTATGAATACATCAAATATCACAAATTATAAGCCAAAAGATTTTGCTGAACTGTTAGGTGTGTCTGTTAAGACATTGCAACGCTGGGACAGAGAAGGAACTTTAAAGGCAAATCGAACTCCAACTGATAGGCGTTATTATACCTATGACCAGTACCTTCAATTCAAAGGCATAAATATTGAAAATGATAAACGTCAGGTAGTTATTTATGCCAGAGTGTCTACAAGAAATCAAAAAGATGATTTACAGAATCAAGTTGCATTTTTGCGACAGTTTTGTAATGCTAAAGGTATTATTATAGACCAGTGTATTGAGGATTATGGAAGTGGTCTTAATTACAATCGTAAAAAGTGGAATGAATTATTAAATGAAGTAATGGAACAGAAAATAAAAACCATAATAGTAACTCATAAAGATAGATTTATCAGATTTGGTTACGATTGGTTTGAAAAATTCTGTATGAAGTTTAATACAAGCATTGTGGTAGTGAACAACGAAGAACTATCACCACAGGAAGAACTCGTACAGGATATTGTTTCTATACTTCATGTATTCTCTTGCAGGTTGTATGGACTTCGTAAGTATGAAAAACAAATAGAAAGGGATGAGGAAATTGCTAAAGAGCTTCAAGACGGAAATAAATCCGACGATTGAGCAAAAAATCAAGATTAACAAGACTATTGGCACTTGTAGGTACGTCTATAACTTCTATCTCGGTCACAACAAAACTTTATATGATAACGGTGAAAAGTTTATGACTGGCAAGAGTTTCAGCGTATGGCTTAATAATGAGTATATTCCTAATAATCCTGATAAAATATGGATTAAAGAAGCATATTCAAAAGCTGTAAAAAAGTCTATTGAAGATGGATGTACTGCATTTACAAGATTTTTTAAACATCAAAGCGCTTTTCCTAATTTCAAAAAGAAAGGTAAATCTGATGTAAAAATGTATTTCGTAAAGAACAATACTAAAGACTGTAGATGTGAGAGACATAGCTGAACATACCCACTTTAGGTTGGGTACGCATTAAAGAAAAAGGTTATATACCAACAACTAAAGACGGATGGAAAATCAAAAGCGGTACAGTATCCGTCAAAGCAGACAGATACTATGTGTCAGTTCTTGTAGAAATTCCCAACGTTAAGATTGCTAATAATAGCAATGGTGGTATAGGAATTGACTTGGGTTTAAAAGACTTGGCGATTGTTTCCAATGGTAAAACTTATAAAAATATCAATAAGTCAACAAGAATTAAAAAATTGGAAAAGAAACTGCGTAGAGAACAAAGATGTCTCTCACGAAAATATGAGAACTTAAAGAAAGGAGAGTCCACTCAAAAGAATATACAAAAGCAAAAGCTCAAAGTACAAAGACTTCATCATAAAATAGATAATATCCGTACTGATTATATCAATAAATCAATAGCTGAGATAGTGAAAACCAAGCCATCTTATATAACTATTGAAAATTTGAATGTATCAGGAATGATGAAGAACAGACATCTTTCAAAAGCTGTTGCGTCACAGAAGTTCTATGAATTTAGAACCAAGCTTAAAGCAAAATGTGATGAAAATGGTATTGAATTAAGAGTCGTAGACAGATGGTATCCATCATCCAAAATATGTCATTGCTGTGGTGCTATCAAGAAAGATTTGAAGCTTTCAGATAGAATATATCGTTGTGATTGTGGCTATGTTGAGGATAGGGATTTCAATGCTGCTCTTAATCTAAGAGATGCTTTAACTTACGAAGTTGCATAATAAACGCAAACGTAAGTATGTACTGCGGGCTATCGCAGGAATTTACGACTGTGGAGTGTACACGAACTTGTGAGTAGCGTATTGTTTACAATCGCCAAAGCATACACATCGAAGCAGTAAGAAGTATCCGCAAGGACTTTAATTTCTCGATGTGTTTGAGTATATTTGAACACATTTTGAGTGGCAGGTAAAACATGGGAGAAACACTAGGAAGAGTACACTCGGTAGAAAGCTTCGGCTCAGCCGACGGCCCGGGAGTGAGATATATAGTATTTTTGAAGGGCTGCAATATGCGCTGTAAATACTGCCATAACCCGGACACATGGGCCAAATGCGGCGAAAATGACGGTGCAAAGCTGATGACACCGCAGGAGGTGCTAAAGACCGCCATGCGCTATAAAGCGTACTGGAAGCAAACAGGTGGCATCACAGTAAGCGGAGGTGAAGCACTTTTGCAGATAGACTTTGTCACAGAGCTATTTAAGTTTGCAAAGGAAAAAGGTGTAAACACATGCCTTGACACATCAGGAAATCCGTTTACCGTGGAAGAACCGTTTTTCGGCAAATTTAATGAGCTGATGAAATATACAGATCTCTTCATGCTGGACATCAAGCATATAGATGACGAGGAGCACAAAAAGCTTACGGGACAGACAAATAAGAATATCCTTGATATGGCACAATATCTCTCAAAAAACGGTAAAAAAATGTGGATACGTCATGTGCTTGTGCCTGGAATCACCACGGATGAGAGATATTTAAAGCAGCTTAGAGAGTTTATCGACACACTTAAAACGGTGGAAAGGGTTGAGGTGCTGCCGTACCACACACTTGGGGTGTTCAAGTGGAAGGAGCTTGGTATACCATATCAGCTTGAAGGGGTGGAGCCTCCTACAAAGGAACAGATAGAATGTGCAAAAAGAATATTAAATTGTCAGAATTAGTTTTTTAATACCATTGCTAACAACTCATTGAGTTGATAAAATATAATAAGTAACTATTATTTTATACCGATGCTGCCTTCGTTTGTATGTGAGGTGACACTTGGCTATATGCTTGCGTATCGCAACTGTAAATGTGCTGAACAGTTAAAAGTTACAATAACAATTTGTGGGAGTTACAACATGGGAAAACCAGATATTATTTACGAAGACAACGACATTATCGTCTGCTATAAGCCGGCGGGAATTGCTACACAGACCAGGCGTATAGGGCAGCAGGATATGGAGAGCTTCATAAGAAATTACAGGGCGGCTAAAAATGAGCCACCCTATGTTGGCATAGTGCATAGGCTCGACCAGCCGGTAGAGGGAGTGATGGTATTTGCCAAGAATCAGAAAGCCGCGGCTTCTTTGAGCAGACAGATAAAGGAGCATACAACCGAGAAATATTATCGTGCGGCAAGCAGAGGGCAGGGAGTGTCAGGAGCAGATAAGGAAGAAGATAATAAAGAAGATAATCATGATCTGGCATGGCATACTCTCACAGATTATATCTCTTTCGACAAGCGTACCAATACATCTAAAATCACAAGCGAAAAAGACAGGCAGGCAAAAAAAGCAGTGCTTCAGTACAGGATAATATCAAATGAATGCAATAAAACAGAATTTGACATAAAGCTTCTCACAGGAAGGCACCATCAGATACGTTTGCAGCTTGCAAATATCGGCTATCCTCTGATTGGAGATACCAAGTATGGGAAGACTGTCTCAAATAACTCAGGAACGGGAAGCAAATCAGGACGCACCGGTTTCGGTGTGAGGGAGCAGCTTGCACTTTGCTCATACAAGATTGTTTTTGACCATCCTGCGACAGGGGAGAGGCTGACATTTGAACTACCATAGTGCTGTTGGGAATAAGATGAATTAAAGGATCATACATTCAGAAAACAACTGAGTGTATGGTCTTTTTTATATGGAGAAAAATACAGTTGACAATATTATTTATATTATCTATTATAAGTTCATAGGTTAGTTACTTGAGTGGTTAACCATGCAACCATACCGCAAATATGAGCGAAATTAGCTGTGTAGCAGCGATGCTAAACAGAGTGCAGATAAGTACAAATATCGTGCGGTTTTGTGAATGTGTGTGGTGGTTCTGGATAGTTACGATAATAAAAAGTACAACAAGTAGGTAATTGCGGAACAAGTGCGCACTCCTGATTAAAAAGCGGTAAGAATTCTGCAACGTAGGATTCTTAAAGATGAAAAGTAGGTGCTTCTAAATTTAGACATGACTAAAAGATTTCCCAGATAAACTGCGAAGAAAAGATTATATGCATATTAATAATCAGGCAATCAAGGGCTTCAAACTCCGAATGTATTGGTACTGATGAATCTTATCAGCGACAATTACAGTAACAAGCTGGGTGATTCCGGCAAGAAGTAAATCAGCATGAAGCGTTTTCTCATTCTGGGTCTTACGATTCGCAATGCTGCAACTATCTTTGAAATGGTTGATTGAATTTTCAACATTTACACGGATCTTGTAAGTATCTTCCCATTATTTCGAGCCACGTTCTATGCCAGGATAGGCACGGAGAGGAATAAAAGCATTACGAAATCCAATGTCTTCGAAGATCGTAAATCCAACAAGAAGTCCTGTTTAAAACGTGTAAATTTGGAACCATCTGGAACAGCATCAAAGTCGCAGAAATCACGAAGTTCCTGAGAGTACTCTAGGAACGCAAGCAGGAGCGTATCTGTCGGGATTGAAAAAATACGCTGGAGTAGAAGTGCCTTGAGCATCGGATAAAGCTGGTGCTTTCGAGGTATTCCGGTTGAAGCGTGGAAATGAGTAACAAAAGAAACAGGAACAATTTCATCAAGGTTAATGGCTTCATCAAGAAGTGAAAGAAACTGGGAGTTGTATTGAAGAAGGAGCATTTAGAGGGATGCACTATGAATGATGTTTTTATTGCTAACTTTTGCCATAATGGTGTTTTGTCTGGAGCAGATGAAGCACCAAATAGGAAGGAGGCGGAATGAATGGGAACAAAAATAATGTTATTGGGTATAGCAATCATTCTTGCGGCAATTGCTCTATCCATAGATAATATCATTGCGTTTGGAGGTGGTGTTTTAGGTCTGATTGTTGTTATTATCGGTTTATTTAAGAGCGATAATAACGAAGATAAGTCTTAATAGTTTTGCATCAACAAACCACGATTTGTAGACGGAGGTACACAACATGAAAAAATCAGCTTAGTGGTTTTTCCGGCTTTAACAATAGTGTTAGAAGCATTACCACTGGGAGCAGTTTGTACTTTTGCTCCATCTCCAACAGAAAGAGTAAGAGAAACATTTTCATACTTTAGTCTTATACCGTTTGGATATGCAAATTTTGCTCCACTTATTACAGCCATACTTACTGTTGTTATTTTGTTGCTTTCGTTGATTTCTTTGAAGAAAGATAGCGTTTTTAACGCCTTGTTTGTTCTTTCGATTATTACAGCAGTTATTTCTCTTATGCCGTTGATGTATGGATTAAACAATTACTCCCTTGTAGGAGCCCTTATAACGATAGCCCTTGTAACAGAGAGCATTTTTGTTAAGGCACAACAGAAATAATGCGAAAATCCCAGTTTTTTAAGGTGAAAAAAGTTTAAGTAAAATTAGAAGTTATAAGAAGTGGAAAAGGAGGACAAGTTAATGATAAAAAAAATAGCCATTGTACCCTATGTAACTAATGGGAGAAATTCACAGGTTGGACATGATGGACATTTTAATATTTTTAAAAAAAAAGAGAAGTACTGTATTAAAAGAAAATTTACAGTCTGCAATTAAAGCAAAAAAATTGGGAAGCGGAAGTAATTGTTGATGTCAATCACGGAGATTTACAATCGCTGAAACGAGAAGGAGTAAACTTGTTTTTAATTCCAGAAGATATTGCTAGGTATATAGACTACAGCAGTGTTAGTAAGGATGAGTGTTTCAAATTAACACATGATGAATATGAAAGCGGAAATATAGATAGAGTAGTGAAATACATAGAAGAAAATTGAAACATAATCTCTTAGAGGAGCTTATCAAATCAGAATTTATAGGAGGTGAATCTGCATGAAATGTCCATATTGTGGTGATGAATGATAAGAGGATACCTAATGAGTTCACTAGACATTACTTTTGCAGTTGATAATCCGATAAAAGCTTTTCGTATTAAAAAATCGGACGATCTGGAATTGAGTAAAGGGTCAGAAGGAATCCCTCATTGTGAAGCTTATCGTTGTAGTAGTTGTAAGAAGATTTTGATTGATTATGAAAATAGATAAATCGTTAAGGAAAGAATCGAAGGTGGTGCAAACGAAAAAGCAGCATTGAGACTTTTCATTAACTGCCCTTTCGTTTGCATCAATTTCGATTTTTTCTGGTTGAACAAAGCGCGTCAACTCTATAT
>ENA-OQJH01000039-OQJH01000039.1-human-gut-metagenome-genome-assembly--contig:-NODE-39-length-64210-cov-19.301593_pt1 | contig 64210 bp, 75 predicted proteins | sample MGYA00242597_ERZ504763 | MGnify/ENA primary metagenome ERZ504763 (study PRJEB26092, sample SAMD00036359) | human gut metagenome | host: Homo sapiens | study: EMG produced TPA metagenomics assembly of... | reverse complement strand
ACAGAAAATTTATATTCCCTGTAAGCTAGAGCGTGTCTGAAAATCATTCCCGCAATCTGCACGCCCCCACTTTGCGGTATATTTCACCCGAATTCAGTTGCCGTAGCCCGCTACGGCGCCCTCATCCGGGCAAAATATACCACAAATTGTGACGCACATCTTGCAGAAAGCCTTTTTCAGACACGCTCTAGCCGCCTGTTTTACTTATCTTAATATTTTGATTAATCCTGTTCTTTTTTCAGTTCCGACTCTGATGCGACACAAAGTTCTTTTTCTATATCCCAGTGTATCATATAATGTTCATCCCTGTATTTACCCGGTGTCATTCCCGTAACTTCCCTAAACTGCTGGATGAAATGACTCTGGGAAGAAAAGGAAAGACGGTTTGCAATCTCAATGATCGAATAATCACTGTACTGCAAAAGATTTTTCGCCATTTCTATCTTCTGTCTGCGGATATAGGCACTGACCGATATTCCTGTTTCTTTTTTAAATAATCTGGAGAGATAGCTCGCAGATACTCCAAGTGAATCTGCAAGATCTTCTATTGTAATTCGTTCTTTGATATGAGAATAAATGTATTCTTTACTTGCGTTGATATGTTTAGAATAAGTGTTGTCTCTGAAATATCTGCGCATTTTTTCAGTATAATCCATCACCATCTCATCATGAAGGCTCTGAACCTCTTCTACTGTATGAATGCCATCCAGCTTTTGAATATAAAAATCACTCAGGCGAAATGCCTGTTCCATCTCCATTCCATTTTGTTTACAGAGTCTGGTTATCATTGCGGTAGTGATAACAAAATGATATTTCATATTTGTGACCGCATTCTTTGACAGTACTCCCACACCATCACACTCTGTAAATCTCTGCCGTTCACAATTCTTCTTAACAGTTTTTATATCTCCACTTGCAACTGCACGATAGAACAATAATTCCTCTGTCGGTTCTCTGTGCTTAATTTCATCAAACTCATCTTCTGCCTCAAAAAGAAGCCATTCGTTCTGATAACTCATATGTCTCTCCTACGCCAATGCCAGCAATTCTTTTCCTTCTTTCAGTCTCTCATAAAACTGTATGTAGAAATCCTGATTTTGATCATATGGTTTGAGATAGAATCTGTTCACCACAAAGAGGTTCAGATTTCTGATCAGATCTGGATCCTCAGCATTGTACAGTACTTCCTGCACATCCAGCAGAAAATAATGCCAGTCATTTACAAATTTCTCATATTTTTTCAGATCCGGTGTGTCCACCCACTTCTTTACCTTGATCTTACTGCGGTTTGTTTTAGGACATTCGTGAATCTGAAGAATATATTTAAAACTGCCATTCTCGTAGAATCTTCCCAGCGGAATAATCTGCAGAATCCCGGCCGAATAGAGTGGATGTGACAGCGTCCTTCACTGTTAAGGAATATACACTGTTCCTTCACTCCTGTCATCCGAAGATGCGGAAGGATATTTCCATCTGTCACTCCCAGTTCCAGATATTCCTGTAAAAGCTGCTCTGCTGATTTCTGTAATCCTGCCGACAATCTGTATACATCATATGGATCCAGGAGCACAGAATCTCCCATTCCCTGACAACAGTCACAGCAGCCTTCACAGTCATGGCAGTCTGCCTTTACCATATCATTAGAATCATATAATTTACCATCCGAAATCTCTTCCAGTGTCTGTTCTCTGCGCATATGCTATGCTTTTTCCTTTCTCTCAAAAAGCCTCTAATCCTGTAACACCCCAGTCTGAAGCAAGATCTTTCATACCTTCCAAAACTTCCTCCCTTGAATATCCGTTATCATCCAGGAAATCTCCATCCATATCATTCAGATACAGATAAAAGGTCAGTGCCAGTTCCAGATAGTCTACATCATCTTCTACCATACCCATATATAATTCGTTTTCTGCTTCATTGATCTTGCCTTCTTCTGCCAGTTTCATAATTGTAGCAAAAAGCCGGTCTGCCTCTGTGTAATCTGCTTCCTTCTCCGGAAGTTTGTAATTGGGCTGCTGCTCATGAAGCAGAAGCTTCGCGATCAGTCTTCCTACGTCCTGAATATTTCTTATCATATGATCATCCTGTACTGCCATAATATTATCTTCCCTTCTTTTTTATTTTACCTGGTACATCGTTTCGTAAATAACTATACCCATCGCATAGAATGCGGATTCGCAGACAAGAGAGTGATATAGTTATTCCAGTTTTAATCCTGCCAGTGCCTGTGCAAATGCATTATTCACCGGCTCCTTGGCTTCTTTCTGCTGCTGTCTCATATATTTTTGAACCTCACGCTTATTGACTCCTGCTCCCTCTTTGGCTCTTCTCGCCTGAAAAGCAGAGAGCTTTTCTTTATAGCCGCAGGCACAGATAAATGTCTCTTCCTTACCTTTCACATACATTTCCATACGTTTATGACACTTGGGACAACGGGCATTGGTAGTTCTGGACAGGGTTTCTTTATAACCGCACTCTCTGTCCTGACATACAAGCATTTTTGCATTCTTTCCATTCACTGCCAGAAGCTTCTTTCCGCAGTTCGGGCAGATTTTGTTTGTAAGATTATCATGCCTGAAGGTTCCCTGTCCGGTTTTGATCTCATCTACAATGTCACAGGTATAGTTTCTGATTTCTTTCAGGAAGGTTTCCTGTTTCATTTTACCTTTTGCAATATTTCCAAGCTTCATCTCCCAGTCTGCGGTCAGTTCCGGCTTGCGCAGTTCCTCGGGTACCAGTTCCAGAAGCTGCTTTGCCTTGGAGGTCAGATGGATTTCATTGCCTTTTTTCTCCATCAGAAAGCTGTTAAACAATTTCTCAATAATATCGGCCTTGTGGCAACAGTCCCCAGACCACCTGTCTCACCGAGAGTTTTCGCTGCCTTTGTATCATGACTCTCCATATAGCGCACCGGATTCTCCATTGCTGCAAGAAGCGTTGCTTCTGTGAATCTTGCAGGTGGCTTTGTCCTGCCTGTATTCATGGATACATTCTCTATATGCAGTCTCTCACCTTTCTTCATCTGTGGAAGCTTCTGATCTTTCAATTTCTGTGCATCGTCAGCAGTATCCTCATCCTCTTCAGTGTCGTCCGTATTTTCATACACATCTTTCCATCCGGCACTTTTTACAACTTTCCCGCTGGCAGCAAAAAGTTCTCCAGCAACAATTCCCTCCATGCTCACCTGTTCATAAACAAAAGGCGGATACAGCACACTGAGGAATCTGCGAACTACCATATCGTAAATCTTACGTTCTTCATTTGTCATATGGTCAAGCTGCACAAACTGCTCCGTAGGGATAATTGCATGATGGTCGCTGACCTTTTTATCATCCACAAAACTTCCATTTGCACGAACAGGCTGATTCATCAGTGCGCCTGCCGGTTTTCTGTACGGTCCTGTTGCGCAGGCTCTCAGTCGTTCTTTAATTGTAGGAACAATATCCTTTCCAATATATCTGGAATCTGTCCTCGGATAAGTGAGTACTTTGTGATTCTCATACAGACGCTGCATGATATTCAGAGTCTGCTTTGCAGAATATCCATATTTCCGATTTGCCTCTCTCTGCAGTGTGGTCAGGTCATACAAACCCGGTGCAAAGGATTTTTTCTCTTTGCTGGTTACGGAAGTTACTTCCAAAGACTGATTTCTGAGAACATCGGAAATCTCCTCTGCCCGTTCTTTATTAAAAGTTCTGAAGCTCTTACTCTTTGGTTCCTTCCATGTCCAGGTGATATCACCTGCTTTCAGGGTGATTCCGTAATATTCCTTCGGCTTAAATGCCGTATCTCTTCTTCCCGTTTCGCAATCATCGCCAGTGTAGGAGTCTGTACACGCCCGCAGGAAAGCTGGGCATTATATTTACAGGTAAGTGCCCTTGTACCGTTCATTCCCACCAGCCAGTCAGCTTCCGCTCTTGCCACAGCTGCTCTGTACAGATTATCATACTCATGTCCGTTTTTCAGATTTCCGAATCCTTCTTTGATAGCTTTGTCTGTAACTGAAGAAATCCACAGTCTGCGGATTGGTTTATGACAGTCCGCTTTGTCAAGAATCCAGCGGGCTACCAGTTCACCTTCTCTTCCGGCATCTGTGGCTATTATAATATCGTTTATGTCTTTTCTGTACAGCTGCGTTTTTACTGCATTGTACTGTTTACCGGTCTGTCGAATAACTACCAGCTTCATTCGATCCGGCATCATGGGAAGTGTGGATATTTCCCATTTCATATACTTCTTATCGTATTCCTCAGGATCTGCCAGCGTAACAAGGTGTCCAAGTGCCCAGGTGACTACGTAATCTTTTCCCTCAAGAGTACCATTTCCTTTCTGTGTACAGTGAAGTACTCTGGCAATATCTCTGGCAACAGAAGGTTTCTCTGCTATTACTAATGATTTCATAAAATAAATAACTCCTTATAAAAATCTACAGTCAGGGTTTCTGATATCCCTGACCGTTGATTTCGGGCAGCTGTCCATTTATTTTTGGCATCTGCTTATATTTAAGATGTCAGGATCAAAAGCTATTTTGCTTTGCTCTTTGCAACTCCTGCAATTCTCATATTTAAAAGTATAGCATAGATAAATTCCTGTTTCCAGTTATTCTTTAACTTTATTTCATATTAATTTTATATCCGACTCCGCGAACTGTCTCCACCAGCTCACCGGCACTTCCCAGTTTTTGTCTCAGTGTTCGGATATGTACATCAACGGTTCTGCTCTCTCCGTCGAATTCATACCCCCAGACCTGATTCAGAAGCTGGGTTCTGGAAAGTACAGTTCCGCTGTTTTTCAGAAGCAGACATAATACTTCATATTCTTTTAATGTAAGATTTACATTCTTTTTATCTACAGTTGCAATATGTCTGGAAGGGCAGACATAAAGGTTTCCTGTCTGATATTCTTCTGCGCCGTCATCTTCTGCTCTTCTTAATAATGCGCGGATCCTTGAGATCAGTTCCATCATGCGGAATGGTTTTGGAATATAGTCATCTGCCCCGCTGTCAAGACCTACCACTGTATCATATTCACTGCTTTTTGCTGTCAGCATGATAATAGGAAGTTTACGTGTATCCGGACGCATACGCAATTTCTTCAATATGGAAATCCCATCCTCTTCCGGCAGCATCACATCAAGGAGCAAAAGTGCAGGTTCTTCCTTTTCCATGGCTTTCCAGAAGTGAGAAGGTCTTTCAAATCCTTTTGCTTCAAATCCCTGACTTTTCAATGTATAAATCACCAGTTCACGTATACTCTCATCATCTTCTACCAAATATATCATTTTTTTGTTCTCCATTTACAATTATTTGCTGAATGCCATAAGCCGAAACCAGTATACAATCTCCGGAAACAACATGACATTTTCGAAAATCACTATAATTTCTCCGGCTCAGTTGATATCAGTATAATAAAAAGCCGTAAAATCTTTGTTCTGCTTTATGTTAAAACTTTGTAAAACGCTACACTTTATTGAGAATTTTTTTATAAAATTTTTATATACTTTATGAGAAAATTTATTTGTAAAAGCAGTATGAAGATGTTATGATATGGTATGGTATGAAATAATTCTCCAAAGAAGGTGAAATTTTGAAACGTTTTATTTCCAAATACCGGCATGGACTTGTGATTGCTGTTTACAGCATCATTTATATCCTGCTCTTCAGTTACCTGGAGCACAGACCGGTTCACAGCTATCATATCGTACATACAGTATTTGATGACTGGATTCCATTTTGTGAGTTCTTTATCGTTCCTTATATGCTGTGGTTTCCATACATGATTCTGGCTGTGATTTATTTTATATTTTTTAACAAAAACAAACATGAATACTATCAGCTGGCATTTAATCTTATGATGGGAATGACTGTTTTCCTGATTGTTTCCTATGTTTATCCAAATGCTCAGCACATACGTCCGACCGAATTTCCAAGAGACAATATCTTCACAGATATAGTAAAATGGCTGTACAGTACAGATACTCCTACGAATATCCTGCCCAGCATTCATGTGTTCAACTCTCTTGCAATCCATATGTCGCTTACAAACTGCGAAACACTGCGAAATAAAAAATTTATAAAAGCAGCATCCTTTACCCTGACCGCGCTGATCATCATGTCCACCATGTTCCTGAAACAGCATTCTGTGATTGATGTATGCATGGGTGCAACACTTGCATTGTTTGGCTTTCTGGTTTTTTATCCGAGAAGAGTTTCCGTTTCTTCTGAATCTGTCTGCTTTAGAGAAGTAAAGAGAAAAAAGAGCGAGAATTAGAAAGATTTAAAAAAGCAGAATCTTTGAAGTACATTTTTGTCTTTCAGAGATTCTGCTTTTTTACAGTTATAACAATTTCATAAAATATTTTCCCAAAACCGATATCCGGATGTGAAGCTTTTACGCATCAGTTAAATCCATAGAATTTCTGGCTGATTTTGTAGGCTGCCACTGACATTTTTCTTCCACCTCTTCCCGGAAGGTTCATGACTCTTCCGAAAAGACTGTGACGCAGTTTTCTGTATACCTGTTTATTCTCTGTCCTGATATATTCCAGAAGTTCTTTCTTCTTCTGAAGGGACTCTTCTGTATTGGCACGTATCAGCATAATGGAAGAAATAGTTGTAATAATATCCAGATAGCTGAACATATACGCTTTCAACTGCTTATTTGTATTTTTACAGTTGATATATGCATCTACCATGAGTTTGTTTACCCGGATCTGCTGGTCAATACGTTTGATCATCACTTTCTCATTTACAGACTGGTCATCTCTCCCGATAAAATAACGGTAGAAATTCACATCCAGATAATACAGATTCTTTACATACGGAAGAGGTTCAAAAGCAAATAGATTGTCTACATAAAATGTATGCTTCGGCAGTTCCAGATTGCATTCATGAAGCAGTTTTGTACGATAGATCATGGAGTGCATCAGAAGATATTTACCTTTCGGCATGTGTTTCACTTCTTCCCATCCAAATATTCTGTCCTGCGGCAGGCATTTGCGGTACTGCATGATTTTCTTACGGGTTGCGCCCTGTTTCTCATATACAAAATTACTGATCAGAAGGTCAACTGTCTGTGGACCTCTGAGCAGTTCATATAAAGTTTTCAAAATCTGTACATACGCTTCTTTATTTACCCAGTCATCACTGTCCACTACCTTGAAATACAATCCTGTAGCATTTCTGATCCCTGCATTGACAGCTTCTCCATGACCACCATTTTCCTGATGGATTGCCTTTACAATTGTCGGATATTTCCTGGCATAGTCATCTGCAATCTCAGCAGTTCTGTCAGAAGATCCGTCATCTACTATAAGAATCTCTACTTCTTCTCCTCCCACCAGTAATGACTCTATACAACTCTCCATATAATCCTGGGAATTATAACATGGAATCGCAATACTTAACAGTTTCATCTTGTTTCCTCCTTGATATACTTTGCATACGCTCCAAAAGCAGATGGAATTGCGTATTGTTTACCTGACTGTTCTTTACTTACAAAAATGAGTTCTTTATCCTGTGTTGTCTTTAGGGATGATACCTTTATTCTGTATGCCTGCATTCTCCATTCAATATGGGAGAAAATATGTTTCGCAGGCGGAAGTTCTTCTATATATAATGGATCAAGTCCCAACTCTTTTACGTACAAAAGCGCATCTTCGCTTTTTAAATGTCCCTGAATATTTGGCAGTTCATATAAGCCTGCCAAAAGTCCTTTCTCAGGTCTTTTCCTGATAGCTGTGCATTCTCCGTCCTGAATGATAAACACAGTCCTGTTGTCCTGTGTTCTGGCTTTCTTAGGTGCTTTTACAGGAATCATATCCGCTTTATCATGTCTGTGAGCCAGACAGGTAAATGCAATCGGACATTCTGCACATTTCGCCTGACCGTTGGGAACACATATCACAGCTCCCAGTTCCATCAGTGCCTGATTAAAGTCTCCCGGACAATCTGAGGGCATGATCTGCGAAACCTGCTGTTCTATTTTTCTGCGGACAGACTGCCGGCTGATGTCTTCCGTACTCTCTGTAATTCTGGAAATCACACGCAGTACATTCCCGTCTACAGCCGGAACCTTTTCCCCATATGCGATCGATGCAATGGCACCGGCTGTATAACTTCCTATTCCCTTTAACGACAAAAGCGCCTGATAATCTTCAGGCAGTCTGCCATTATATTCATCTTTTACAGTTTTCGCCGCTTCCTGCATGTTCCGAACGCGGTTATAATATCCCAGTCCCTCCCATAACTTCAGAAGTTTCTCTTCAGGACATTCCGCCAGTGACTGAATATCCGGGAGTCTGTGATAAATCTCTGAAAATAGGGTTTCACTGCCTCCACTCTGGTTTGCTGCAGCATAATCTCCGACACCCATGTATAATAAGCATTGTCCTTATCTCTCCATGGAAGAATCCTCTTATTATCCCTGTACCATTTTACCAGAGGCCGCACAATCTCTTCAAGTACCATAATTTATCTTTTCCTCGTTTATTTACTGTTCACTCCATTCTCAGTAACGCCGCCAAAATTCATTTCAGATTACCTGTGGCAATTGGATTTTGGCCTGTATGTCATTTTATCACAAAACAGAAAAAAACGCTAATACATAAAAATAAAAAGGACCGTACACATTTTACCGTATCTCATCCTTCTTGTCTTATTCATTATTTTTTACATTTTAATTTCAAATAACACACAAGCCCGACAATAATGATCAGAAGTGCTGCTATGTAAGCTATTTTAAAGGCCAGTGCTGTAGTAAAAAGATCTATAGCAGAAACAACGCCAATCAAAATAAGCGCAACTCCACTTGCTTTTGCCATCTTCTCTTCATCATAAAGCTTCTTACTGATGTCCGAGTTTCCACCTTTCAGGAAAATATCCCCATGTCCTGTCAGAAGCATTATTCCTACTATGAAAGCGGCAATTGTCAGTATGATGTTTAAAGAATCAAAATTCATAACCTTCCCCTTTCTTTCTGCATTTTACCATACAGAACCTTTTTTCTTTTTATAGAAATCCGGGACTATTGTTTCGCATACAATGATCCCGGAATATCCATACCTGTTTTTATTTTTCAGAAAACTGTTCAATGCCTCCAATTAAAAGATTACAGAAAAGTAATTCCTGATCAATATTAATAGAAACATACGATTGGAATATTGCAGTCAATAATATTATAAAGTTCTGCTGCTTTCTCCGGCGGCATATTGATACATCCATGCGAACCGCCTTCCATGAAACGATCTCCACCAAAGTATGGCTGCCAGTTTGCATCATGGAAACCAATACCGCCATTAAACGGCATCCAGTACGTTACCGGCTGTTCATATTCGTATTTACCATTTGCCAGCTGTTTACCTCTGAGCACATCCGGCTCTTCTTATAATAAATCGTATAAATACCGGCCGGAGTCTGACGGTCAGAATATCTCATATCACCGGAAACAATATCTGACTCAAAGATATCTTCTCCGTTCTGGTAGAAATACATATGCTGTTCGGACAGATCCACTTCAATATAAGTATTTCCTATATCATTGTAACCATGTGCATTGGCTGTCATAGAATAAACCGGCTCTCTGGTTGTCTGTGTCCCTGACTGGATTTCCTGTGTCAGCTGTGCAACCTCTGAAACCTGGTCTATCTGCCATCCATATGCAGAACCGTATACACTGACAGTTCTCCCACTTGTTGTCTGGAACTCTCTTTCAGTTCCCACCGTATCATGGGCCGCTGCAAGCTGCGCCACATAATCTGCGATGTGCTGTCTGAAAGATGTATCATCCATGATCAGCTGTCCTTTTTCATCAAAATTCAGCCAGTCCTTGATCGTATTTCCATCCAGGGTTTCCGTTTCATCTCCAAAAGTATACGTAATGCTTGCTTTTGTGAAATTGTTACATGCATTAAGAGACGCCTGCAGATCCGGATTGTCGCTGGTAATATCTGCTTTTACATACACGTCCGGCTCACTGTCGAAATCAACCGAAGTTTTATTTCCCGAAACAGCTTCCGAAAGCACGTTATAAGCATTTTTCAAATCCAGCTTACTTCCCTCTGTCTCCGGAACAATCTCAAACTGCGAATCTCCATATGCGACATATGCATTCTCAGGAGCTACCTGATTCTCTTTCTGTGCACAGTTAAGTGCCTTCACCTGTTTTTTCAGCTTTTCTTTATCGTAAGTCGTGTTCTCAGCGGCTGTATAGCTCTTCTTTTCAAAAAAACCTCTGATCCATTCATAAGGTTTCTGATCTTTCAAAAGTTTCAGAACACTTCCATCAGAAACATAACTATAGCCGATCTGATCTCCGCTGATCGTCTGCGGATCCAGATTTCTGGAATCAACCTCTATGGAATAGTTCTCTACTGTCTTCGCAATCTTCTGTTCTGCCTCATAAGCAGTTTTACCCGAACAGTCAATACCATTGATCGATGTTCCTTCAAAGAATTTATCCGAATAATAATATGACATACCCGCATATGCAGCTCCGGTGCTTACAATAACCATTGCCACTGCGATTCCTGTAATCTTCAATCCTTTATGCTTCTTTCGGACAGGTGGTTCATAAGGTGCAAGATCTTCATCATTGATCGGTACATACGAAATTCTCCCCGGTCTTGCGGATTTATGGCGTCTGCCAGTTGTTTCCTTACTGCCATTTGGGACTGTGTTGTTTTTTTCCTCTTTGTTGCCCATCTATTTTCTCCTCAACATAAATGTTACCGTTCATTTTTCCTGAAGCCTATTACTTTTGAATCATATTACTGTTGATTCGGTTAATTAAGAGGCTTGCTATAATTCTTAATAATACGCTTCACAATACACAGAATTTATGTACTGATCACATAAACCTGCGCTGCATGTTTCATTATAACATAATTCTTCCAATTTGCACCTACTATTCACCTTTTTCTCATTTTTTATTACTGTTTGCAGGTAATATCCCCGAAAAATGTTTTCTTTGGCAAATCCCTTGTGATTTTTCTTATTTTTACAGGCCAAGTCTGCGTTTCATATCCTTCATCACATAGAAATACATGATGATCAGAAGTCCTCCTGCAAGCACCCATGCCATCGGACTGGCCATACATGCTCCAAAGTAACTCTTATGAGCTGCCGCAATCATGGCAGTGATTCCACGTCCTGCCAGTTCTGCAACACCGGCAAGCATTGGAAGCAGTCCGTATCCCATACCCTGGATACCATTCCTGAGCGCATTGACAAAGTGAAGTGGTATGAAAAATACTGCCACGCATTTCACATAAGTATCAACCATAGGAATGACTTCTGCGGCATTATCTGAAATAAACAGATAAGACAGATATTTGCCAAAGAAGAAAATGATCACACCTGTAACAATAGCATAGGTAATTCCTATAATATGCGCACTGTTAAATCCCTGTCTGACTCTGTCCAGTTTACGTGCTCCTATATTCTGTGCATTATATGTTGCCATTGTTGTTCCGATTGCAACATATGCCTGGGTAAAAATATTCTCAATCTTATTTCCTGCCGTAAATGCCGCTACTGCATAGGAACCAAGAATATTCAGCGCAGACTGTACCATCATGGTTCCGATCGCAGTGATGGAATACTGCAGTCCCATGGGAATGCCCACAAGAATTTCTTTTTTGGCAATCTCTGAACGAAATCTCCAGTCATCCGCCTTCAGTCTCAATTCCGGTACGTATTTTATAATATAAATCAGACAGAGCACTCCGGATACTCCCTGTGCTGTGATCGTCGCCCAGGCAGCCCCTGCAACTCCCATATGGAAAACAATAATAAACACCAGGTCAAGTACTATATTCAAAAGTGCCGCCAGAATCAGAAAATACAATGGTGTCTTACTGTTTCCCAGTGCTCTCAGAATACTGGCCAGGATATTATATAATACCTGTGCAAAAATACCTCCGCATATGATCATAATGTAGATATATGCATCCTGAAAAATATCCTCCGGTGTATGCATTAATGTCAGAAGCGAGTGCATCCCCACCATACTGACAGCCGTCATTATAACCGATATGATAATTGAAAGTAACGCCGCATTTCCCACTGACTGGCGCATCTCATCCATCTTTCCCGCACCGAATTTCTGTGAGGTCAGAACTGTAAAACCGGCTGTCAGTCCCGTAAGAAAACCTATGATCAGAAACATGATCGTTCCTGTTGAACCAACCGCTGCCAGCCCTTTTGTTCCTACAAATTTTCCTACGATTATGGCATCTGCCATGTTGTAAAACTGCTGGAATACATTACCTATAAATACAGGTATCGTAAAGTCAAGTATCATCTTCATTGGTTTCCCAACTGTCATGTCTGTCTGCATTCCAATAAACCCTCCCAATCCTTTTTTAATCCTCTTTATTTACTGTTTCCGACATCTGTTTTATCAGATATCAGAGCGATTATAGTTGAAAATTTTTTCCATTTCAAGATGTGTTTTTTAATTCCATGATTTTCTACATAATCACCAAAAACAGACAAAAAACCCTCTGATTTGTGTCAGAGGGTTTCGTCAATATCACGAACTGCTGATGTCTGCCAAGCAGTTCTCACAGTTTTTGTATTATATTATTTCTCTACAAGAAGAGATTTTCCTGTCATTTCTACAGGCTGTTCCATTCCCATAAGCTGGATCAGTGTAGGAACGATATCTGCAAGACATCCGTTCTCGCGCAGTGTGTATTTCGGATCTGCATTTACAAGAATGAATGGTACAGGATTTGTTGTATGTGCAGTCCACGGAGCACCTGTCTCATAGTCGATCAGCTGTTCTGCATTTCCATGGTCAGCACAGATAAACATCTGTCCGTCCACTTCTTTAAGAGCCTCTACTGCTTTGCCAACACATTCATCAACAGTTTCCACTGCTTTGATGGCAGCTTCCTGTACGCCTGTATGTCCAACCATATCCGGGTTTGCAAAGTTAATCACAATCACATCATATTTGTCAGATTTGATCGCATCTACCAGTTTCCGCAAACCTGAGGTGCACTCATTTCCGGCTGAAGATCGTAAGTTGCAACCTTCGGAGATTTAACCAGGATTCTGTCCTCTCCTTTGTTCGGCTCTTCCACACCGCCATTGAAGAAGAATGTAACATGTGCATATTTCTCTGTTTCAGCAATACGCGCCTGAGTCATATTGTGCGCTGCAAGATACTCGCCAAATGTATTGTGAAGCTGAACCTTGTGGAATGCAACCTGTTTATTCTGAATGGTATCATCGTAATCTGTAAAGCATACGAAAGTAACCTGTGGTCTTGCTTTTCTTTCAAATCCCTGGAAATCATCATCACAGAATGCTCTTGTGATCTCACGTGCGCGGTCAGGACGGAAGTTAAAGAATACAACAGAATCTTTATCAGATACAACACCTGTCGGCTGTCCGTCTTTCTCGATAACTGTAGGAAGAACAAACTCATCTGTCTTATCATTATCATAGGAAGCCTGAACTGCTGCCGGGGCATCTGTTCCTTTTACGCCTTCTCCTGATGTAAGAGCATTATATGCCAGTTCTACACGATCCCAGCGGTTATCACGATCCATCGCATAGTAACGTCCGGAAACAGTAGCAATCTCACCTACACCGATCTTCTTCATCTCTGCTTCAAGAGCCTCTACAAACTCTTTACCTGATGCAGGAGGTGTGTCACGACCGTCAAGGAAACAATGTACGTAAACCTTCTCAACGCCCTCTCTCTTAGCCATCTCAAGTAATCCATAAAGATGTGTATTATGACTGTGCACACCACCATCAGAAAGAAGTCCCATGAAATGTACTGCAGAATTATTCTCTTTTGCGTTCTTCATTGCTGCAAGAAGAGCTTCATTCTTAAAGAAATCACCGTCCTGGATTTCTTTTGTGATTCTGGTAAGTTCCTGATATACGATACGGCCTGCGCCCATATTCATATGTCCTACTTCAGAATTACCCATCTGTCCGTCCGGAAGACCTACTGCCAGTCCGCTTGCGTTTCCTTTTACAAATGGATATTCTGCCATCAGCTTGTCCATAACCGGTGTTTTAGCCAGATATACAGCGTTTCCTTCCTTTTTGTCATTCAGACCATATCCATCAAGAATCATTAATACGGTTGGTTTTTTGCTCATAATGTTCTCCTTTTATGTTTATTCATAATTGATAACTGTTTTGCTGATATCAGGAGCAGAAAACTGATCATCTCTGCACAATAAAACTTTTATATCTGACATCTCTTATATAGTATCAAAATCTCAGGATTTTTCAATTCTTTTTTTGTATCTGTTTCATTTTCATTACTATATATATGAAAAGAACAGTAACTTATTTTCCATATACACGAATGATCGTTGAAATCTTTCTTACGGAATCCCTGTTTCTCAGTTCTTCGATGGCAGTTCTAAAATCACCTTCTCTTACCTTCTCAGTGATCACAACTACTTCCGCACACCCTTCCACCTTGGTATCTTTCTGGATAATCTGTGCAACACTGACCTGATATTTGGCAAAAATAGCAGTCATCTCGGCAAGAACACCGCAGCGATCCTCTACTTTGAGACGGAGGAAATAACGGTTATGTGTATCTTCCATTTTCTTAACAGGGATATTCTTGTAACAGGTACATCCGATTCTGCCGCAGCATCCTGCAAGAATATTTCTCACAATATCAAATACATCACCCACAACTGCACTGGCTGTAGGAAGTTCTCCTGCTCCTCTTCCGAAGAACATGGCATCTTCCACTGCATCTCCATGGACAAATACTGCATTATAGGAATCATTTACAGTTGCAAGCGGATGGGAACTGGGGATCAGCATCGGGCACACATATGCTTCAATTCCGTCTGCTTCGTTTCTTGCAACACCCAGAAGCTTGATATCACGTCCCATTTCTTTCGCATAATGAATATCTTTTGATGTGATCTTGGCAATTCCCTCTGTATATACATCGTTAAATACCACACGTGAGTTAAATGCCACAGATGCAAGGATCGCTACCTTACGTCCTGCATCCAGACCTTCGATATCAGCAGTCGGATCAGCCTCCGCATATCCAAGTTCTGTTGCAAGTGCCAGGGCATCCTTAAACTCCATACCTTCCTGAGTCATCTTTGTCAGAATAAAGTTTGTGGTTCCGTTTACAATACCCATAACTTCTGTCATGTGATTTCCTGCCAGACACTGTTTCAATGGTCTGATGATCGGAATACCACCTGCTACTGCTGCTTCAAACAGAAAATCCACTTTACTCTCATGTGCCGCATCCAGAAGCTCATGACCATGTACTGCGATCAGATCCTTGTTTGCAGAGACTACATGCTTACCGGCTTTTAATGCAGAAAGGATATACTCTTTTGCAGGATTAATCCCACCCATCAGTTCAATCACAATCTCAATCTCCGGATCATTTATAATCTCATCCCACTGGCTGGTGAGCAAAGAGGCATCTTCTATCTTCGCTGCTGCCTTCTCTATATTTCTCACAAGGATTTTCTTTATCTCAACTTTACAGCCAATCTTGGCCGACATTTCCTTTTCCTGATTCTTCAGTACCTTATATACACCTGTTCCTACTGTTCCAAATCCTAACAGTGCGGCTTTGATGACATTTTCATTCATTTTGCAGGATTCCCCTTTCGTTTTCGTTGGTTTTTATAGTATGGCAGAATTTCCTATTTGTCAAGTTTGTCTGCATTTTTAAGCAAAATCTTTATCATATTTTCCAGTTCTTTGTTCCGTCTGCGAAGCCATCTCACATACCATAATATCCCCACTCCTGCCACCCAGGCAGAAATACAGAATATTCCATCCAGGATCATATAAACAGTTCTCTCTGTCCCCCTGGCAGGGCTCCACTCAGGAAGCAGTAATACATTGCCACTGATATGCAGGCTGCGGCCACGCCTTCCATTATCTTTCTGATCGTCTTCATTATATCACTTTCCTTCTCAATAGTGTCTTTATAAAGACACTGTTACAAGACCTATTTTAACCCGATAATAAATATGAATCAAGAACAAATCGGACGGTTATTACATATGATAAGCTATAGAAAATTATGGAAGACTATGAAGGAGCGGAAAATCAGCAGTATGCCCTGTACACTCACTATGGCATAAGCACTTCTTTTCTGGATAAACTCCGTCATAATGAAAATGTGGAAATCCGCAGTCTTGATATCTTATGTTCAATCCTTGACTGCGATTTCGGTGATATTGTAGAACACATTCCGGATAATGCTGAACCTGAGGAAAAATAATTTTTTCGGGTTCAGCATCAATATGATGTAGTTGTGCCCTTTTATAGAACTATTTGTTCTTTTTATCTTTCTCATGATGTTAGGTCAAAAGGTATTTTACCCCTAACCTGATATCTTCTCATATCTATAATATATTTTGCTTATCATATCCTGCAGAAAGTCAGGCGGATATTCGCAATCTCCACAGGGGACTTACCTGATTCGGTTAAAACATTATTTATAATGTTATCCTATAAGTCCATTCACAAAAACATAAGATTTTTTCATTTATTTATGATATACTTATTACTGTCTCCTTCGTTCTCAGTAACGCAGACTTATCTATGGCATTCTCTTCAGGCGCATAATATCATCCGCTTCGCAATTTATCAGTTAAATAGTGCGTTCAGGAGACTTGCTGCAGATTTACAAAATATTTTTACCTGAAAGGATCGTAGTATATATGAAATATGATGTAGTGATCATCGGCGCAGGACCTGGCGGTATTTTCTCTGCCTATGAACTGATGAAGCAAAATAACGATTTAAAGATTGCTGTTTTTGAGGCTGGAAATCCTCTCAGTAAAAGACATTGCCCAATTGATGGTGACAAAGTAAAAACCTGTATCAAATGTAAAACCTGTGCCATTATGAGCGGCTTTGGCGGTGCCGGTGCTTTCTCTGACGGCAAATACAATATCACAAATGATTTCGGCGGAACACTTTATGAACATATTGGAAAGAAAGACGCTCTTGACCTGATGCGTTACGTAGATGAGATCAATGTTGCCTACGGCGGACAGGACACAAAAATGTATTCTACAGCCGGAACCAAATTCAAAAAACTTTGTATGCAGAACAAATTAAAGCTTCTGGATGCTTCCGTACGTCATCTGGGAACAGACATTAACTATGTGGTTCTTGAGAACTTATATGCAAAATTAAAAGAGCATGTTGATTTTCATTTCAACACTCCTGTAGAACGTCTGGAAGTACTTGAAGACAGATACCGTATCATCACAAAGAATGATACCACTGACTGCAGCAAATGCATTGTATCCGTAGGCAGAAGCGGAAGCAAATGGATGGAACAGATCTGTAAAGAACTTGATATCCCAACCAAATCAAACCGGGTAGACCTGGGTGTACGTGTAGAACTTCCTGCTGTTATCTTCTCACACCTGACAGACGAACTGTATGAGAGTAAGATTGTCTACAGAACAGAAAAATTCGAAGATAATGTGAGGACTTTCTGTATGAATCCTTATGGCATCGTTGTAAACGAAAATACAAACGGCATTGTCACAGCAAATGGACACAGCTATGAAGATCCGTCCAAACAGACAGAAAATACAAACTTCGCACTGTTGGTAGCCAAACATTTCTCCGAGCCATTTAAAGACAGTAATGGATATGGCGAAAGCATTGCCCGTCTTTCCAATATGCTGGGCGGCGGAGTGATCGTACAGCGTTTCGGCGATCTGGTGCGCGGAAGAAGGAGTACGGTTGCACGTATCGAAGAAGGTATGGTACGACCTACTCTCGCAGCTACTCCCGGTGATCTGAGTCTTGTTCTCCCGAAACGTATCCTTGACGGAATCATTGAAATGATTTATGCTCTGGATAAAATCGCTCCCGGGACAGCTAATGACGACACCCTCCTCTATGGTGTGGAGGTTAAGTTCTATAATATGGAAGTTGATATTGATGAAAATCTGGAAAGCAGATACAAAGGCCTGTATATCATTGGAGACGGAAGCGGTGTAACCCATTCCCTGTCCCATGCTTCTGCAAGCGGTGTATATGTAGCACGCCAGATTGTTGAGAATCTGTAAAAGACCGGATTTCTTCTGATGGATACCTCCAACTACAGCAATCAATAACCTTAAAGTCCCCATCTGTCTCTTACAGTTGAAACAGATAGGGACTTGTTTATTATATTTTCTGGTATGCCATCCATTTATCCATTCCCAGACGTTCAAATGAACCGCAGTACTGAAATCCGCATTTTTCCAGAAGTTTCTGCATGGGGATGTTATCGCTGTATGTATCCATACGGAGATTCAGTGTCTGAGCATAGGCCCAGTCCAGACAGAATGATGCGGCTCCTCTTACTATTCCTGTGGACGCTACCCTGTGAACTACTCCATAGGGTTCTTCATTCAGCCATTTTCCATTAATTTCTTTATAATCTTCATCTTCTTCCGCCGCATAATAGAAAACACAGGCAATCCGCCCTTCTGACATGCACAGATACATTTTATCAATATCATGCTCTATCAGTTCTGCTGAGGGGTAATCTTCACCCCACTGTTCTGCATTGCCATTTTCTCTCATAAATTTGCGGGCTTTATCATAAACTTGCATGATCTGCCCAAGATCCTGCACTGATGCTTTTCTTATTTCCATGAAACCTTCCTTTTCTTTTGGTATTTATATTCTTTTAGTATTTGTATTCGTTTTGATTTTTCGTCTATTTCTCAAATTTTTTCGTCAAAAGACAAATATTTTCACAATGGTCTGTAAAACTGAACATATCTACCGGCTGTATTTTTCTCACATCATAGCCATGTTTTGTCAAATACTCCAGATCTCTTGCCAGTGTTTCCGGTCCACAGGAGATATATACGATTCTTGATGGATTCAGTTTGATAACAGAGGACATAAACTTTTATCACTGCCGGTACGTGGCGGATCCATAAACACAACATCTGCATGTTCTCCGTTTTCTGCCATGTTTTCCATAAATTCTCCTGCATCTCCCTGATAGAAACGTGCATTTGTAATCTTATTTTCCTTTGCATTGATTCTGGCATCGCGGACTGCATCCGGATTTAATTCCACACCAATGACATTCTTTGCCCGCTTTGCAGCTACAAGTCCGATTGTTCCTATTCCGCAGTATGCATCTATCACTGTTTCTTTTCGTCCAAGCCCCGCATATTCAATTGCTGTCTTATACAGAATTTCTGTCTGTACAGGATTTACCTGATAAAAAGACTGCGGAGAAATGCGGAATGTACATCCGCAGAGCGTATCCCGGATATATCCTTTTCCATAAATGACGATATCACGCTCACCCAGTACCATACTGGTCTTCTTATCATTGACGTTAAGCACAACTGTTGTAATCTGTGGGTATTTCTTTCTCAGAGCTTTCACAAAATTATTTTTTGAAGGAAAGATCGGGGAACCAATCACAATAACCACCATGATCTCATCTGTGAAAAACCCTCTTCTCACCAGCACATGGCGCAAAAGTCCATATCCTGTGTCCTCATCATATGTTTTGATTCTAAAAGATTTCAGCATATCCCGAATTGTACGGATGATTTCCTGACTGATCTTATCCTCGATCATGCACTCTTCTATCGGAACAACCTTATGTGTTTTCGCTTCGTAGGTTCCACAGATAATATTACCTTTTTTATCCCTGTCAAATACTGCATGAACTTTATTTCTATAATAAAAGGGATCATCCATTCCAATGATTGGTTTTACATTTGCAAACTTTCCAAGAAGCTTCTTCATCCTTTTCTGCTTGGCGGCAAGCTGTTCTTTATAAGGAACACCCTGATACTGGCAGCTTCCGCATTTCTTTGATACACTACATTTTGTTACTTTTTCTTCCATAAAATATTAACCTGCTTTCTATAATTACACATTTTTTACATTATATCAGCGAAAATGGATTCCCGCAATCAGACAATCTTTATTTATCTGTCAATTTCCTCTCCGAATGTCGAAAAAGCAGGGATTCTGTCGAAATGTTTTTGACTGATTTCTGTTGAAACTTGTAGACGAATGTAGAAAAATATGATATAGTTTGTACATACAAAAGAGAAAATCATCGAATTGCCAAAGAGAAAAAAATTTATATCACCAAGGATAAAAACTCAGAAATACTCCAAAATACAAAAGATAAAATACATGAACTAAATACACCTGATAAATAGTCAAAATACAAAAGTATCGAGGCATTCCTTTCGTACAAAAGAGATTGACCCAAAGTACAAAAGAAACAGCTTACAGCAGATTTTTACACCAGATAAAAAAGACAGTTTCAGTAATGAAGCTGTCTTTTTCTTTATACATATTAATTTCATAAGATACTATGTGTCTGACATAGCCAAACAAATATTCGCAACAGCAATTAGAGCAGGTAACTTACCTGCTTCAACTATAACAATCCCCTGAACACAATCCAATCAGTAAAATTACCAATTTTCCTGTATTCAGGGGCATTATATTATTTCTCGTTTGGACACAAAGATTATCTGCTTATAATCAGTTTTTTATTCTTATTTGTAGTTTACGATCTTTCCGAAATCAGCTTTCAGAGAAGCGCCACCTACAAGGCCGCCATCGATATCGTTCTGAACGAATAAGTCAGGTGCTGTTGCAGGATTTACAGATCCGCCATACTGGATACGGATTGCTTCTGCTGTTGCTTCATCATAGATTTCAGCGATGCATGCACGAATACCTGCGCATACTTCCTGAGCCTGCTCAGTTGTAGCTGTTTTACCTGTTCCGATTGCCCAGATTGGCTCGTAAGCGATAACTGCTGTCTTAGCCTGATCTGCTGTAACACCCTGGAATCCAACTTTAACCTGCTGACGGATGAAATCCATTGTCACGCCCTGTTCTCTCTGAGTAAGATTTCGCCACAGCACATGATAGGTGTAATTCCATGTTCGAAAGCTTTGAGAACTTTCTTGTTAACATCTTCGTTTGTTTCTCCGAAGTATTCTCTTCTTTCGGAATGCCCGAGAACAACATATTTAACTCCGGCATCTACGAGCATTGCAGGGGAGATTTCTCCTGTGTATGCACCTTTCTCTTCAAAGTACATGTTCTCAGCACCAACCTGGATGTTTGTTCCCTTAGCAGCTTCTACAACCGGGATGATATCGATTGCAGGTACGCAGAATACTACGTCTACTTCATCGTTAACTACTAATGGTTTTAATGTTTCTACTAATTTAACGGCTTCGCTTGGTGTCATGTTCATTTTCCAGTTACCAGCGATAATTTTCTTTCTTGCCATGATGATTTATCTCCTTAGTATCCCTGTGGGATGTTATTATATTCTTATTTATCGTTTGCTGCTGCAACACCCGGGAGTTCTTTTCCTTCCAGGAATTCAAGAGATGCACCGCCACCTGTGGAGATGTGTGTCATCTTGTCGCCATAACCAAGGATGTTAACTGCAGCTGCAGAATCACCACCACCGATAATAGTTGTGGCATCTGTTTCAGCAAGTGCTTTTGCAACAGCTTCTGTACCATGAGCGAAGTTTGGCATTTCGAAGCAGCCCATCGGTCCGTTCCATACAACTGTCTTAGCATCTTTTACTGCGTCACCGAAAAGCTTCTCTGTTTCCGGTCCGATATCCATTCCTTCCCATCCGTCCGGAATCTCACCACGTTTAACAACCTGGATATTACAGTCATTAGAGAAGTTATCACCGATTCTGTTATCTAACGGAAGAAGAAGTTTCACACCTTTGTCTTCTGCTTTCTTCATCATGTCCAATGCATACTGAAGATAATCATCCTCACAAAGAGATGTTCCGATATGTCCACCCATAGCTTTTGAGAATGTGTAAGACATACCACCACCAATGATAAGAGTATCTACTTTATCAAGAAGGTTATTGATTACAGAAATCTTACTGGAAACCTTAGCTCCGCCAAGGATGGCAACAAACGGTCTCTCAGGATTGTTCACTGCATTTCCAAGAAATCGATTTCCTTCTGCATTAAGTAACCAACAACTGCTGTATCAACATATTTGGTCACACCAACATTAGAGCAGTGTGCTCTGTGAGCTGTACCAAATGCATCATTAACAAATACATCACAAAGAGAAGCAAGTTCTTTGCTGAATTCGTCTCCGTTCTTTGTTTCTTCTGCGCGATAACGTGTGTTCTCAAGTAAGATAACATCTCCGTCTTTCATCTCAGCTACTGCTGCTTTTGCGTTAGGTCCTACTACTTCAGGATCTGCTGCAAACTTAACTTCCTGTCCTAATAATTCGGAAAGACGTTTTGCAACCGGTGCAAGAGATAATTCCGGTTTCGACTCTCCCTTCGGTTTTCCAAGGTGGGAGCAGAGAATAACCTTTCCGCCGTCAGCGATCAGCTTCTTGATTGTAGGAAGAGCTGCAACCAGACGGTTCTCATCTGTGATCTTTCCATCCTGAAGAGGAACATTGAAGTCACATCTTACAAGAACTTTTTTGCCTTTTACATTGATATCATCAACAGATTTTTTATTCAGCATTTGTGGTGCCTCCTTAATAATATTCTTTAACAGTTACTGCATATCTGTAAACAGTAACTTATTGATTTCCTGCTGTCATTCCAGACCACGCGAAAAGGGTCCGGTCCAAATCAGACCGGACCCTTCGTTGGAGTCTATTCCTTTACACTTACTGAAAATTAAGCGTTCAGTAATTTACCAAAGTGTTTGATTGTACGAACCATCTGGCTTGTGTAGGAGTTCTCGTTGTCATACCAGGAAACTACCTGTACTTCTGTTGTGCCATTCTCAAGTGGAAGAACCATTGTCTGAGTAGCATCGAACAGAGAACCAAATCTCATACCAACGATATCGCTGGATACGATTTCATCTTCGTTGTATCCGAAGGATTCATTAGAAGCTGCTTTCATAGCTGCGTTGATCTGTTCTTTTGTTACGTTTCCTTCAACAACTGCTGTTAAGATTGTTGTAGAACCTGTTGGGGTAGGAACACGCTGAGCAGATCCGATAAGTTTACCGTTCAGTTCCGGAATAACAAGACCGATAGCTTTAGCAGCACCTGTGCTGTTAGGAACGATGTTAACTGCAGCTGCACGAGATCTTCTTAAATCACCTTTTCTCTGTGGTCCGTCAAGTGTCATCTGATCGCCTGTGTAAGCGTGGATTGTGCACATGATACCGGATTTGATTGCAGCAAGATCATTTAATGCTTTAGCCATTGGAGCTAAGCAGTTTGTTGTACAGGAAGCTGCGGAGATGATGTGATCTTCTTTTGTAAGAGTTTCATGGTTTACATTGTAAACGATTGTCTTAAGATCGTTTCCAGCCGGAGCGGAAATGATAACGTGTTTAGCACCTGCATCGATATGAGCCTGAGCTTTGTCTTTGGATGTATAGAATCCTGTACACTCAAGAACTACGTCTACACCGATTTCTCCCCATGGAAGTTCAGCAGCGTTAGCTTTTGCGTAAATTTTGATTTCTTTTCCGTCAACTGTGATGGAATCTTCTCCTGCTGTTACTGTATCTGCAAGAGCATATTTTCCCTGTGTTGAATCATATTTTAATAAGTGAGCAAGCATTTTAGGAGATGTTAAATCGTTGATTGCTACGATTTCAAATCCTTCTGCTCCAAACATCTGACGGAATGCAAGACGTCCAATACGTCCAAAACCATTAATTGCAACTTTTACTGCCATGATAAAATTCCTCCTATGAATTAAGTGGTTAATTATGGTAATCCTTTGTTTGTTAAAGAATCATCAACCTGTAATGTATTGTACATAATTCTAAACAAAAATTCAAGACCATTTTCCAAAAAACAGATAAAAATTAAGTAAAAAATGTAAATTATATGTTATACTGTGTATACAGTGCTTTATGAATACACTGATCCGGGCCTGTAATTGTGATATTTCAGGTGCAGATATATCCATTTAAGAGGACACAGTATTCATTTATAATATATCACACGCAAATATAACAGTACTGTTTTTACAGAAGAAAGGACTGAAATTATGGGCAGACAAATATTGTGGGATTGTCATATGCACTCTTCTTTTTCTGCTGACTCGGATACGCCTATGGAAGTTATGATCCATCGCGCTGTTGAAACGGGACTACAGGGAATTACTTTTACGGAACATCTGGATCCGGATTACCCTGTTACTCCGGACAATCTGGATTTTTCTCTGGATATTCCGGCTTACAAAGAAAAGCTGGCTGAACTTTCAGATATGTATAAGGATAAAATTCAGGTACGTTTCGGAATTGAACTGGGACTGCAGATGCATCTGGGAGAATATTTTGACTCACTTCTCTCTCAGACACCTTTTGATTTCGTTATCGGTTCATCCCATCTTGTCCATGGGTATGATCCTTATTACCCGGAATTTTTTGAAGGACGTAAGGAATTTTTATGTTATATGGAATATTTTGAATCCATTCTTGAAAACATTTCCGCATATGACGGATTTGACGTTTACGGACATATTGATTATGTTGTCCGTTATGGTCCTAACAAGAACCGGGAATATTCTTACGGACGGTATAAAGATATTTTGGATGAGATTCTGAAGAAACTGATTTCCATGGGAAAAGGCATCGAACTTAATACAGGCGGATATCATTATGGTCTTGGAGAACCCAATCCATGTACTGCCGTAATAAGGCGCTATAGAGAACTTGGCGGAGAGATCATCACCATCGGAGCAGATGCGCATACTCCGGATAAAATCGCCTGTGCATTTGATAAAGCTGCCAGTGTACTGGAAGCCTGTGGTTTTCGTTACTATACAATCTTCAAAGACCGTAAACCGGAATTTATTTCTCTGTAAAACGTGTCAGTACTTGCCTATATGGCAGTTCCTATAATATAATATTACATATGATTTCAGAAGCCCGATTTCCAAACTGCTCCAAATACTGTTTCTCTGGTCTGCATCATAGCTGATCATGATAAAAAACTGACAGCAGATATGGAAATTGCAGCTTTCTGTATATATTCGTAACTGTCCGGTGTCTCCATATTTATGTTTTATATGTCCCGACACTGCCCGGTTACTGTATTTTTCATAAACCAGGGAGGAATATTATGGCTAAAAAAAGACTCCAGAAGAAACGTTCTTCATCAACAGTCAGAAAGCAGGAATCAGAAATTTTACAAGTGACTACTTCCAAAACTGAGCCTGTCAGAGTTGAAACTTCTAAAGTAGAACCTGTTAAGGTCGAAACTTCCAAAGTGGAACCTGTTAAGGTCGAGACTTCTAAAGTAGAACCTGTTAAGGTCGAGACTTCCAAAGTGGAACCTGTTAAGGTCGAGACTTCCAAAGTAGAACCTGTTAAGGTCGAGACTTCCAAAGTGGAACCTGTTAAACTGGACGTTCCTGTTGATCTTACTTTATATAACGAACGTTTCAGAAACATTATGATGAGCTGAAATGGTTATATTGCGAATTATATCAGGATCGTGATGATGTCATGACCTATCTGCATGATCTTACTTCTAATATGGAAGCTTTCTATAACAGCAGAAATTCAGCATTAAAGGCATCTGATAAAAAGCGTGAGGCTGATCCGGACTGGTATAAACGCAATGACCTTGTAGGCATGATGATGTATGTAAACAATTTTGCACATACTTTAAAAGGTCTGGAGGAACATCTGGATTATGTGGAAGAATGCAATGTCAATTATCTTCATCTGATGCCTCTGCTCGCATCTCCGAAAGGAAAAAGTGACGGTGGTTACGCAGTAGCTGACTTCCGCACAGTGCAGCCTGAGCTTGGTACTATGGAGGACTTTTCAGAGCTTACCTCCAAATGCCATGAACGCGGCATCAACATCTGCCTTGATTTCGTTATGAACCATACTTCCGAAGAGCATGAGTGGGCAAAACGGGCTCGCGCAGGTGAAAAAGAATACCAGGACCGTTATTTCTTCTTTGATACCTACGATGTTCCTGCTCTCTATGAGAAGACCTGTCCACAGGTATTCCCAACTACCGCACCGGGCAACTTTACATGGCTGGATGACCTTCACAAGCATGTCATGACTACTTTCTATCCATACCAGTGGGATTTAAACTACAGAAATCCTGTTGTGTTTAACGAAATGGTCTACAATATGTTATATCTGGCAAACCAGGGTGTTGACATCGTACGTCTCGATGCAGTTCCTTATATCTGGAAGCAGCTTGGAACAAACTGCCGCAACCTGCCACAGGTTCACACAATCGTACGTATGATGCGTATGATCTGCGAGATCGTGTGCCCGGGAGTCCTTCTTCTCGGAGAGGTTGTCATGGCTCCTGAAAAAGTTGTTCCATATTTCGGTACACTTGAAAAGCCGGAATGCCATATCCTGTATAACGTTACTACTATGGCAAGCACCTGGCACACAGTTGCAACCAAAGATGTATCTCTGCTTCGCAGACAGCTGGATATTCTGGGATCTCTTCCAAAAGAATACATCTTCCAGAATTATCTGCGTTGCCACGATGATATTGGCTGGGGACTGGATTATGATTTCCTGAAGAATTTCTCAATCGATGAGGTTTCTCATAAGAAATTCCTGAATGATTTCTTTACAGGCAAATATCCGGATACATTTGGCCGCGGTGAACTTTACAATGATGACCCGCGTCTGGGTGATGCAAGACTTTGCGGTACTACCGCATCTCTGTGCGGCATTGAGAAATATGGTTTTGAAGGAAATGTAGCTGGTGTTGACAGAAGTGTGCGCTATGACATCACACTTCATGCATTTATGCTTTCCCAGTCAGGTATCCCTGTAATCTACAGTGGAGATGAGATTGGTCAGGTAAACGACTATTCTTATAAAGATGATCCTGATAAGGCAGTTGATTCCCGCTATCTTCACAGAGGAGAATTCAACTGGTCACTTGCTCCAAACAGAAATATCGCAGATACAGTACAGGGAAAACTTTTCCACGCACTGGATCATCTGGAACATATCAGAAGTTCACACAGCGTTTTTGATACAACAGCTGATCTTCGTACAATCGATACCTGGGATTCTTCTATCCTTGCAATCGTACGCGAAAATGCAGAGGAGAAATTCATCGGAATCTATAACTTCAGCGATCAGGATAAGGTTGCATGGATCAACGAAGATGACGGCATATACACTGATCTTATCTCAGGACATGAGATGGAAGCTAAAGGTGTTATGATCCCTGCATTTGGATGCTTCTGGCTGTGCAGAAAGAAATAAACCATTAATCTGCATAACGCAGACCGCATAATGCAAACGAGGACAATCTGCATATTTTACAGATTGTCCTCGTTTTTTACTTCTGGACTCTTTCCAAAAATCTTGCAAAAAATCCTTTATTTTCATCTTCTCTGTCCAGTGACTTCTCATAAATCCTCCTGATCCATTCTGTAATAGTTTCGATCAGGATTGGAGAGAATGTCATCAGTACAAATACCAGAATGATCATTCCAAATTCCAGAGAACCCAATGTCAGCAAATCCTGCAATACAACCGCACTTATAAAAAATGCAAACTGCATTCCATAAATGATCACTTTTCTGTATGTGTTCAGCGGCGAATAAACTGTACGCAGTGCAGACATATAGTTCCACCCCGTAACCAGAACACAGGCTGTATTAAGCATGACGTTGGAATGGTATACATCCTGACAGACCAGCATGATCGTAAATACACATCCTGTAATGGTTACTGCCGCAGGAAATGCATTCATAAATACGTGCCTCAGGAATGTATGGTCAATCTTATTGTAATTATTTTCCTGTGTCAGAAGAAATGTAGGAATTCCCACTGCGCAGGCACTGATCAGTGACATCTGGATTGGTTCAAAGGGATATGCATCTCCAAAGAAAATTGTGATCAATGACAATAAAACAGAAAAAATTGTTTTGATCAGAAACATGGATGCCGCACTTCTGATATTGTTTACAACACGACGGCCCTGATTTACAATATGAGCATTGCCCCGAAATTAGAATCAAGAAGAACGACATTTGCAATATTTTTAGCTGCATCGCTTCCTGCTGCCATGGCAATACTGCAGTCTGCTTCCTTGAGTGCAAGTACGTCATTTACACCGTCACCGGTCATCGCAACTGTATGCTTCTGTGACTGAAGAGCCTGTACCATCTGTTTCTTCTGCTGTGGTGTTACACGCCCGAATACACTGCACTCTGCAACTGCACGCTGCATTTCTTCCGAAGTTTTGATTGTTGTTGCATCGATATAATGATTGGCATTTTTCAGTCCTGCTTTCTTTGCAATCGCAGAGACAGTCACAGGATCATCTCCTGAGATAACTTTAAGGTCAACTCCCTGGCTGTCAAAAAAAGCCAGAGTATCCGGTGCTTCCTCACGTATCACGTCAGTGATGAGAAACAGTCCCAACGGTTCAAGTCCTGTCGGGCGTTCCGTTCCTTTCGTCTCCTGTTCACTGTGAGCCAGAACAAGGATACGGTATCCCTCCTGTGCGTAACTGCTACAATGTTCCAGAAGTTCTTCATTTCCTTCCGGAAAAAGGAACTGTGCAGCTCCCATCAGATAAGTTCCTCTTCCTTCAAAAACAGCACCACTGTATTTCCTGTCTGAGGAGAAAGGAATGGCATGGATCAGTTTCAGGTCATTTCTTGAAGGAAAGCGCTTTCTCAGCGCATCTGCTGTTGCATTCTGATCATGAAGAACTGACATCATATTTCCCATAATGTGGTCAATTTCCTGAATCTTCTGTCTTTCTTCCTGAGATACCGTTTCTAAATTTACTGTTTCCTGTATCTGTCCGTTTTCCTTCTCTGCTGATACCGTAACCTCCGGTTTTAATGCTGACACATTCTGAACAGGCTCCCCTGTTTCCGGATCAAATTTTGCTGTATGTTGTACAACAGTTGTCCGTGCTGTATCATACAACTGCACATCTTCAACCTTCATGGTACCTTCTGTGATCGTACCGGTCTTATCCAGACAGAGCGTGTCAACTCTCGCCAGCGTTTCAATACAGTAAAGCTCCTGCACAAGTGTCTTCTTTGTAGCAAGAACCATAGAACCCAATGTTAGTGCCACACTTGTCAGAAGTACCAGGCCTTCCGGGATCATTCCAAGTACTGCGGCAACCATATTTACCACAGAATCCTTCAGTGTATCTCCTACGATCATATATTGCTTGTAAAACAACATGGCACCAAGAGGCACGATAATGATACTGATCACCTTCAGAATCGCATTCAGAGAATTGCGAAGTTCCGAATTATGACGTTTAAATTCCTTTGCTTCACTTGTGATCTGCGATGCATAATTATCTTTTCCAACATGGATTACCTGACAGCAAGCTTCCCCTGATGTCACAAAGCTTCCTGAAAAAAGTTCGTCTCCCTGGCTTTTGGACAGATTGTCCGACTCACCGGTGAGTAGAGACTCGTTTACTTCTACAGTTCCCTCCAGTACCTTTACGTCAGCCGGAACCTGATCTCCTGTTTTCAGAAAGATCAGATCATCCAGAACAAGTTTCTCTGTGGAAATACTCCATTTCTTCCCCTCACGCAAAACTACTGTTTTACTCTCTGTAAGGATTGCAAGTTTGTCAATCGTCTTCTTTGCTCTGATTTCCTGAATAATACCTATCACTGTATTGATCAGAATGATTCCCATAAACATGGAGTTCTTATAAGATCTCACAAAAAGCACCAGAACAAGCAATGCAATATTTAAAAAGTTAAAAAATGTGAGCGTGTTTTCCAAAATGATCTGCTTGTAGGTTCTGGTATTCGGGTTCTCGTTGACATTAACTTTTCCTTCTGCAATCCTCTCCTGCACCTGTTCATTTGTAAGTCCTGTCATTTCTACCTCCTGCAGAAAATATTTATAGCAGCATCATATAATAAAAATTGCGGGAACTGCTTCACAAAATATCTTTTGTCCCTGGTATCATATAATGCCATAATATAAAGCACAGGCAGATGATGAGTATCACCCGCCCCTTCTTTATAAATAACGATTTCAGATTACAAACAGATTCAGATTTTTTGCTATAATCAATATTCTTCTTCCTCTGCTTCTTCGCCTTCGTGAATATCAGACTTTGGTTTCTTAAGACCTTTAATCTCAATATGATGCTTCTGTGCATAATCCCACAGAGCCGCATGGATTGCTTCCTCTGCAAGCAGGGAGCAGTGTACTTTTACAGGCGGAAGTCCGTCCAGGGCTTCCATAACTGCCTTATTTGTAACTTCCATAGCTTCTTCGATGGTTTTTCCCATTACCATCTCTGTTGCCATGCTGCTGGTTGCAACTGCCGCACCACATCCGAATGTTTTGAATTTGCAGTCTTTGATGATATGTGTTTCATCATCGATATCAAGAAAATCCTCATGATATCACCGCATTTTGCATTTCCCACTGTACCTACGCCACTTGCGTTCTCTATTTCTCCTACATTACGCGGATGCTGAAAATGATCCATTACTTTTTCACTGTAAGCCATTTGTGTTTCCTCCTGTTATCCTGACTTTCTTTTAATATTATTTCTGTTGTAACTGCAAAAATACAAACAATTATCTTCTGTTTTGTTATTTATTCTGTTTTTTCATGAAATCTTCATATAATGGAGACATGCTTCTTAAGTGCGCTACAATTTCTTTCAATCTGTCCACTACGAAATCTACATCTTCCATTGTTGTCTCTTCACTGAGTGTCATACGCAGAGAACCATGTGCAATCTCGTGCGGAAGTCCGATTGCAAGAAGTACATGGGACGGATCAAGAGAACCTGATGTACAGGCAGATCCGCTGGATGCACAGATTCCATAATTATCCAGCATCAGCAGGAGAGATTCGCCCTCAACAAACTGGAAGCTGACATTTACGTTATTCGGAAGACGTTTTATACGGTCACCGTTTACTTTTACATAAGGAATCTCTGTCTCAATTCTGTGGATCAGATGATCTCTGATAGCGATTTCTTTGTCAGTACGTTCTTTCATGGATGCATTTGCACGTGCTGCTGCTGCACCGTATCCAACGATTCCCGGCACATTCTCTGTACCTGCACGACGTTTACGTTCCTGTGCACCGCCATGTACAAAGGAACGGATTTTTACACCCTTACGAATGTAGAGGAAACCGATTCCTTTTGGTCCATTGATCTTATGTCCGCTGGAGCTTAACATATCAATATTGCATTCATCCACATTGATCGGAACCTGACAGAATGCCTGAACAGCATCTGTGTGGAAAAGCACTCCATGCTCTTTTGCGATACGTCCGATTTCCTTGATCGGCTGGATAGAACCAATCTCGTTGTTTGCAAACATTACAGAAATCAGGATTGTTTCCGGTGTGATTGCTTTCTCAAGTTCATCCAGTTTTACAATACCGTTCTCGTCTACATCTACATATGTGATCTTTGCGCCGCGTTTCTCCAGATATTCACAGGTATGGAGAATTGCATGATGCTCGATCTTTGTTGTGATGATGTGGTTTCCTTTTGCTTTATATGCCTCAAAGGTAGCCTTCAGAGCCCAGTTATCAGACTCGGAACCACCTGCTGTGAAATAAATTTCTTCTTTCTTTGCTCCAAGAACTTCTGCGATCTGCTCTCTTCCTTTGGTGATCGCCTCTTTGCTCTTGCCTGCAAAATCATAAATACTGGACGGGTTGCCATAATATTCTGAAAAATATGGCAGCATTGCCTGGACAACCTCCGGTGCTGTTTTAGTTGTTGCTGCATTGTCCAGATAAATCATTTTTCCCATTTTCTTGTCCTCCTGTTTTATTTAAGTATGTCCGGTACATTTTCTTCCATGCCCTGACTTTCCATTTTTTCTTCATGTACTCTTCTGCTTTCCTCGATCAGCTGACCAAGCATCAGGGTATCGACAGCGCTTGTAATACTGTCATTGATTCTCTTCCAGACGAGCTTTGCCACACATACATCACTGCCATGGCAGGTTCCGTCATTCTCAATCCCGGGACAGGCTGCTGCTTCCAGGCTGCCTTCCAGCACACGCAGGACTTCACCGACCGAGATCTCATCTGCCGGCTTGCCAAGCTGGTATCCGCCGTAAGCCCCTCTGCTGCTCTTTACAAGACCGGCCTTCTTAAGCATGGCCATAAGCTGTTCGAGATAGCTTGTGGAAATATCCTGTCTCTCCGCAATACTCTGTAAAGATATCGCTTCATTCGCACTGTGCAAACCAAGATCTATCAATGCTTTCAAGCCATAACGGGCTCTTGTTGAGAGTTTCATTTTCTCACCTCGTTTTTTAATTCCCAGTGTTTCCCTCGGATTTCATGATTACTTTACCAGAAACAAACCGTTCTGTCAAGGCTGTTTTGTTCATATATTGCTGTAAAGGCGTTTCGGCAGGTTACTGTTTTTTAGTCAAGCGGATATTCGCACCTGCTGCGCATGAAAAGGTCTGGATTTTTCATTATGTCAAAAAAACTTTTTATCAAAGGAACTTACTTCTTACATTTGCCGGTTTGTTAAGCAGACTTATGGGGTTCTTTTACAGAATATTCCTGTCACACACTATTGGTGCACATGGGCTTGGTATCTTTCAGCTTATACTTCCACTGCAGATTCTGATCATGTCCATCTGCGCTTCCGGTATCCAGACTGCAATCTCCCGCCTCACTGCCGCAGAAAAAGTTTCCAAAAATCCCAGTCGTCATATCTCAGATTATTTTGTCGTGGGAACTGTATTTTCTGTTGTTTTCTCCCTGGTATTCTCCTGGTTTCTTTACAGCTATGCGGATTTCTGGGCAGTACAGATTCTGAAAGAGTCACAGACCTCCGGTCTGATACGGATTCTTTCTCTGAGTATTCCGTTGAGTACACTTCATACCTGTATCAGCAGCTATTATTTGGGAAGAAAACAGGCCGGATTTCCCGCAGGAGTCCAGCTTCTGGAACAGCTTTTCCGCACAGGCGGATGCTATATTCTTTATCTGATCTGTGCATCGCAAGGGCGAAACATCACTCCGGCAATTGCAGTCGGCGGAAATCTTATCGGGGAAATAGCCTCATCTTTTATTTCTCTTTTCGCAGTCAGTATGCATTTTAAGGTAACACATTATAGTATCCGGAATATCAGAAGACCGCTTTCTGTTCTCAGAAAATTGCTCCATATTTCCGTTCCTCTTACCATGAATAAAATACTGCTCACCCTTCTGGGAAGTATTGAAGTGATTCTTATACCTGCAAGGCTGCAAATGTCAGGACTTACTCCCAAAGATTCCCTGAGTGTTTACGGAATCTTTACAGGGATGGCACTTCCGCTTATTCTTTTCCCCGCTACGCTTACAAACTCGGCTGCGGCCATGCTGATTCCCTCCATTACCCAGCTGCAGACTCTGGGGTATCAAAAGCGAATCCAATATGTGATCGGCAGGATTTTCCGATACTGTCTGCTGCTAGGCGGATCCTGCTTGGTTTTTTTTCTGTTTCTTGGAGAATTTCTTGGAAATTTTCTGTTTCACAGTCAAACAGCCGGAATCTATATCCATACCATGTCCTATATCTGTCCTTTTCTGTACCTGAACACCACTCTCACCAGTGTACTCAACGGCCTTGGAAAATCCGGCATCTGCCTGCTGCACAGTGTGATCAGCGTCTGCATCCGGATCAGTTTCGTGCTGTTTGCAATCCCTGTTCTGGGAATCCGGGGATATCTGTACGGGATTCTCTGCAGCGAACTGGCGCTCAGCATCCTGCACAGTTTACAGATACTGCAAAACAACTATAGCAATCCCCGTAAATAATGCATATTGATTAAGAGACTTGATATGATGTTACTGTTCACACACCACTATCCCGCGAGGTGTTTGGCGTGAATATGCCAAAATCCAAAGACATACAGGCCAAAATTCCATTGCCGCAGGTAATCTGGAATGAATTTTGGCTACGTTACTGAGAACGAAGTGAACAGTAACGCTTGATATGATCGCAGAAAGTCATCCGAAAATATTTTGGCTATCGACATTCAGATAGGAATGGTTTATAATAAATTCCGAAAAAAGCAAGACAAATAGACACAAAGGAGATATTACTATGGGATTCGATTTTATCAAAAAATTACCAACCCCTGAAGAAATCCGTAATCAGTATCCCATTGATGCTGAAATTCAGGCTGTTAAAGATGCAAGAGATAAAGAACTGCGTGATGTTTTTACCGGAAAGTCCGATAAATTCCTTGCAATCATCGGTCCTTGTTCAGCAGATAATGAAGATGCTGTTCTGGACTATCTTACCAGATTACGCAATGTTCAGGAGAAAATAGCTGACAAGGTTCTGATTGTTCCACGTGTTTATACAAACAAACCAAGAACAACAGGAGAAGGCTATAAAGGTATGGTTCACCAGCCGGATCCCGAGAAACAGCCAAATCTTCTTGCAGGGCTTGTAGCAATCCGTAAAATGCATATCCATGCAATCCAGACCAGTGGTATGACCTGTGCAGATGAGATGCTTTATCCGGAAAATTACCGTTACCTTTCTGACCTGCTTTCTTATGTGGCAGTAGGTGCACGTTCTGTGGAAGACCAGCAGCATCGTCTTACCGTCAGCGGCATGGAAGTTCCTGCAGGTATGAAAAATCCAACCAGCGGCGATCTTGCAGTTATGCTCAATTCCGTTGTAGCAGCTCAGGGTGGACATCGTTTTATCTACAGAAGCTGGGAAGTAGAAACAACAGGTAATGAACTGGCTCATACAATTCTCCGCGGTGCCGTAAATAAACATGGGGAGGCAATCCCGAACTATCATTACGAGGATCTTCGTCTTCTCTGGGAAAAATATCAGGAGAAAAACCTTAAAAATCCGGCTGTTATCGTTGATACCAACCACTCTAATTCTAATAAACAATATGACCAGCAGGTTCGTATTGCAAAAGAGGTTCTCCACAGCCGCCAGGTAGACCCGGAACTTCATACTCTGGTAAAAGGGCTTATGATCGAGAGTTATATTGAACCGGGAAATCAGAAGATCGGATGTGATCATATTTACGGAAAATCTATTACCGATCCATGTCTTGGATGGGAAGAATCCGAACGTCTTCTGTATACAATTGCTGAGATGTGTTAATCCGTTATTGTTTATAAACAACATTCCATACTCTCTGATCAGATGGATCGCTGTAATTACACTATCTGTAACTAGCACATGTTATGACATTACAGGAAAAAACTATTCAGCCACCACTGCTTATTGCTCTCCGCAATTAAAGCAGGGGACTTACTTGATTCAGTTAAAAAAGCTTCTATAAACTGTTCAAAACAGACTATAGAAGCTTTTTCATTTGACATTATAGCAATCCTCATAAATAATAAGTTTTTAATGACGTGGATGTGTTTTCATATACACATCACGCATTTTATTCATATTCATGCCCAGATAAACCTGCGTAGTGGAAATATCGGAATGTCCCAGCATTTCCTGAACGCTTCGTATATCCGCACCATTCTGCAGCATATGCACAGCAAAAGAATGTCTCAATGTATGCGGGGCAATATCCCTTTTGATACCGGCATCATCCGCATATCCCTTTAATACTTTCCAGAATCCCTGACGGCTCATCGCTTTCCCTGAACAATTTGTAAATAATGCTGTTTCTTTCTCATCTTTCACAAAAACAGTTCTGGCTGTTTGCAGATACCGTTCCATTGCCTTCTTGCATGGAATACCAATAGGGATAATCCTCTCTTTTCCATTCTCATTACAAACCACATATCCAAACTGGAGATTGACATCAAAAATCTGAAGATGAAGCATCTCACTGACTCTCATACCTGTTGCATACAGCAATTCCAGCATTGCTGAATCTCTTATCCCTTTAGGAGTATCCAATTTCGGCTGCTGAAGTAATTTATCCACTTCTTCTATGGTAAGTATCTCAGGTGCCCTTTTCTCAACCTTCGGAGGTTTCAGGTTATCTGCCGGATCTTCTGCGATCACGCCTTCCTTCCACAGATACTGAAAAAATGCTCTCATAGAAGCAACGCTTCTGGAAATGGAAGATGACGCAAACTTCTCACGTTCCATGTAACTGATATACCCTTCAAGCTCAAGTTCTTTTACATCTTTATAATTTCTGATTCCCCGTTCCTTCAGAAATTCCGCCATTTTTTTCAGATCTCTCTGGTATGAGATCTCTGTATTTGCCGATGTTTTTTTTGTATTATGCAGATATGTAATAAATTCCCTTATTTCTATGTCCATATTCCCGTTTCCTTTTAATCAAAATATCCGCTGCCTGTAGCTCCTGCGATCAGACGAAAATTAATCCTCTTCGCAGTTTATCAGCAGAAAATTGTACTCTCTCCGATAAAATGTATATGTATTATACTGTTTATTTTACATAAAATCAAACCTTTTTTTTTTCGAGAAAAATCCTTGTATTTCAAGCTTTTTCAGCATCAAATACCATATGTCGGAGATTTTATGACAACCAATACTAAATATAGTAAATATGTCATTAAAAAATTTTTATATATTTCAGAATAATGTCAATGATCAGAGGGTTCACATAGCATTCGATAAGTATTCCCAGAAAATATCCTACTGCTGCAATGCACATTTTTTTAAGATAAATACTGACTTCTCCGGAAATCAGACCTCTGTTTCTCCATATTTCTGATGATATCTTCCATTCCTGTTCCATAGAATAAAGCCAGACCGGAATGTAAAATAAATATTGTGGCAGCAAAAGTCCCATTCCGATCACCCCGCCTGCAAATCCAAATTCCAGTATAGAAACAGTCATTATCATACCTGCATACAATCCTGATCCCAGAAGCGTTATAACAGCAAGCGGCGCACCAAAAACCGAAAATCCACAGATTATATTCAACAGATAAAAAACACCTCTGTATTTTAATATTTCTTTCAGATATTCAATATTGCCTGTATTTTTTCCTGCAAATGTACTCAGAAAATATACCGATGCCCATGTTTTCTGCTGCCATTTTGCCTTCCAGATTATATTCGGTATCAGATTTCCGGCCAGAAATCCAAAAAGAAATAAAATAAGCGCAGGAAATTTTTTGGTTCCCGTTCTGTTTTTCTTCATTCTATCACCCTGTACCAGTTTACTGAGAAATTCCAGGAAGTATTCCTGTCTTTACAAGAAAGAATCGTGTCCGGAGGGCTTTTTTATGTTATAGGAACATCACGGAGTAATTTCCTATAACATAAAAAACTGCACAGACTGTATAAATACAATCTGCACAGTTTATATCTGCAAAGAACTGTCCACGATAGTCCATAAAATGAACAATCATATTATTTCGCATAGTCAATCGCTCTGCTTTCACGTATCACGTTGACTTTAATCTGACCGGGATATTCAAGTTCTGCTTCAATCTGTTTCGCAATATCGCGCGCAAGGAGAACCATATCTGCATCATTAACATGCTCCGGCACTACCATTACACGTATTTCTCTTCCCGCCTGAATGGCAAAAGATTTATCAACACCTTTAAACTGGTTCGTAATATCCTCCAGTTGTTTCAGACGATTGGTATAAGTTTCCAGCGTTTCTCTTCTTGCACCAGGTCTCGCCGCTGAAATAGCATCTGCAGCCTGTACAATACATGCGATCAGAGATTCCGGCTCACAGTCACCATGATGAGATGCGACCGTATTGATAACAATCTGGGATTCCTTATACTTCTTACAGAGATCCACACCAATCTGAATATGAGATCCTTCTACTTCATGGTCAATTGATTTACCAATATCATGAAGAAGACCTGCTCTCTTAGCCATACGGACATCTACGCCAACCTCACCGGCCAGCATTCCGGATAACTGAGCTACCTCAATAGAATGTCTTAAAGCATTCTGTCCATAACTTGAACGGAACTTCATACGTCCAAGAAGTTTCAGTAATTCAGGATGAATACCATGAACTCCAACGTCCATAGCTGCATTCTCACCATCTTCGCGAATCTGCGCTTCTACTTCTCTCTGGGCTTTCTCAACCATCTCTTCGATTCTGGCCGGATGGATACGTCCATCTACGATCAGTTTCTCAAGAGCTACACGTGCAACTTCACGACGGATCGGATCAAAAGCAGATAACACAACTGCTTCCGGTGTATCATCAATAATAAGATCCACACCTGTAAGTGTCTCAAGAGTACGGATATTACGGCCTTCACGACCAATAATCCTTCCCTTCATCTCATCGCTCGGAAGCTGAACAACCGAAATGGTAGTTTCAGCTACATGGTCAACTGCACATTTCTGGATGGCATTGACAACATATTCCTTAGCCTTCTTACCAGCTTCTTCCTTTGCCCTGCTTTCCAATTCCCTGTAAAGTCTGGCTACATCCACTTTACATCATCTTCAACGGATCTGAGTAATTCTTCTTTTGCCTGTTCGGAGGTCAGACCTGAAACTCGTTCCAGTTCCTGTACTCCTTTTTGCTCAAGTTCTTCTACCCGTTTTTCTTTTTTCTGCACCTCAGCTGCTCTCGCTGTGCATTCCGCTTCACGCTTCTCAACTGCATCTGCTTTCTTGTCAACCGCGGATTCTTTTGCTAATACACGATTTTCATATTTCTGCAGTTCGTTTCTTCGTTCCTTGGTTTCTTTCTCCAGTTCATTTTTTGTACGGAGAGATTCTTCCTTCACTTCCAATAAAGCTTCTCTTTTTTTAGTCTCAGCTGTTTTCAGAGCTTCATCTATGATGCTTCTTGCTTTGTCTTCTGCTGTCCCAACAATCTCGGCATCCTTCTGGATTTTATTGTTCACAGCGACTTTGCAAGTAACAGGAACTGCAATAAGTAGCGCGACTACCACAGCGACAATTGCAACAATAATTGTTGTTGTCACAGGAGCACCTCCTTATTTAGTTTTCATTGTACAAATACAACAATACAAGTTTATCTTTTTTTCATACTTATGTCAAGTTTTTCAGGATAATTGTTTGAATATTTTTCCTATATTTAATTACTGTTCGTTCTGTTCTCAGTAATATATTTTGCAATATGCATACAATGGAGTATACTATAATTCATCCGAATATGTATGTACAAGTCTGATATTCATATTCTCAAGAGTATCTGCAATGTCTGAATATCCAAATCCTCTTCTCACAAGATAACCATAGAGCCGACGCATTTTTTTCTCATCCAGCTCAGTATCCGGCGGATATTTCTTTTCTATGGTTCGATAGAGGATTTCTTTTTCATCAGGCATATTTAAGGCAGCCTCTTCCTCCCATGCATTTATCGCTGTTTTCCTGTCTATTCCCTTTCCCATAAGTTCCCGGATGATCTTCTGCCGGCTCTTTGTATTCATTCTGTATGCAATATAAGTTCTGGCATATCGTTCATCATCTATATATCCATAGGCTTCAACATATGTCAGAGCATGATCAACCGCCTGACTGGTAAATCCCGCCTGGCGCAATTTCTCTCTCAATCCCTTCTCCGTCCGATCCATATGTTCTAAGAGACGCATGGCTTTACGCCTTGCGTCTCTGTATTCTTCAGGTTCTTCCGTTAAATTTTTCTGTTGTTTCTGTACAGTCTGTCTCTTTAAAGCCTCTGCATTCCTGAGAAATTCTCTCAGATCTCCGGATGAATTCCCCATGATCACTCCTCAGAAGCATCCGGTGCATCACCTGTTGCCGGCACCGGCTCTTTGGCCTGTCCTTCTTCATCCGGAAGAAGATGATAATGGATTCTGACTTGCTTCTCAATCTCATCACAGATATCTGTATGCTCTTTCAGGAAAATCTTCGCATTTTCACGTCCCTGTCCGATCTTATCTCCGTTATATGCGTACCATGCACCGCTCTTATTTACAATTCCGCATTCCGCTGCCAGATCAAGAATATCTCCCTCTTTGGAAATGCCGGTTCCGAACATAATATCAAATTCTGCCTGTTTAAACGGCGGAGCCACCTTATTCTTCACAACTTTGATTCTGGTGTGGTTTCCCACCATCTCACCGCCCTGTTTCAATGTCTCTACTCTGCGGACATCCATGCGGATAGATGAATAAAATTTCAGAGCACGCCCACCTGTCGTTGTCTCAGGGTTTCCAAACATAACTCCAACTTTCTCACGCAGCTGATTGATAAAGATAACTACACAATTAGATTTACTGATCACTGCTGTAAGTTTACGGAGAGCCTGTGACATCAGTCTGGCCTGAAGACCTACATGGCTGTCACCCATATCTCCATCAATCTCCGCCTTCGGTACAAGTGCGGCAACCGAGTCAACGATCACAATATCCACAGCTCCGGAACGCACCATCGTCTCTGTGATCTCAAGTGCCTGTTCTCCATTGTCCGGTTGTGATATGTACAGGTTATCGATATCTACACCGATATTCTTTGCATAGACAGGATCCAGAGCATGTTCTGCATCAATAAATCCGGCAATCCCGCCTCGTTTCTGCACTTCCGCAACCATGTGAAGTGCAACGGTTGTCTTACCGCTGGATTCCGGTCCGTAAATCTCGATGATACGTCCCTTGGGAACACCACCTACTCCAAGTGCAATATCAAGACTTAAAGATCCGGTAGGGACTGTCTCCACCTGCATATTTGCTCCGGATTCCCCGAGTTTCATGACTGATCCTTTCCCGTAATGTTTCTCAATCTGTCCAAGCGCTGCTTCCAGTGCTTTCTGCTTTTCTTCATTTATCATTTATTTTAATCTCCTTCAGCCCTTCAAGAACTTATGTTCGTTTTCTATTCATTATAGTATTATACTTCCTGTCAAATGTCAAGCTTTTTATTCTGCCTGAATAACCTTTTCATGTTACTGTTCACTCCGTTCTCAGTAACGTTGCCAAAATTCATTTCAGATTACCTGCGGCAATGGAATTTCGGCTTGTATGTCTCGGGATTTTGGCATATTCATGCCAAACACCTCGCGGGATAATGGTGTGTAAACAGTAACAACATAACAGTAAAAGCAGGGAATGTGCTTTTTTTACATTCCCTGCTCTTTCGTAGTTTTTAATATTTCTCCCTGTTTCTATTTATCACCAATCAGCCAGTTGTACATTTCTTCATACTGACGTGCGGAATTACCCCATGAAAAATCAGCTGCCATAGCACGATCAACCATTTTATTCCATTCACGTTTCTTATCATAATAGATTCTTTCCGCATTGCGCACTGTTGCAAGCATCTCATGCGCATTGTAGTTTCTGAAAGAAAATCCGTTTCCAGTTCCCTCATATTCATTATAAGGTACGACCGTATCCTTCAGTCCACCTGTTTCTCTGACGATTGGAAGTGTTCCGTAACGGAGACTCATCAGCTGACTCAAACCACATGGCTCAAATAAGGACGGCATCAGGAACGCATCTGCTGATGCATAGATACGGTGAGACATTTTCTCATCATAATAGATCTGAGCAGATACCTTTCCATGATATTTCCAGTCAAAGTGACGGAACATATTCTCATAACGTTCATCACCGGTTCCAAGAATTACAAGCTGGATAGCATCCTGGCAAAGCTCATCCATCACATATGCGATCAGATCAAACCCTTTCTGATCTGTCAGTCGTGATACAATACCTATCATCATCGTCTTCGGATCTTCCTGCAATCCAAGATCTCTCTGCAACTGAAGTTTGTTCTTAACTTTCTCTTTTCTGAAAGTTGTTGCATTATAAGTCTTTGTGATATATGGATCTGTTTCAGGATTGAATTCATTGTAATCAATACCATTTACAATTCCACGCAGGCTGTTTGCACGCGCACACATCAGACCGTCCAGTTTTTCTCCATAGAACGGTGTCTTGATTTCCTCTGCATAAGTATTGCTTACAGTAGTGACTGCATCTGCAAACACAATACCGCCCTTCAGATAGTTGGCATCTTTATATGCTTCCAGTTTGTCTGCTGTAAAATAATAATCGGACAGTCCTGTGATATTCTTGATTGTCTGTACATCCCATACACCCTGGAATTTAAGGTTATGTATTGTCATGATCGTCTTGATATTCCAGAAAAATTCATTCTGCTGGAAGCTGTCGTGCAGATATACGGGAACAAGTCCGGTCTGCCAGTCATGACAGTGTATAATATCCGGTCTGAATCCGATAACCGGAAGAACTGACAGTACAGCTTTGGAGAAGAATGCAAATTTCTCCAGATCCCATGTTCCTCCATCATACGGTTTGGGTCCGCTGAAATAGTATTCATTGTCAATAAAATAAAACTGAATTCCTTCGTACTCCATGTGCATGATTCCTACATAGCAGTTCTTATATCCAAGATCCATGTAGAAATGTGTGATATAGTTCATTTTATCTTTCCATTCCTGTTTCATACAGGCATATTTCGGTAAGATCACACGAATATCAAAATATCGTTTATCAAAATATTTCGGCAATGAGCAGCTACATCTGCCAGACCTCCTGTTTTGATAATGGTACAGCTTCAGATGTTGCAAATAAAATATTTTCATGCGAAAAACCCTCCTTGGTAGCCTTTATTAAATAATTATACTCCAAACTATGACTATTGGAAAGAGCGATTTTTATATTCCAGTCTGATTTTATCTGCAATCAGAGCAATAAATTCTGAATTTGTGGGTTTTCCTTTTCCTGTACTGACTGTGTAACCGAATAATTCATCTATTGTGTCCATTTTTCCTCTGCTCCAGGCAACTTCAATGGCGTGTCTGATAGCCCGTTCCACTCTGCTGGCTGTTGTCTGATGTTTCTTTGCAATCGTAGGATACAGTATCTTGGTAATGGAATTGAGCATCTCCATGTCATTAACTGACAGGATGATGGCGTCACGCAGATACTGATATCCTTTAATATGTGCAGGCACTCCAATCTCATGAATGATATTTGTCACGTCTGTTTCCAGATTTCTCACAGGTACCGGATTGTCTTCTGTCCTTTCAGGCTGCCGCCCGATCTGACGTATTCTTCTCTCGCCGGCTCTGCGCACATGTTTGATACGATTAAGCAACATCTGATTATCGAAAGGCTTCAGGATATAATAATCTGCCCCTAAGTTAAATGCATTTTCTGTAATACGTTCCTGACCGACTGCCGAAACTACGATAAATGATGGGATCTTTTTGAGACTTTTGTCATTGGCAAATTTCTCCATTACTGCCAGTCCGTCCATTTTCGGCATAATAATATCCAGAACCACAACGTCCGGTTCCTTTTCACGTATAATATTACAGATTTCTTCTCCGTTATGCGCTTTTCCCACAAGTTCCAGATCTTTGTCTTCTTCTATTATCTGACCAAGTACTTCCACCATTTTCTCATTATCATCTGCAATTGCCACATTTAATTTTTCCATAAATTTCACTCCTCCCCCATTTTTCAATAAATCTCTTTTCTTTTTCGGTTCATCACATATTATAGAGGAATGCTTACGGAAAAATCAAGACACAGAGAGAAATTTGTCCTATTTTATGTCGACAGCTTTGGTGATTCTTTTTTCTTTATTTTCATTTTTCACAGGCATCTGATATATTTCGACAATAATCAGATTTTTGTTTCATAATCCTGATCATCCATTAAAAGAGTCTTTCTGTATTTTTCAGCATATTTTCAATAAAGATTCCATATCCGCTGGAAGCATCCTGAACAAATACATGAGTTACCGCACCAATGATTTTTCCATTCTGGATAACCGGGCTTCCGCTGAGCCCCTGTACAATCCCTCCTGTAGCTTCCAGAAGTTCTTTATCTGTCACCTTTATCACAAAACTTTTGTTGGTATCTTCATGATTCAAATCTATTTTTCTGATCTCTGCATCATATTCTTTTACCTCGCCATCTGTACTGCAGAGAATTGTGGCTGTTCCAATCTTCACGTCCTGCTTATACGCAGCCGGCATTTTCTTTAAAGTGATCGCATCATCTGCAATCCCTGTGAACTGACCATAAATTCCATTTCTGCTGTTTGCTTCGATAGTTCCAAGAATATTTCTGTCATCATAGCAGATGTATCCTGCAAGTTCGCCGGGATTGCCTTTACTTCCTTTGTTAATCGCAAGAATCCGGGCTTTATACAAAGCTCCGTTTCGGATATTCAGAAGCTGGGCAGTGTCTATATCACTGATTCCATGGCCAAGGCACCATAATTACCATTCTGATCTACGTAGGTAAGCGTTCCTATCCCCTGCGTGTCATCTCTTACCCAGATTCCAAGTTTATAGTCTCCTTTTTTGTCTTTTACAGGAGTTACAGATACAGGAATACTCTCTCCTTTACGGCTTATCCCCAGTGTAACTTCGCTGCCATCAAGTTCTGAGATGTCATCTATCAGTTCTCTTTTTGTAGAGATTTTTTCTCCGTTAAATGAGATAATGTAATCTCCCTGTCTGATAATATTTCTCGCAGGCTCCTCTGTCTCACCATTCCGATTCTGAATTTCACCGGTGTCAATCACCAGAACACCTTCTGTTTGCATATAAATTCCTATGGTGCTTCCGCTGACATAAATTTCCTGATCATCTGCAGGTGTTACTTTTATTTCTTTAAATGGAATATAACCCAAAAGTTACAGGGCAGAATATAGCTCCATCCTGCGAAACAGTAACTGCTTCTTCAAATGTAACAAACGGTGTTGACAAAACTTCTGTGACATCTTCTGTTTTTTTGCCTCTGGAAATCTGAATTTCGTCAGGTATCTTTCTGTCCAGATATCTGTAACCTGATATCAGCATCACCAACAGATCCAGCACAAGACAACAGATGACAAAAAGTCTATATTTTCTTTTGTTCATTGTTATGCACATCCTTTCATTCTGTATTTATGAAATTCTGTAACTGTGAAATTGCCATAAAACACTTCCCATCACAGTAAACCCGAAAGGTACAAAAATAAGAGAGAACAATCCGTCACAAAGATTATCCTCTCTTAGTATGTGGTCAATTATTTTATTTAAATCTTGTATTTTTTTGTTTCTGTGCCAATTCTTTCATCTCTTTCGCATTCTCAAGAACTGCAGGTGTAATTTCTGCACCACCTAACAGTCTTGCCAGTTCGCGGATGGAATCATGTTCTTTAAGCACATGGATCTGGGTAATAGTCTCAGTTCCCTGCAGATGTTTTTCAATTTCAAAATGACTGTCTGCCATAGCTGCAATCTGCGGCAGATGCGTGATGCAGAGTACCTGATGATGCTGTCCGATCACTGCCATCTTTTCAGAGACTTTCTGTGCAGTTCTTCCACTGATACCAGTATCGATCTCATCGAAGATCAATGTCTCAATCTCATCTCTGTCTGCAAGGATTGCCTTTAATGCAAGCATGATTCGAGACAACTCACCGCCGGATACGATCTGTCCCAGTGGCTTCAGAGTTTCTCCGGGATTTGTAGAAATGAGATACTGGATATCATCGGTTCCATTATCTGTGTAGTTTTTCTTTTTCCGGAAATCAATGGCAAAATTCACATCCAGGAAGTTTAAATCCTTCAATCCCTGAATAATCTTCTGCTCAAGCTGTTTACTGTATTCTTTACGGATTTCTGCTAATTCATCCGACTTTTTCTCAAGAATATTTTCCAGTTCTCTGAGACGCTCCTTTAATTCCTGTAAATTTTCTTCATATTTATGTAATTTTTCCAGTTTTTCTTCCTGAAGTTTGCGATATGTGAAAATTTCCTCAATGGTACGTCCATATTTTGCCTTCAGTCCATTGATCAGATCCAGTCTTCTCTCTGTCTCATAAAACTCTCCTTCATCAAAGGTCAGCTCGTCCAGATAAGCGGATAATTCTCTGTTAAAATCATTCAGAAGACCGTCTACAGAAGTAAGTGTCTCTGCAAGAGGTGTAAGCTCCGGATCATACTGTGTTACATGAGAGAATTCCTTTAATGCCTCTCCGACAGTCTCTCCGGCGCCTTCCTTGCTTTCATAGCCTGTGAGATTATGTACAAGCTGCAGGGAGTCAACGATGAGTTTTGCATTGCTCATTTTTCTGTACCGGGCTTCCAGTTCCTCATCCTCTCCCGGCTGCAGATTTGCTTTCTCGATTTCTTTGATCTCAAACTCCAGAAAAGCCAGCTCACGATTCCTCTGCTCCTCATTCATATTCATGGAACCAAGTTCTGTTTTGCATTTGCTGTATTCTTTGTATGCCAGAGATACTTCTCCTTTGCAGGAAGGATTTTTTCTTTTCCATATGCATCCAGGATTGCAAGCTGCTTATCCTGATATAGAAGTGACTGATGCTCGTGCTGTCCATGGATATCCAAAAGGCATGCAGCAGCGGCCTTCATCTGACCTACAGTACTTGTCTCTCCATTAATCTTGTTGATGCTTCTTCCATCCATGATTTTTCTGGACAGAAGTACCTGTCCATCTTCCGGACAGATATCCAGTGCTTTCAGTGTCTCCAGCGCTTTCTCGTTTTCTACCTGAAAAAGCAGCTCCACAAGTGCATAGGATGCATTTTCCCTTATCATATTTTTAGAAGTTTTTGCACCCAGAATCAGCTGCATAGACCCCAGAAGGATAGATTTACCTGCTCCGGTCTCACCGGTCAGGATATTCAGTCCGGGACCAAATTCCACTTCTATTTCTTCTATCAGTGCAAGATTTTTCACATGCAGATGAGCTAACATTTATTGCCTCCATAATCAAGTCATTTGTAATGTTAAAAGTTCAGGATCGTAACTGCAAAGGTATTGAGCAGTTACTCGTGGGATCACTTATTCAATCTGACAAAACTTCTCAGTTTCTCTGCTGCTCCCAGTGCCATGTCTGCAGTCTTTGCAGCACACATAATAGTGTCATCACCTGCAATACATCCCAGTATTTCCGGCCATTTCAACGCATCCAGGCTGCTGCCACGCCCATGGCCATTCCGGAAACGGTTTTGATCACAATGATATTCTGTCCCACATCAATAGAAAGCAGGGTATCTTCCAGTACTCTTGTATATTTTTCTCCAAGACTTCCTGATTCATTATTAATAATTGCATAACGGGACTTTCCGTCCTTTCCTGCCACTTTTGTCAGCTTGAGAGCACGAATATCTCTGGATACAGTCGCCTGTGTCACCTTAAATCCTGCCTCATTAAGTCTGGAGGCCAGCTCTTCCTGTGTATCAATATCATACTGATGAATCAGTTCAATAATTTTCTCATGTCTCGCAACTTTCACCTTATTTCCTCCTGCTGATCAGCTGTCTCTCATCTTCCGGCGCAATACCTCAACAAAACTTAAATGGTTCAGCTTCAGAATCTTTGTCTTTACATCTGCCCGCCGGATCTGAATGCAGTCACCGGTGACCATGGGGATAAATGTATCTCCGTCAAAAGATGCGATTCCCTTTTCACAGTCACAGTGTCTTCCTTTTCCTATCTCTACAGTGATCACATCCTGCGCAGGAAAATAATGCTTCTTGTATTCAGTGTGTGTGGTGCTATGGGAGTCATGATCGTCATGGCGGCATTGGGCGATACAATAGGTCCTCCCGCTGACAGACTGTATCCGGTAGATCCGGTAGGTGTTGAAATAATAATTCCATCAGCATTATAAGAGTTAAGATAAACATCATTTACATAATTCTTAAACCGGACCACGCGGAGATGACCGTCTCTGCCAATCACAATGTCATTCAATGCAATATCCTGTCCGATCAGTTTTCTGCCGCGGTACACCCTTCCTTCCAGCATCATGCGTTCTTCTACCTCGTAATCATCCGCCATTAGCTGATCCAGAGCACTGTACAGAGAGGTCTGATTCACTTCTGCAAGAAACCCAGATTTCCCAGATTGATTCCAAGAAGAGGAATTTCCTTATGCACCACATCCCTTGCTGCCTGAAGAAGTGTGCCATCTCCTCCCAGAACAATAATACACTGTGTATCGTCCGGAACCTTATCAGGATCTGTATAATGAAAGGAACCCTCATGTTTCCTTTCTGCCTGCTGTACTTCACAGTTTTTGTGATGTGTTTTCAGATAATCTGCGATTTTTTCTGTGATTTCAAGTTTTTTATCCTTGTCACTGTTTGTAATAATATAAAACCTGTCCATAGTTTCTTCCTGACTCAGCCTTTTTAATCCAACTGTCCATGAGCCTCTGCCACAACAGCTTCTACAGATACCTTCAGGCTGTCGGTAACCCCGGTACCTTCCGGATGTTTTTTCAGATGAAGAAGATATTCGATATTTCCTTCCGGTCCTTTAATTGGCGAAAAAGAAAGATGACATGGCTCCATAAAAATACTCATGGCATAATCGCGCACTTTTTCGATCACTTCCTGATGAACAGCAGGATCTCTTACAACCCCCTTCTTTCCGACTTTCTCTCTCCCCGCCTCAAACTGCGGCTTGATCAGACATACGATCTCACCCTCATCTGTAAGGAGATTTCTTACAGGAAGCAGTACTTTTGTAAGAGAAATAAAGGACACATCAATTGATGAAAAATCTGCCGGTTCTCCCAAATCCTCCGGTAGCACATAGCGGATATTGGTTTTCTCCATACAGACTACACGCGGATCGTTACGAAGCTTCCAGTCAAGCTGTCCATATCCTACATCAATGGAATAAACTTTTACTGCCCCGTTCTGTAACATACAATCTGTAAACCCTCCGGTGGACGCACCTACATCCATACAGACCTTACTATCCAATGTGACATCAAAGTTTTTCATAGCTTTTTCAAGTTTCAGCCCACCGCGGCTTACATACGGAAGAGTGTTTCCTCTGACCTCAATCTTTACAGTCTCCGGGAACATGGTTCCCGCCTTATCTTCTTTCTGACCATCAACATATACATCGCCTGCCATGATGAATGCCTTTGCTTTCTCGCGGGATGGCGCAAGGGCGCGTTCCATCATAAGCATATCCAAACGTTTCTTCATTGCTCTCTTAATTCCTCACTATCTTCTATTGCCTGTCTTATGTCTTCCACTCCAAGTCCAATCCGGCTACGCAGGCTTTCTACATTTCCCTGGGGTACGAAACGATCCCAGACAGCTGCCGACAACACTCTTATTTCCGGATGACAGGCTTCCATATAAGCAGACACATGCTCTCCGTATCCGCCGCTTTTCACATTCTCTTCTACTGTCACAAACAGACTGTGATCCTTTGCCAGTTCATCAAGGAGATCCACATCCAGTGGTTTCACAAATCTGACATTTACAAAAGTAGGATCATAGCCGTCATCTTTCAGTCCTTTACAGATTTCCATGCAGGACGGGATCATACTTCCCACTCCCAGCACAGCGATTTTTTTTCCTTTGCGGATAATCTCACTTCTGCCATATTCCACAGGTGCCTGATATTCCTGAAGCCCCTGATGCGCACTGCCTCTCGGATAGCGGATTGCAATCGGTCCGTCAAAGCTTACCGCAAATGCAAGCATCTCTTCCAGTTCTCTGTCATTCTTCGGTGCCAGAACAGTCATATTCGGCATCATGGACAAATAAGACAGATCAAAGCAGCCCTGATGCGTCTCCCCGTCTGCGCCTACAAGCCCTGCCCTGTCAACAGCAAAAATCACATGAAGCTTCTGCATACATACATCATGCAGGATCTGATCTACAGCACGCTGCAGAAAAGATGAATAGATGGCAACAACAGGAACCAGGCCGCCAAGAGCCAGACCCGCCGCAAAACTCACCGCATGTTCCTCTGCGATTCCCACATCAAAAAATCTGTCCGGAAATCTCCTGGAGAATTCCACAAGTCCGGTTCCATCCGGCATGGCTGCGGTAATAGCTGTCAGTTTTTTATTTTTCTCACCAAGAGAGACCAGTGCTTTGGAAAAAACATCTGTATAACCCGGCACTGTTTTCTTCTGAAGTACCCGGCCTGTTTTAATATCAAAAGGACCTGTTCCATGAAACCTGTCCGGATGGGCACTTGCAGGTTCGTATCCTCTGCCTTTCTTTGTCAGGACATGAACAACTACCGGTCCCTCTACCCGTTTTGCTTCATTAAAGAGTTTCATCATCTGACGCATATTATGACCGTCAACAGGTCCCAGATATGTCAGCCCCATATTTTCAAACAGCATTCCCGGAATAAAAAGCTGCTTGACACTGCTTTTGGTTTTTCTCATAGTATCTACCAGAGCAGTCCCTACCTTCGGAACCTTCTTCAGTGCCTTTGTCACACCCATCTTCATTCCTGTATAAGCTTCTGCAGTTCTCAGTGCACTCAGATAAGTGGACATGCCTCCTACATTTCTGGAAATGGACATATTATTGTCATTTATGATAATAATAAAATTTGTCTTTAACTCTGCAGCATTATTTAATGCCTCATACGCCATTCCTCCGGTGAGAGCACCATCTCCGATCACAGAAACCACATGATGCTTCTGTCCCAGAATATCTCTGGCATGCACATATCCCAGTCCTGCCGAAATTGAATTGGAACTGTGTCCTGCATCATATGCATCACAGGGGCTCTCACTTCTCTTAGGAAAACCGCTTAATCCACCTTCCTGTCGCAGATTCTTAAATTCATCTTTTCTTCCGGTAAGAATCTTATGTGTATATGCCTGATGTCCTACATCCCAGATTAGTTTGTCTTCCGGAAAATCCAGCACATTATGAAGAGCCAGAGTCAGTTCCACTACTCCCAGATTTGAAGCAAGATGTCCGCCTGTCTGACTTACTGACCGGATTAAAAAGTCCCTGATCTCCGCTGCCAGAGGCTCGAAATCTTCCAATGGTATCTTATGGATATCATTGGGTTTCTTAATCTTTTCCAGAATCATTTGTATCCTTCCTTTATTTTCTGCGGTTTATTAATTTTTCAATTAACAAATACAGAAACTCGTTATTTTTATTCAGACTCTTCAGCAGATCGATTGCCTTTTCTGAGAGTTCTTCCACCTGTTCAGCAGCCTTCTCTGTTCCAAAAAGAGTCACATAAGTAACTTTATTATTCTTCTCATCACTGTGTACAGGTTTTCCCAGTTCTTCTGCAGTGCTGGTCACATCCAGAATATCATCCTGAATCTGGAAAGCCAGTCCTATATTTCCGGCAGCTTTCTCCACTGCAGATACTTCCTGCTCATTTGCTCCTGCAAGAATTGCGCCTGTCATCATGGAGGCTTCGATCAATGCTGACGTCTTATTTCTGTAAATATAGTCAAGCATCTCTTTTTCAAGGGGCTTTCCGTCATTTTCCACATCAACACTTTGTCCTCCAAGCATTCCATGAATGCCTGTTTTCTGTGAGACCACTCTCAACGCATGGATTACCCGATCCTGCTCTTTTGCCAGGGCAAATGCCTGAAACATGGTTTCGTATGCGTAATTAAGCAGCGCAACACCGCTTAACACCCCCATGGCTTCCCCATATACCTTATGTGTAGTCAGTCTGCCGCGCCTGTAATCATCATCATCAAGTGCAGGAAGATCGTCATGGATCAGGGAATGAGTATGGATCATCTCCATTCCTGCCATAAACGGTTTTACAACTTCTTCCTTACCATCAAACAGGCGATATGTCTCCCGGATCAACATTGGCCGAAGGCGCTTGCCTCCTGCCAGCATACTGTAATTCATAGCCTGAGCCATTGTTCCGGCGAATCCCGCCTCTGCAGGCAGAAAGCTTCTGATCACTTTCTCTGTTTCTTCCGTTCTCTTTGCTAATTCATCTTGAAAATTCACTAAATGTACCATCCTCATTAAGCTGCAGCATTTTCTTCTCCACTGTATCCAGCTTCCCGCTGCAAGTTTCAAAAGTTCCATGCCCTGTCTGTACAGTATAAAAGAGTCCTCCAGCGATGTGTCTCTGTTTTCCAGTTTTTCAGCCAGCAGATCCAGTTCTGCAAACATCTCTTCCAGAGATTTCTCCTCCTGTAACTGCTCACAGTTTTCTTTCTTCGCCATAGATTCTCTCCTCCTTCACCGTACCTGTAACATCTGCTTCTATCGTACCGTCTGTCACAGATATATAAATGGTATCCCCATTTTGTACCTGTTCTACACTTGTCAATGTCTTTTTATATTTATCTGCCACATAAGAATATCCCTGATTCAGTTTCTTTAAAGGGGAAAGTCCTGCAAAACGTTCCAGATAAACAGACAATCTGTGTCTCTCATCCTGAAGTTTCCTGTTCATTCCATTTTGTACAGCATTCTCCAGATCTGCCAGACGCTGTCTCTGCTCCCGCAGTCTGTTCTCCGGACTCAGATAAGCAAATTTTGTCTGAAAATGCTCCAGTCTGTTGCGGTACAGATCCGTTTTACCACTCATTGCACGATATAACCGCTGCCTGTAAATACTTACTGCTTCAATCACACTTCTGTAATCATCCACCGCAAGCTCTGCCGCAGCAGAAGGAGTAGGAGCTCGCAGATCAGCAACGAAATCAGCAATCGTAAAATCCGTTTCATGACCTACTGCGGAAATAATGGGTGTACTGCACTCAAAAATAGCTCTGGCCACGATTTCTTCATTAAACGCCCAGAGATCTTCAATAGAGCCGCCGCCTCTTCCCACAATGATCACATCCACATCTGTCTTATCAAGCATCTGTATTCCTTTTACAATACTTTCTGCCGCACCCGCCCCCTGTACAAGAGCCGGATATAAAATAATCTGTAAATAGGGATTTCTTCGATAGGAAATATTGCGGATATCCTGAACAGCCGCACCTGTCGGTGCAGTTACCACACCCAGACGTCTGATAAATCTCGGAATGGGCTGTTTGTACTCCTGTGCAAACATTCCCATATCTTCCAGTTCCTGCTTCAATGCAAGATATCTCTCATACAGAGTTCCTGCACCTTCCAGGGTAATCTCCTTTGCATACATCTGATAGCGGCCGTCGCGTTCATATACATCCACACTCCCGCCAACGATCACCTTATCGCCATTTTTCATGGCAAATGCAAGTCCCCGTCTGTGTCCGGCAAACATCACACAATTCAATGTTCCTGTCTCATCTTTCAGGGAAAAATAGATGTGTCCGCTTGTATGATATTTACAATTGGACACCTCGCCTTTTACATAAATCTTCTGCAGTAAATAATCCTGGGTAAACATATTTTTGATATAACGGTTTACCTGACCTACAGAATATGTGTTTTTCATTCTGATTTTTCTTCGCTTTCACTGTTGGCAATCTTGCCAAGGATACCGTTTACAAAGGAACCGGAAGTCTCACCGCCAAAACGTTTGGCAAGCTCTACCGCCTCATTGATAGCTACACCTGTAGGTACATCTTTGTCATATTTCAGTTCATACACTGCCAGACGCAGGGCAGTCAGGTCAACGCGGCTCATTCTCTTTGTCTTCCAGCCATTGCTTGTCTCATTTAACAGTGCATCGATCTCGTCTAATTTTTCAAGTACATGGCGGTATTTCCGGCTCATATACTCCTGATCTTTCTCTGAAAGTTCCTCCAGAGTATCAAAATAAAGTGAAAGCTGCTCACTCATCTCTTCCTCTGAATTAAATTCTGTCATGAACAGTAATTTAAAAATATGTTCTCTCTGCTCTCTTCTTCGCATAATTTTTGCTGTATAAACAGCTTTCCTTTCTAAATATCTCTTAAGTACACAAAAAGGAAAGGGTTACTTTCCTTTTTCGTTCTCCATATCTACACTGGCAATATGAATATTAACATCTGCAACCTCAAGACCTGTCATATTCTCTATGGATGATTTTACTTTCTCCTGAACTTTCTTACTTGTCTCAAGAATGTTCTTACCATATTCGATATTCAGGTTCAGGTCTACTGTTACAACTCCTTCGAGTACAGTAACCTTAACACCTCTGGAAAGATTCTTCATTCCAAGTTTGCTTACCAGTTCGTTTGTGATATTGCCTGCCATGGAAGCAACTCCGTTTACTTCCGTAGCAGCAAGTCCGGCAATGATAGCGACCACTTCATCTGCAATCTGGACCTCACCAATGCTCCTAAATCCTGTATTTTATATGTTATTCTTTTCTCTGCCATCTGAAAACCTCCTGAGGGATTCTTTAATCTTTGTTCATTATACCAAATCGACAGATAAATGAAAAGGGTTATTTACTGAATTCCGTTAATATTAAGCCAGGATTTCTGTCCTCTGTCATACCCACACTCCAGGAATTTACAAAGAGGAGCAGCGGATTTCCCTTAAGATCAGTAACTTTTTTCATATCAGAGGTTCCAATGATCTTATCCACTTTTACTTCTTCTTTATTTGCAATCCAGCGAATATGTTCATATGGAAGTGTTTCCAGACGGATATCTACATTATATTCATTTTCCAGACGATATTTCAGAACATCAAACTGCAGGACACCTACAACACCTACAATAATTTCTTCCATACCGGTATTAAACTCCTGAAAAATCTGAATAGCACCTTCCTGCGCGATCTGATTGATACCTTTAACAAACTGTTTTCTCTTCATAGTATCAATCTGACGGACTCTCGCAAAATGTTCCGGTGCAAATGTAGGAATACCTTCGAATGCAAACTTTTTACCGGGTGCACAGATTGTATCTCCGATGGAAAAGATACCCGGGTCAAAAACACCGATAATATCTCCGGCATATGCCTCATCTACCACATGGCGGGATTCTGCCATCATCTGCTGCGGCTGAAGCAGACGCATCTTTTTATCACCCTGCACATGATATACTTCCTGGGAAGCGTCAAATTTACCGGAACAGATTCTCATAAATGCGATTCTGTCTCTGTGTGCCTTGTTCATGTTTGCCTGGATTTTAAATACAAACGCTGAGAAATCATCATCCATGGGGTCAATTTCCCCAATATCAGACACTCTCGGAAGCGGTGATGTTGTCATCTTCAGGAAATGTTCCAGAAATGTTTCCACACCGAAGTTTGTCAGCGCAGATCCGAAGAATACAGGTGTCAGCTTACCTTTGCTTACCAGCTCCTGGTCAAAATCTGCACTTGCGCCGTCCAGAAGCTCAATCTCATCCAGAAGCTGTGCTTTCTGCTCCGGATCCATAATCTCATCTGCCCGGCTGTCACTTAACGGGATTTCCTCGATCACACCTTCTTTGGTACCTTTCTGTGTATCAGAAAAGGTAAGTATTTTCTCTGTATTACGGTCATAAACACCGCGGAATTTCTTACCGGAACCGATTGGCCAGTTGATCGGGCAGGTTGCGATGCCAAGTTCTTTCTCAATCTCATCAAGAAGGTCAAATGTGTCGTTTGCATCGCGGTCCATCTTATTGATAAATGTAAAAATCGGGATATGCGCATTACGCAGACCTTGAACAGTTTTCTGGTCTGTGCCTCCACACCCTTGGAACCGTCGATTACCATGACTGCAGAATCTGCTGCCATCAGTGTACGGTAAGTATCCTCCGAGAAATCCTGATGTCCCGGTGTATCCAGAATATTAATGCAGTAACCATCATAATGAAACTGCAGAACAGAGGAAGTAACGGAAATACCTCTCTCTTTTTCGATCTCCATCCAGTCTGACACTGCATGGCGGGCTGTTGCCTTACCTTTAACACTTCCGGCAAGATTGATTGCTCCGCCATACAGCAGGAATTTCTCAGTCAGTGTAGTTTTACCTGCATCCGGATGGGAAATAATGGCAAATGTTCTTCTTTTTTCTATTTCATTCGTATACTTAGACACGTTCAGCCTCCTGTTGCGCTTTTTTATAATTGTTTGCATAAAACACCGGCAACAGCCGGTATCAGTTACGTTTTCTATTTTTTTACAGCATTCCTATTCTAGTATATGCACCTCTTTTCTGTCAAGATATATGTTCGCATATTCATATCAAAATATCAGTCATAAATATCAGTTGTATCGATTGCGGTATCCTCATATGGCTGTGCTGATGTTTCGCTGTCTTCCTCATACGAAGTATCTGCTGATGTTTCATCTGTCTGTGTTGTATCTTCTGCATCTTCACTCTCCTTCAGTGGGGTGATCACAATATTTTCTGGCGCAATTCCTGTTTTCCTTTTTACAATATCTTCAATCTGTGCTCTCTGTGCATCAGAAAGTTCTGCTTCAGGGATCACAACATCCGCAGTTTCTCCGGTAAGATTTACAACTACATTCTTAAAGCCCTTCGCCTCCAGCAAAAGCTCTGCTGCCGCTTCTTTTTCTGAAAGGTCTGTCATCGAGACCATCGTATGTATTGCCTCCTGCTTCTCTTCATCATCAATTTCTTCATTATTGATAATGTCCTGCAGATCTGCCTTGTTCTGTGAGCGCACCTGTTCTCTGCTGATCTTTGCCTGTGCGGCAAATCCTGTAGAACCCGTAAACACAGCCTCCCCGGGAGTATCCGTTTCCTGACTGTCTGTAAGACTATTATCAGTCAGACCTCCATCTGCCTGATTTTCATCCAGAAGAGCAGTTTCATCTGTAAGATCATATCCTGCATCTTCAAGGATACTGCTGCTGTCCGTACTTGCCTCCTTATCCCTGAATCCAAGATCTACATCTGCAAAGTTCAGATATCCTGCCACTGCAATCAGAATTGCCAGCGATGTAATAATGACCTGATTTTTTCCGATGACTTTTTTCACATTTATCTCCTCATTTCATTTTCATTATTCTAATTCTATGAGCATCCACCTGAAATAATGCCATGACCGCCTCCTGAATATTTTGGACCACTACAGGATTTCCTCCGCCTTCCGCAGAAATCAGAACACCGGTCACCTGTATGGTTTCTGAATTATAGAAGCTCTGCCTGTCTTTCTTCTCATCTGTCATCAGGATAACCTGTGCCTTTCCCACCCCTTCCGTATTTTCAAGAAATGCTTCAAGTTTCTCTTCCAGAACACTTTTTTGCATATCTTCACTCTGCTCTCCTGCCGTATTTTTCTTTTGCTGCTTACTGGATACAGGCATCGCCGCTACTGCCAGAAGTACTCCGATGAGCAACAGGATTCCCCATTTTGCCGGATTCATTTCGGACAATCTGGATACAAATTCTGTTTTCTTTAAGTCCCCACTCTTCCACCAGCGCATCTTTAAGCTCCTTTCTCTCCTCCTGAGAAATTTCTGTCTTCAGTACAAGGTTTGCCTGCGTCTCCTCCCCTTCTATATTTACTTTCACCTTATATACTTCTATGCCTCTTTTTTCCAGAGTTTCCCGGATTTTCTGTTCCAGTTCCAGTTCGTAACCTTTTTCCAGATAGACTTTCTGAATATTCTGAATTCCCGGAGTTCTTTCTCTCTGTTTTCTTCAGAAAAATTATCCAGAAAACTTTCCGTCAGTTCCGAACCTTTTCCAAGAATGGAAAATATCGGGGTACTCATCATAAAAATCAGCAGCAGGCCCATAAAAAAGCGTACATATTTCTCATACTTCTGGTCAGGTATCAGATTCAGAACCGCAGTGAAAAAGATATAAAATACTGCCAGATTCCGAATCCATAAATACAGCTCTTCTTTCATATGTTTCCTCCGGCAATCTTTCTGTCAGTTCATCAGGATACAGAAACTACAACTATCAGGAATGTCAGCATGCAAAGTACTTCTGCTGTCAGCAAAAGCTTTAAAAGCATTGCACATCCCTCCCCCATTGTACTCAGGCTCCCACAACTCTTTTGTCAGAAATTGGCTGTGCAATCGCAGCCAGAAAACGATAAACCAGAGAAAGACTTCCATAATGGATAATCGGTCCTGCTCCAATCAGCAACAGAAGGATCACGATTACTGCGCCAAAACTGTTTCGCACCATCACTGCACTGGTCAGCACTAATTCTGTTACAGCGGTCACTGCATTTCCAATGCCGGGAATCGCACTCGCTGCCTTGCCAACAGCAGAACGCTTCATGGCATCCATCACCGGGCTCACCATATTCCGCACAATCTGCAGACCAACAATAGCTCCCAGAAGAGTTTTCAACCCCCAGTTTACAGCTACATCCAAAAGTTCTGCCATTTTTGTAAGCATCTCCTCTTTTGACAAATAATTAACCATTTTCAGAAGCAAACTCAGGTTTACGGCAGGCAGAAACAGATTTGCAAGAAGCCACTGAACCGCCAGATCATCAGCAAAATTCCTTCATAAAATGCAGCAGCCGTTGATGATCCGGTTGATGCAGCCACTGTCATAAAATAAGCCGGAGACAGAACTTTCATGAAATCCGTCAGTCCAAGAAGCCAGTTTGTAAGCGTACTTCCAAGCCTTGAGAAATTCTCCATAAGCATTGTAAACAGCGCAAGATAGACAATATAAAAGCTGATACTGCCAGCCTGTCCGTTTCCGAAAACATCAGCAAACTCCGCCAGCACCGCTGCAATAAAAATCACAAGTAAAAGTTTCAGTATTAATCCTTTTTCATTCTCTATATCCGAAAAAGAGACTATACAAAAAGCTCCGTACAGTCTCTTTTGAAACAGGCTCCTCCCCGTTTATGATATTCATCAGTGCTTCTCTGACAGAAAAAACATGGTCATCCATGATCTCATCCAACATTTTCTGCACATCATCAATCTGTATCTCTTCCATTAGATTCTCCTGCAGGATCTGTACTGAAGAATCTTCTTTCTGTTCTGTCTGCGCAGCGGCATATACGGATACTATATGATTCTGAAAGAATGTAAGATATGACACTCTTCCTACCAAAAGTATACATGCCAGTATACACCAGTAACCTTTCCACAGATCTGCCTGTTCCCTGATACTTCTCTCTTTATCCTGCCTCATATCATAAACTCCGAAATCGTATCCAGAATTGCCAGCAGTACCGGCATACTCAGAACCATCACAGACAGTTTACAGAACAGGTCGATCTGTGTTCCGATCATCTGATATCCGGCATCTTTGCAGATTGCAGATGAAAACTGTCCGATATATGTAATCCCGATAATCTTAACCAGAACTGTGAGATAACTGCTGTCTATGGGGAAGCTTTCTCTCAGCCTGTTCATGGTTTCAAACAGATAAGAAACTTTTCCTGCTGCAAGACCAAGAATCAGAAAACCCGTCATCATGGTCACAAGTGCAGCAAATTCCGGTCTGGTTTCTTTTAGAATAAAACCAAGCATCATTCCGCAGATACCCATGATTGAAACTTTCACAATATCCATGCCATTCAAACCTCTTTCTGTTCTGTCAACTGCCATAACAGTTGATTTGAAATCACAGCACAAACAACTGCTGAATACTTTCAAACAGTTCATAAATATATGGAACAATCCAGAACAGCACCATCAGAAGCCCCGCCAGGCTTACCAGAAATGCCTGTTCATCCCTTCCACTGTGTTTTAGGATCTGGCAGAGAACAGAAACCAGAATCCCTACTGCAGCGATTTTAAAAATAAGACTTACCTCCACAGTCTCTCCTTTCCGGCTTCTGCTGCCAGATATAGCAAAACAGTAATCTACACAGTAAAGAAACAGATTATAAATACATGCTCACCAAAAAACACAGCCACAAATATTCCACCCAGTATTCCCATACTGCGGTATAATTTTCTTTTTTCACAAAAATCTTTCCTGAGTTCCCTGATCGCATATTCTGTTTCCTTTTCCATCAGATCCATCTGTTTTAGCTGCATATCCAGTCCAAGATAACCAAGCTGATCTCCCAGTGAATAAAATCTGTCTCTCTCTTCCTGCGAAAGACAATCCAGATCCAGACACTTTCCGGCCGATTCTCTGAAGATTGTCCCAAAGGAATCCCCTGTTTTTTCTTTCATTTTCTGTGCCGTAAGTATAAAAAATTCTCTGTACTTCCCTTCCAGTTTCCCGGAAGCACCTGTAAAGGCATCGTACAGAGATTTATTTCCATAACGTATTTCTCCTCTTAGGAGGATGATCATCCGTAAGATCATTTCCATCATCTTTTTGCGTCTGCCAAGTTCATTGCTCATGGCAAAACCGCAACCGATACCGGAAATTACAATTACACATAATCCTACTGTTCTAAGCATACTTTTCCATTTTCATCTAATACAGCTTTCAGACATCCTGCCTGAGCATTTTTGTCCAGGATAATATAACGTTCAAATACTTTCTCACCCATGAGCTTATAAAAAAATGGCTGATCCAGAACATCCTCCAGACAGCTTCCATGTGCAGTTGCGATCAGCTTACATCCGCAGTGGATCACTGAGTCAACTGCCTTGAAATCCTCTTCACAGCCTAACTCATCCACTGCAACCACATCCGGTGACATGGAACGGACCAGCATCTGCATACCTTCTGATTTCGGACAGCAGTCCAGCACATCTGTACGCATTCCCAGATCATTCTGAGGAATTCCCTGATAACAGCCTGCCAGCTCACTTCTCTCGTCCACCACACCTATTGTCAGACCCTGGGTATTGGCCCATCCATTACTGAGCTGCCTGATAATATCTCTGAGCAGCGTAGTCTTTCCACACCTTGGCGGTGAAATGATCAATGTATTTGCAACCCATTTCTCTGTACGGATATAAGGCATCACCTTATCCGCACATCCCTGAATCTCATGTGCCAGACGGACATTGATGCAGGAAATATATTTCATTCCCATGATCCTGCCCCGATCCAGCACTACCTTTCCGGTCACACCTACTCTGTGACCACCCTGAACACTGATAAATCCCTGTCTGATCTCATCCTCATAAGCATACAGGGAATATCCTGTGACATATTCCAGTGTTTCTTTCAGATCTTCCGTTGTCACCAGATACTGTTCCTGACCCGGTTTTCGCAGAAAACACTCTCCTCCGTCATAAGTTAAAAACAACGGACGCCCTACACGAAGGCGTATCTCATATAATTTATCATAATCCAGCTTCGCATCCATTAAAAGATTCCGGATATTTCCGGCAAACAGGTTTTCAATCTGCTGCGCTTCTATATGTCTCACCTCTTTACACTTAATATATGTGGACAAACCGATTTTAGTACTCTTCCTGATAAGACTCTTCCATTTTTATCAGATTCAGCTTCAGAACCCGGTCTACCACATTTCCTGCATACCCCCTGTACGCATAAGCTCCTGATTCAAAGAGTACGTAAAGTTCATCCCCTTCTACAACAATCTGCTCGATCATCTCAGGCATTCTGTATGATCTTGCAGAATTTTCATTGACATACAGACGTTTATCCGACTGTTCATAAAAAACAATCCTGGATGGCAGAATACCAAAAGAATGAGACAACAACAGCTTATCGTTATAAAAAGCCATTCCCTGTGCCTGTTCTGATATTGTAGAATAATCCAACGGAACCGCCATTTCAAACATCATGCCAAGTTCCTCATTAAAAGTATTCACCAGATCACCTTTTGAATCCACCGCATATCTCGCGATGGTGCTCTCTGTATATTTGTTAAAACATCCTACATACAGGCACCCCTTATAGAAAGTCATAAAAGAATCTCTCACGATTCCATAAAGACTACATGTCTGATTTACCTGCACAGGCATATGGTTATCCGCATAATTATAGTCACGCAGCACATCCATCTTAATGCTGATCGCCTGCGCGATTCCATTGGTATTTGAAGAATACCACAGCATATCATGTTCCTGATCATAGGCAAGTCCGCCTACATGAGGCAGACCTGGCAGGACTACCTCTTTGATAAATCTGTGAGTTTCTTTGTTGATCACATAAATAACAGAGTTATGTTTTTCCGTATGACAATAGGCACTTACAAGTACATACTCATCGGTCACTGCAAGTCCCTGAGGAGTCATGGAAGTACATACCGCCTGTTTTGTACCCTCTGCATTCAGGAATGTTCTTGTATATCTCAGTCCGGGAATAATATAAGTTCCGTACTCTTTTTCTTTTTTTCTGCCCTCAAAGGCAAAGGTATTTAACTCCTCCTGCTGCGACAGCATCTGTATCTGTCCACGTAATGAATACACTGCAGCATCCTGGTTGGTTACCGGATATTTTGCAGGAGGTTCCGTCTTACCCCTGTATACGAAAGCATATCCCCAGAAAGCCAGTCCAAGTGCCAGTACTGCTACAAGAATCTTCACTGCCAGTCTCCGGATTTCTTTCTTCGTTTGTCTGTTCATGTCTTACCCAAGTATGATGTCTTCATATTTCCAGTTGATTTCCATGGGATTCATTGCCCATACTGCTCCACTGTAACCGTCTTCCATATCAAGCAGCATATGACTGCCTTCATCCATGGATATAGTCCTCATGTCTCTGGAAAGCCCCTCACCGGTCCATTTGATATAAGCTTCCCTCAGTACCCACTGTTCAAAAAATTTCTTTTCCACATTTATATCTGAAAGAATTTCGAGATACTGTTCCCGGGGTACCATACGTCTGAGCATTCTTTCATAATTGGCTCTGCAATGAATCTGCACATCAATTCCAACCTCCTGATCAGCCAGAATACATACCACATATTTTCCGGAATGACTGATATTATAATGCAGGGACGGACGATAGGAAAGGAATGGTTTTCCATGTTCTCCCTCTGCTCTGGGTTCATTGTACAGATTGATTCCATATTCTTTTTTCAGTGCGATTTCCAGAAGTTTCTCTGCGATCATATGCTCCATATGTGCGCCTTCATATTCTTCCCGTATTTTTGTACAGTAAATAATTCCTTTATTCATAGGCCTGTCTCCTCAAGAAACCGGGAAGGCTCCCGTTCCTTCTCATACTGGCGTTTCACATAGGCAAGCACCAGCTTCTTTTTCGCCCTGGTCATCCCTACATAAAACAATCTTCGTTCTTCTTCCACTGCTTCTGCCAAAACCGCCTTGCGATATGGAATGCTTCCTTCATTAACATTCAGAATATACACAATATCATATTCCAGACCTTTTACCGCATGGAGTGTAGATATAGTCACTCCTTCTTTTTTATCCTGCTGTTTCCTTGCCTGTTCATTCAGGCGCTTCGTATATTCTTCTATGTAAGCCTGCCACTTCGCCAGGGTTTTCATGCCTTTTGCACTCTCATGGATCCGGTCCAGGGTCTCAAGCAGTTCCTCTGGTTTTATTTTACGATACTGTGCATATTCACGCAAGTATTCTTCGAATCCCATTCCTTTTCTGATAAAATTAATCGCAGCAAAAGGGGAAAGAGTACCAAGAATCCTCAGATGCGTTTCCAGTGTGGTAATCCTGTCGCACATCCAATCTTTGTCTTTATAATATTCCCGAAGTTCATTAAAATTAATCTGCGAACTGTTCAACGCTTCTCTGGAAATATAGCGATTTGGCCGGTTCATGATCTCCAGAAAATTCTTCCTGCTCCTGTCTCCTGCTGCCATTTCAAGATAAGCCAGAAGCGCCCGGCAGATCCAGTGGCGGAAAAGATTGGGAAGCTGTTCTTTCATTGTAAAAGGAACCTGATATTCCATCAGCACATTGATCAGACCTTCCGATTCCTGATTTGTACGAAGCAGGATTGCCGTATTCAGCAGATCCTCGCCGCGCTCCATTCTTTTTTTCAGTGCTGCCACCACGCACATATACTCTTCTCTTGGATTATCAAATTCCTTGCACGTCACAGGCATCCCTTCTTCATTTGGAGTATCCAGCTGCTTTTTGAAACGTCTGGTATTACATCCGATCACTTCCATGGCTGTACGCAGGATATTCTTACTGCACCGGTAATTCACATTCAGAAGGACTGTCTCTGCCTTCGGATAATCCTTTGTAAAATTTAACATAATCTCTGGTCTTGCGCCCCGGAAATGATAGATGGACTGGTCATCATCCCCTACAATAAACAGGTTATTGACAGGTGCCGCCAGCATCTGCAAAATCTTGTATTGTAAGCTGTTGATATCCTGAAACTCATCCACCAGAATGTAGACAAATTTTCTTCTCCATGCATTCAGGATATCCTGTCTCTGAGAAAAAGTTCATAACAACAGAGGATCATATCATCAAAATCCAGCTTGCGTTTCGCCTTCAGAGCCTGCTTATAGCCATGAAAAATGTCCCTGAATATCTCATCCGAGCAACAGGATGCATAATAATGCTCCGGAGAAATACAGTTCCCCTTTACAACACTGATTTCCCTGGCAACTTCTTCAATGAAATCTCCCTCCTGAGCCATTTCCTGGCCATATTTCTCAGTCATCTCACGTAGAATACTGAATTTTTCTTCCTCAGAAAGAATATTGGCCGCACTCAGATGATAGGCCGCTTTCAAAATCCCATAAAAATTCCGTGGAAAGTTCCAAAAGTCACTTCGCTTCTGTTCTGTCCCACGAATTTCAAAACCGTTCTTTCATCTCTGTTGCCGCTGCTCTGGAAAAGTTACAACCAAAATAGAAGAAGCCGGATATCTTCCCCTCATTGATCATGTATGCAGTTCTCTCCACAATAACGGAA
>ENA-OQJH01000038-OQJH01000038.1-human-gut-metagenome-genome-assembly--contig:-NODE-38-length-64818-cov-9.050069_pt1 | contig 64818 bp, 93 predicted proteins | sample MGYA00242597_ERZ504763 | MGnify/ENA primary metagenome ERZ504763 (study PRJEB26092, sample SAMD00036359) | human gut metagenome | host: Homo sapiens | study: EMG produced TPA metagenomics assembly of... | reverse complement strand
CCGCATGGGAACTGGGTGGCAAAGGTTATCTTGCCATCCAGTCCTGTGAGGATGGATGGGACTACACCATTTACCACAGCGATTTTTCCGTGATGGACGGCGGGCAGTTGGATGCCCCGGAACTGACTATTCAGGAAGCCCGTGAGCAGATTCTGGAAACTCACCACATGGAAAAGGGGCGGCGGCTGTTGCAGGACTACGATGCAGTCATAGACAAAGTTGCGGAAACCGAGGAACTGAGTGCAGATCACCGCCCTTCCACATTGGAAAAGCTGGCAGCACTGGCAAGTGATACGTCTGCGCCAAAATCCTCTGCACGTTCTGCGCCAGAACTGTGAGGTGGACGATGCAGCAAAAATGGAACCAGAATTTTGACGGCGAACCCATGACGGACATCCCGCAGAAATTCCTGAACGCAGGGTGCAATGTTTATATGGTGATGCAGCTGCGGCATGACGAAAAAATCTTCGATGAAAGATTTGCTTCCATGCGGGAACTGCATCGTCGGGGCAAAACGCCAGACCCGGAGCATTACGAAGTCACTTACTATGCCGATCTGCCTCCATGTGGCAGGATGTGCCGAACAACGTGTTCTGGAAGAACTGTTTCAGGTGTTCAACCTCTCCCGTCCGCAGGATTTTGAGGGACACAGCCTGTCGGTCAGCGATGTGATCGCACTCAAACGCAATGGAGAAGTATCAGTGCATTATGTGGACAGCATCGGCTTCAAAGATTTACAGGGTTTTCTGGATAAAGAGCAGGAGCGCCCTTCGGTGCTGATGAATCTCAAGGAAAAGTGCGATGCCCCGGAGTGCAATCCCAGCGGATGTAAAAAAGAAAGGAGCGGCCATGAACTTTAACCATGAAGAACTCCTGCTGATGATGCTCTACAACACCGGCACCCGGATGGGACTTATCCACGAACTGCGCTGATGCAGTGCTACCTGATGCCCGATGAAACCGCCCTGCGGGAGTTGTCGGAAGGTGTTATCGAAAAGCTGAAACTGCTGACCGATGCGGAGTTTGGCGAGTTGGAATTTCCCCCGGACTGATTATTGCCGCCTGCGGGCGGCGTACATAAAGTATTTTGTTCTTCCAAAAGATATGCTATAATCAAATTAGACAAAATTCTTCTCTTCAAGCGATTTCTCCGCAATTTTCCTGTGGCTCTGCTCGTATCAAAAATAAGGGACCGATTTTTAATTGTCAGAACGGAGGAACCATTATGGCAATCTTTGAAAAGACCATCCGAAACAAAAACTTTGACAAGCTGCTTCGGAAGCTGGAACAGGAGATCCCGGACAGCAGCTGGTCGGCCGATCTGGAAGCAGGCAGTGACTTCAAAGAAGGCGACGCCCGGTGCAGTGTCCGTGTGTTTGAGCGGTACAGCATGATAGGCGGCAACCGCCTGAGCCTGACGCTGACCCTGTTCCAGAACGGAGACAGTCCGATCCGCCTGTCTGCCATCACCGCAGGCGGCAGTCAGGCGGTGTTCTTCAAGGTGAACACCCTTGGAGAAGAATCTTTTCTGGACGATGTAAAGGACCTGCTGGAAGAAATTTTGGAGGAATAAGATGTTTTACGCTGGATTTGATATACTGTTCAGCATTCTGTTTCCCATCCTGTTCCTTGTGGTTTTGGGCATGATTCTATACACCATCATCGGAAATATCAGCACATGGAATAAAAACAACCATTCGCCGCGGCTGACCGTTCCGGCAACGGTGGTGGCAAAGCGCACGGAAGTTTCTCGCCACCATACAGACAATACGATGGCGCATACGTTCACGACCTATTATGTGACCTTTCAGGTAGAGAGCGGCGACCGCATGGAGCTTACCGTAAGTGGTTCGGACTACGGAATGCTTGTGGAGGGCGACATTGGAAAGCTGAGTTTTCAGGGCACCCGCTATCTTGGGTTTGAGCGGAGCTAAGTGTTTCTTACATTATATAGTATGGAGTGCTGTATGAACGATCTGTTTATCCAAGGGCTGACCATCGACTGGAACAGAGTTCGCCCATACAATTATGTTCGTCAGATTCCTGCCATCAGTGGAATCGACACTTTTACATTCCATAAGCCCATTACGTTCTTTGTTGGCGAAAATGGAAGTGGAAAATCTACGCTTCTGGAAGCAATCGCTGTTGCTTACGGCTTCAACGCAGAGGGTGGAACGAAGAATTATTCATTTTCCACATACAACTCCCATTCGGAACTATGTGAGGCTATGACGATTTCCAAAGGGTATCGCAGACCAAAGTTCGGGTATTTTCTCCGAGCAGAGAGTTTCTATAATGTAGCCACCAAGGAAATCGACTATTCCGATGACGATCATCCCTCCAAAGGCTATCACCAAAAATCACACGGTGAAAGTTTCCTCGCCATTGCGCAGGACTACATGGGTGCAGATGGAGTCTATATTTTTGACGAGCCGGAAGCCGCTTTATCCCCGCAGCGGCAGCTCACGTTACTGATCAACATTTATCGGTGTGCCCAAGAAGGGGCGCAATTCATTATCGTATCACATTCACCCATTCTCCTCGGAATGCCTGATGCTGAAATTTTTAGCTTCGACAATGGCACGATTCATCCTTGTCAGTATGAAGATACGGACAGCTACGTTATCACCAAAACATTTGTAAATAATCGGCAGCATTTTTTGAACCAGCTTCTGAATGAAGAAACGTAATGCCTGGAAAGGACATTCCATATGAGTGATTCTACATTGAAAGAACTTTGGCAGCAGGTCGCAGAAAAGAAGAACTGTGAAGCAAAGCAGAAAGAACTGACCGCCCAGAGAGATACGCTTGCTGATCGTCTGAAAAAGCTGGAAAAATCCAAGCTGGCGGAACAGGCTGACGTGGACCGTCTGGAGGGACACAGCCTTGCCACATTTTTCTATCAGGTCATCGGAAAGATGGATGAGAAGCTGGACAAGGAACGGCAAGAAGCCTATGCAGCCCGTGTCAAGTACGATGTGGCTCTCCATGACCTTTCTTCCGTTGATGCCGACTTGGAGCAGATTCAAAATAGATTGGCACGGCTGTCCGATTGCGAAAGGCAGTATCAAGCTGCTCTTTCCGAAAAAATCAAAAGCATCAAAGCATCTGCCCACCCTGCCGCACAGCTGGTTGCGGAAAGTGAAAGCCGTATTGCCGCACTGAAAGTCCAAAAACGGGAGCTGCTGGAGGCCATCAACGCAGGAAAGACCGCCCTGCATACGGTCAATGAAGTTCTGGAAACCTCGACAATGCCGAGGGCTGGAGTACATGGGACGTAATGGGCGGCGGTTTGATGGCTGATCTTGCCAAGTATGAGGAACTGGACGATGCGCAGGAACAAATCGAACAGCTTCAAGTGGAACTGCGGCGGTTCAAAACTGAACTTTCCGATGTTGAAATCGCCGCCGACCTTCAGGTTACGGTGGACAGCTTTCTAAAATTTGCGGATTTCTTCTTTGACGGACTCTTTGCAGACTGGGCAGTTCTGGATCACATCAATCAGGCACAGAGCAGAGTAGAGAATACCAAAGGTCAAATCAAGCGAGTCCTTGCACTTCTGAAAAAGATGCGCGAAGATGTTGATGTCCAAATCGCTGACGAAAAAGAGAAGCAGGAGCAGCTTGCGGTGGAAACTGAGCTGTAAGTTTGAAGAGTCCGCTTATGTGATATGATTCGATAAAACCGAATTTACAGGAGGTGTTTCGATGAAAACAAGAAGTTTGCCTTATGTCTGGCAGCGGTTTTTCTGGTAATGATTTATATCAATATTCAAAGAAACCATACTTTCACCCTTTCAGATGATGAAGGCACTATAAAGACAGAACAAATACAGCCACTTTGGGGAACTGTAAAAGTAAGCGGCGATTGTGATACTGATGTGGTCTTTACCGATGTTGAGACTGGAGAAAAATACAAAATCGGATATATTACACAGGGTGTAACAGAAAGAATCAAACTTGAACGAGGCAAATGGTATAAGGTGGTAGGCAGAGGCAACCTTACACTGAATCCGGTAAACATTCGAGTCGAATAAATGTAAGTTCCTTGCGGGCAGCTATGAAAGCTGAAGCTGAGAAGAGAGTTTTGAATATTCACATAGGAAGGAGTACAGTTCTATGAATTACGGATGGGCAACTGTTTTCACTTTAGCGGCATGGTTTGCAGGGCTTGTGATTGATGTAAATGTGCGGGTCGGCGACCTCGGTTTACGAACCGTGCTTCCCGTCATCGTGATGGGGTGCTGCGTTATGAAGTACATAAAGGGCAATAGCAAATAATCTTATCTCGATACACTTTCCAGCGGGCGGCCACAAAACGGTTGCCCGCTCTTTTTATGCTCAAAAAACGAAGGGAGGAACACTATGCCACGCAAAACCGAAGAATATCTCGCCCTTGCCCAGCGCACGGCGAATGGTCTGACCCGGTACTGGGAAAGCTGGACGGACTATCTGACCACCGCTTCCCGGCTGTACAAGTACAGTTTTGCGGACCAATTGATGATCTACGCCCAGCGCCCGGATGCCACCGCCTGCGCCGACTTTGACATCTGGAACAACCGGATGAACCGTTATGTGCGCCGGGGTGCCAAGGGTATCGCCCTGCTGGACGAATCCAGCGGATTCCCCCGGCTGCACTACGTCTTTGACGTAAGCGACACCGGGGTGCGCCGCAATTCCCGTGACCCGGAGGTGTGGCAGCTCGGTCCCGATTTGGTGCAGCCGGTTTCGGAAATGTTGAGCAAGACCTACGGCATCAGCGGAGAGCGTGTCAGCCAGCAGCTTGCGGATGTTGCGGGGAAACTGGTGGCGGATTACTGGGACAACAACGGCGGGGACATTCGTGCCATCGTTGACGGTTCGCTCTTGATGGATTATGATGAAGCCGGGGTGGAGATGCAGTTCAAGTCTGCCGCCGCCATCAGCGTCACCTACACGCTGCTGGAACGCTGCGGCATTGAGCCTGCCGGGTGGTTCGACAAGGACGATTTTCAGGCAGTCTACAATTTTTCCACCCCGGATAGTGTCTACGCCCTCGGCGCAGCCGTCAGCGACATGAGCCGGGAGGTCTTACGCCAAATTGAGCGCACCGTAAAAACCACCATTCGCCGCCGCAATGCAGAAAGGAGCCAATATGAATTTGAGCAGCAGGAACGTGACCTACTCGACCGTCGGGGACTACCAGCTCCCGAACCTGACCCTGAACCAGCCCCGGAAGCCACTGGCAAATACGGCAGGCTGCGCCGGACGTACCTGAAAGACCATCGCCCAGTGCTGTACAACACGATGCTCCTGAACGGGAGCCTGTACCCGCACCTGATGGAGGTGGAACAGACGGCAGAGAGCCAGATGCAGCAGACCATGGAGCAGCTTCTGAAACAGACCTCGGCCCCGGACAAGGAGAACCGGCAAATGGAATGGGTGCAGCACATGAACAGCCTGAAAGCGCAGGCCGAGGAACTGGTGCTGACGGAGCTGATCTACAGCTAAGTTTTCTGGATGCGAACATCCCTACGGAAGCCCAGCAAATCGAGAAGATCGACCAAGCGGAGAGCGAAAAAACGCCCTCCGCTTTTGTTTTGTCGCAGGCTGAAATTGAGAACGAGCTGCGGCGGCATGGTTCAGGGTTTGCAGGCGGCAAGCAACGCATTATGGCACTGTACCAGACCCAGCCTGACCGAAAACTCCGTGCCAAGCGTTGGCAAAGGAGTACGGCATCGGTGGGCACTCCCACGATTTTCTGGACGGAAGCCGGGGTTTTGTGAATCACGACTGGAAGGGACTGGAATTTGACCATTACCCCGACCACCAGAAAATCACCCTGAAATGGGCGCAGGTGGAAAAGTATATCGACCTTATGATTCAGTCCGACCGCTATCTGACAGATGAGGAAAAGGAACAGCGTGCTACCAGACAGGAAGCATCCAACTACAATGTCGGGGATGAAGTTGTGGTAGACCTGCCCACCAGAACGATTGAAGGTACCATCGGCTATGTTGGCGAAACCGATGTGCGCATCGACACCAGTGCGCACGGGCAGTCTTGGGACAATGAGGTTATTAACAAGCAGCAGTTTGAGCAGGGGCTGCGACAGAGTGCGACTGCTCAGCGTGTGGATAAAATGCTGGCGCAGGCAGAAGCCATCGCCAAGGAATCCGAAGTGCCTGAATACGAACGTTTCTCTGTCCGAAAAGTCGTTGACGGTAAAATGCCGCTTTTTGCTATCTGGGATGATCTTTATGATGACTACTATGAAACCAATCACGCCGTTCCACAGTTTTCTGACGAGAAGCAGGCAGAATCTTATCTGGAAAATCTGAAAAAAGAAGTTGCAGACAGAGAAGCCGCCGAGTGGCTCAAAGTCGAACACGCAAAATTTTTAGCAGACAAGGACGAGCCGGAGCCGTCTGACGAAGAACTGGATGAACTGCCGATCTCAACGGTCATTGACGGCGAAGTGCAGACTTTCCCGGATGCCGCAGCTTTGGATAAAGCCGTCAACGCAGAACCTGAGTCTGAACCTGTCGGGAATTTCCACATCACAGATGAACATCTGGGCGAGGGCGGCGCAAAACAGAAATATGCCCGGAACATTGAAGCCATCTGCACCCTGTTCAAGCTGGAACAGGAGCACCGTGGTGCCACCGCCGAGGAGCAGCAGGTGCTTTCCCAGTATGTGGGCTGGGGCGGTCTGTCAGATGCCTTTGACCCCGGCAAAGATAGTTGGGCGAAAGAGTATGCGGAGTTGAAAGGGTTGCTCTCCGAGGATGAGTACGCTGCCGCCCGCAGCTCCGTGCTGAATGCCCACTACACCAGCCCCACCGTTATCCGTGGTATCTACGATGCCGTGGAGCGCATGGGTTTCCGCAGCGGCAACATCTTGGAGCCGTCCATGGGCGTGGGCAACTTCTTCGGAATGCTGCCGGACACCATGGCAGATAGCCGCTTGTACGGCGTGGAGCTGGACAGCATTACCGGGCGCATTGCCAAGATGCTGTATCCGCAGGCTGACATTACCGTGGCTGGCTTTGAGACCACCGACCGCCGTGATTTCTATGATCTGGCGGTGGGCAATGTGCCTTTCGGTCAGTATAAGGTCAACGATAAGGCGTACAACAAGCTGGGATTCTCCATCCACAATTATTTCTTTGCGAAAGCCATCGACCAAGTGCGTCCGGGCGGCGTGGTGGCGTTCGTCACCAGCCGCTACACCATGGACAGCAAGGACAGCACCGCCCGCAAGCACATGGCAGAGCGTGCCGATCTGCTGGGTGCAATCCGTCTGCCAAATAATGCGTTCCGTGCCAACGCAGGCACAGATGTTGTCAGTGACATTATCTTTTGCAGAAGCGTGACCGTCCTGCGGATATTGAGCCGGACTGGGTGCAGCTTGGCAAGACCGAGGACGGCTTTGCCATCAACCAGTATTTCGTAGACCACCCGGAGATGGTGCTGGGTGAATTGACCGCCGAAAGCACCCAGTACGGACGGGAGGAACTGACCGTTGTGCCCATTGAGGGCGCAGTGCTGGCCGACCAGCTTGCCGAAGCGGTACAGCATATTGAGGGCCAGTATGTTGAAGTCGAGGTGGAAACACCAGATGTTGCGGATGCAGAAGTCGAGCGCAAGACGCTCCCCGCTGACCCGGATGTAAAGAATTTCTCCTATGCCGTGGTGGACGGTGAGGTGTACTACCGAGAAAATTCGATTATGACGCAGGTGGAGTTGTCCGATAATGCCAAAGCCCGTGTCACCGGCATGGTGGAACTGCGGCAGATCGTCAACCAGCTGATTCAGGAGCAGCTGGACGATTACCCGGATGAGGACATTAAGGCAACCCAAGCAAAGCTGAACACAGCTTATGACGTTTTTACCGCAAAATACGGTCTGCTCAACGACCGCAAAAATGGGCGTTTGTTTGAGGATGATTCTTCCTACTATCTGCTCTGCTCTTTGGAAAATCTCGATGAGAATAAACAGCTCAAAAGCAAGGCGGATATGTTCACCAAGCGAACGATTCGCCCGGAGCGCACCGTCACCAGCGTGGACACCCCCAGCGAAGCACTGGCAGTGTCCATTGGAGAACATGGCCGTGTTGATCTGCCTATATGGCGGAACTTCTCGGCTCTCCCGGCGATTATGAGCGTATTACCACAGAGCTGCAAGGCGTGATTTTCAAAGACCCTTCTGCGGATGCAGATGATCCGGAAGCAGGCTGGCAGACTGCGGACGAGTATCTTTCCGGCAATGTGCGGAATAAACTGCGCATGGCTCAGCTTGCCGCTGAAAGCCACCCGGAGTTCAAGATCAATGTGGAGGCTTTGACCAAAGCGCAGCCGAAGGACCTTGAAGCATCAGAAATCGACATCCGACTGGGTGCCACATGGCTGAATCCCGCCATTGTGCAGCAGTTTATGATGGAGACTTTTCAGCCGCCCTACCGCATCCGCTATAACAACCTGATCCAAGTCCGCTACTCTCCATTTACGTCCGAATGGCGCATCGGCAACAAATCTGCCGCCGGAATGTATGATATCATGTCCACCGAAACCTACGGCACCCATCGGGCCAACGCCTACAAGATTTTGGAGGACACCTTGAATTTGCGGGACTGCCGCATTTATGATACCATTGAGGAGGATGGTAAAGAGCGGCGTGTCCTGAACCAGAAGGAGACGATGCTTGCCCAGCAGAAGCAGCAGGCCATCAAGGATACCTTTGCAGGCTGGGTTTGGCAAGACCCGCAGCGGCGGAATCTGCTGGTGAAGCAGTATAACGAGTTGTTCAATAGTACCCGGCCCCGCGAGTATGACGGAAGCCATATCCATTTTGTCGGTATGAACCCGGAGATCAATCTGCAGGAACATCAGCGCAATGCAGTTGCTCATGTGCTTTATGGTGGGAACACCCTGCTCGCCCACGAGGTGGGTGCCGGCAAAAGTTTTGAGATGGCAGCTTCGGCAATGGAATCCAAGCGTTTGGGCCTGTGTCAGAAAAGCCTGTTCGTGGTGCCCAACCATCTGACCGAGCAGTGGGCCAGCGAGTTCCTGCGGCTATACCCCAATGCAAAGCTGCTCGTTACCAGCAAGAAAGACTTTGAACCCGCCAATCGAAAGCGTTTTTGCGCCCGCATCGCAACCGGCGACTACGATGCCGTCATTATCGGCCACTCGCAGTTTGAGAAAATCCCTCTTTCTGCGGAACGGCAGGCACGGATTATCGAAGATCAGATCGAGGAAATCGAAAATGCCATTGCAGAGGCCAAGGAACAGTCCGGTGAGCATTTTACCGTGAAACAGATGGAAAAGACACGGAAAACACTGGAGGTGAAACTGAAAAAGCTACAGTCCACCGACCGCAAGGATGATGTGGTCACATTTGAACAATTAGGCGTAGATAGGTTATTTGTGGACGAGAGCCAGAACTACAAGAACCTATATCTTTACACCAAGATGCGCAATGTTGCTGGCCTTTCTACCTCCGAAGCACAGAAGTCCAGCGATATGTTCGGCAAGTGTCGTTATCTGGATGAAGTGACTGGCGGGCGCGGCGTGATTTTCGCAACGGGAACGCCCATCAGCAACTCCATGACGGAAATGTACACCCTGATGCGCTATTTGCAGTACAGCACTCTCCAGCAGAAACAACTGACCCACTTTGATGCATGGCTTCTACGTTTGGCGAGACCACCACGGCCATTGAGCTTGCGCCGGAAGGAACCGGCTACCGTGCGCGCACACGTTTTGCCAAGTTCTTTAACCTGCCGGAGCTGATGAATATGTTCAAGGAGGCAGCGGACATCAAGACTTCCGACCAGTTGCATCTGCCTGTTCCGGAAGCCAAGTTTGAAACTGTCGTGGTCAAACCATCGGAGATCCAGCAGGACATGGTGAAATCCCTGAGCGAACGTGCTGCTGAGGTGCATAGCGGTGCGGTTGACCCCTCGGTGGACAATATGCTGAAGATCACCTCGGACGGACGTAAAATCGGCCTTGACCAGCGGCTGATGAATCCGCTCACCCCGGATGACCCGGACAGCAAGCTGAATGCCTGCGTCGACAATGTTCTGCGTATCTGGAACGAAACCAAAGAGGATAATCTGACGCAGCTGATTTTCTGCGATATGTCCACGCCCAAGGGAGACGGCTCGTTCAATGTCTACGATGATATTCGCACAAAGCTGCTTGCCGCCGGGGTGCCGGAATCGGAGGTCGAGTTCATCCACAACGCTGATACTGAAGGTAAGAAAGCGGATTTGTTCTCCAAAGTCCGCAGCGGCAAGGTGCGTGTCCTGCTGGGCAGCACTGCAAAGATGGGCGCAGGCACCAATGTCCAGACCCTGCTGGTGGCTGTGCATCATCTGGATGTAGGCTGGCGACCGTCCGATATGACCCAACGCAACGGCCGAATCATCCGTCAGGGCAACAAAAACAAACAAGTTTACGTCTATAATTACGTCACGGAGGGGACATTCGACGCCTACCTCTGGCAAACGCTGGAAAACAAGCAGAAGTTTATTTCGCAGATCATGACGAGCAAATCTCCGATGCGCTCCTGTGATGATGTGGATGAGCAGGCTCTTTCGTATGCCGAGGTCAAGGCCTTATGCGCAGGCGACCCGCGCATCCGGGAAAAGATGGATCTGGATGTGCAGGTAGCAAAGCTCAAGGTGCTGCGCTCGGATTACCAGAACCAGAAATATCGTCTGGAAGATAAGCTGCTCAAGCATTACCCGGAGGAAATTCAGAAAGCGAAGAACCGTATTGCGGCTCTGAAAAACGATGCCCAAATCGCAGACGCACACCCGCAGGATAAGGAGAACTTCTGCGGCATGACGATCAAGGGCATGGTGTTCGATGAGAAAAAAGCAGCTGGTGAGCGGCTGATGCTCGCCTGCAAGGAGATGCCGAATGCGGATATGATGCTGCTGGGCACCTATCGCGGCTTTGAGCTGAACATTCGCTTTGACAGTTTCAAGAATGAGCATCAAATCGTTCTCCGCGGCGAGCTGAGTTATCCGGTACCGCTGGGCGATGACCCTCGCGGCAACATCGTCCGTCTGGACAATGCCATCGGCAATTTTGCCGACCGCATTGCCGATGCTGATGCCGCACTGGATTCTCTGGAACAGCAGAAGCAGGCCGCAGAGGTTGAAATCGCCAAGCCGTTTGCGCAGGAGGAAGAACTGCAAACCAAATCTGCCCGCCTTGCAGAATTGGATGCGCTGTTGAACATGGAGCATCAGTCCAGCCGGACAGAACCCGAAGCGGAAGAAAAGCCGGATGCCCGCCCCTCTGTGCTGGCAGCTCTGGAAGAAAAGGCTGATAAAGTGGAGCCTGTCCGACCATTCAAATCTTACTTGGATAAGGATGGTGATGCCCGGTGACGGAGCACCGTGACCAGCAGATCCATTTTCGTGTCAGCAAAGTCGAACTGGAACGCATTCGTCAGAAGATGGAAAGTTGCGGTATTTTGAGCATTGGCTCTTATCTGCGAAAAATGGCTCTGGATGGTTACTGCCTGAATCTTGATTTACCACAGCTGCGTCGGATGGCGTACCTTCTTCAGAATTGCAGCAACAACCTGAATCAGGTGGCGAAACGGGCCAATGAAAGCGGGCAGCTCTATGCCGCCGATTTAGAGGACTTGCGTAGTCGGTTGGATGAGCTGATAGCTATCGGCAAGCAACTTCTCGCCAAACTTTCGGAACTCTAAAAAATCCCGCAGCAGGAGGACTGCGGGCTTACATAACGGTTGACATCCTTGCAAGGCAGTAGCCGATACCTTTATAATTGGGGCGGAAAAAGGAAGGATGGTGTTCGATATGAGGTTTCTGTTCAAAATGGTGCTTGCCCCGGTCTCTCTGTTTGTGGCTTTTCTGGCTCTGATGGCAAAGTGGCTGCTCACTCTGTCCAGCTATGTTGTCGCGCCGTTGATGCTGTATATCTTTGGCTGCGGCATCTACACCGTCTACCGCCAGACTTGGGATCAGTTTTTGATTCTGCTGGTTGCTGAATTTCTCTGCTTTGTTCTTTTTGTCAGCGCAACTGCGATGGTGGCGGGCGTGAACGATTCAGCGGTTGGCTCCGGGACGTGATTTGATTTTGAATCTTTTGCCGCCTTCGGGCGGCTTTTTCATTTAGGGGGTGATTTGCTCTGGCTGCTACTCGTCTGATTGCACTGCATCAGCACAAAGGAAAATCTATCGCCGCCTGCCTGAAAGACCGCACTGATTATGCGCAGAATCCCGACAAGACTGAAAGGGGCGAACTTGTCAGCAGCTATCAATGCAGCCCGCTTACCGTGGATGAGGAGTTCATGCTCACAAAAAAGCTATACGAGCAAGCCACCGGGCGCAGCCAGAAAAGCAATGTCATCGCCTATCAGATACGGCAATCCTTCCGACCCGGCGAAATCACAGCAGAGGAAGCAAATCAAGTTGGCTACGAATTGGCCTCCCGCTTTCTGAAAGGCAAACACGCTTTTATCGTTGCCACTCATACCGACCGGGAGCATATCCACAATCACATTATCTTTAATTCGACCGCTTTGGATGGTACCCGGAAATTTCGGGATTTTTTCTTTTCCGGGCTGGCAGTGCAGCGGTTAAGCGACCTGATTTGTCTGGAGCATCAGCTTTCCGTAATTGAAAAGAAGCCTTATCGGGAGCGGCAGAAGCGTATCACTTACCCGCCAAGGGAAAGCAACCGCGACCGACTGTGCGGTGTCATCGACGAAATTTGCAGCAGAAGCCCACCGACTACGAAGATTTTCTGCAAAAGCTGGAACAGCAGGGCTATGAAATCAAACGCGGCAAATACACTTCCGTTAAAGGCGCACGGCAGAAACGCTTTATCCGGTTAAAGACACTGGGTGCCGGGTACAGCGAGGATGAAATCAAAGCAGTCATTGCCGGAAAAGCCGAACACCGCCCACATCAGAAGCAACCTCCCAAAGAGCAGCCGTTCCAGTTGCTGGTTGACATTCAAGCAAAACTTGCCGAGGGCAAAGGTGGCGGCTACGAACGCTGGGCGAAAAAGCACAATCTGAAGGAAATGTCCAAGACGTTGCTTTTTTTGCAGGAACAGAAAATCAGCAGTGCGGATGAGCTGAAGGAACTTGCAGATGCTGCACTTTCACACTATCACGAACTGGGCGATTCTATCAAGGCCGCAGAGCAACGTATGACCGAGATTGCAGTCCTCCGTGCGCACATCGTCAACTACGCCAAGACCCGGCCAGTGTACGATGCCTACCGCAAATCCGGGTATAGTTCCAAATTTCTGGAAGCACACCGGGAGGAAATCACGCTGCATAAGACGGCGAAAGCCGCTTTCAATGAATCCGGCCTGAAAAAGCTGCCCAAAGTGAAAGACCTGAATGCAGAGTATTCTGCGTTGCTCACCATGAAAAAAGCACTCTACCCGGAGTACCGAAAGGCACGGGATGAGATGCAGGAAATCGTAAAAGCACAGAAAAATGTGGAACTGTTCTTTGCGGAGGAAAAGGACTCCAAGCAAGTCGAGCAGATCCGATAAAACAATACGGCCCTGAGAACTTTGCCGCTTATCCGGCAGGGTTCTCAGGCTTTTTTGCTTATTACTCAGTCTGTACTCAGAGCAGCGGTGATTTCAATTTGTTTAGCAATCATGCTTTCCAGTTCCTGCGTGATCGTTGCACAATTTGCAACACGATAATTCCAGAAGTAAGAAACGCCTTCACACTCCTCAACGGACAAATCACTGTTGACCAAAAGCAGTCGGTCGGAGGTTACTTTCAGCTTTTCGCATAGAGAAGCGTATTTTCCATAATCAATACTTCGGCTGGACGATTTGGCTTCCACCCAGAAGAATTTTCCGTTGATGGAGAATACGACATCCAGTTCATGCGTGCTCCCTGCGGATGCCGCTTCTGAAAGAATCACATTGGAGCAAACCGAAACTTCTGCACCCTGCTCCTCCTGATAGCGATTCAAAATCTGCTGAACCTGATGCTCCACAAAAAGTTCCAGCCACTTCCCGCTCAGGAAATGCCGGACAGTCTCATTTTGCGCAAGCTCATAGACGATATTCTGCGGATAGATCACAATGGATGCAAAAAGTCCCATTTTATCCCACGTCTGAGCGATTTCCGAAAGTGTGGCAAACGAATTCTTGGAAGTACCCTTTGGGATACGAAACGAAAAAGAGCCGTCACTCTGCATATGTGTCCGAATAAACTGCAAGAAATCCACCACTACCGGGTCGCAAAGAGCTTCGCCTGTTTTCCATGCCATCCGCTGAACGGCAATCGGCGGAAGTTTTTCGGTACGACCTGCTGAACGATTCTATACCCACAGCGTTCCAGATGCTCCAATGCGGTCAAAGGCTTCGGAGGGATTTTTCTTTAACTTCGGACTTTTCTGCACCGGATGTATTCTCAGTCAGATAGTTAAACTTCCATCCGTATTCCCAAGCAGGCGAACGGGTCAACACACCAACTGCATGAAATCCGCTGTCCGGTTCCTCCATCGGAAATGTGATTTTGTTCTTTTGGATATTGATTTGGAGCGTTTTATTTTTCAGCGCTATCTGATAAGCGTCAAGAAGGAATTCCTTTCCCTTATATGTCAGCTCACTGGAACTATTTGCAGAAAGGCCAGCATTTTTTGCCAAAGAGAGAAGCAGACAGGTCGCTTTGGGCAGCTCAAGGATATGCTCCATCTGCGCAGCGTCCGGAATCACTTCCGCATTTGCGTTATCGGGCTGCGGCAATTCGTCTGCCGGAGTCTCCTTGCTGGTGCAGAAACTTCGGGTGTCATTTTTGAAGCAGCCTCAGATTTTCCAGACTTGGGCAAAGGTTTCGGCTCCGTATAGACCTCAGCAATAAATAATTCATAGGAATCGATGCACGAAAGTTTTCCTGCCGCTGCAAGTCCCACATAAATCGCAGCCGCCCGTGAGGAATCGCCATAATACTTTTTAGAATCCGCTGCGGCAGCAATATCAGAAAAAGCATTATATCTGCTCAGCGGCTCCGCCTTTTCCGGGAACTGCTTCAACGCACGGCAGTAGAGCCACTCAAAGAACGAATCCATGTACGGCTCTGTCGGATACTCGTTTCCTTCCAGAGAGTAACGTAGCAGCTCTCCACTGGTTCGCAGCCGAGTGTCCTTATGGACTTTGGGTGGCTCACAGGTCAGAAGGTCAGCGAATGGCCCACCATGTTCAAACACTTTGGTGGCTTCAAAAACCGTGCTGATGGGTACATCCTGCGCAACAGAATCCAGATGCAGCAAAAGCCGCAGAGAAGAAACAGCTTCACCCTCCGGCTGAACGGATGCAGAGCTGACTTCCAGAATCGAAACATCAGGGTCTGTTGTATGGACGGCATCATGGACGGCACGGATATTCTGCCGCTTGCTGCCTTTTATCCATGTGAATGTCACCGGCTGTTCTCTGCAATAGGGATAGCCGGATATGGGAAAACAAATGGTTCGTGTTGCCATGAACACCTCCAACTTTTTAGGACAAACAAGTTTATGTAAATCAAGTATAGCACAATCCCGGATGTGCTGCATAGCACTATTTTCTGCTTCCGGGAATCCATCTGTGCAAAAAGTGCCGATACCACAGGCATCGGCACTCAGATTAAAAAGCATTTTTCAAAAATGTGCAGCCTGCATCCACTGGATGCAGAACACAAGGGGTTTGGGCACAGCCCAACAAGCATTTGAATTTGATTTTTAGAAATCGGATTCAAAAATTGCAAGTTGGTACCAGCTTGCACTGCTTGCCACAACAATGCGTCCTTTTTGTCCGCAATTTGTAATTTTCAGATTGGAGAAAAACGCCATGGCAAAGACGAAGGCTGAAGAAAAAGCTCTCAACCTTGATTAGATTTTGTTTAACTGCCGGGATTATCTGCGCGCTGCGCGCAACTCCGGCTCGTTCTTTGAAAAGCGTGATATCCCCCGCAGTACAGCCCCGAAGTTCTCAAAAAGGTCATGGAACAGGTAGAGAACTTTGAGGAGAACAATTAAGCATTTTCTCGTTTTAACGTGGGATTAGATTGCTGTAGACCTTAATACAAAAAGATAGATAATGAAAATCTGGTGTCTGCTGGTACCAAAAAGCAGTTTGGTATCCTGAAAGACCTGATGAACCGCTCCGACGTGGATATCATCGTCAATGCCTGTGAAGCCCACCTCCACATTCCCATGGCCGATTTCGTAGTCTATGTAGTTGTAGCGGCTCCGGTCAAACCAGATCTGATAGGTCAGCCCGTTTTTCATTTTCTTTTTGAAGTCGCCCTTTTTCAGACGCTTCCAGCCCTTTTCCTCCAGGCCCAGGCCGTTCCACAGGTAGTCCAGAAGCTCCTGAAATATATCTGCCGGCCGTTTTTGTTCCACGGTCTCCACCCCCTGACGAATTCTCTTTAATAGTCAAGCAGGATAGGCACCTGCTGCTCCTCGGCAAACCGCATGGCCCGCCAGAACACGGAGAAGGCAAACTTGGCCAAGGATTGGGTGTCATACTGGGTGTGTTCCGGGATGTCTGCCTTGCTGTACTGTCCATCTGAGTCTACGGTTCCGTCTACCGGGTATCCCTCCGTGTCTGCCCAACCAAGGATAGTGTCCTCATCGGCCTGCCATGCCAGCTGGTTCAGCTTTTCCAGCTCCTTCCGCAGTCCGCCCAAGGTGGCGATCATCGTCTGATCATCGGTGGGCAGAGGGCCTTGGAATAGAAAGCTGTCGGTGAGGGGAAGCCACCAAGTCGCGCCCCGAAGCAGGGACCACACCCGCTCCTCGTCCGATGCAAGGCGGGCAATCAGGGGATGCTCCCCGAAGTCCCAGTCCTTCTCCACGGTGAGAGGCACCGGTTCCTCGTATGTATGACAGGCAGCCACCAGCAGCATAGCGCCAAAGGCATCCCAATCCGGCTTATCGGTGTAATAGGGCCGCTCGTTGTCCTCCGGCCATGGAGTGTAGTGCGGCTGGTTCGGCTGGGAAATGGCGGCTAAGATCTGATCCCGCCAGTCCTCCACTGCCGCCTGGATCTCAGCCGGGGACAGCTCCTCCTCGTTGTCGGCGGGTTCTCCATCCGGGGTGATCCGGTTAAAGGTGTATCCGTTTTCCTCCGCCCACTGCTGAACAACAGTTTTCCAGTTGTGAGAATAGTACCGGGTCAGCGGCCCGGCGTAAATATCAAGTCCCATAGCAATGTCTCCTTTTCTGTTATGCAGTCATTCTTTTGCTGGAGCGAACATCTGGTCAATCTTCTCCAGATCGTATTCCAAAATCCAGTCATGAAATTGATGATAGAGAGGCAATAGCAGCTTCTGTGAGCCGCCCAGCACATCCAGCCCACGGTCATCGTACAAATGGTAGAGGAACGGCCCCGGCCCAGCCAGATAGACGCTGGACACAAAGCCGTTCCAGCCGCCGATGTCCCCCAGAATGATTTCCCGAAGAAGCAGCTCTGGTTGAAAGCTGATCTTGCTGAGATCCCAGTAAAACTGCACTTGTGCATGGGTATCCCCATCTTCATCCTGCTCTGTGGCCGAAAGTTGTTCATCGGGAACTGGGAGGCCCACTCGCTGCCGGATAACGGTCAGCAGGGACTCGGCGGGTTCTTCATCGGGATACTCGTCGATCCGCAGAAGGTCCGGCACCGCCGGAAGTGCCCGATAGATCGCGGCGGCTCGGTCCAGCGCCCCCTGAACATAAGCGGGGTTGGTTTTCAGCTTCGCCGCACGCCTATCCAGATAGATTGGTTCCTCCCCGCCGATCTTAAAACGAATGCCCACCGGTGCATGGTAGAACAGAGGGTGTTCCAGCCCAGCCATGCCCAGATCATGTAAAATGTGTTCAAACCGCTTTGCCAGCATGGTATCCCTCCGTTCTCATGTCATTTCATACAGCAGAGCAGCATCGCCCTGCACCAGTTCCAGATGGGAGCGCAGCGTATTAAGCCCGCTTTGCACCGCCTCGGTGGCAGATCCCAGTCCGGGGCAATTTCAGCGGCCAGCTCCGGGAGATCCTGCTCCCGCAGAGCTGCCAGCAGTTGAGACGCCAGCTCTCCCTCCAGCAGAGCGCAGTCCAGGGTGTCTTCCGTCTGGGGAGCAGGAAAACGGACATCCAGATCCAGTTCGCTCTCACACCAGTCCCAGATGGCCATATAGACCGCGCCGGAGCAGTCACCGTCGGACAACTCCTGCCGCTGGTTATTTTTTATCAGATAAAAGGACGCGATCTGTGACATGGTGGTTCCTCCTAAATGTTATTCGCTTCCATCAGCCCTTCGGCCTGCAACCGGATCACATAGAAAGCCCGCACCCAGTCCAGTTCCTGCTCCATGGAGTCCTCCAAAGCCAGCAGGCGGCGCTTGCCAAGCCTGCGATCCAGAAGGGCAAAGATACGGACAAGGGGATTCTCGCTGACAAGGCTTTTCTCGATGCTCTGGTTGTCAAAGATCCCAAACGCCTCATAGAACACCTTTTGGTCAAAGGTGCCCTGCTCCAGCGCATAGGCATGAGCCTGATTGATGGCCTCTTTTGCGGAGTCGCAATCTTTCAGCGTTGTGGACCGCAGGTGATGAAATTTCGTCCACACATTCTCAAAATAGGTGTAGTAGTTGCTCCGCAGCACTTCCACACCGTCCATGCGAATGGCTGCCCGGCCCTCATGGTCAGCGCTTTTGCTGTAACTGGTGGCAAAATACTGGATGTGGCCCCGAAGCGCCGGGCACAGGTAGTCATTCTCCAATTTGTTCCGGATTCCGCTCCAGGTTGACATAGGTACTTGCCTCCTTTCTGAACTTGCTTCGGAATTTCATATCGGCGGGCGAAAGATTTCCAATCCCATAGCCCTCAATTTCTTTATTTTAGCAATCCATCTGTTTTTCATCACGAATTGGCGGAATAGTAAAGAAACTATCATCTATCTTTATTTGGGCATAAAGCATTCCGTTTGTATAACAATATCTATGCTTATTTCCTTTATGGACAGATCCATTATCATTTCACCTTTACTATCTGATTCCTTTTATCTGTGGTGGGGTTGAGAAAGTTTTTTTCAATCATGGTTTTGATTGTTCCTCCTTTCGGATCAGGATGCTTTTTCCCTCGGCGTTGATGCCATACAGGTCATCCAAATGGATATGAAATCCATCCTCACGAATGGTTTCCGCCATACCAAGAGCGGCTTTCGCCAATAGAAGCAGCCCCGCCCGGTTTCCCGTTAACTCCAATTCATTTCCGTCGGCATGAGTGGTAAAGGAGAGGTGAGCTTCCGGTTCCACTGGGAGGATGGGCAGTTGTTCATCATTCAGTTGAATGGTCAGCGTTTTAGTTTTCATTGCTTGTATCCTACCTTTTGAAAACTCCTCAATCAAAATCCATCCAGACCAGGTGCTTTCCGCAGTGGAGGCACTGGAACAGATAGCATTGCAGATGCCCGCCATTGACGGATTCCCGGATCATTTCTTTTTGCTCATCGTCCCACATCGGATCGTCCAGCACGTCCTCCAGCGCGCCCAGGGCCCGCAGTTCTCTGGCGCCCACATAGCCCAAAAAGGCGCAGTAGTCGCCGCAGTGAGCGCGCCAATATTCCTGCTGCCAGCCGGAATAGCCGGGAGTTCGGTGGATGAGCTCGTCCAGCTTCTCTGGATCGTCTACACCATTATCCAGAGAGCAATCGTCCTGGAAGCAGCCGTCATATTTCCGGGCTGCTTCGCCACTGGAGATACACTCCGGGCACAGATACTCAATATCCTCCACAGCGTAAAAGGGGCCTGTATAGAAAATATGGGTCGTCTTGCCGCAGCAGTCGCAGACAACGCCGTCTGCGGATTCCTCAAAAGCCCCAGTTTCCAGAGGGTTTGGGTGATACCGGAAGGCGGGCAGGCCCAGCTGGGCCTGCCGTTCCTTTTCTTTCTGCTTTTCCTCCGGCGTTTTGGGCTTGGGGAGAGCATAATGATTGCCCCAGTTTTCCGCATAGTCCTTCAGCGTGCCCAGCCGCTTGAGGGTCTTTTTATCGGAACGATTTCCGATTTGGCAGAGCAGTTCATAGGCATCCTTCTTGAAGTCCAGTAGATCATACATATCCACCAGCACTTCCTTGGCCTGCTGATCCTCACTCTGCTCAAGTTCTTCCTTGAAGGTATATAGAGCGCAGACACTGTCCGGACCTTCATTGGTCGCAACAAACTGTTTTTTAGTTCGATATAGGTTTTCTGATATTCTGTCATTGGTCGCACCTCCCATCAATCCCACCAGAAATACCAGACAGTGGACTGCCACAGGACATCTGCCAAGGAGCCAATGCTTCCATCCTCATTCTGATCCAGATCTGGCAGAAGCCATATTGCTCCACAGCCACTTCCATAGCTCTTTCCTTGGAGATCGGAGTCGGAAGTTCAAACTCCAATTCATCGTGGCTCATGGCGGCAGGGATGGCACCATGCTGCTCGAACCAGTATTTCGCCACTGCCATCAGGTCCGGCGTGTCGGGGCACTCATTCCAATTTCCAAAGGGCAGATAGGCGAAGATCTCCCAGGGGTTCTTGACCGGAATTTTGGCCAGAATGAGCGGATAGGTCATGTGGCTATCCGAATCCCAATAGCAGGAGAAGCGGTCATTGTCATAGCCGCCCTCCATCTCGCCCAGGACTTCCGCCTCCCAGTCCATGTCATCGTCCTCGGCTTCTTCCTTGCGCTGGCCGGTCAATTCCTCCAGAACCGCCTTTCCGTCCTTGATGGGAGCGGAGAGCATCTTCTTCCGGTACTCCTCTACCGTTTTGAGGTCAAATTCATAGCAGTCCGCATCATGCTCCGGGTCGGCGTTCATTACCAGACATTCCAACAGCGTTTCATCATCCGCCTGGATAAGTACGGGAACAAAGCCCTCCCGTACCCCCAGCCGCTGGGCGTAGCTGTATGCCGACATGATGGGGTCATCATCTGCCATGGATGGGAAATAGGTACACTCGCAGTCCAGATACTCCATGATGGCCTGAGCAACCTCGGAAGGCTCCAGCGTGTCCTCGTCGAAGTCCTGTCCCTGCCAGTTTTCAAACCGTTCCCCGATCACCTCTGCCATAGCCTGATAGTAGTCCTCGTCAAAGGGGATGAACAGGTAGGCTTCATCCTGGAACTCATCAGAGTGATACCGCTCCGGGCCGAAGAAGCGGAGGGCGTTGTCGTCAACATCGGCAGAATAGTAGGGGCTGTCGCCCTCTCCGTAGTAATAGCCTGCAAAGGCACGGCCTTGCTGATTGAATAGCACAGAGAACAGACAGCCGTCCAGCTCATCCCGGATAAACTCCCGCAGATCCACGCTGGCAGGATCAGCTTTGACCTGTTTGGCCACTTCGCTGTATTCTTTCAGGAAGTCCTCACCCATCAGGTCGTGCTCCATGCACCAGCGCAGGTAGATGGCCATGTGGTTATAAGCGTTGATGGGGTCAATTGGCAGTCCCTTCTCCTCAATGCTCTCGATATGATAGGAGGCATCGTCCATCTCACCGTCAAAATCATCATTGGAAAGGGTGCCACGGGTGATAGCATCCTGACGATCAGGCTCCACCACAAAGCTGATGCCGTTCATTTTGCCCAGCAGCGTCCGCGTCATGGGCCAGCTTATATTCCAATTCATCCCGGTAGAGAGGAATCACCTGATAGAAGTTGACCTCCTCGCCACTCGGCAGGATGCAGACCTCGCTGCCATCTTCGGTATCCTGGGGACCAGTCAGAATGGCGGCGCACAGCTTTGTGTCCTTTGCAAAATCCTCCTCATTGTCCATGGTATGGCCGAAGCCCAGCCAGGTATCGCTGGCAATGGGAAGGCGGGCCAAGGATTTCAGCAGGCGGATGGGCCAGTACCACTTTTCGTCTTTCATGGACTCCTGATCCAGCTTCCAGTCCGCAGGCAGGGCAATGGCCAGCTCCGCCCGCTCCAGCTTATATTCCGCCAGTTCCTCCGGCACATTCATCCGGTGAGCGCCCATGCCCATGGTGACCAGGGTGCAGTAGTCCCGCTCCTCAGAGGGCGGCACCACGCAGATGTCCACATGGATGTCGGGAGAAACCAGCTCATGGAACACATTCTCGAACTTGCCGAAATACTGCTCAATGTGCCCCTCGACGGCTTCCATCTCCTCCTCGGTGTAGACTTCGGGATTACTGAATTCTTCCTCATCCTGCGTGTCATCATTGTCTGAGTGGTCGCAGCTGTCATCCTCCGGATCTCCCTTTATAGGCTCGTAACCGATCTTCAGGGTCATCTGTTCCTCCGGCAGGGAGACGCCGGGGCTGCGGGTGATGGTGTGCTTATCGTCCGCAGAAAAACCGATGGTCTCGCCGTCTTGCAGTGTCACATCACACGCCAGCACATAGGAGCAAGGCTGGCCAAAAAGTCCCGCAGTTCCTCCGGCTCAGCGTCGGTGTTCAACACCTCCATTTCCTCCTTGCCAAACACATCCATGCCGTAGGTGTAGCCGTTTAGGCCCCCCTCGCTCCGGTACAGGCCGAACCAAACCCAGTTGAAGATGGGCAGTTCGTCCTCTTTGAGCATATCGGCAAGGCCCTCATAGAAACGAGGCTCAAATACCACGCCGCTGGTGTAGACACCGGTGGCGTATTTCTGCTTGCAGCACACTGCCATCGCCTTGGTGAACAGCTTGCCCCGTTCCAGCAGTTTTTCCTCCTCGCCCAATACAGCCACCATGATATGGGCCTTGTGCGCTTTGGCCACCTCTACGGCCTCTGGCCACATATAGTTGTTTTCGGCGTTGATCTCCGCTTCATTGTCCGGGATGTGACCGTGGAAGAGTGTCACGATCAGCATCATGCCGCCGACCCGCATTACCACAGCGTCATCGCTGTTCTCATCATCTTCGTCGCCCTCATCCGGCTCCTCATCTACGATGCCCCATTCTTCCCGTAGATTCCGGATCAACTGCTCCTTGTCCCATTCCGCTTTGGAGAGGAGCACAGACCCGGCAAAGGAGCCTTATGGTCAGTTTTCTCCTCGTCGGCGTCATCCTCAAGATCCTCTACATCTTCATCCGGATCATAGAGGGATTCATGCTCCAGTCCGCGGACAAATTCCTCAAAGCTGTCTGCCAGATGGGTAATCTTGTAGTCGTTTTCCTGATCCACATGGACTACCGCAGGCTCTCCCTGGGGGCCGCAAGCTCGGTAGTCCAGGAAAATCATATCGTGTCCGGCGCTTGGACAGTCACAGATGGCCACACCGATGGCAGGATACTCCCACTCATCGATCATAAACTGGCTGCCCAGCTCTCCGCAGAGGGAGCAGCTCTTTTCTCGTCCGATGCCGAAAATGCCGGTGATGGCCACATGGTCATCTGCCAGCAGGTAGGTTCATCGCAGGGATAGCAGGTGTTCACCGGAATGCCGCCGTTGTGCTGCTTCATCAGCCAGATGTAGGCGGCGGGCAGCTTGTAGCCCAGTTCCTCCTCCACGCTGGCGATCAGCTCATCGGAAGGCGGATCACTGACATATTCTTTCAGTGCATACCAATTATCATCCCAGAAGTTGGTGAGGTCGAAGCCCTCAAATGGAGTATCACCGGGCACGAATTTGGCCTTCTTCTTCCGGCTGCGCTGGCGTTTCCGGATCTCCGCCTTACACTCCCGAATTACTGCCGGGGCATTTTCGTCCTCGGGGTCCAGCTCCGCCCACCGCTCGGCGTAGGGGATGGCCTTTTCCTCCTGACCATAGAGATACTGATAGCCATAGGCCATCCGCATATTCCACTCCGCCTTGTCCTGGCCTTCCTCCCGGACGGACTCCAGCACCTCAATGGCCCTCAGAAGGGCTTTGTCTCCCTTGGATTTCAAAGTACCTTCGTCATGGTCCCCGATGATGGCGTAGTTCTCCAGTGCACGGGCCAGGGCGTAGGCGGTGCGGTAGTTCCTCCAGTTCTCCGGGATGGCATTCAGTGCTGGATACAGCGGGTGTACTCATCCTCGTCGTTCCACTGCTCCAGCTGCTGGAAGAAGGATTCGGCGTTCTGTTGGGTGTAAGGAATATAGTCCATGCCCGTCAGCGTTTCGTCCAACTCGTCATCCTGATTCTCAGTTTCTGTCCCATCATCTTGTTGCTTTAGGGGTACAGAACCGGCTTCACGGCGGAAGGTGTGGAAGATGGCCCATGGGATGTCCGTGCCTTCAAAGAACTCTTTCGCCATGTTCAGCGCCTCTTGGATGTCCCAGGCGATGAAGTCCACATAGCCACAGTAGAGGCCGGTAGCCCCGCCGGTGAGAGTGAGCACTTCCGAACCATCCCCGCCGGTGAGCACTTCCTCCAGTTTGTCCCGGAAGTCGAAAATTTTCTGACTGCCTTCCTCCTCCCGCAGGGTATCCAGGGGATAGCAGAAGAAGCCCGCCACCGCGCCGTCGGCATGGAGATCGTCCATAAAATCATTGTCGGCATTCAGATAGCCGTTGATGAGCGGCACACAGCAGGTGGAACCGGCCATTACATCCAGCCGCCAATCGGCGTCCGGGTCCTGTTTGGGTTCCATTTTGTAACCAAGGTAGCTCTCCAGATAGGCTTCCGGGTCGGTGGAGAGCTCCAGGCCCTGCTCCCGCAGTTTGTCGGGCAGCTGGGACAGGAGGAAGGACGGCTCTGCCTTGGGTTCCTCCAGCACATCAAAGCTGTCTATGTATCTCATGTGGGAGATCTCGCCCAGCACTTGGTCGGTGAGGGTAGTGAGCATCCACCAGGCCCGGCCTTCTTCCTCCCGGAGCATAGGCAGTAGCTTTTCGCAGTAGGCGGAGATGGCGAAGCTGTTTTCACCCTGCTCCTCCAGCCAGATCTGCACATCCTCCCGGAGATGTCCCAGCCATCCTCAGTACGCAGGCCGATGTTCTGGAGAGGCTGACGGCCCACAAGGATATTCCAGTGCTCCAGCACCTCCTTGGGGGCGTGCTTCTGGAAGTAGACCAGCTCAAACAGTTTGACCTTATCCCCCTCCGGGGTGAGGATCAGCTCATGCTTTTCGCCGTTGAAGCCCATCTCGAAGGAAATCTCGTCAAAAACCAAATTCAGGGTTTCCTCCATTTGGGCCACGATCTCCGCACCGCGGGTGTGATCTTTGTCCTCGTCCATCATCTGGCGCAGCTCTGCTTCCATCTCGGCAAAGGTTTCCCACCAGTTCTCTGTCCGTTCCCGGAAGCACTCCCAGAACTGCGGCAGAGAAATACCCTTTTTGCACGAGTCAATTAGTTCCTCCATGTCCTGTCGGGTGTTGAGCTTAGGATCATCACCGGGATGCAGTTCCAGAGCTTTTTCAAAATGCCGCAGAGCGCGGCCCTCCTGATCCAGATAATAATAGGCATACCCCATACGGAAATTCCAGGAATAAGTATCTCCCAGTTCCTCCTCATGGGACTGCATCAGTTCCAGTGCCTGGTGAAGCAGCTTCCTTCCCTCCGGCTCGCTGGAGTCCGCCAGATTGTTGTAGGCGCGGGCCAGCTCCATATCCATTTCCGGGGTACGCTCCTCGGCAGAGATTGCCTCCAGTGCGTCAACGATTTTCTGGTGTTTGTCCTCCTCATGCCACTTCTGGCACTGCTTCAAAATATCCATATCAGGGTCCTCCTCGTCCTCATCTGGTTTCCAGTCTTTGATCTGCTGGAACACGCCATTTTCATCCCGCTCAAAGGCGCAGGGAGCGGGGGTGTTCAGCAAAGGGATGATGTCGGGATCGTCATTGCAGATCGTGTTCAGCTTGTAGATCCCGGCGTTGTTAGGGTCGTCCATGTACTCGTCGCTCTCATCACCGGCGGTAAAGCGCCAGCCGCTGTCCCAGCCGCCGTCCGGCTCCTCCCTGTAGCAGTAGCCCACCTTGCGGCCCTCTACTGTGATGCGTTGGTGGCGATGCAGCCATCGGCACCCTTCCAGTCAGGGAGCAGAGATTTCACATCCTCCGCTTTCACATGGTAGTCCCGGTTGCGGCCAGCGGCCTCGTACAGTTCCTTCCGCAGCGCCTCCACATCCCGAGCCATCTCCTGGATCTCCTCGTTGTCCATCATCTCACTGAGGTCATATTCCAGCGGATTCTGGGCAAAATCCGCCAGTGCCTTGTTCATGGCGTCATGCTCCTCTGGCGTGACGGTGATGCGGATGCGGCGGGCAGGGGTGTTGTACTCGTCCAGATCCTGAAGGTTTACACTGCCGCTGACGCTGCACTCCAGCAGGATGGCGGCCAGATCAGTGACCACATCAATGGCGAAGTGGAAGTCCATCTCCACGCCATCGGAGTGTGTAAACTCCAGATACTCCACGGTCTGGCGGAAGTCCCAGTTTTGTTTGTCCAGCCCAATCTTGGCAAATATCTCGCTGAGGGGGATCTCCTCTTTCTTCTGGTCTTCCAAAAATGCCACAAGGTTCAGACTGTCATCGGAACCGCCAATAAAGTTGCCCCAGTATTTTTTGATATACATTTGTCGTGCCTCCTGTTCTGAATCCAGTCGATCAATGAGCTGATTCAAGTGTTCCAACCACGCAGGAGCGATCTCACCGCTGTCCTCGTTCTTCCAAAGATCCACAATCTCACGGATGCCGTCCTCGTCCGGCACCTCGTTTTGATGTCGGTGAGCTGCCGCAGCAGGAAAGCAAGGGCTTCTTTGGATGCTGTGAAACCGGTGACTTTATCCCATATAGCTTCTTCATGATCGTAGTCCAGCTTGCCATTATCCTTCCATTGGAAATACAGCTCCGCCAGAGCCATCGCAGTATTGTCAAAGAGGAAGTCGATTTGTGAGAAGTCAGCTCCCAGCATGACTTCCTCTTTCATCAGTTCGATCATCTCGCCCAGATCCATTACCGGATGCTCCGGTACATATTCATTTTTGAGGATGTCCAGTACATCCAGTCCTTCGTCACGCTCTAATGCTTTTATGCCCCATGCTCCCATGTCGGCACCTCTCTTTCTCTATTTTGTATCAAGCTTCTATTGTCAATCATAGTTCTCCAGCCGAATGATAGGCCGATAAAAGTCATAATCTCCGTTTAGTTCATTGTCCTCCTGCACTTCCGGCTTACAGTGGGGCGAACAGGGTAGGAAACCGAGAAATGGACCCAGCCCGCCGCAGATATTGCACCCGCCATCGCCGCCGCAGGTGGTAAGCCTATCAGCCTGCACCACTTCCCGCATATAGATCGTAGGCGATGGACAGGCCGAAGAAGTTGGGTTCCTCCATGTCATAGGGCCGGTTCTCATCCTCATCCATGTTCTCAAACCAGTGCAGACGCATGGAGTAGTCTAACCCATCTCCCCATGGAAACAGGTCCGACACCCGCCGCCACACAGGTAGGCCCACTCGTCCGCCGTGGGCAGGGAGAAGCCCCTGTTTTCCAGCATGGCAAGAAGCGCATCGTAGTCTGTGTGGTTATAGATACAGATCTGAAAGCCCTTTTCCGTCCGCTCAATGCGGGCCGACTGATGCAAGGTAAGACTGCTGCTGTCACTCCAGGCAAATCACGGAATTCCTTCAGCCAGTCAGGGTGGACAGTCAGTCTGGATCATCCATTTTGACTGCTCCCAGTTAATTTCCTCCAGCTCCCGGCCCACCAGCATGGGGCCAATGGCCGCCTGCCGAACAGGAGCCATGCTTTCCCGGATCATCTCCTCCGGTCCCGCTCCATTTCCCATTCCCGGAACAGATACTCCAATTCCTCTCAGCTCTCCTGATTCAGTCCCACGGCAAACTGCTCCCAGCCCAGGGTGACGGTATCGCCGGGGACAAAGACGAACTCCCGACCATCTTTCTTGAAGATGCCGGTGGTGCAGCTCTGGCCCCAGCGGTCAAAAGTATGTAGACCGAGAAAGGTCATATCATAACGGGCAGCCAGGCTTTCCATCAGAGTCTGCTTCTCGGTTGTATCCATTTGATTGAATTGGGGACGGGACAGTTTTTCGTTCATAGTAAGTTCTCCTTCAATCCTTTTTGCGTGTTCCAGCAGATAGCTCCGACCATCCTGCTTGGCCTGCTCCAAGTATTGTGGAAGCATGACGGAATGGATGGCGTCCAGTGAGACCAGAACAGCGATCCGCTGGTATTCCTGTAATTCGAGGGAATAACAGTTCCGCTCCCAGAACAGCGGAGCGAACTGTTCTACACAGTCAGGACGCAGAGCGGGCATCGCCAAAAGCGCCCGACGGCTCACATATTCATTGGGGTCCTTTGCGAAATCCAGAATTATATCCCTGACTTCCTGACTACATGAGCATTTCGGCAGATAGGCGGCAAACTGCCACTTGGCCTCACTCTCATTGGAGGCTGCGGCCCTGCGGCAGAGGCACTCAAACCATTTGGGATGGGAAGTTGTTTCCTGTATAAATCCTTCCGCTTCGTTGGCTCTGGCAATTAAATAGACCATCTCATCCAGCAGGACGCTGTCTGCCGTTTCTGCATCCATTTGGGTCAACACATGGCAAAAGGCATCAAATATATCATTCCACGCAGGGTAATCGACCTCCCACGCACCGCCAATCTCCTCGGTGGTTTTTCCGGGATAAGTGATTTCCTGCCACTGATGAAATTTTCTTGCCTGCTCCAGCAGGCACTCCCTGATGTCCTTTGCCATACGCTTACCTCACAATTCTTTGCACAGGTTTCCCAGTTCCAATGCCTGTTCCACAAGGCCCAGGAGCAGGCTGGAAAAATTCTCGGCAATCTCCTCCAGATCGGCATAGTCACAGTTATAGCCCCGGACTCTGCCGCTCTCTAAGTCGATAAATACGATACTCCCGTCACCCAATCCTCCGATTGGAAAGGTGGGGCCGTGGTCATATTCGCTCATGTAATCCTCATAAGCCTCTTGAAAAATCGGGTAGGCTTCTTCCAACTCTTTCAGTGTGAAGATCCACGGTTCCGCCAAATAGCAGCCGCCGAAGTTCAAAAGTAGCCAGCGGTACTCTGCTGGGATGGGAGTATACCTGTTTTCAAATCGTTTCACAGCATCCTCCGGTTCTGGCAGGTACCCTTTGTGAAGGGGCTTACTTTATAAGCAGTTTGAATTTTACTGCGGTTTTTTCCAAATTCATGTCATGCATTGTATTTCCCTCACAGAGCATCCAGGTTTTCCTGTAATCGCCCTGCATCAAGTGCTGGGCAATGGCTCGGTTCAGTGGCTTATGTGGGTGATAGCTGCCTGCTCTACATCGTGCAGGCACTCCTCCATCAATGCCTCTGGCGAAATGCCTTCCCGTTTGCCATAAAGGTGGCCGAAGGTATAGCACACGGACTTGAGAAAGCCGAAAATATAGTCGTGATTGCCACGCATACTGGGTAGGTCGTTGAACGAGCCCATACCTCCGTATGCCCGAAGGTGGTGGGCGACCTCACGGCGCTGGGTCCAATCCTCAATATCCTGTTCCAGCCAGTCGATCCAGTTTTGGAATTCTGGATGGTCTGCCAGAAGGATGGAGCGCAGACAGGTCAGAGCCTCGGTATAAATATCGGTCTGTTTCATCAGAACCCTCCTGATTCTTTTAACGCTCCATTATAGGTGTGGCTTTCCCAGATAGCCTCAAATTCCGCTTTCTCTATGACGCAGGCGTGGAACTCCTCGCCCCAGATATGGGCGTTTAATTCCTCCACGGTGGGGATGGGCGTGATTTCAATGGCTCCATCGTAAAGGTCGGGTATGTTGTGGGTGTGACCGTCCATAAAGATGTCAATGGAGCGGAGAGCCAGCCGCTCATTTCCTGTATCCACTTCATAGAGGATGACCGATGGTTCCCCCTCCGGTGCGTCCTCCCAAAAGAGCTTGATGTACTCGATCATTCCATTTCCTTCATTTAAACCAATGCCACCCCGTCATGGTGCCGGTTACTTCATCTATCTGTACCGCAATATCATAATTGCCACGACAGCCCAGCAAAGCTGTAGGATGGTCGTTTTCCAGAATCAAATCATAAAACTCAACCGCTATGTCTTGAAATTCCTTCGGAATCTCCAGTGCAGAGAAGAAATCCACTGATTGAGCATTTTGGAAAAATTCAATGGCCGTTTTACTGCATTTTACTATAATCCCTGTTTGAGTGTCAATTCTTTCATGCTTTCGCAACCTCGCTCATGTTCAGATACATCCCCATCGTTTTTTCATTGTCACAGGCCGCCCGGATCATTTTGGACAGCAGCATCAGGTCATCGATGTATTGGGAGTACACGCAGAACACATCTTCGTCGGAGTCGAAGTGAAACAGATCCACGCCGCTGTTGTTTTCCTCGAACTCCTGGATCACGCCCCGGACAAGCCGCTCCCAATCCTCGCTGCTGCCGATCAGTCCCAGCCGTCGGAATTCCTCTGTCCGGAATCCGTCACTGATTTTCAGCAGAAGGGAGATCGCATAGGGGTGGTGGGGAACGAGAAAGAATGGCGCGATCTGCTCCGGCTTTACCCAAATTTTGAAGGGCGGGCGCGGGTCAGGTATCCAGGGCAAGATTTCCCATTCGACCTCCGGTCGGTTTCCGTATTTGCAAAGGTCTTTCATGCTTCACCGCCTGTTCAAGTTTCTTTCTGCATTTCTCAATGTGGGCTTGCTTGGTAGCTGTGATCTCCCGCACCAACTCTGTCTTCATCTGCAATAGAAGCGCAATCTTCTCAGCAGGCATCCCGTCCGCTGCCAGCATACAGAGAATTTCCTTCTGTGCGGAGGCTTTTCCAGCAGCAAAACCAGTATCATAGTCGTGAGACAGCAGGGCAAAGAATTGCTCTGGTGTCAGAGTGGAAATCAGTTCCTGCTCCCCGTGATAGATCCTGCTGCGGAGCATTTCCAGTTCATAAAGTTTCATTTCTGCCATGCTGTACTCCAATCGTCAAATCGGTCTATGTAATCCTCCCCATAGCCCATGCGCCAGCCAATGGAGTATCGCTCGATTTCCCGGTGGGCCAGCCAAGGGGGAGGCATGATTTTCTTATCTTGTAGTGCCATATTGTTTTCCTCATTTTTCTTTCAGGCTTCGCATCCGTTTCATGATCTGCTCCTGTTTTTTCGCGGTTTTACGCTACCTTCTCAAAAATCCCGCAGCTGTTCAAACTGCTCCAGCAGAGCATCTTTTTGGAGCGTTTCGCCCGGCAGAGCATCCAGAATATCCCGCAGGGCCATGTAGATTTCATCCCGTTCCTCGGTTTCGATAAAGCCCATCTTGTTGAAGGTCTGGGTATAGGCTGTCACCGCATCCAGCGCCTGGGACTGGGCGTCCTCGCCCGGTTTAGCGGCCAGCTGCATCAGCTGGGAACGAGTCTTTCGGTATTGATTGGCTGCCTTTTTCGCAGCAGAAGCAGGGATATGCTCCGCGCCGTCCCAGCCTCGGAAGGGATTGTCCAGGTTTTGCGCCAGCCACTCCGGTTTCCGGGGCTTGGTGATCCGCAGATCCATTCCCGGCTTGCCTTTCCAGATCTGCTTTGCCGCTTTTGCCGCCGTCTCCGGCAGGCTGGTCATCCAGAACCAGCGAAGCTCCGGCATCTGCTCCGGGGTAGGGATGTCAGCTGCGCCGAAGCCGAACAGGTCGAAGGTGGAAAGGTTCGTCAGTTCCCGAGCCCCTCCCACGGCGGAGAAGTTCTCCAGGTTTCCCGGCGCGCCCCAGAGCCGCAGTTCCTTTAAGTGGGGATGGACAGCAGCCAGTCCGCTCAGATCAAAGTCCTTCAGCTCGATGCCATGCAGCCCCCGTAGGTTCGGCAGTTCCGTGTGCGGGCGGTATTCCCCGATAAATTGGAGGGTCAAACCGCTGCCATCTTCGGGGGCATGGATGGCACAGGCGTCCGGCCCCTTGTTCTGGAACAGGAGCAGCTCCGTTCCCTCACACAGCCACAGTTCCTCCAGCCCGGTCATATCCAGCATCAGCTTTCTGATGCTGGTGCCCCGCAGATCAAGTGTCCTCTGACCGTGGTTCAGCAAAGTCACTTCATCAACAAAGGGGGATTCCCGCAAAAACTCCAGCAGATCCGGGTGCCACCGCTGGCAGATGAGTTCGGAGAGGCAGGGCAGAGCCTTTAGTTCCAGCGCCGAATCGAATGGTGCGTACTGGTCCATCACCCGATGGTTGTTGACCTTCAGCTGGATACCGCCGATCTCCGTTTGCTCGTCACTGTCCATGGCCTCCTTGAAGGCCCGCCGCCGTTCCTCCGGAATGGCCTGCCACCGGATCTGGAGATACACATCATAGCCGTCACTCCAGCCTCCGTAGGAGCGGCAGGCTGGTCGGTGAAGGGAGGAAGTGTGCCCACCAGTTATATTGGGGCAGGACCTCCAACGGCACCCGCAGCAGGTGGAGGTCGCGGGACCAGTACATGAAGTCCTTGTAGAGCGGGCGGAGATGGGGCAGTTCCTCCGCAGTTAGAGGGCGTCGCCCACCCAATCCAGAGAGAGGATCACCGCCCAAGACTCTTTGCTCACCGTGTCTGGCGGCGCAATATAGGCCACCTGGCAGGCGGTGTAGCGTTTCAGATATTGGTTATAGACTGTATAGACCTCTCCGGCGGTGGCTTTCATGGTATCACGCTCCTCTCGTCAGTTCTTTTCCAGATAGAATCCCCATACGCAGTTGGAGAACTCCCCGGCAGCAAAGCGGTGAATCTGCCCGTTGATCTCCACCTGCCAGACCTCGAAGGTATGGTCTTGATGATAGATCGGGTCTTTGACTTTTACTCGCTTGCCGGTGGTTTGCCAGTTGTAGTCAAAGATGTTCACACCGAACAATTTGCATTGACCGTCCGGGCCAAAGGTTTCATATTCCCAAGCCATGTGATGCCTCACACTTCCGTGCGCTGCCAGCCGTTCAGCCGCTCCTGCACCGCATCAATCTTCCAGCCTTCGCCCACACGCTTCATAAGAAAGCGGCGGTCAAAGCCGGTGTTTTTCTCCCTGGTGTAGATGTAGAGCTTGTTTTTGGTGATCTGCTCTGCGTCAAGGAATTCTTCCCCGTTGTAGGTGCCCTGGGCGCTGTATGAGAGGCCCAGAGGTCGATAGCCCGGACGGGGCTTTTCGCTCACATATTTCTCCCAGATCGTCAGCAGACGGGGCACTGCCTCAGCACCTTCAAACCCGGCCTGCTCCATGTACTGCTCCCACTGCGTCATCTCGGCAAAGAAAGCGGACAGCACCCTGCGGCATTCCGCCGCCGCCTGCTCATCCAGCTGGACGGGCTTTTTGGCCTTTTCCCGCTGGAGCTGGAAGAAGTGTTCCATCTGCTCCTGGGTGAATTGCACATGGGCCACTGGCTCGATGCGGTTGTTGCCAGCGATGGCCAGCAGGCCCTCATAGGTAACGGCGGTATGGTCGATCTGGATGTGGGAGAGCTTGGGGATGGAGGCCGCCTGGAGCAGACCGGCATCATCCAGCCCGGTACGGTTGAGCGTCAGAAGGTCCAGCTTGCAGCCTTGCAGAGCGGACAGACTGCTGCCGTGGATGGCGGCGTTACCGTCCAGCAGCAGATAACGCAGCTTGGGCATAGCGGAAAAAACGGGGAAACAGGCGTCAGTGAGCGCACCGTCCTCCACGCCGAAGTTGGCCATGCTTTTATGTCCGGCAAAAGGGGCAAGCAGTTCATCCGTCACCGGATAGCTTTTCACATGGAAGCCCACCAGGGTGTAACCGGCCAGCTGCTCCATGATCTCTGTGGTCAGCTCCGGAATATCAAATTTCTTTTCTCCATCTAAAGTTAGGACACCGTTTTCCCAATCCGCTGTTCGTGCCCGTTTTGGTAATTCCATAGCGCGCCTCCTTATTCCTGCTCTTTGTAACTGGCTTCAATGTCGATGAACCGCACATACACGGCGCAGACTTCGCCCTTTGCATCATAGCCGAAGTAGACGGGATAGTAGCCGTCACCCCAGCCGGAAGCAAAGATGGGCAGGTTGCAGTCCGTGTCCGGCACTGTCCAGTTGAGCCAGTCGCCATAGTCCCCCTGATATTTGGGGGTGGCTTTGGCGTTTTCCTCCAGAAGATCGCAGAACAGGTCGTTGTAGGGGTCGATGTCCGGGTCCTCCTCCAGCCGCTTGGCCCAGTAGGTCTTGAAGGCCGCCTGGGTCTGGATGTCCGCAACACAGCCCATTCCAGCGTCTACGCCAAAGCCAAAATACTCGTCCTCGCCCAATTCCTCGTCCAGATCCTCGTTGCCCACCATGCCCAGCTCATAGCGGACAGGCTTTTCCTGAGAAACCTCCACCTTGACGCAGGCATAGCGGTCGCCGTATTGTTCGCTGGGCACCACACAGATCTTTACGGGGTAAGTCCCGGCGGGGATGGTCTGCATAAACGGCAGAGTGTCCTCCAGCTCCACCAGCGGATCGCAGGCGAAGATCTGCCCGGTGGGGAAATGGACGGCACCGATGTCCAGTACATCCACCGCCATGTTCCCAATCACTTTCTCTGTGAAATGGGCCTCCAAGTCATCTTTACAGGTCAGTTTGTTCTTGATTGCTTCGTATTTGTTCAGCCATTCAGTTGTAGGCATATCAGTTTCCTCCTGTTGATTTTGTTTCTTGATGTACATACTCTTTGAGCCATCCCAATAGCAGTTCACACACCGGCCATCCTGAAAATGATGGTCACAATTCGGGTAGCCATAGAGAATATGGGCACATTCCGGGCACAGCCCCATCATCTGTGAGGAGCCTTTGAAAAACAGGCTGCCGCACTCATCACAAACGGCCAGTTCTTTTTCTGTCATAGGGCTCACCAGTCCCGTTCCCGGATAGCCTCCTCGGTGTCGATGGGGATGTTGAACCACTCCAGAATGTAGGCCACAGTTGCCGCAATGCATTCCCGTGCCACCGTTTCGATCTCGCTGTCGTTCTCGTCAAACTCCTCCTGGAGATCATTGATGCCGCAGACCGCCTCGTCCAGCGTTTCCTGCACCACTTCGGTGTCGGTTTCGCCGCTCTCCAGCAGGTCGATGACCTTCTGAAGCTCGTCCTTTACCTTATCTACCAAAAAAACAGGATAGTAATCATCCTGATACATCTCGTCCAGCAGTTTGTAATTGGGATCAAATGCTTTCATCGGGATTGCTCCTTTCCTCGTGTATGTCAGTCACGCTCAGCTCTCATGGGTGATACAGAAAATCTCCTTGTTCAAGTCAAAGTAGGTCACCATCAGTTCGTCAGTAATCTCCGGATTGAAGGACAGGTCCAGAATGAAAACTTGCTGATCCATCTCGTCATCCACCAGACTGCCGAACCGCTTGAGCTTCAAAAAGTCCACCATCTCGGCAAAGGACAGCTTGGATGGGTCGGTTCCCGGAAAAAGTTCCGCCGCAATATCCGGGCCTACATCGTCCCGGTGGAACTCCATGAAAAATGTCACAACGCTATGGTAGCGGCTATCCTCGTCCGCCAGTGCTGCTTTGATGGCGGCTTTGGCCGTCTCCGCCAATTTCTCCGCCTCATCCAGCATTTCTCCCACCGCATCCATGACAGCAGGATCGCCGGTCAGTTCTTCCTCTACATCGAAGATAAAGGGTAGTCCCGATTCCTCGGGAAAGTTGAAGATTTCCTCACCGGGTGTATATGTAAAATCAATGCGTTTACAGCTCAGTTTCATAATGTTATCCTCCTTACCCCTCAATGTTGGCAGTTTTGAGGCCCTTTTTCAAGGAGCCGTAGACCGTCACCGCATGGTCGGTGAACATCTCGTCGCAGTCAAACCAGGCAGTGAAGCTGCGCCGGAGGTGACGGATAGACTCGTCAGGCTGATTCGCCGGGCAAGTTCGTCCTCTGTGATGGGGTCGGTTTCCGGATTGCGGGGGTTTTCCTCATCTTGGGAGAGCCAGTTGTTGGCCAGCTCGGTCAGGTTCTTGGCTGCAAGCTCCCGCATGGCCTTATCCCAGGTGTCACAGTCGGCCAGCAGCTTTTTGGCGGCGCTACGGGCGCGGGTCCAGGAGGGCTTGCTTTCGGCATTGACCTCCAGAGAAAGGCTCACATCCTTTCCGCACCACTGGATTTCGCCCTCGAAGGTATCATAGTCCTTGTCCAGTGTCAGTTCTCCCAGCACCTGGTCCTGGATCACCACTGGCTTGTGGTACTCGTCCAGAACGGCCTGGAGTTCCGGGCAGTCCTCGTGGGCCTTGACCACCTGGGAGATACACCAGGGCTGCACCACCAGATCCTTTGCCCATTCTTCTTTCATCCGGCGAATCTTCAGGCGGCAGATCTGCTCGTTTTGAAAGCGTCCCCAGCCTTGTCACTGTGACGCTCCTCGTCGGTGACCGGCCAATCCAGTCGCTCCTCTTTGGTGCTGACCTTGCCGGTGTCACAGGACACTATGCCCAGCGTCACAACGGTCATTTCCCAAAAGTTACCTTTCCAGTTAAATCCGCCCCCAATGCAGCGATTGATCAAAGCGACCACTTCCTGCTCCTCGGACTCGTACATCTCATAAAATTCTTCAAACATAGATCATTCTCCTCATCCCTCTATATGATTGCGGTATTCCTTTTCAAGCTGGGTGTACCACCGTTTCAGCATGGTTTCCAGACTGGTCTTTCCGTTGCGATCTGTAAAAACAAGAAACTTCTGCATCAGTCTGGGGAACAGATATTTGCCCGCTTTTGTCAGATCCTGATTGAGATAGACCATCCGCAGGATACGGCCCTGCCGGTCCAGAGGGTCCTTTTTCAGCAGTTCCTTTTCAAAGCAGAAGCGCAGGAATACCACATTCTCGTCGTAGAAGTCCTCCACCACAGCCGCGCCGATGCTGGTGTAGGTGATGTCGTACACCAAACGGCTCCAATCAAATTTCTCGGCATAGAGAAGTTTCAGCGCCTTCGCCCAATGTTCCTCCGGGATCACCAGCATCCTGTGCTGGGCGGTGCTGGAGTAGCCGTGGTAGACGGGTTCCGGCTGCCCCAGCAGTTCACTCACACTGTCGGCGTAGACGAAGCACAGCTCCTCATCGAACAGGCCACCGATGAAGTTGCCGTTGCAGTACAGCATATAATTCTTGGACTTGGCCGGAGAATAAGAGAGGTTATATTCCTGCGAGTCCAGGCTTTTATGTACCTTGTTCAGAAAGTCTATTGATGTCATGGCTTTACTCCTCAAACTCGCCCTCGATCATCCCGTTCAGATACCGGCCGGGATCTGCGATGAAGTCATCCCATTTGGCCAGAGGGTGGAATTCCTCATGCTCGATATCCAGATACCACAGCTTTTTGTCCCTGGGGCTCCACAGCAACAGATAGTCGCTGTAGTTATCCATCTGCACCATCAGGGAGAGCAGCTTCTTCCGTTTCCAGGTCATCTCCTGCACATCCATGAAGGAGTAGAGCTCCGCCCACTTCACCCATTTTTGATCCGGGAACTCCAGCCGTAGGGGGCCGGTCTTCAAGTATTCCACCAGCTTGGCGGGCAGCTTGTAGGGCATGAGCTGCCGGATCTTTTCCTGCTCGTTGTGCCATTCCTCCGGCTCCAGAGCTTTCAGGTAGTCGGCCAGCTCTTGATTTTTGTTCTGCACCGCCACGGTGTAAGGCCGGTCGCCGTATTTGTCAGCAATGGTGATGTCGCTCCTTGCTCAATGAGCCAGCGCACCATAGGGAAATTGTTGGAGCGGGCGGCCTCGGTGACAGGGGTGGAGGCGTAAGGGAACACCATGTCCGGCTTGTGATAATTGATGTCTGCCCCTTTTTCCAGAAGCAGCCGGGCAAGTTTGGTATTGCCCTCGGACACAGCGGCCCGGAATGCCTCGCCGCCAAACTTCTCCACTGTAATCCCGGCTTGCTCCAGCACCTGGATATTCTCCGGGCGCTTGCCCCAGCGCACCTCCTGGAAGGCCCGCTCTTTCTGCTTCGAGCTGAGCTTTGCGGCCTGTCCAGCAAAGAGCGCCACCACCTCCGGCCCACAACAGCGGCGGCGGTGAGCAGCAGGGGCTGTTCCTCTGCCAGACTGGAATCAGCTCCATGCTCCAGCAGGAAGTGGATCATAGGCACATCGTTCCGAAAAACCGCAATCTCCAGCGGCATCAGCTTGATGTATTCGCTGAGTTGGATGGGAGCACCCAGATCCAGACCGCCTTGGAGCAGCGCCTCCAGTTTGGGAATATCGTGTTCATAAATAGCGACAGCCGTCTCTGGGAGGGTCTCCCAGCGGCCAATATATGCAATTTGGTACATAAGGCACCTACTTTCGTTGTGGCTTTACTTTATATGGTATCGTCCGGCCCAGCACCCGGCCCTTACCAACGGCATTAGCTCCCTCATAGATCAAAAATTCCGCATTGTTTTCCAGCGGAGCATAGTCAATGGTATCTGGATAGAGGGGCTGGGCATTTCCAAAAGCCGGTTCACCAAATGCACAACGCTCCGTTCCATCCAGAAAGCACACACCCAGATATTCCGTGGTTCCGGTGACCGCAAAATGGGGACAATATTTTCCACTGACCAGGCTGGGAGGTGTTTTTCGTTTGCCACTCCAGAAAATGACCTCCACATGGAGAACCGCCCAGTTTTCATCTGTTCCAATCATGCTGTATCACCTCTATCCCACAATGGTAGTCTCCTTGATGGCCAGATTGTCGTAATCCATGACGATCAGCTTCCCGGCGGCCTCTGGGGTACACATGAACCAGGTGCTCACGCCCCAGGCGTCCGTCCTTGTAACGGTGAAAAAGTCGGTTTGGACGGGAGTCGGATTTCTTGCGTCAAGATAGTGGTCGGAGTAGAGATACACCAGATCCACCTCCCGCTCCGGCAGCCACTTGGCCCGGCGCGCACGCGGTTTACCATTTTTCAGAGTCTTTTCCCTGGGGTTCTCAAACCACGCCAGTTCCTTGATCTTCAGACCGGTGAAGGTATCCATCAGCCGCTGGGCAATCTCCCGGTGGGTAAATACTCCACAGTCCCAGGAGCCATCAGCCATGTCTGTATAAAGTCGCCCACCTTGCTGCCAGGAGCAGGCGGCCCGTAGACGCTCTCATCCGCCCACATGACCTCCATCTTTTCACATTGATCTGGCCGAGGACAGGACTGCTTGTTGCCATAGCGGTACATAATATTTACATAGCCATAGTCTTCGCCGGTTCGGTCATGACCGATGGCTTCTATTTTATAAGCAGTGATTGACATTGCAGTTCCACCTCCTGAGCCAGCACAAAACTCATGCCAATTCCGCGTCCAAAATCTGGACTTGTATTCCTTTCTCATTCACATAGTAAAGCGCAATGTAGTCGATACCGTCCCGCTTGACCTGTTCCCACAGCATCCGTTCACCGTTGAGCAGTTCCACGGTATCCGCTTCATCCGGTTCGAAGTCCTCTTTTTCGTCCTCATAGTCGATACTGTAACCCAGCTCCAGCACCAGCTTGGAAGCAGGATTTCGTACCGTTTGAGGGGACGATCCTCCAGTTCGGCTGGATTATATTCATCGCAGAACATATTGTCATAGCCATGTCGCCCGCCGTCGAAGATGACGAACTCCTCGCCGCTCTCCGGGTCACGGGCTGCCACCAGTCCGGGAGCCGCATCGCCATCTACAATATAGGATTGGGGTTCTCCCTTTACTGTGAGCAGATCTCCGTAATACCAAACCTCCAGCAGTTCATTGCCAGTGGTAGAACACAATGTCACGGTGGACAGGCGTTTCTGCGCCCACTCCTTCACATGGCCGGTGAGCCAGGTGGGATATTTCTCAGTCATCATAATCTTTCTCCTTCTATTTCAATTTCAGCACAAATCCCCAGATACTCACTACAATCAGAAGAACGCCCAGCAGGAAGAAAACCACACGCCGGTATCCTCTGCTGTGGCGGTGGGCATCCCGCGTACCAGTGGGGTCGCAGAGCCAGTTCCAGTTGCGGATCGCCCCAATTAAAATCACGGCTCCGATGAGCACCGAAGCAATGTACCAATGCTCTTGCAAAAATGCTGTGATCTGTTCGCTGTTCATTTAGGTTTCCTCCTCGCCTTCGTCGTCGCGTATCACCTCATACCACGCTCCATCTTCTCCACGCATCTGCATGGTACCATAGGGCAGGTTCAGGAGCGGGATAATGTCTGGATCGATGCGGCAGATGTCCCGAATATCATAGAAGCCGCAGTGTGACTCGTAGTATTCATCCCCTTCACCGTACACATCGCCCTCGTCCCCGGAGTAGAAGGCCCAACCGCTCTCCCAACCCATATCCTCACGCTCAGGGAACAGCCGGTCCATAATCTGCACCTTGCACCCATCCTGGGCGACGCGGTCGGAAGCGTAGCAGAACAGGGGACCGTCCCAGTCAGGAATGACAGCCGGTTTTCCTTCCGCTGCCCGCGCCACCCGCTCCTCGGGGTCATCTACAAATTCCGCTTCCAGATACTGCTGAAACCGCTCATCCAGCAGATGCTCCACACTCTGACGGTTCTTTTCGGTATATGGAAGAAGCAGGTAGGCCGCTTCTTCTTCCGTAGAGCTGTTCCAGACGCGGTCTTTGAGCCCAGCCAAGACGATATTCCGGCAGTCCCGGCGGTAGATATAGGGGTTAGAGCGGTTGTCCTGGGCGTACCACTGGGCAAAGCCTGAGCCTCTCCGGTCAAAGAACTGAGTAGACATTTTCCCATCCAGCTTGTCCAGGATGAACACCCGCAGATCCGGCCCCTTTCCGGCCCGGACCGCCTCCACTATCTCCCGATACTGGGAGAGGAACGGGTTACTCATCTGGCCCCGTTTGATAGCCCACCCCAGATAGAAAGCCATCAGATTGCAGGCGTCCAATTCGTCCACTGGCAGGTGAAGCTCCTGGATCTTCTTGATCTGGTCTGCGGCGTTGTCCATCTCCGCTGGGTCGTAGCTGATTTTCTCTCGGTCGGTGACCACATTCAGCCGGTGTGGATTGATGACCTCCAGGCTCTCGTCTGGGCAGAGGTCCAGCAGGGAATCCGAGCCGTGCTCCAACTTGTATTGGATCTCCTCCCGATAGAGGGGGATCACCTGATAGAAGTTGACTTCGTCCCCGTCCGGTAGGCGGCAGAAAAAGGAGTCCGTCCCAAACACACCGGGATAGAGCAGGATCTCACCCCGCAGCTCCGTGTTCTCCGCGAAGGGGATGCCATCCTCACCCTCATCCAGTGTAGTCCTGGATTCCAGCCCTACCTCCGGGTCCTCCATGGCGAAGTGGGCGGTGGCCAGCATCATCCGGATGGGCCAGCTCCACCGCTCCTCCCGGCAGTCCGCCTTTGTCAGCTTCCAGTCTCGGGGCAGATTGATGAGTAGCTCCGCCCGTTCCAGTTTTTCCTCCCGACGCTCCTCCGAGAAATCCATCCGATGCCGGCTCAGACCCACAGTGACCAGGGTGTAGTAGTCATGTTCCGGTCGAGGCAGGATGACGGCGATCTCCAGAGGGTGATCCGGATCGCTGTCGTCCGTGAGGAGTTGGGTATAGACACCGAAATACTGGTCGATATGTACTTTCACATGGCCGAGGATGTCATCGTCGGCAGGGGGGATGGTCTCCCACCGGATGATCTCCTCCCGCTCTTTCCAATCCAGTTCCAAGGAATTTTCCTCCTCCAGATATTTCTCACAATCCCGCACCAGTCTTGGGCATCCGGGTCATCCGGGGCCAGGGACAGCCAGCATTTTGCGTATTCATAAGCGGTGGTTGCGGAGCCGTATGCCATCAGGCAGGAGTAGCCCATCCGGGCGTTCCAGTAGGGATCGTTCTCACCCTGGGTGCGGACGGACTCCAGCAGCTCAATGGCGTGTCGGATGAGATCCCCGTCCACTTCACCGTCGGTCCCATGCTCTCCATGATCTCCCAGAGCCGCCAGATTGCTGTAAGCCCGACTCAGCTTGACGGTCAGCAAATAGCCCCGCTCCTGTTCCGGGATAGCCTCGATGGCCTCAATACATCGTGAGAACTCGTCCGCATCATTCCACTTCTCAATCTGCTCCAGCAGTTTTGTTTCTTCTGTCTGATTCATCGTTTCACCGCCTTTTCTGTGTCATCCTTTGCCTTTTTTGAAGTGTCCGCTGCCTCGCCAGGTGTTGACCACACAGGTGAAGATCTGACCACAGTGCTTGCACCGGATCATGTGGGCCATAATCTCATCCGCCCAGCCATCCTCTGTCTTTACCTTCTCCAGCGGCAGGTGGATTCCTCTTGCATCAGTTCAAATTCCCCCTCCGACACCAACTGCTGAATGTAAGCAATACAGGCCAGATAGTCCTTTGGGGCGTCAAATTTTCTCCATGTTTGAATGTTTCGGCAGTGCTCGCACATACAGAGCCCTCCTTACGCAAATACCTGCTGGTATTTCTCTTTTCATACCGTGCGACTTTTTTAGGTCTGCTGGTGCTGCATGGACACGATATGACAGTCCGGGCAGAATTCCACATAGAGCGTGCCCTCCGCACAGTCAAACACCATATCCCACTGGATTTGGGCCAGATACTTCATGGGCTTGCCGCAGTGAGGACAGGTCGTATATTCCGCGTCCTGCACCCAATTGGCAAAGCCGCCGATGGTATTCACATCCTGGCAGGCCGCACCGTAAAACAGGGACACAGGCGCTTCGCCCAGCACAAAGGGATTTTCCGTGAGGGCCTTGTACTCCTCGGGACTGACATAGCAATCCGTCTTCTCCGCGCCGTCAAATAGCTCAGAGGGAAAGACCTCCACGCCGCCATCCAGGGTAAACCGGTTGAAGGCGGGGCCTTTGAGGAATCCCACGCAGCTGGGGCAGCAGGTGGCAGTCAGGATACCATCCAACCCCAGAAATTTCAGACGCTCATCCCGGCCGTCCAGCACCAATATATCCACCACGCGTCCGCCGCAGTGGGGACAGGTATCTTCCCGTTCTCGGCCAATGCGGACGGGAGATTTCTCGCCAGTGGTTCCCTTGACCATAGGATAGCAGGTGTCGAAGTTGAGTTGGATTTTCTGGCCCTCCTTGTCGAAGGTCCAGCCTCCGATCTGCGCATAGCTGGATGGGTCTACATAGAGGCCCTTGCGCCGCCAGGGCCGGGGATTTCGCTCCAGCTCCAGCAGCGTCTCCATTGCCTTGTCATCTCCCTGCATAGCAAGGCAACTCATCAGGTTGGAGGCCGCGCTGGAATACTCCGCGGACAACAGCGCATGAATCAGACCATCTCGCACATCGGCGGGAGCGTGATAATAGATCTCACAGGGCCAAAACACCTCTGCGGCCAGTGCCATCCGCTGAATCTCTGGGGTGATGACATCATGGTAGCCAAGCAGCTGCCAAAAGTCGGCGAACTCTGGTCCTCCATATCAGCCAGCCTCTGGATGTTCTGTATCAAGTTTCTTTGTTTTTCGACAATTTGTTCCGGCGTCCAGGCCAGAGCAGCTTGCCGTTCTTGCTCGCACTTACATTTCCAACACAATCCCTCATAACCCAATGGGGTTCCACAGCTGGGGCAGGTATATTTCAGACTCATGTTCTCATACTCCTTTCAGGCAATAAAAAAGCCCCACGCCGCACTGTCATAAAGACAGGCTGACGCAGGACATGAAGAAGCCGCGTTGAAGGAGCCGCATCCACCAGCAGATGTAGTTTCTTCAACAACCAAAATATTTTTTTCGTATCTTAAAGCAGCAAATTGCTGTCCAATATATTTGTTCATAGCGGCACCATTTGTTCTGAGCGTAGTTTTATATCTTATTATATCACAGCACCCCTTCAATGAAAATATTTTGTTGGAAATGCTAATGAAAAATTTTTGTGAATTTGTTAAGGCGCAGGGGCTGTTATCTCCATAGTGTCTGGATGGATCAGAGTGATTACTTTTCCCTGATGCAAGGCATAGTTGACTGTCTGTGATGTACCTGAGCGCAGCTTTTTCTGATTATCAAACACACCGATGATGTACTCTGCATGATCGACCATATAATAATTTCTTTTTTATAACTGGAAACATCCGCAGAATGTGAAATAACAATAGAATCGTTTGAGTTTTGGATCAGCTTTTTCAATCTATGTTTACTCTGATCCGGCCATTTAGAGTCATAGCCGATGAAGGGAACTACAACGATAATTTTAATATAAAAGTCAATATGCTTCATCCGGTTCGGTAGGTGCTGCGGTAATATCGCGGTAGAAAGTGGCCCATGCAGCTTCCTCATAGGGGCGTACAAAAAAGAAGCCAATGCTCAATGGAATTGTCAGCAGAAGAACAAGAGAAATCGCCAGAGCCTCTGAACCGGTGAAATATTTGAGAACCAGAAAACCCTCGGCATACAGTGGCACCGAACAGAGCAGCTCCCAGCCAATGAAGCTGAAATCCAGACAGAACAGCCGCCATTTGTTGCCATTCATGATCCGCCGGGATTCTGTGATCGCTTCATTTGCGGTCAGCGAAGGATGCTCGGACATGATGTAAGGTGTCATCGCATAGCTGTATGTTTTCACGATTCCCGGAATCACCAACAGCAGCGACCAGAGGGCGATGTACAGACCCTGCAGGAATTTCATGCAGAAGCCATCCCACAGACGGTCTTTCTGAGAGAACAAGTCCGAGATGGCAGCATCATTTCCATCTACAAGGTTCAGATTAAAATGAGCATATCCCAGTTGAACTGCACCGCCCACGATCAGTTGGAGGACTGCCCACAGAACAATGCCGGCAAGCAGAACAGCAAGCAGCCGACCGCCGTTGGGCTGGGAGAACAGTTCAAAATGGATGTCCTTTGCCTGATTGGAATTGGATACGGCACTGTTGGAACTGCTCACAATGGTAGCACCGAGCGCACTGGCGGCAATACCTGTCAAAACAGCAGTTTTCCATTTTCCGCGCAGGGCATCGAGAGCGAGCATACGATAGTCGGCAGATACTTTCATAAAAGCAACCTCCTGTCTGAAAACGGCAAGGATTTGTGAAATAGGAAGATGATATGCCACTTTAATTTAGATACGTTTGAAAAGCTGAAAAAATTGCAGCATGAATGAAAAAGAGGCTGTTACACCGGTTTTATCCTTGTGCAACAGCCCCTTCCTTTACTTCAGCAGCTTGTCCAGTTCATCATATTGCATTACTGGAGCTTTGCAAGGATTTCTTCAGCCGTCATACCGCTGGCAAGCAGCTTCTTCAGCACATCTTCTGCTTCGCCCTTCTTTGCTTCTTCTGCTGCTTTTGCTTCGGCGGCAGCTTTTTTGTTTTCGGCTTTGGCAAGTTCCTTGGTGGCGGCTTTCAATTCTGCTTTCTTGGCTTTCAGCTGCGTCTTCAGATCATCGAGATTTGCAGTCAACGTAGCAACCTCAGATTCGATTTTCTCTTTTTTTGCGGCCTTTTCTGCAATGACTGCTACATAATCAACGCTGGCCTTTACAGTACGAGCCTTATTCTTGCTTCCCTTGGGTCTTGCCATAATAATTTCCTCCCATAAAGTGAAATAATTTGATACTTACAAGTATATTTCCAAATAGTCAGAATTGCAATAGGTAACATGAGCCGTCTTCAACTGCCAATGCAAATCTTATTCGGTATGCCCGAAGATCGTCGCAAATGTATTCCTTCAATGGTAACAATCATGGAGATTAGTGTTTATCTGGAGATTACCAAAGGATAAATAGAAGCAGTATTAAAGCCGTTCACCACGCAGATTTTCCAGCGTGGCGAACGGCTTTTTTGCTGCCCCTATATTTACAGGTAGGAGGAATCGAAGAAGTCTTTTAATGTAATTCCTAAACCCTGACAAATTCTTTCAATCGTCTCTACGCTTAACTGCCCTCCCCGACGGGCGGTGGTTTAAATCGTGGAGTACGATATTCCGCATTTCTTTGCCAATACACATAGATTCATATCACGCACTTGCATCAAATCCTGAACACGCTTGATCGTATCCACAAAAACTCCTCCCATCTTTTTAGTTCAAAACTTTTCCAACAACCTCGAATCTTTGCTCTGGAGATATAAGGATCGGCGAATATTTGGTGTTAAGAGAAACCAAAACCGGTTGGTTATGCACCACGCCATAGCTGTCGGTAAGGAACTCTGCTTGGGATTTGTCTGGGGTATGTTCATCGTATTTTTTCAGATATCCACAGTCATCATATACGAATATCCCGATATCCCCGCACTCAAGTTCTTCGCAGCGCTTCACCCATACAATCTGTCCGTTATGATAGCGTGGCTCCATACTATCACCGCTAACATATATCCCGAACTCGGCACCAGCCGGAACGCTACTGGCAGGCACTTGTATCTGCTGGAACATTTCACCCTCAAGAAAAGCTCCTAGACCTGCCGATACTGGCAACTCTGATACAGGCATCATTATGTAGTCGATTTCCGCGGGCTCTTCTGCGTCTGGCTGGTAGCGCCGGGATGCAATCAAGTCCATTTCGTACTCAGCGACTTTTTTTGCCCGATGTCATTTAGAAGGGCGGGTTTCTGGAAGTTCTTTGTAAAGTAGGAAGGACCCTCCTTGATGTTCAATGCGTAGCAGATTGCAACTAGTTGGTAGATGCTAGGAGTGGTATAGCCTTTTTCCCATTTGCTGATTCCTTTATCACTGACATCGACGCCATAGTGACGGAGAAGTTCAGAGAAAGTTACAAGTGAATAGCCATTCCTTTTTCGTGTGCCTGCGAGAATCTGACCAACCTCATTGCTATCCCTCGCAGCGACTGCATCATAGCGCACTGTGGATGGGGCTATGTGCATTTTGGTGAGCGTGGTTTTCTTTTTCATAACAAGAACACTCCTTTGTGATCCGGTAGCTCTATTATAGTATAGAAAATATAAGAAATCAACAGGAAATCTCTAAAATGGCGACAAATACGTAATTGACATCTCCATAAAGTGGGTGTATAATCAAACCAAATCCACAAATAACAGCCTTTTGGTGTTATTTTCGTATGGAATTGTGTTTGTTTGGCGTTTTTTGCGAGGTGATACTATGAGAAAAGAAAATGTAAGATGTCCAATGTGCGGAACCATGAATTATGATGTGGATCTTGATGAAACCGGTGGCTGGACAAAATGCCGTCTGTGCAAAGCAGTGACCTGCTCTATGGATGAGTGGAAAAACATACAGTGTCCGTTCCGCTGTTGAACGAAAAACAGCTCGTGGCACGCAGTATGATTCGCAAGTAATGCACGCCGTGTTTTGATAAATCCGCAAAAAGGAGGAATTCTGATGTGTGGTGATTACAACCTTCGCCGTGAGAAAAGATACGTCGAAGTGGACGTTCGTTTTACTCCTGACGGTAAGATCCGCCCTCTTGCCATAAACTATGACAAGGCTCACACTTATGGAATTGATCGTGTCTTGGCAGTCAAACATGGGACATCACACCTAGGCGGAAAAGGTCACTGCTTCACCTGCCTGATCTGCGGTCAGAAGCGGAATCTTTGGCTTGAACGGGGCAAGTGGTTCGTGGAAGCTACTGCTCCGTGCCGGAAAGCTGTGCTTCGTAATGGCAAGATACTTATCCCGCGCAGATCTTTCGCACATAGCGGGTAAGTATATCGACCAGTACTATACCCGTTTCGGATCAGTAAAGATGACCCAGAACCCATTGACCCTGAACGGCTCGCAAGTTCTGTTCTTGCTGAATGTGAAAATGCTGCCGCTATGCAGCGATGGAAGTATTCTAGGACTGACTGTTTTCCAGAAATGCGGTTTTACCGTAACCTTGGGGGACGGGACAAAGCTTGTGGAGGTGTTCATGCCGAAGGACGTTGTAATCGATTCCGCCCTTGCGTCAGACAGCTGCACCGGATGCCGGAATTTCACGATAGCGCATGAAGCGGCGCACCATATACTGGCTGACCTGTTTCCGAACGACTACGGAAAAGCAGTCAAGTGCCGTGGGCACATTGCCTATCGGGAACGAAACGGACAGCCCTCATGGGAAGAATGGCAGGCGAATACCCTTGCAGCGGAGCTGCTGATGCCAACATTTCTGGTCAACGCCGAAATAGAACGTGCAGCGCTGTGCCTGCCAAATGGAATCCTGTACAAATCCGCATCGGACCCGAACTATGAAAGAATTCTGAAGATGGCTGCACGGATCGGGGTATCGTGGTCTGCGATCAGGATCAGATTACAGCAGATGCAGGTCATCAACGGAAAACCCATCCACTGCCATCCATTGGACGTCATTCGATTTGGAGAATAATATGACTTGGTCAAATAATCGCTCTTTTAAGAGTAAACCGCTGAACAATATACAGCAGGCACAATTCAGCATTGGCTGGAGGTTTTGTCCGGTTTGCGGACACAAGCTCTACCAAAAAAACGAGAGCTGTTCAGGCTCTATCAGCATAAAGTGCCTCAAGTGCGGTAACATAGCAACAGTTGACTTAGCCTACCGCAGACGCTGACTTTTTTAGACAAACCACAATTTCAAAAATCGGGTGCATTGCACCCTGAATATGGACTGTTCGTCACCGAGCAACGGGCCATTGCCGCAAGGCAATGTATGAAACGCGCACCAAATAGCCGGGCAACAGCTGATAGAGTGATTCTGCTTTAGAACCGCTCTGTTAGTTGGTTGTCCGGCTATTTTTTAGCCTTCAGGTAGCCTGCTCCCGTAAAAAGGAGCAGGCTTTATGTTTGTCCGTTTTTCATGGATGCCCCAAGCGGCGAAATATCCGTAGCCTTCCAAATTTCGACTTTTTTACGACTTATCGAAAATTTGGAGGTTTACGATGTCTTTTAATAAAGGCTATGAGTTGAAGAAGTTTGAAGCACACTGGGAAAAGTTGCGCATCGAGTACGCAGCTGCGGGAATGACGAAAGAGGCCATCCAGAAGATGTACGATTATGACCGTCAGCAATTCAATTCGGAGCGTACCTTTATCGAGCGGACGCAGGAATTCACCGCTCCTGCGTATGAAAGCTCTGAGGAAGAAGCGTCGCCTTTGATGCTACGCTATCAGGATGCGATTACCGTGACAGATACTTACCACGAAACTAAAAGCCGTTTTGCATGGATTGGTGAGATTGAGAACGAGCAGTTGCTTACTGCACTCGAAACTTTGAAAACCGAAGATTTGGAAATCATCACCATGTACGCTTACGAGGGATACGACATCACTGAAATTTCTAAAGTCTACGGCGTATCTCGGCCCACTATTAGTATCAAAATCAAGAGAATTACTAAATTTTTGAAAAACTTCAATTTCAATGCTACGAATTGACCTTTCTCGTCGGCTACCAAGTGAGAGGACAATTTCCCAAGCGGCACCTGCCGCAGGGCGAAACGTCCGACCTCAGGGACCTTGAAAACTGAATAGTTCCGTCATCTGGTACTCCGATAATGATACTTCCGTAATTCGCGGCCCGGTCACAAAGCAGACGGGGTGGCTGAAATGCCAATGAAGCGGTACAAGTCCGCTGCCAGATGTTCATGCCCCACTCGCAGGGAGCCGAGGGCGAATATGCGAGACCTTTAATCATATTGATCCGGGAACTGTCGGGTACGTTCCACGCATCCGGCAGTTCCGTTTTTACGTACTCTTATTTATTCTTTATCCGAATATTCACTTTTGATACATAGGAGGACACTTTTATGGACGAGTTGAACCCCACGGTGCGCGAGCAGGAGATCTACGAGGAGATGGAGCTGACCCCTGAGATGGTCAAGTCCATCCGAACTCTCTGCGGTACCTGTCTGCGGCACTTTGTGGATGCAAAGGCTTTCAAAATCGCGCTTGTACCCAGCCCAGACCGGAGCATGGACACATGCACCGTCTGCCAGATGCGGCGCGGCTATGATTATGTGGTCATGCACCGCTGACCCAACCATACCACCATACCTTGAACGAAGCTCGTTGCGGAACATCCGGCAGCGGGCTTTGCACATAACAACATGGAGGTACAATTGCAGCAAAACTGGAAATTCCAACGCGGAGACATCTTCTTCACTCATTTCGGGGCGAGCACCGGCTCGGAACAGCACGGTGACCGCCCGGCGGTCATTCTTCAGAATGACGTGGGCAATTACCACTCTCCGACCCTGATCGTTGCGACCATGACAAGCAAGGCGGAAAAGAAAGTAAACCAGCCGACCCACTGCCTGTTGGAAAACGCAGGGTTGAATATGCCGTCCGTTGTGCAGGCAGAGCAGATCTTCACCATCGACAAGAGCCGGGCACTGAAGTATCTGGGGCATCTGACCCCAGAGGAGATGCGCCGGGTGGATGATGCAGTTCGCATCAGCCTTGCGCTGAACCCGATGGGCAGCATCCAGCAGATAGAGCCTATCCGACGCTCTACGGCGGTTTACGCGCCGCCTGAGGTGGTGGACGGCAAACCGCCTGTTTACCCCTATACGCCCATCCGGTCGTCCTTTGAGAACGCCGGAAGCATCGAGGAAATGATGCTGTACACCGAGTTGCAATCCGCGGTTCATGCCATGATCCAGCGGCTCGAATACAGCTTCACCTTCAATCCCAGCCTGCTCACCGTCCCGAAGCGTAAGCAACAGGTGGCTGAGATCTTAGAGGAAGCCGAGAAGTACATTTGGAGAATCAAGGAGGAAATGCGATGCGCCTGAACGACAACAATACTTTCATTGGTATCAACCCGCCGTACCAGCTCATGGTCATCCACAGCAGCAAGCTGATCTATCCCCGCGAGATCTACCAGCGGGGCGTAGAGCGCAAGCGGGTGGAGCTGATTGCAAGGGACTTCAACGAGTACATCGTTAACGAGCCGAAGGTCAGCTTCCGCAACGGCAGGTACTATGTAATGGATGGGCAGCACACCATCGAGGGCTGCATTCTCCTCAACGGCGGCGAGGACCGCCCGATCCTCTGCAAGGTCTACACCGGTCTGACGATGGAGCAGGAAGCCCTGCTCTTTGCCGAGCAGAACGGTCACGCCGCACCCCTGTCGGCGGGCATCAAGCTGCGCGCCAAGGTGGTGGGCGGCGATGCGCCTTCCAAGGCGTTTGTCGCAGCCACCAACCGGGTGGGGCTTTCCCTCAACTACGACAGTATGCAGCTGAGCGACTACCGCATCAGCTGCGTGGGCACGGCGCTGAAGCTGTACGACCAGCTGGGCGAAGAAATCTACTGCGAAGCTCTGCGGCACATCGTGGAAGCGTGGGAGGGTAGACCGGATTCCTTCCGGGCGGCTGTCCTGCGGGGCGTGATGTACTTTGTGCAGCTGTATCATGGGCAGTACAGTGCGGAGCGGCTTGTCCGTGCGCTGGGCAGCGTCCACCCCATGGAACTCTACCGTATCAGCCGGGATAACCCCGCCAAGCTCCCGGGCTGGCGGCGGTACGTTTACCCCATCTACACCACCTACAACGCAAGTGCAGGAAAGACGCACTGCCGATGAAGTTCTAAGCTCAAATATCTCCTTTGGCAAGGGCGATGGTCCCCGAAAAAGGCCATCGCTCTTTACATATAGTATTTTCTTTTGAATAATTGACATATTGAACTAGAAAGAGAGGACAGGAATGAGCGAGATCGCAGCCTGCACTTTGATTCAGGAAGAGCCTGACCGAAAGACGGAGAGGTATCTGACGATGTTCAAGGACTACCCGGATGTGGTGACGGTGGAGCATCTTCAGGAAATGCTTGGCATCTGCCGGAAGAATGCGTATCTGCTGGTCAAGCAGAATAAGATCCACTCGGCGCGTGTAGGACGCAGCTATAAGATACCAAAACTCTGCGTGATAGAGTACCTGCTCGATCAGGATCGGCAACTTGGAGGGATGCACCTTTCAAACTCCCTTGCGCCATCCTTGCAAAACACTCCAGAATCTTCTAAACTTATGATGCCTAAGCAAAGGACGTTTGGCTACGAACAGAAAGGAGCATAACTATGACAAATGTGGCCGGACATTTAAGAGAACAAAACGGTATGTATCAGATGATTCTGAGCTGGAAAGACACAGATGGAAAGCGCAGAACCAAATCCATCAGCACAGGACTTCCTGTTAAAGGAAACAAAAAAAGAGCTGAATCTCTGTTGCGTAAAACACAAAAAGAGTTTAACCCTGAAACGATGCAGCAGGTTTCCGACCTGCCGGTATCGGAATATCTGAACCGCTGGCTGCGCGAAAGTGTAATGACACTTCGCCGGAAATCTATGGACGGTATGCCTACGACTTAGGGAAGGTCATCCTCCCGTACTTTGAAAAGAAGCATCTGTCACTGAAAGCACTCTCTCCGCGCGATCTGGAAACGTTCTTCCGCTATGAGCGTCAGCAGGAGGAGGCCAGTGTACAGCAGCTTCTGGATTGGCACAAGGAGTTGACCGATGCCCTGCAATATGCCGTTGACAATAATTGGCTGAAGGTCAGCCCCATCAAAGAAGTTGACCCTTGCCTTGATAACTCCCCGGTGCTTTTCACCGACTTCATCACGGACTGGTTGAAAATGATGAAGTCACGCGTGGAAATCACAACCTATACCAGCTATGAAAGAGCAATCGTTCACAAGATCGTCCCATATTTTGAACCGCTCCACTATACATTGCAGGATATGGAACAGCATCCCAAATACATCCAAGACTTCTACCAGCATGAGTTGGATCGTGGCCTTACGGCAAACACCGTCATTCACTATCACGCCAACATCCGCAAATGCCTACAGTATGCTTTTCAAATCGGCATGATCCGTTCCAACCCGGCAGATCGCGTTGAACGTCCTCGTAAGGAAAAGTTCAAGTCGGAGATTTACAGCGGTGAAGAACTGGAGCAACTTTTCAAGGTGATTCAAGGTGACCCTTCGGAGTTTGGCGTCATCATGGCTGCATTCTACGGGCTGCGGCGCAGTGAAATTGTTGGTTTGAAATGGGATGCCATTGACTTCGAGAACAAGAAAATCAGCATTCAGCATACGGTTGTGACCGCAAAGGTCAACGGAACGCTAACAGAGATCGCACGAGATAAGACAAAAACAAAGTCGAGCTGCCGGACACTTCCCCTGATCCCTGCCTGTGAGCAGATGCTCAATAAAATGAAAAAGGAGCAGGAGCAGAATCGGAAGGTCTGCGGCAAAAGCTATTGCACCGATTATCTTGACTATATCTATGTAGACCCGATGGGAAAGCGGATTCGGCCCGATTTCCTGAGCCAGCATTTCCCGGATTTTCTGGTCGCACACCAGATGAAGCGTATCCGCTTTCACGATCTGCGCCATAGTTGTGCCAGTCTGCTCTATGCCAATGGCGTGAGCCTGAAGGAGATTCAGGAGTGGCTCGGTCACAGTGACATCAGCACAACAAGCAACATTTATACACATCTGGATTTCTCCAGTAAGGTGTCCTCGGCGAATGCAATCGTCAATATCTTCCCAGAAAACACCAAAGTATAAGAAACTGAGCAGAAAAAGAAAAACAGCCCAAAATCTTTCGATTCTAAGCTGTTTTATGATGGAGTGCCGATGGTGGGACTCGAACCCACATGGTTTCCCGAACGATTTTGAGTCGTTTGCGTCTGCCATTCCGCCACATCGGCTTATATTCAATTTTGGGACATTAGTACCGGTTTCTGAAGATTGGAGGGATGTTCAGGAGGGATGTAAGAAATCCTGCTTCGACAAACCTTCAAAATTCAACGCACACTCGTGAATTTCTCGTACAGACAAGAAAAATCACGAAGCGGATTTTGAGTCCCCCTCGTCTGCCATTCCGACACACCGGCGTATGTAGAACGGTATTATTATAGCGGATTTTCCGCCCAAAATCAAGACGCAGTTCCTTTTTGCAGAAAAAAGAATTTTTCGCCTTCCCTTTCCGGGGATTCCGTGGTATCCTTACAGCAAAAAAAGAGCCTGGAGGTTCCTATGAATCACACGTTTTCTGCTCCCATTACCGCTGCACAGCGTCAGCGGGACACTCTGCTGGGCGCGCTGGTGGGGCTGGCGCGCTCCACGGTCAATGAACCCAAAACGGAGGACACTGACCGCGTGCTAGCTGCCGGTCTGCGGCTGGCGGCTGCCCCGGAGGCCGCCGAGAGCGCACTGCTCCGGATGACTGACATCGTTGAAGCGGAGAAGCACCGGGTGGCTCCCAACTGCGCTGCCTGTGCCATGCCCTGCGGAAACACCAGCAATTATGACCTTGCCCGTTTGTGGGGCGCTCCCGCAGAAATTTGTGCCCTGAAAGTTCGACTGCTTTCTGCGGTCTGCGTCCTTGCCGGACAAAAAACGACGGCACAAATCCAGAAGGAGATCTGCGATGATCTATTTGTACTGGCAGAGGACTGGGACACCGAACTGCTGCTGCCCATCGTCACACGGGCCGAGGGGCTGTGCGCCCAGTAACTTTTCCAGAAACAAAAAAGCATTTCCTGCCTGAAAACGAACCTTTTTTCACAAAACCTCTTTACAAATGCGCCGCAAAAAACTATTATATAGTTATATGCTGCCGTTTGAAGCAAAGTTTTTCTACCGGTGCATTCCGGTATTATTCCCACACGCAAGACGATATGAGAAAGAAGGTAGAATCCATGTCAGTGAAAAAGCCTGTCGTTCCTGCCGCTGCAGAAGCTCCCGCAGCTGAGGCAAAGCCCGCACGCAAGACCGCAAAGTCCGCTGTCAAAACGGAGAAAGCCCCCAAAACGGAAAAGACCGCCCACAAGGGCCGTCCCCCGCTTTCCCCTGAGATCTACGTTGAATTTGCCGGCAAGCAGTATAACATCACCGATCTTGTGGACCGCGCCAAGCCGATTACCGCCTGACCCACAAGGTGGGCGTGCAGTCCTGCAAGATCTACGTCAAGCCTGAGGAAGAGGCCGCCTACTATGTCGTCAACAAGGTCGGCGGCAAGCTGCCTCTGTAAAGGCTGCGTTTCTGTTTTTCACCGCACAGAAAAAGACCAGAGCTGTTCTGCCAGTGGCAGTTCAGTTCTGGTCTTTTGTTTTACAATGTTACAAACCCATACGCTCTTCCCTGACGCGGAACGCGGGGGCTTACTTCAGGAACTTGTGCACGGCGCGGGCCACGATGCCGCCCAGGATGCCGGAGACGAGGAACTCAGCCACGCCCTGGACACCAACCAGCAGCACAACGAACATCAGGGGGTTGGCAGCGCCCTTAACAGACACCAGGTTCTGGACATAGTCGCAGTTGTAGAACGCCAGCACGATATAGCCCATGAAGAACAGGGTGTTCAGGGCCGGAGCGCACATGGCGCTGACGATATAGCTCCAGGTGCGGCTCTTGTCCAGCTTGCTCAGGCCATTGAAGATCAGCCCACACAAACACCCATCAGCACACGCATACCCACACAGAGGATAAAGGTGTTGACAGGGCTGACCTGGAACAGAGCGCCGGTCATGGCGGAAGCACCGGTAACGGCATCATAGAAGCTCACCGCGCCGAACACACCGCCCAGCACAGCACCGGCCACAGGGCCATGGTGATGGCACCCACCGCAATGGGCAGGGTCAGGAAGCTCATGTAAAGCGGGCCCATGGGCACACTGCCCAGGCCGATGGCCTTCATTACAAGTTCGATGGCGACCAGCAGTGCCAGTCGGGTGAGAGTGCGAAGATCGTTGTTTTTCATAATTCAGTTTTCCTCCTGCTGCCGTTCCGCCCTATACGTCGGATACGGCGCAAATCTGGTTTTTGATAAAATGTCAGGGATGCTTGAAAATTTATAAACGACCTCACTCTCCGTCATGCTTCGCAATGCCACCTCTCCCGAAGGGCGAGCTTGGCAATCCATGCAAAGTTTGCGGTTTTGTCAAAAGCTCCCCCTTTGGGGGAGCTGGCACGAAGTGCCTGAGAGGGTTAGGATGTTTATCTATCACAGGGAAATTTGATGCCGGCGCTCCGCCGGGCCACGGTCAGCACACGGCTGACGGCCACGGAGGTATCCAGCATCCGGCTGCACAGCTCCTGGTCACCGCCCTCGATGGCCCTGGCAAAGGCGTGGAACTCCGCCGCCTGCGGGGTCTGCCGCCGTTCAGGTTGAAGTGTTCTTCCTTGCCCTGATTGGGGTGGAAGGTCACGCCGCCGCACCAGTTGGCCGTGGATTTCTGCAGAATATAGCCCTTTGTGCCCTGGATGACATACCGGCAGGCGCACCGCAGTCCTTGGCGGCCATGCTGACTGCTTGAAGCTGTTGTACTCCATGGTCAGGATACCGCTGGTGTCGATGCCGCGCTCCATGTTGGGCAGGTAGTGCACCTGGTTCGGCTCACCGAACAGGCCCACGATATAGCTGATGTTGTAGACATTCAGATCCATCAGGCACCGCCCGCACACTCCGGGTCAAAGGAGACGGCGTTTCCCCGGCACAGAAGGCATCGTAGCGGCTGGAATACTGGCTGAAATTGCACTGCACCAGCTTCACCCTGCCAATGCGGGGCAGCAGCTCCCGGATCTTGTTGTAGTTTTCGAGGTACTGGGTGGTCATGGCCTCAAACAGGAACACCTTTTTGCGGCGGGCCAGCGCTGCCAACTCCTCGGTCTGGGCAGCGGTGCAGGCCATGGGCTTTTCCACAATGACATGCTTGCCCGCTTCCAGCGCCACCTTGGCATAGCGGTAATGCTGCAGGTTGGGCACGGCCAGATAGATCACATCCACCCACTGCAATAATTCAAAATAGTTCGTGGTGCGCTGGGGAATGCCGTACTGTTCGCACATCTCGTCGGCCACCGGCGCACTGCGCTGGGTGCTGCAGAGCGCCTGCACCGTAAAGGGGCAGTCCGGCCCTGCCAGCCAGGGCAGAAACTCCCGCACGATCATCCCGTGCCCAGGATCCCTAGTTTCATTGTTCTCTCCATCCTGTTTCGTCGTCAGCCGTTTTTGTTCTCCTCCTCGCGGCGTTCCCGGCGCTGGGAGCGGGGACGGCGGCCCCGGCGGAATTGTTGTTCGGGTTCCGCCGCCTGCCCCCGGCGGCATAGTGCGGCTGAGGGGCATTCATCTGGTACAGCAGTGCCAGCCCCTTCAGCAGCAGCTCCGGGTCGTAGGTCAGCGGATGGCGGCAGAGCGGCGTGACATACTTTGCCAGCCCGCCCGTGACCACCAGGGTGGCCGGGCGGCCCAGCTCTTCCTCAATGCGCTGGGTGATACCGTCCAGCAGGACTGCCGTGCCCAGCACAGAGCCCGAAAGCATACAGCTCTCAGTGTTCACACCAATGGCTGCTTTGGGGGAGCTCAGCCGCACCTGCGGCAGCTGGGCACAGCGCTCCCCCAGAGCCCGCAGGCCGGTGGAAAGCCCCGGGCAGATCACACCGCCCCGGAATACCCGGTTCTCATCCACAACATTAAATGTAGTGGCAGTGCCCAGATCCACGGTGATGACCGGCAGCGGGAAGTTCGCCGCAGCGTAAGCGGCATCCACCAGCCGGTCCTTGCCCACGGCATGGGGGTCAGGCACCCCCATGGTCAGGCCCGTGCGGATCTCCGGCGAAACGATGACCGGCTTTTTGCCGGTGTAATAGCGGGCGCACTCAGCCAGTGCCCCGGTGATCTGGGGCACTACGCTGGTCAGCACCGCGCCCTCGAACCGGATGGGCTTTTCCGGGTGGCGGCGGTGAGCAAACACCTTTTCCATTTCAATGCGGTATTCCGCGGCGGTACGGGTGCGCACCGTATCCATGTGGGCCACAAAGCATACACGTCCGTCCTTGATGCCGCCCAGGGCGACGGTGGTGTTGCCTATATCAATGGCTAAGATCATATTTTACCTTTCCTGCAAAACCTCTCAGGCGCTTTGCTCCGGCTCCCCTGCCAGAGGAGCCGGGTGGCTTGCCTCTCCCGGCAGGAGAGGCGGCAAAGACGCAGACCTTGACGGAGAGGTTTTATTCTAAGTCAAGCTATTTTACCGCATTTTTGCGCTGGATACAAGACCCAACCGAAAGATTTTGTTGTGCTGGCGGTGATTTTGGATTATACTAAAGAGGCAAACCCGCAAAACAGGAGGTTTTTGGATGGATCTGCAGGGCAAATGCGTCCTTTTGGGCGTTACCGGCGGTATTGCCGCCTATAAAATGGCAAATGTGGCCAGCGCACTCAAAAAGCTGGGGGCGGACGTGGAGGTCATTATGACCGAGAACGCCACCCATTTCATCACCCCTCTCGTCTTTGAGACGCTGACCGGCCACAAGTGCATGGTGGACACCTTCGACCGCGACTTCAAGTTCGAGGTCACCCATATCTCGCTGGCCAAAAAGGCGGATGTCGTTCTGGTGGCACCGGCCACGGCCAACGTCATTGCCAAAATGGCCCACGCATTGCCGATGATATGCTCACCACCGTGGTGCTGGCGGCCAGGTGCCCCAAACTGGTCAGCCCGGCCATGAACACCGGGATGCTGGAAAACCCCATCACGCAGGACAACCTCAGAACGCTGGAGCACTACGCTTCACGGTCATCCCTCTGACGAGCGGAGTGCTGGCCTGCAAGGATGTGGCAGCGGCCGCCTGCCCAAGGAGGATGTGCTCCTCGAGTACATCCTGCACACCATCGCCCGGCCCAAAGATCTGCCGGTGTCCGCATCGCTGTGACCGCCGGGCCCACGCAGGAGCCGCTGGACCCCGTGCGCTACCTGACCAACCACTCTACCGGCAAGATGGGCTATGCCATCGCCCGGGCCGCCGCCATGCGGGGAGCGGAGGTCACCCTCATCCACGGCCACACCGACCTGCCGCCGGTCCGCTTCACCACCGATGTTCCCATTACCACGGCGCAGGATATGTACGATGCCGTGACCAGCCGCTTTGAGGAAATGGACGTGCTGGTGATGGCTGCCGCCGTGGCAGACTACCGCCCCGTGACGGTGGCAAGCGACAAGATCAAGAAAAAGGACGGCGACCTCTCCATCCCTGTGGAGCGCACCGCCGACATTCTGGGCACCATCGGCCTGAAAAAGACCCACCAGTTCCTCTGCGGTTTTCCATGGAGACCCGGGATATGGTGGAAAACTCCACGGCCAAGCTAACCCGGAAGAATCTGGACATGGTGGTGGCCAACAACCTGAAGGTCGCCGGAGCCGGTTTTGGGGTGGACACCAACGTGGTCACCTTCATCACCCCCGACGGCACCCGGGAGCTGCCCCTGATGAGCAAGGCCGATGTGGCCGATGCCATTCTGGATGAGATTTTGAAGCGCAGAGGTTTATAAAAACTTTTATCCCTCTCCGTCAACCCGGCGGAGAGGGTTGTTTTTGTAAGAAAAGCGTTCACTTTACCCTGCTTTTACAAAAACATTTTTCAAAATCCGGGCAAATCACTTTCCAAAAGTGCAATTTTGATGTATTCTATTCCTATCCGCTGTTCAGGTCACTGTCCGCGGAGGAACCACAAACGAAAGAGGGGTGCGCACAGATATGCTGAAATATCTGGCAAAACGCATCGGGCGTTCCATCCTGACGCTGTTCGTCATTGTAACGCTCGTGTTCTGCCTGCTGCGGCTGATGCCGGTGGAAGGCTACTTTGCAAACTACGAAAAAATGACCGAGGCCCAGATCCAGGCGGGCCTTCAGTCCATGGGCCTGCTGGACCCGCTGCCGGTGCAGATCGGCCGCTTCTGGTGGAATGCCCTCCACGGCGACCTGGGCGTGAGCCATATTTATAAGGTAAACGCCTCGGTCACCGGCATCCTGGCCAAAAAGCTGCCCATCTCCATCCAGATGGGCGTGTTCGCCATGCTGCTGAGCCTGGTCATCGGCATTCCCATGGGCCTGCTGATGGGCCGGTTCAAGAACCGCTGGCCGGATAAGATCGGCACCGCCATCATCGTGCTCATTCAGGCCGTGCCTGCCGCCGTGTATTACCTTTATATTCAGATGTACGGCACCACCGCCCTGGGCGTGGGCCTGCTGTTTGATGCCTCCGACTGGCGGTACTGGGTGCTGCCGGTCTGCTCCATGAGCCTGGGCAACGTGGCATTCTACGCCATGTGGCTGCGCCGCTACATGGTGGACGAGAGCAACAAGGATTACGTCCGGCTGGCACTGGCCAAGGGCGTGAGCGAGAGCAACATCGCCCTGCGCCACATCTTCCGCAACGCCATGGTGCCGCTGGTGCAGTATATTCCCTCTGCCTTCCTGAACACTGTGGTCGGCTCCATCTACATCGAGAGCCTGTATTCCATCCCCGGCATGGGCGGCCTGCTGGTCACCTGCGTCCAGCGCCACGACAACACCATGGTGCAGGGCATCGTGCTGCTGTACGCCTGCGTGGGCATCATCGGCTTGATCCTGGGCGATCTGCTCATGGTGCTCATCGATCCCCGCATCAGCTTTGGCAAGAAAGAAGGTGGCCGATAATGCTGTTCCACATGAAAGATCACAAGGCAGCTGTTCTGGAAAACGACCTGAACAAGCTGCAGAAGGACGGCCCCGCCGCTTGGGCCGACCTGCCCGAGGACGAGCTGTTCACCCCCGCCGGGTTCAGCGAGGAGCGTGCCGAGGCCACTTCCTACTCCAATTACAGCTATTGGGGCAGCACCTTCCGTGCTTTCTTCAAGAATAGGATCGCCGTGGCCCTGCTCATTGCACTGGTGTTCGTGGTGGGCTTTGCCTTTTTGCAGCCCTATCTGCCCGGTCAGGCAGATCCCAATCTCTGCCAGGTAGACTCTACCACCGGTATCCAGTTCCGCAATATCGCCCCCGGGGAAGAGGGCTTTATCTGGGGTTCCAACGCCATCGGCCAGGACCTGTGGGCCCGCATCTGGGCCGGTGCACGCACCAGTCTGACCATCGCCTTCTTCGTGGCCCTCATCGAGGCCGTGGTGGGCATCACGGTGGGCGTGCTCTGGGGCTATGTCCGCCAGCTCGATTTCTTCTTCACCGAGCTGTACAACATCTGTGATAACATCCCCTCCACCATCATCCTGATTCTGATCTCCTATGTCGCATCCCCCAGCATCCAGACCCTGATCCTGGGCATGTCCATCACAGGCTGGATCGCCATGGCGCGCTTTATCCGCAACCAGATCCTGATCATCCGCGACCGTGATTACAACGTGGCTTCCCGCTGCATCGGCACCCCCATCCGCCGCATCGTGCTGCGCAACCTGCTGCCCTATCTGGTATCGGTCATCATGCTGCGCATGGCCCTGACCATCCCCGCCGCCATCGGCAGCGAGGTGTTCATCACCTATATCGGCCTGGGCCTTTCTGTGGAAACGCCCTCTCTGGGCAACCTGATCAACGACGGCCGCAAGGTGATGATGCAGGCGGGCCTGCGGTACCAGCTGCTCTACCCCACCATCATCCTGAGCTTTGTCACCATTGCGTTCTACCTCATCGGCAACGCCTTCTCGGACGCTGCTGACCCGAAGAACCACCTGCAGTAAGGAGGGACAGAAGATGGAAAAAATCAGCTCATCCTTCTGTAAAGGACCTCAACATCAAATTCAACCTGCGCGGCAAGGTGCTGCATGCCATCCGTGGCATCGACCTGGACATCTACCACGCGAAGTCCTTGCCATCGTGGGCGAATCCGGCTCCGGCAAGAGCGTGTTCACCAAGAGCTTCATGGGCCTGCTGGATGCCAACGGCTCCATCACCTCGGGCACCATTGATTATTACGGTGCCGATGACGGCAAGCCCATCCGCCTTTCCGACCTGAAAAAGGAGAAGGACTGGCTGAAGGTCCGGGGCCATGAGATCGCCATGATCATGCAGGACCCCATGACCAGCCTGAACCCCCTGAAGACCATCGGCGACCAGATCATGGAAGCCGTGGAGCTGCACCAGCATCTCAAGGGCAAGGCCGCCCGGGAAAAGACCCTTGAGTACCTGCGGGACGTGGGCATTGCCGACCCCGAGGTGCGCTTTGCGCAGTATCCCCACGAGTTTTCGGGCGGTATGCGCCAGCGCGTCGTCATTGCCATTGCGGTGGCCTGCAACCCGCAGATCCTGATCTGCGACGAGCCCACCACCGCACTGGATGTGACCATTCAGGCCCAGATCCTGCAGCTGCTCAAGGAGATGCAGGTCAAGTACAACCTGACCATCGTCCTCATCACCCACGATCTGGCGTGGTGGCCAACATCGCTGACCGGGTGGCCGTCATGTACGCAGGTGACATCGTGGAGATCGGCACCTCCGATGAGATCTACTACGACCCCCGCCACCCCTACACCTGGGCGCTGCTGTCCAGTATGCCCCAGATGGGCATCAAGGGCGAGGATCTGTTCAACATTCAGGGTACGCCCCCGAATCTGTTCACCGAGATCCACGGCGATGCCTTTGCGCCCCGCAACCCCCAGGCGCTGAAGATCGACTTTGTCAAGCGCCCGCCCTACTTTGCGGTCAGCCCCACCCACAAGGCCAAGACCTGGCTGCTGGACCCCCGGGCCCCCAAGGTGGAGCCGCCTGCCGCCGTCAAACTGTTGAAAGAGGAGGGGATGCAGGATGCCTGAAAATCGTGACATTCGCGTTTGCGAAGCAGCGAATACCCCAGTGGAGTGTTCGAGCGAAAAAAAGGTCTTGCGCCAGCAAGATGGAGAGGCCTCGCCCCGGCAGGTCCTGCTTGAGGTCAAGGACCTCGAGGTGACCTACGGCTCCGGCCGCAAGGCTTCAAGGCCGTGAACCGTGCCAACTTTGAAATTTACAAGGGTGAGACCTTTGGTCTGGTGGGCGAATCCGGCTCCGGCAAGACCACCATCGGCCGCGCCATCATGCGCATCCTGCCCACCTCGGGCGGCGAGATCCTGTACAAGGGCCAGAAGATCAACGGCAAGATCTCCCGCCAGCTGGACCAGCAGGTCATCAAGGAGATCCAGATGATCTTCCAGGACCCGCAGTCCTCCCTGAACGAGCGCGCCAAGGTCAGCTACATCGTGGGCGAGGGCCTGCAGAATGTCCGGCCCGACCTGACCGCCGCCCAGCGGGAGGAGAAGGTCCGGCAGGCACTGCTGGATGTGGGCCTGCTGCCTGAATTCGCCTCCCGCTTCCCGCATGAGTTCTCCGGCGGCCAGCGCCAGCGCATCGGCATTGCCCGCGCCTGATCGTGGAGCCTGAGTTCATCATTGCCGACGAGCCCATCTCGCTCTGGATATGTCCATCCGCGCCAGGTGCTCAACCTGCTGCGCCATCTGCAGAAGGAGCGCGGCATCACCTACCTGTTCATCGCCCACGACCTCTCGGTCATGCGGTACATTTCGGACCGCATCGCCGTTATCCACAAGGGCGATATCGTGGAGCTGGCCGATGCGGAGGAGCTGGTGACCCATGCCATCCACCCCTACACCCGCAGCCTGCTCTCCGCCATCCCCATGCCCAACCCCAGGCTGGAACGGAAGAAAAAGCTGCTGGTCTACGACCCCGCCATGCACGATTACACGCAGGAGGCTCCCCAGTGGCGGGAGCTGCGCCCCAGCCACTGGGTGCTCTGCAGCGAGCAGGAGACCAAAGACTGGCTGGCTGAAATGTAAACTTTCTCTTGCGTTTTTTGACAAAGTTCGCCCTTTGTTTCTTGACATTTCCACCCTGCTCTACTACAATAGCTCTTGTACGTATTGTGTTGTTTTTAACAAACGGACGAAATTTAAGACCCTGTTGAATCCGGCTGCCCCGGCTGCGGGTGCAGTGACTGCTCAAAGGACAAAGGACAATTTATGACAACATCCAACACCCCGACCTATGCTTCCCAGGCACGCCCCTGGCTGAAATTCTACGATCAGAAGTACATTGACCAGACCATGCCCGCCTGCACGGCGTTTGAGCTCGTCTGCCGGCAGAACAAGAACCGGCTGGGCGAGACCGCACTGGAATACTATGGCCGCAAGTTCACCTACGCTGATTTTATCGTCAACGTCAAAAAGACGGCAGCAGCCTGCGGGCCGCGGGCCTGAAAAAGGGCGATATCGCCACGGTGGTCAGCGTGATGACCCCGGAGATCATCTTTGCGTTCTATGCCGCCGACATGATCGGCGCGACTCTGAACCTGGTGGATCCCCGTTACAGTGTGGAGGGCATCCGTGAGTACATTGAAGAGGTGGATTCCCACCTGCTGATCTGCCTGAATGTGGTGTATGAGCGCTGCCATCAGGCTGCCAAGCGCACCCATGTGGAACATGTGGTGGTGCTCTCCCCGGCCGACTCCCTGCCGCTGCCTCTGGCGCTGGGTTACAAGGTCCAGAATCTCGACAAGAACAAGTATCACTCCAATGTCATCCACTGGAAGCAGTTCCTTGCTGCCGGGAAGGACGAGAGCATTGCTGCGGAGCCCTATGACCCGGAGCATGCCTGCGTGGTGGTGACACCGGCGGCACCACCCGGTTCCCCCAAGGGCGTGATGCTGACCGATAATAACTTCAACGGCATCGCCATGCAGTTCTCTGCCTGCGACACGCTGTTTTCCAAGGGCCAGTCCCTGCTGAACATCATGCCCCCCTTCATTGCCTACGGCTTTGCCTGCGGCGTACATCTGCCGCTGACGCTGGGCATCAAGGTGGTCATCGTCCCCAACCTCGACCCCAATAAGCTGGGCAGCCTGATCTGGAAGTACAAGCCCGAACACATGTTCGGCGTGCCCTCCCACTACCAGCAGCTGGCTGTTGACCCCAAGCTGCAGAACAAGGATCTCTCCTTCATCCGCAACTATGCCGCGGGCGGCGATGCCATCGCCCGGGGTGCCGAGCAGACGGTCAACGACTTCCTGGCCGCTCACAATGTGGAATTCCCCATCGCCAAGGGCTACGGCATGACCGAGGTCTCCTCCGCCGCCACCGCTGCTGCCGGCCGGAACAACAAGCCCGGCAGCGTGGGTCTGCCGCTGGTCAACACGCTGGTGTCCGTCTTTGAGCCGGGCACCGACACAGAGCTGCCCATCGGCCAGCGGGGTGAGCTGTGCATCTCCGGCCCCGGCGTTATGAAGGTTACTACAACAAGCTGCTGAGACGCCGCCATCAAGCACACCCATGCGGATGGCCGGGTCTGGGTGCATACCGGTGACATCGGCTATCTGGACGAGGACGGCTTTGTCTATCT
>ENA-OQJH01000037-OQJH01000037.1-human-gut-metagenome-genome-assembly--contig:-NODE-37-length-64848-cov-11.491031_pt1 | contig 64848 bp, 72 predicted proteins | sample MGYA00242597_ERZ504763 | MGnify/ENA primary metagenome ERZ504763 (study PRJEB26092, sample SAMD00036359) | human gut metagenome | host: Homo sapiens | study: EMG produced TPA metagenomics assembly of... | reverse complement strand
CGTCAGACCAGAGATTTGCCCGTGAGTTAGTATATTCCTCACATCCAGCTTCCTTCAGATTCCATCTCACGATGGACACCCTTGCTTTCGGCTATATCCTTCCCACTACCGGGCGGATTCGGGACTTTAACCCGTTAGAAACGTGCGCCGCTAGGCGCACAAGCAAAAGCCGGAGTCTGACAATTTGTCGGCTCCGGCTTTTACTATTACTGTGTGGACTCCTTTAACACTACCTCATACGGCAGAAGTGTTCTGTTCTCAGTCTCTTCACCCTCTATCTGTCTGAGCAGATTCTTGCAGGCTCTTGCTCCGAGCTCCTTTGAATCAAATGAAAGCGATGTAATGGACGGCACATTATTTTCCAGCACTGAGCTGTTGTAAAATGAAGCCACCTTCACCTGCTGCGGCACCTTTATATGCCTTTCGCGGAGCCGTCTCATGGCCTGCGCACAAACTGCATCATCCATACACAGCAGACAGTCGCAGCCTCTGTCAATTGCATCATCTACAGCCTTTTCGACATATGCTTTTCCTTCAAGGTTTAAAAATACAAGATTGTCATTTATTTTCTTTCCAAACTGCTCATGGGCATCCACTACGCCTGCGTATCTGGTCTGATTTACAACAATATCCTCGCTTCCACCGAGAAGCGCCATATTTTTCATGCCACGCATGAGCATAATTGATGTCAGCTCCCTGCAAGCACTTTTATGGTCATGGTCAATCTGCTTTACATCCTTATATTTGCATGAGCCAGCTGTGACAAACGGTATCCTGCGCTCCTGCAAGAATGTCACCTGTGGATCATCTACCATTGTGCGAAGCAGCACCACTCCATCCACCTTATGATTCTGTATGATACGCCTAAGCCCCGCCATATCATTGCCTGAGCCTATACAAAGCAAAAGGTCGTATTCCATCATACCTGCTATCTCCTGAATCCCCATTATAGCTTCCTGGAAAAAAGGCAGATCGACAAGTGCATAATCCCCCGGCATCACCACACATATATTAAATGTCTTTGACTGTGCAAGCCCCCTGGCTATTACATTAGGTTTATAATCATGCTCCTGTATATATTCAAGCACTCTTTTTCTTGTTGCAGCGCTATCCTGCCCTTCCCCGATATAGCCTGCTTACTGTTGTCTTTGAAACGCCAAGTGCCTCTGCTACATCTGATATCGTGATATTGTTACTCATTCTGCCGCCTCTTTCATCTGAATGTGATTAATCACTGAACAACTTTTATTTGTTGCGCAACTCTATTGTTTTTCATTATAACCTATCTTCATACACTTGTCATCCTGGACATGCAATTTTTGCGCAACTGACTCATTCTTCCACGCATATTCGCTCAACATTTTGCTTTCTGATGGTTTAATGTTTACACCATTTATTTACTAACGTATATTTATATTATGATTAAAGGTCAAAAGGTATCATCGATGCATGCTTGCATGCAATTCGATGCATACCTTAGTGACCCGCATATCATATTATAACTATTGGAGGTACATATAAATGAATTTTAACGAAATATTATATGGTGTGGCATATTACGACGAATATATGCCTTACGACCGCATAGAAACAGATTTTAAGATGATACGCGATGCCGGCATGAATGTTATCAGGATTGCCGAATCCACCTGGAGCACATGGGAGCCTGAGGAGGGAGTATTTGATTTTACACACCTGCACCGTATGCTTGACTGCGCAGCAAAATATGAGCTGAAGGTCATTGTCGGAACACCTACATATGCTATTCCATCATGGCTTGCAAAAAAATATCCCGATATTCTCGCTTTAACACATAACGGCAAAGAGCTCTACGGTCACCGCCAGAACATGGATATCACAAACCCTGACTATCTGCACCATGCACAGATTATCATTGAAAAGCTCATGGAGCAGGTAAAGGACTACGACTGCGTGATCGGCTTCCAGCTCGACAATGAGACAAAGCCTTATGACACCTGTTCCAAATACGCTCAGGCTAAATTCGTAGAATATCTGAAAAATGAATTTCCTGACATTGACGAGTTTAACAGGGAGTTTGGACTTGATTACTGGAGCAACCGTGTGGATGACTGGGATGCCTTTCCTGATATCCGCGGCACTATAAATATGAGTCTTGATGCTGAATACAAAAAATTCCAGAGAAAGCTCGTGACAGACTTTTTTGCATGGCAGGCCGATATCGTCAAAAAATACAAGAGAGATGACCAGTTCATCACTCACAATTTCGACTTTGAATGGCACGATTACTCTTACGGCATGCAGCCGGAGGTCAATCAATACGAGGCTGCCAAGTGTATGGATATCGCAGGCTGCGATATATATCACCCTTCCCAGAGCAGTCTGAGCGGCCGCGAGATTACCGCCTGCGGCAATATTGCAAGAGGCATAAAAGGTGATAACTATCTGGTGCTTGAGACTGAGGCAGCCGGAAATCACCCATGGCTTCCTTATCCGGGACAACTGCGCCTGCAGGCCATAAGTCACATCGCAAACGGTGCAGACATGGTTGAATACTGGCACTGGCATTCTATCCACAATGCCATAGAAAGCTACTGGAAGGGCGTGCTCTCCCACGACCTTAGACCGAACAGGCTTTATAAGGAGTGCAGTGTCATCGGAAACGAACTAAAAAAATACGGACACAGGCTGGTAAATTTGAAAAAGACAAACAGTTTTGCAATTATTGCTGACAACGCTTCTCTTACAGGCTTAATGAATTTAAGCTGAACAACGAAAGTGACTCCAACTACAATACCGTTTTCAGATGGCTTTGCGATGCCCTGTATCTGATGAACATTGAGTACGACGTGATTCCTGCCGCCCCGGCACTTTTTGCTTCATATGAGAATATACTTGTGCCTGCGCTCTATAGCGCAACAGATGAGGTTCTCAATGCCTTAAATGAATTTGTTGCAAACGGCGGCAATATGGTGGTGACCTTTAAATCTGCTTTTTCGGATGAACACCTTAAAATACGCCATGACGTACAGCCTTATATTATAAACAAGGCTCTCGGCATACAGTACGATGAGTTCACCCTGCCTGACGATGTCACCGTAAGTTGTGGCGGCAAATCGTCAAAAGCGCGTGACTGGATGGAGATGGTCGACTGTACCACTGCCACACCTGTTGCTATGTATGAGCACAAGCACTGGGGAGTACACGCAGCTATCACAGAAAACTCTTATGGCAAAGGACGCGCCATGTATCTTGCCACACTTTTTGGTGAGGACACTCTGATAGAAGCCCTAAAGCTTTTCTTCGGCGAGGCAAAAATGAATTTGATGCTTCTTATCCCGTTGTCATAAAGCGCGGCACCAATATGCAGGGAGAAAAAATCATTTATCTGCTTAACTACTCGGATGATGAGCAGACTGTTACCTGCCATGCAGACGGTCTCAAGAAGCTTTGCGATGACAGTACAGTATCAGCAGGCGATTGTATAGCTCTTGCACCATGGGATTTTAGCATTCTTTATGCAGATTAGCCCACAGCTTAATGTGGCCCTTTAACAGTGCTGTTTTATCCTATGCTTTTTGCTGCAGATAAATATTTCACAAAAAGCTCATTATATAAGGTCTCAATTATTAATTTTTTCATAAAATTTATTAAGTCTTTTGTTTTGGTGTTGTTTGAATTATTTTTCAGTGTTATAATTTCATGCGGATTAAAAAGGTGGTTTTATGAAGAAAATACAGAATAAGCTTATAGAGCTTTTCAACCGCTACAAGCATGTGTGGATTTTATCATACTTTATCATATATCTGACCTGGTTTGGATATTTAGAGCGCACTGTTACCACACATTATCACTTGATTCATCTTCCGATAGATGATTATATACCGTTTTGTGAATACTTTGTTATTCCTTATATCATGTGGTTTGGCTATGTGGCCTTTGGAATTGCTTTCACGGCATTACATGACAAAAAAGAATTTTACAGACTGTGTGCGTTTTTATACACCGGTATGACCGTATTTTTGGTTATATCAACTCTCTACCCGAATGGTCACAATTTAAGGCCTTATTATTTCACGCACCACAATATGTTTACAGCGCTTTGCGAGTGGCTTTACTCCACTGACACACCGACGAACCTGTTTCCGAGCATTCACGTATACAATTCGCTCGGCATTCATTTTGCGGTGATGCACAGCAGCTATTTCAAGGATAAAAAGCACGTTCAGCACGCATCCTTAGTGCTTTGTGTTCTGATTATACTGTCTACCATGTTTATCAAACAGCACTCAGTATTTGACGTTTCTACAGCCTTTATGCTTGCTTTCGTTATGTACAATGTGGTCTACATCAAAAACTGGATGCATCTGCCACAGAAAAGCGGAAGCTTCCAGGATGCAGCAAACCGCAAGGTTCGTATTTGATTTAATGATTGCAGCTTTCAACTCAAAAAGACATCATCCGGAATTTACACCGGTTGATGTCTTTTTATATTTCACTCATAAAAATGCATGACACTCAAAGTCTGCATATCTGTCCTGTTATCTTACTCTCTCCCTGCTGTAGTCGAGCACCTTGTCCACAGTGGATTTTATTTCTACTGAATTTTTCCTCTGAGTCGAAATTTCTGCGTATGCATCCTCTATCTGCAGCTTATTGCGCTCCTCAAACTTGATAATCTCCTCCTGTGTATTACGGATTGACACAATCTGCTGTCTGCACGCTTCTATCATGTCAACTGAAATCTCGTCACACTGTGAAAACACATGATTGAGTTCCACACCCTGCTTCATGAGCTTTGTCGTAGCAACATTGTTGTCCTTCAGAAGCCCTACAAGGTGGCTCACCTGCTCTTTAAGTGCACTAATCTCAGCTTTTGCCTCTGAAAGCTCCTGTTTAACAGCATCAATTGCACTGTCATATGAAACAGATGCCTCCCTTATGCTCTCAGCAGCCTCTACGAACAGCTTTCCCTGCTCTCCAAGCATGCCCGCCTCTATAGCAGCATTTAGTGAGAGAACACTCATCTGCTTATTCTGTTCCTTCATCTGCGCAGCTATATCCGCACAGCTATCCACATGCTCCTCAAGCCTGTCCGATGTCTCTGACAAGCTCTTAGCCGGAGCTGTAAAATGCTTATTGTTTTCGACAAGCACACATGTATCCTCATGCTGTGTGGCAATTGCCTTTGCCGCACTCTCAAGACTTGTAAGATTGTCCGCAGCCGCCTTTACACACTCTGTAAAGCTGTCGTTTAAGGCTGATATGGCATCCATGCTGTCCTTTGAAAATTCCACCACATTATTTGCATTATCATTCAGCTGCTTAAGGGATGACTCCTCAAGCTGTCTTGATTTCTCCAGCTCATCAAAATCAGCCTCTATAAGCTTTGACTTTGCATTTACATTCTCGAAAAATCCCCTGTCATTATCCAATTGTTCCTTCATATACGCTAATTCCTCAGCGGATATTTTTGCTCTGTTCCCAAACACTGATCTATTCTCCTTTACCGGTTACCTTTTTAGAATATAATATCACTTATAATACTGTATTTCAAACTGCAGTGACTCATTTTCCCTGAATACATTTATCTTTGGTGAATATACTACGGACAGCACTATATTATTGAACCTTCCTCTTTGTGCAGCTTCAAGCGCGTCCGAACCAAACCTTTGCCTGATATAGTCAAAAAAGCTTTCTATATCACCAAAATAAATTGCATTGATTGGCGTGCCATATGAGGATATCAAAGAAAGCCTAAGCACATTATTGTTTTTACCCACTACCCACATGCGGCTCACACGTAGATTTTTGTCTGCAAAAACAGGCTTTGGATTGTCCTTTCCAAACGGTGCCAGTACTGAAAACTCAGACACCAGTCTCATTGATACATAATCCACCGGCATCAGCACATCTATATGTATTTTAGGCACGAGGTCATCGTCAGTAAGCGATGCATACTCATTTATTTTCTGACGGAATGGCTCAACGTTTTCTTGTGGCAGTGAAAGTCCTGCAGCCATCGGGTGGCCACCAAACTTCGTGAACAGCTCACTGCATTTGCACATTTCCTCATACATGGAGTACTCCTCTATCGAGCGCCCTGAGCCCTTTACTCCGTCCTCACTCTTTGTGAGTATAAAGGTTGGCTTATTGTATCTCTCCCTGATACGGCCTGCTATGATTCCTGCTATGCTCTCATGCACATCCGGCAGATATATGACAAGCACCCTGTCTTTTTCGTAATTGTCCCTCTCATATATCTCAACTGCAGTTTCGACGCCCTTTGCAGTCATTTCCTTCCTGTCATCATTGAGCGCTACAAGCTCTGATGCGATGCGCATGGCATCCTCCTGCCTGTCGCATAAAAACAGCTCAAGTGCTCTTTTGGCTGTATCCAGACGGCCGGTCGCATTGACACAAGGTCCAAGAACAAATCCAAAATGATATGCATCTACATTTTCAGCCTCTATATTACAACATTCAAGCAGGGCTTTCATGCCGATATTTGTCGTATGATGAATACTCTTTAAACCGGCCTTTACGAGTATACGGTTTTCACCCGTCAGCGGCATGACATCACCGACTGTTGCAAATGCCACATTCTCTATAAAATCCATGGTCTCTTTCTCATCTATGCCGATTTTTCTATATAGTAATATGACAATTTTCCAGGCAACAGCTGCTCCGCAAAGCTCCTTGTACGGATAGCTGCACTCTATCTGATGCGGATTTACAACGGCATCTGCTTTGCTCTCCTTGTAAATCTTTATACCCTTTATATCTTCAAAAGGCACTGCATGGTGGTCTGTTACGAGAACCGTCATTCCAAGCTCCTTTGCATGTGCGATTTCCTCAATCGCCGCAATTCCGTTGTCACAGGTGACCACAGTGTCTATCCCATCCTCATATGCCTTGTCAATCAGATGCACATTCAAACCATAGCCATCCTTCACTCTGTCGGGAATCATATAATCCACACATGCACCGGCTCTTTTAAGTGCTTCACAAGAATATATGTAGACATCACTCCGTCTATATCATAGTCGCCGATTATCCTGATTTTGGCCTTGTCAGCTATCTTTTGGGCAAGAATGTCAACCAGCCTCTGACCATCCTTTAAAAGAGCCGGATCTGCAATGTCTGAGATTTTGCCGTTTAAAAATTCATTTACCGCGTCATCTCCTATAACACCTCTGTTTCTGATTATCCGCGCCGTCACCTGATCTATTCCAAACTTTGCTCCGATTGCCGCAAAATCAGCCTCTTCGCACTAACATACCACTTGCCATAATCTACCCTTTCCAGTCTCAGCCCACACGCCGGTGCTGTGTAGCCTGCCTGTGCCCTATCCTTTGAAGCTAAAATTTCCATCACAGTATCCGGATTTTTCCTTCCATCGCCCACTTCGATAAGCGTTCCTGTGATGATTCTTATCATATTCTGTAAAAATCCATCTCCGGTGTAGCTGATAACAATATCAGCGCCTGTTTTTTCTATATCAATAGAAAAAATTGTCCTGACCGTTGACTTTTTCATATGTTTTGTTGCCACAAAAAGCTTTAAAATCATGCTCTCCGAGAAGATACGCTGCTGCCTTTTTCATCCGGTCTGTGTCAAGCGGCTTATCATAGTCGTATACATATTTTCTCCTGAACACATCTGACACAATACCGGTGTGTATTGTATACACATATGTCTTTGACACAGCATTGTACCTGGCATGAAATCTGTCAGGCACATTTGAAATATCTGTCACCGCAATATCTGCCGGCAGATGCTCATTCAGCCATATAAATATCTCATCCTTTGAAAAATGCTTCGGCATGTGAAAGCTTGCCACCTGCCCCACCGCATGCACTCCAGCATCCGTGCGCCCTGAGCCTATGACCTCAACCGGATTTCCTGCCAGTGTGGACAGCACATGCTGAAGCTTTCCCTGTATTGTATCATCTGTGGATTTCTGCACCTGCCAGCCTTTGTAGCGTGTGCCGTCGTATGCCACAATTATCTTGTAATTTTGGGTTTCTGTATTCATAAAATTGTCTTTCTTTATCTAAAAAATAGGGTTGTGAATAGTTACTTTTATTTTAGCTCCTTTAATCCAATTAAGCAAGCTCCGCAATACGTGTCACAGCGACATATATATTTGATATCTCATACCATGTATTGTAGTCCACCACACCTGATACCGGAAGTCCGAATACAGCCTGAAATTTTTCCACGGCCGCCTTTGTCTTTGGTCCGTATATTCCATCCGGCACAATAGACGGAATGGCCGGATATGCCTTTGCGATGCGGGCGAGCTGTTTTTGTATCTGGTATACATTCTGCCTGACGAGCCTATGCCTATATTGTAGCCGGGCCATGACGCCGGGATTCCTGATACAGCCTCCGCGGTATTGATATACATGTTGCTGCCGTAAAAGTATCTGAGTATCTCAATTGCACTGTAGCCCTGATCACCGAGACTTTTAGAGCCCCACTGTGTCATCCAGCTAGGACAGGAGACCTTCTGTCCGTCACAGTACTGCGTCAGAATCGGCTGCTTCACATTAGGTCTCGACAGATAGTTTTCAAACATTTCATTTACTATCAATGAGATATTGTCATATATATTTCTGCCATAGATGAATTTGTGGTCATATGCCGTGGACGAAGTGATATTAAAATTATAGCCCTTTCCGCGATAAAACTCCGTATATATCCTGTTTAACGTGAATGACATAATCGCAAGCACATTTGCCCTTATAGTGGCATCAGGCCAGGTCGCATATATCTCACTGGAAGCTACATTTTTGATGTAATCCTTATATCTTACATAATAATTTGCCGCTGTGGAATCCGATGGTGCCCCATCATGCACAATAACATATTCCGGAATCACAACACGATTAAGTACAATCTCACCGGTCTCAGCAACCGGCATAATCTCCGGCTCAGGTATCTTGGCAGGATAATCACCGTAAGTGTATGTGCCGGAATAACAATATTGTCCACATCATTTCCCGGCGCATCAAGTACTTCCAGCTCAATATCCTGTATGGAAAGTCTGTCGGGCATCACCTCAACGCCCGAAACAGTGATATTTCTGTATCCGTTAGCTGAAACAGTTACCGTCACCTCCGAATATGGCTGTGACTCACTGGGCGACATAGAATACTCAAGTGGCGGAGTGGCAATCTCAACTGCCTCTATGCTTCCCGATTCGTTGGTGTCAGTCTCCTCTATCTTCCCCTGCGGATCCCCGGAATAGCTGACTGACACCCTTGCATCCGCAACCGGCGTCCCCATGTTTTTCTGTCGTACTCTCACCTGAAGCCGCCCCTCATCAATTGACTCCTGTTGTAAAATGTGCAGATTTTTCATGAATATTATTACCTTAATATCTTTTTACAATAATATGCACAAAGTGCGTGGCATATGATATAATGAGCGTAAGCAACGAGCAGTGCCAAATTGAAAATATATAAAAATGCCAGCTTGCTGAGCACTTTTTATATATTTTTAATTTGATAGGGCGACTGCCCGTACAGTCAGGAAAATCTCAGATTTTTCTGACTTGCACTGCATACAATACACTTACTAAGGTGGTTGGGGGACGTGCTCTCATCTGATCCGAGTCTTACGGAAAGGATGATTATTATGGTTTCTTGGAACGACTTATTTACTTTCGTTATCATGCTGGTAGCGATTCTGACATACATAGATACTCACAGAAAACATAAGAAATAGCCGTCCTGCCTCTGGTAAAGTCTGGGAACGGCTATCTCTTACGATAACTTATTAACTTAATTTGCCGGATCAGGTGAAGTGCACTCACCTACCGACTGCCTTACTAAGTGTATTATATGTCACTTAGCAGCATTTGTCAATTTTATTAATATTCAGGAGGAAAATTATGCATACATTTCAACCATATCCAATCGACATGCTCGATATCAATCCATTCACCAAGCTCAGTAAGGAGTGGGCTCTCGTGACAGCCGGCGACAAGGAAAAATCAAACACCATGACCGTTTCATGGGGTGGAACCGGTGTCCTCTGGGGCAAAAATGTCGTATTTATTTTTATCAGGGAATCAAGATATACTAAGGATTTCATAGACAATGGTGAGTTTTTCTCACTTTCTTTCCTTAGCGAGAAATACCGCGATGCTTTAAAATACTGTGGTGCTCACTCAGGACGCGGCGAAGACAAATGGTCAAAGGCCGGTCTGACTCCTGCTACACGCCATGGCATACCATATCCGGATGAGGCAAATCTCGTATTCCTTTGTCGCAAGATGGCTGCTGTGCCTATTGAAGAGGCTTCATTTACAGACAAAGCCATTATGCGTCAATGGTACGGCGATCACGATATGCACACTATGTATGTTGGTGAAATTATTGAGGTTGCGGCTCGCTAATTTTATGACAATACTACGGGATGAGAAGAACCCTAATATATATTTATGCGCTTAAAACTACGTGGCTAAGATAATTCTAACAATATTTAAGTCACTTCGTAATCGCTTATAAATACATATTAGGGTTCTTCTCGTCCCTTACTCTATGTTAATATTACACTAATTTAACCATTGTGCAACAACACATACAAATTGTCCCGCATTACTGTCACAAGATTCTATATATAATCTAGCGGCAGCCGGTACTCATAGCTTCAATGGCCACGGCACCACCGCGCACAACCGAGATATGCTTGTACTGTGACTTGAGCAGGGCTATAAGATCATCATTGCGGTGCTCTGTGAGCTTGCACTCTAAGATCACGCTGTCGGCATTCTTGTCCACCACGTCAATATTAAAAACCTGCGCTGTCTGGAAGATATCGGTGATTTCCTCGCGGGTGAGCTTTGATACCCTGACATAGAGTATTTCCTTCATATGCAGAGGCACATCAGTCAGGTCAATAACCTTGATGACCTCGACCATTCTGTTGAGCTGCTTTTTTATCTGCTCAAAGGTAATATCATCGCTTGTAACGCAAATAGTCATTCTGGAAATAGTCTCATCCTCTGTGGTTCCAACCGTAAGAGACTGTAAATTGTAGGATTTTGCAGAGAAAAGTCCTGAAACCTTTGCTAAAACACCGACCTCATTCTCCACATAAAGTGCAATCCATCTGTTTTTCATTTCATTATTATTCATCTTCTGCACCTCCTACTTTAAAATCATTTCGCTCATAGGATTTCCGCTCTTGACCATTGGAAGAACAATCTCATCCGTAGCTATCATAAACTCAATAATTACAGGTACATCCTTATATTTCTTTGCCTCTGCAAAGGCTGCATCTATATCCTCTTCCTTTTCCACGCGGATTCCGTGTCCACCATAGCTTTCAACAAGCTTGATAAAATCCGGTGTGTATGGCGGACATGCCTCATTTGGTCCCTTGCACTCAGCCGGACAGCCCTTTCTTCTTCGAAGGCAGGTTGCAGAATAACGCTTGCCATAAAAAAGCTGCTGCATCTGGCGCACCATGCCCAGATAGTAGTTGTTGAGCACACATATGGTCACTCCTGCTCCCTGTACAACTGAGGTGGCAAGCTCCTGTATATTCATCTGAAGTCCACCGTCACCGCTTATGCATACAACATCCTTGTCAGGATTTGCAATCTTTGCACCTATTGCTGCCGGAAGACCAAAGCCCATGGTTCCAAGACCTCCCGATGTAAGAAGCTGGCTGTTGCTGTCAAGCTCTAGGTACTGTGTAGCCCACATCTGATGCTGACCTACATCTGTAACGTAGATTGCATCCTTATAGTTCTTATTGATATGCTCCATAATCATCTGAGGTGTCATGCCCTTGTCTCTTCTCATGCCAAGAGGATTTTCCTCATCCATGCCTTAATCTGCTTCTGCCACTCAGCAGTCTTTTTCGGCTCAACCCACTCGTTTAACTTGTCGAGCGCCACATTGGCATCTGCAACGATAGGCACATCAACCACTACATTTCGTGAAATAGATGCAGTATCCACATCAATATGTACAATCTTTGCCTTTGGAGCGAACTCATTTAAGTCACCGGTTATTCTGTCATTAAATCGTGTACCTATTGAAAAAGTAAATCACACTCACTGACTGCCTTGTTTGCCGCATATTTGCCGTGCATACCACAGTTTCCCACATAAAGCGGATGGGTGGTCGGTATAGCTCCCTTACCCATTATTGTAGTGACAACAGGCACATTCTCTGCCTCCGCAAAACGGCGCAGGTTTTCATTTGCCCTGGCAACATTTATACCGCCTCCTGCAAGTATAAGCGGTTTTTTGGCACTCTTTAACATCTTGTAGGCGCGCTTAAGCTGTCCGACATGTACTGTATCATTTACACGATAGCCTCTGATTTCCACCTTGTCCGGATACTCTGCCGGACCGGATGCGGTCTGTATATCCTTTGGCAAGTCAATCAGTACAGGGCCCGGCTTTCCGGTTCTTGCAATATGAAATGCCATCTTTATGATTTTTCCAAGGTCCTTTCTGTCACGGACTGTAACAGAATACTTTGTGATATTTCTGGTGATTCCGACTATATCCACTTCCTGAAAGGCATCATTTCCGATAAGTGGAAGCGGTACCTGTCCTGTAAAGCACACAAGTGGCACATTGTCATAATGCGCATCTGCAAGACCTGTAACTGTGTTGGTAGCACCTGGACCGCTTGTCACAAGGCAGACACCCACCTTGCCTGTAGACTTGGCATAGCCCTCAGCCTCATGAATCAGGCCCTGCTCATGTCTCGGAAGAACCAGATTAATTGAATTAGTCTTGTATAACTCATCGAATAAATCTGTAACTGTTCCTCCCGGATAGGCAAAAATAGTATCTACGCCTTCCTCCTCCAATGCTTTTACAAATAATTTTCTTCCTGTGATGTCCATACTGCTGTCATCCTCGTTTCTATTTTAATAGTTTATTTTACTTTCTCATATCGAAGGAAATAAAACTCCAAATCAAAGTATGTCTGCTCTTCGCTGTCTCCCGTAATCTGCCACTCAGGCTTCTCATCAAGATTTGGAAAATATGCATCCGCATCATACTCGAAGTCCACCTTTGTGATGTGGGCTACATCGCATTCATCCACGAGCTGCTCATAAATTTTCTGTCCACCAATGATATAAATATCCTCTGAATTGTATTTTTCAAGCTCCTTGTGAAGCTCATCAAGTGAGTGAACCACGACAGCGCCCTCCACCTCATAGGATGGGTTATGTGTGAGCACTATGTTGGTTCTGTTCTTAAGAGGTCTGCTGTTTGGAAAGCTCTCAAGTGTCTTTCTGCCCATGACTACAACCTTTCCTGTAGTCATCTCGCGGAAAAACTTCTGGTCCATAGGTATCCGAACGAGCAACTGGTTGTTTTTTCCAATTGCCCAGTTATTGTCAACTGCTGCTATTAAATTCATGATTTTCTCCCTGTTGTAATCGTTGCTGTTCACACAAAGTAGTGAACAATAACCTTCTTATAACTGCTTCATATCCACATTCTTTAAACCGCAATAGGTATATCCTTAATCTGCTCACCTGTCACATAGTCTGTTATCTTGATATCATCCGTCGTAATTGATAGAAATCCTTTATGTCAGGATTGAGCCAGAACTTTGGAGCATCGTACTGTGGTCTCTCAATCAGCTCCTTCACAATTGGCACATGCCTGTCGTAAATGTGTGCATCTGCAATCACGTGCATCAGCTCTCCGACTCTCATATCACACACCTGCGCCAGCATATGCATAAGCACCGCATACTGGCATACATTCCAATTGTTCGCCGCAAGCACATCCTGTGAGCGCTGGTTTAAGATACCATTTAATGTGAGCCTGTCATCACCCTTTTTCTGTGTCACGTTGAATGTCATGCTGTATGCGCACGGATACAGATTCATCTCATGCAGATCCTGATGCACATATATATTGGTAAGTATTCTTCTTGAAAAAGGTGTATGCTTCAAATCATAGATGACTCTGTCCACCTGATCCATCATGCCTTCCTTATACTGATGCTTTACACCAAGCTGATATCCGTAGGCCTTGCCGATTGAACCATCCTCATCTGCCCACTCATCCCACACATGGCTTTTTAAATCATGGATATTGTTGGATTTCTTCTGCCATATCCAAAGAAGCTCATCCGTTGCACTCTTGATATATGTCTTTCTTAAAGTAATAGCCGGAAACTCCTTTGACAAATCATATCTGTTGACGACACCAAACTTCTTTATTGTATAGGCGCTTGTGCCGTCCTCCCAGTGGGGACGCACCAGCTCTCCCTCAGTGCTTGTGCCATTTTCCAGAATATCCTGACACATCGCTACAAAAACTTTATCTGCATAACTCATATTATCTGCTCCCTAACCATAAGTATTCAACCGATACAATTACCCGTTTACTGTCTATTGTATCTAATTATCAATTTTTTTTCAATATATTCAATGTGCAAATTCAAATTGATTTTTTAGCTTTTTTTCTTCATAAATTTATTTAAGTTTTTTATTATTCTTTTCGATTAAGGACACAATTTGGACAAATTTATTTAGTATAGTAAGACTTGTAAAGGAGATACACCTTTACAAATTCCCTTTTTTAAACATTTTTTCATAAACTAAACTCCTCGAAAAGAAGCCGCTTCCCTCGGCTTCTTTTCACGTTATGGGGGTTTACATTTCAAGCTTTTTCCCATATTATGATTAAAGGATCAAAAGGTAGAGTCAGATTACGCGAATGCGTAGCATGCAGTAATCTGATTAATCATAAATGAGGAGATTCACAATCACATGAAATTTTTTCTCGCACCGATGCAAGGGCTGACCGGATATACAGTAAGAAACGCATTCCACCACAATTTTGACTACATAGACAAATACTACACACCATTCATCCCTGCCGCAAAGCGCATGAATGCCAAGATAAAAAGAGACATAGACCCGGTAAACAACGACGGAATCACTCTCATACCGCAGGCCATGTCTATAGTTGCAGACGAGGTCATCGACCTGCACAGGCAGCTTGTTCCTTACGGATATGATGAGATAAATGTAAATCTCGGCTGTCCGTCAGGCACCGTCGTATCCAAGAAACGAGGCTCCGGCATACTCGCATATCCTGATATGCTGGATAGCTTCCTCGATGAGCTGTATACAAAAGCTGATTTTCCTGTTTCAATAAAAACCCGCGTGGGCTTTAACGATGATGAACTATGGCCCAGACTTATCGAAATATACAGTAAATATCCGATAAGTGAGCTTACCGTGCATCCGAGAGTCCAGAAGGATTTTTATAAAAATACGCCGCGCATGGATGACTTCGCCCTCGCCATGCAGAAAATAAATCCTGATAAAACCATACTCTGCTACAACGGAGATATCACTGATACTAATAGCTTTAATGCCCTAACCGACTGCTTCCCTGATATTGATGAAATCATGATAGGCCGCGGACTGTTTGCAAATCCTGCTCTTATCGCAGAGCTTAAGGGTATAAGCATGGATAAAGCCGAGCTTCGCGAGCGCTTAAAGAACTGGCATGATGAGATTTTATCCGGTTATCTGTCCATCTTTTCCGGTGAAAAGGATGCCATTTTCCGCATGAAGGAAATCTGGGCATATATGCATGGGTTGTTTTCTGACTCTGAAAAGCTCTGGAAGAAAATTAAAAAATGCCAGACGCTTAATGACTATAAGTCAATCGTTCGAATGGCATTTGATGCTTTTTAAAGTATAAACACTTTACTTTCTTGCAATTCTGTGAAGCTGTGGCCTTATGGTGATATCTGTCATCACAAGGCCTTCTCTTTGCCCCAAAACATAAAGCACTGCGTCTGCAACCTCATTTGGCTGTATTCTTGCAGCTTCATTTTCATCCACTGTAAAATCAGCATTCCTGTACAGATTGGTATCGGTCATATCAGGCTCTAAATTTACCACACGCACACCGTACTTTCTCGCCTCCTCAAACAGGCTGTGGGAAAAGCTCGTAAGCCCTGCCTTTGTGGCACCATAGGCACAGCCGTGCGGATTCGTCTTTTCAGCAGTGATTGATGAGATATTTATTATTGTTCCTTTGTTTTTCTTTAAATCGCGAAGCAGCAGATTTGTGATAATCATCGGTGCCTCAAGATTTGTCCTCACCATCTGTGATATTTTTACAGGATTAAGCTCCTCATGAAGAGCGTAAAAGCCGACGCCTGCATTGTTTATGAGAAGTGATATGTCATGATTTTTATTAATTTCTTTTATTGTCTTGATGAGCTTTGCGGTATCGGTAATATCGCATACTATACGCTCTATCCCTGCGATATCATCACTTTGATTGAAGCTTCTTCCTATTCCGTAAACCATCCAGCCATTCGCTGCAAGCTGCCTGCATATAGCTTTTCCGATGCCGGAAGACGCCCCGGTTACAATTGCTTTATTCATCTGATTGCTCCTTTATACTATGTGTATATATTGAAAATGTATTGCAATAATATCACTTCCACATAAATATCCTGTCCTTATCCACATATTCGGATACAGCCTGTATCATAAACTCTTCCATATCACTTCGTATGTTTTCCGGATACTGGTAATACCCATTCACATTGTCGTATGGAAAATTCACCACAGCACTACGAGGCATGTCCTTTCGCATTTTCTTCAGATAATCCTGCGATATGCGGAAGCTTCCGATACTCACATCCCACAGCTTAGAACCGTCTATCTGTGAAAATACGTCATCAACCAGCCTGCTGTATTCACCTCTCCAGTCCTTGCAGTATATCATCGGATCAAAGCACAGTCGCACTGGAAATCCACTATCCATAGCACATTTTGCTGCCTGAATCCGCTCCTTAGGTGCAGACGCAAAATGCTCATACTCTGCTGCAACCCTTTGAGGCGAAACTGTATAGGCAATAATTACCCTGTCACAGGCTTCGTAATTGCTCCACAAATCACACCTGCCACTCTTGGTGCGGATTTCAATTGTAAGATTCTCATGCTTTTTTGTAAAAGCAATCCATTCCCTCACAAAGCCGGTAAGCGACTCTATGGCCACGAGATCTGCATCATATGACACGCAAAGATATATGCTTTTTTGCGCCAGAAGTGCTTCAAGCTCCGCAAAAATATCCTCCAAATTTACAAACACCACAAGATTACCGGACGGATACATGCCCTTTAAATAGCAGTATTCGCAGTCAAATATGCAGTTCATCATGCATGAGCAATAGTAGAAATTCTCATTTCCAAAGCTCTGACACACCGGTGCACCTTCATATATGCAGCCGCTTGTATTCTCTGCCAGAATGAGCGCCTTGGCATTGCTTTGAGCAGAAATACTCTGCTTTTTGCGGCAGAAAACATCCTTGTAGTGGTCAATTTCTATGACTGTTGTATTATTCAGCTTTTCTAAAATCTGCTTTGTACGTGGATGCTCGGCCACGCCTTTCCACATATACATGTGAAAACATTTTATTGTATTGGCACATTTGACATTTCCTTCTTACAACAATCTCTGTTTCAATTCAAACAGACATTTCTTTCCTTCACGCTTGCTCTCACACGGCAGCAAGCCATTTGTATAGTATTCATCCAGAACAGCTTTATAATCTATACCACTTAGTCTGCAATACTTTATAAGCTGTGCCAGCTGATCTCCCATTACCTTGGAACAGCGCATATCGCAAATCAGCCTATCCATATTCCAAGAGGATTGTGTATCATCCATTTGCGCCTTATCAGCACATGCACTTAAAAGCCTATCAATATAGCCGCATATTTTGTCTTCCTGCAAAGCAAAAAGCTCTGTGATTTTCGACTGGTCAATTCTCTCACCGGCATCTGAAACAAGCTTTATAAAATGCATACGATGCGGTCCCACAAAAAACGCGGCTGCCTGATAAACGGCGGCTGCCTCCATATCATATACAACCGAATCGCACCCTTCATTAAGCACCCTTGCGACCGTTACTATTTCACACTCCCTGAAATTTGCTTTCATCAGCATATCGGGGTAAAATGTACGCCCTGTCATCTGCTCAGTGAGCTTGTTTCCCAGAAATATACTGCCCATACAGATATCACTGCTAAAACCAGCGCCACACCCCACATTCAAAATCTCATCATCCGGTGAAATCCCATACGCACCACCGATATTTGAAACCGCTGCCACCGCATTGATTTCTCCTACGCCTGTTATCACAAGCCTGATACTCTCATTTGCAAACACATCAAATCTGACCATTTCAGGGCTTTTTTCCTTTTTTAAGCCATAGTGGTCTATTATATTTTTTGCCTCAGCATAAAAAGCGCTAAATATATAAATCATAGATAATTCCTTCAAATCTTCCCTGCATACATCACCAGGATTTATCTCTCAAGCTCCTTTAAAAGCTTAGTCCTGTTGCTTCCAACCATGAGCTTTTCATTGTAGATATCAAATTTTTCACACTCGTTCTCAGCTAAAAAGCTGCTGATTTCCGGTGTGATGGTCAGCTCTGTAACAAAGACAAGCATCTCCTGGCCGTCCGAGAATACATCCTCCACAAAATCAAATGCATGGTTTAGCTTCTCTCCTGCCGCATCCTCCATAGTTGAAAGCTTCTCTGATTCTTCGGTAAAATCATCCATCACCGTATCAAAATCCCCCTTTATATGCCTTAATACATCCTGTCTGATGTAATACTCCTTTGGCAAAATAAGAGAGCTCTCCTTCAATATCTCCATATTCTTTGAAAACTGCTCCACAGCACTGTTGTACAGCGCATGCTGCTCTTCAGGGCTTCTTTGTGACTTTCTGTATTCCTTCAAAAACTCATACCATAGCTGCACCATTTTCCGCTCTCTGGCCACATCCGAAAAAACAACTGTCAGTCCGCTTAAAAGCAGATTCACCACAGTGATTCTCTCATCGAAATCAGCATCAAACACACGTTTATATACTGACTTTTTCACGTTTCCGGACAATATATCGCTTATACCGTAATCCTCATTGTATTTTCTGTAGATTTCCAGATATGCGTACACATCCTCTGCTATATCAGGATGGTGGATAAACTCACCTATTACATCCTCCGTGACTGCAAGTTCTCCCGCCTCGTACACCTTAAGCAGGCTGCTTAAATCCTCCCAGCCTCTTGCCGTGACGAAATTCATACCGTCCACGTCAGTTTCCACCCTGTAAAAATTGTTTGGGTGAAGCTCAAGATAGCTTAAAAGTGCATCATGGATATGCACATCTCTGGCATATTCCTTCCACACCTGATAGTCCGCTTCTATCGATATATATCTGACACGGTCGAGCGTAACCATATCAAAATCGCGCACTGATTTATTGTACTCAGGCGGATTTCCTGCCGCAACAATCACCCAGCCCTTGGGAACAGCCTGATTACCAAATGTCTTGCACTGCAAAAACTGAAGCATCGTAGGCGCAAGTGTCTCGGACACGCAGTTTATCTCATCAATAAAAAGTATGCCCTCCTTAAGCCCTGTTGCTCCATCCTTTCATAGACGCTGGCTATAATCTCACTCATCGTGTATTCCGTGACGGAATAGTTCTTTCCGTCATACTCACGCTCCTTTATAAACGGCAGTCCTACCGCGACTGGCGCGTGTGATGCGTGATGGTATATGCCACAAGACCTATTTTGCACTCTCTTGCAATCTGCTCCATAATCTGTGTCTTGCCTACGCCGGGCGGTCCGATTAAGAGCATCGGTCTCTGCCTGATCTGCGGTATCACGTACTCTCCATGTGCATCCTTTGACAGGTATGCTTTCACTGTATTTTTCACTTCGTTTTTTGCCTGTTTTATATTCATATTGTTTCCTCCAGCTCCACCTGCATCGCCCATGGCGCACCTCATTACCCTCATATGCACCAACCGACACAAATGCGCACTTGTACGATGGACACTTTGCAGGGAAAATTCCCTTGCCATCAGTAAAATATATAAGTCCGCACATGTTCTTAAGCTCTCCCTTATCCAGAAGGTCTCTCACATACGAAAATGCCGGTCTGAAATCTGTGCCTCCGCCTCCTACGAGCGTAAACTTGTTTAAAAGCGGCTTAATCTGCTTTTCATCTGTAATTTCCTCGTCCGTCTTTACGCTGTCATCACACTGTATGATGCGTATTTTATTCCTGACAAAAAAGCTGTCCGACTCCGTGAGAATTGTAAAGGTCTCCTGTAAAAAGTGCTCCACCAGCTCCCCACTCACAGAATAGCTCGTATCAAGTACTATGACAAAATCCCTTATCTTGTATGTCTCCCTCGTTTCAAGAGGCTCAATGAGCGGCATATTGCCGTAAAGCGAAAGTCCATACGCGTAATACCCCATATCAAAGGAATCATAATCTGCGTGTACCTCCTCACGAAGCACTGCAAACCTGCGCAGAAACTCCTTGTAGCTTCGTCTGCTTCTTTTCGCGGACAGCTCCCTCATCATTACCTGCTCGCCCTCGGATTCACTGTCCTTTGAATGTTTTTTCTCCATACGTGTCTGTCTGGATATTTTCTGCCACTGCTTTTGAGCCTCGGATGAGCTTAGTGGCATAGCATTGTCGTTTTTCTCCTCCGGCCACAAAGCGTGGTCATCTGTGTAAAATTCCCGTGCCAGAAGTGCAAGCTCATTTTTATCCTTTGTGTTTGCAATATCATCTATATCCGTGATTTCTTCAGCCTTTATTTCTGCATACTGCTTGTATAGCCACGCGTACAAAGCTCCCGGAGCAATCACGATATGATCTTTTTAAGCCTCTCATACGTGGTTTTTCTTATATAACTTAGGATACGCTTTGTGCTTTTCTTTTCCATTGTATCAATCGTATACTCAACCATTATATCACATGCTGTATTCCACAGGAATTCATCCCTCTCACCTTTAGTCCACAAGTGAAAAAACAGACAGTGCAGCACACTGTGCAAATAAGCCCGGTTCAGATACATGCCATTTTTCTTAAATATATCAATCAGCCTGATGGGATTGTAATAAATATATGTACCGTCAGTTGCCATGGAGTAAAGCTGCTCGTTCACCTTTGGTGAAAGAGCCGAGAGCGCCAGCTTCATAAAAGGCATGTCGAGATACAACTCGCACTGTATTTCATCTATTATTTTCTGTGACATTTCCTCCTGCCACTCTGAATCTGTCTGGATATGTTTTTTCATGAAGCGGCCTCCTTTCCCTATACATTTCTCCATTTCTCGCACCAATGGTGCGAGTCTTATTATATATATATTTCATAAACCCTATTATTCTGCTGCAATATTTTCAGAGTTTATTATACTATAGTAACCTTATTTTCTCAATAAAATGTGACTCACAAACAACATCTTAAAAAATATATTTAAAAAGTAATCCCGGATAGTTCATGATAAAATCATAAGCTATCGGGATTATCAATTTATTACACTATACACATTCAATAATTATACTCTCACATTTATCATACCCCAGCTGTGAGCTGTTCAGGCACAACGTATAATTAGCAGCTTTTCCCCATTTCTGATCTGTGTAAAAATTATAATTTGTCATACGCCTTTTATCTATGTCATTTATCATTTTTACTGCATCAGCTTCTGAAGTATTATGCAGCTTACAGATACGCTGTATTTTTTCCGGCATATCCCCATGGATATACACATTCAATACATCATCCCTGTCTTTCAAAATATAATCAGCATTTCTTCCAATGATCACACATGGCTCTTTTTCTGCCAAATCCAAAATCACTTTTCTCTGTGCCTCATATACCATATCTTCTACTGATTTTCCTGTAATATCACGACCGGTAAATGCATATGCAAAAATCCCTTTCTTTGGGGACAGCTCAGCATTTTCCTTAATATACTCCGGTGCCAGTCCTGACTCTTTTGCAATCTGTCCAATTATTTCCTTGTCATAATATTTAATTCCAAGTTTCTTTGCGACTTCTTCTCCGATAAAACGTCCGCCACTTCCAAACTCTCGGCTTATCGTAATGATTCTTTTTGTCATGCTTATGCCTCCTTAATTTAAGTTTCCACTTTATTTTTATTGATTCTCTTTAAAAATAAATATCCTACAATACAAGCAGTCACCTCCGTGATTGGAAATGCCCACCAGATCAGTGAAACTCCAATATGTCCGCCTCTTACAAAAAATGAGAAGATGCCTGCCAAAGGTAATATAATTATAAGCTGTCTGAGCAGTGAAATCACAAGCGATTCCATACCACCATCAAGCGCCTGGTAAATACCTGATATGCCACATTTATTCCGGCAAAAATAAAGCTGATGGAAATAATTCTCATTGCCCCGATAAAATATTCTCTTGATGCTCCTGCATTGAACAAAGCAGCAAATTCTCCCGGGAAAAATTCTGTAATCGCTACTCCTATGACCATAAGCACAATCGTATAAAGCAATCCATACCTGATGCCATCCTTAATTCTCTTTTTGCTGTGCATTCCATATGAAAAAGCTATAATTGGTGTAATTGCATCCCTCAGTCCGAATGCAAGGAACAATACAAACTGCTGCACCTTATAAAACAAACCATATGCAGTCTGTGCCGAAGGACTAAATTTCAAAATAAGATTCATCACATAAACCATAATTGACATCAGAGCCTGTGCAATAATAGCCGGAAGTCCAATTGCATAAATTTCCTTGATTATTCTTCCATCAGGCTTCATATACTTTGTATCATGCTCAAATTCATTGTTCAGCTTCATATGAAACACAAACAGCAGTATTGCAGACACAACCTGACCGATAACAGTTGCATATGCGGCGCCCTTAACTCCCATTTCCGGAACCGGTCCAATACCATAAATCATAATAGGATCAAGAATAATATTTACCACTGCTCCAACTACCTGACCAATTGTAGAATAAAGAGAACGTCCGGTTGCCTGCAGCAGCTTTTCAAATAGTGAAAAGAAAATAATTCCAAATGAAATCACACAGCATATTCTCAAGTAATTTGTTCCCATTGAAATAACTTGAGGATCAACGGTCTGTGATGAAATATAAGCTTTAACTCCAAAAATTCCAAACAACAGGCATACTATATAAATTATTGCACCAAGAAATAAACTGTTTCCTGCAACCTTTGCAGCTTTTTTACTATTTCCCTGACCAAGTGTTCTTGCAAGAAGTGCATTGGTTCCCACTCCTGTTCCAATTCCAACTGCTACCATAAGCATCTGAACCGGAAATACCAGTGTCAGTGCATTAAGTGCTGCCTCACTTCCTGACCTCATATTTCCCACAAAGGCGCTGTCTACAATATTGTAAACTGCCTGCAATGCCATAGATAAAATCATCGGTATTCCCATCTGTACCATGAGCTTATTTACCGGCATCTCCTTCATCTTGTTACTTTCTGCCATCTTAACTTATTCCTCCTTTTCTGCATAAAAAAGTGCGCTCTTATCTCATAAGCTGGACTTACGCTGATAAGCTACACACTTTATAATGCACTATATATTTTAATGATGTGCGACAGCAGGTGCACAAAAAAAGAGCAGCTAAACTGGATTTACGCTAGTCTGCTACTCGTTCATAGGCTATTATATTTTTATTTTTGAAAAAAGTCAAATGATTTTTGAGCGATAATATAGCTTTTGCATTTACACTTAAATTTAAAATTCAAACCGCCTCTTCCTGGATACCGACAGATTTTCCTTCTTAAATCTATGCAAAATCACACTGCCCTCACTCCATTCATCCTGTGCTGAAAGTGCAATCATATCAGTGACAGCCAGGACATCTGCGATAAAATTCTCCTCATCGTCTTTAAGCTCCAGAAAACTCTGCAGCAAACCCGAATCCCTTTTTCTTATGATAAGCTCAGACAGCCTTTTTTTATGATTGACAATATACTCCAAAAACTGCTGCCTAGCTTCTTTTGAAAGCTCATACGCATAAATAAGCCTGTAAAAAGCCATATCTAAAAGGTCATCCTCACTCTCCTGCGCAATCGCCTCTGAAAATATTTCATCATACTGCTTCCACACAAACATGCGGTCCATAAAAGCCTGTCTGGCACGAAAGCCTTCTCCGTTCATGTTCAGTTTAAAAATATGAGCAGGACCAATCTCATCATATGTCTGGTCGTACTCGAAAAAACATGCCTGCGCAATCGCATTTCCATCGCTGTCAGCCCATCTAACCCTCACAAGAGTGCTTATCTGTGAAAGAATCTGCTTAAGACACGACTTATCCTTCGGTGAGCCTCTCATCACAAGCATATAAAGTTTTGTGCAGTTCATGAAAGCGTCACCATCCACATCACATATGTCTGATGGCAGCTCAAGCACAGACAGCCTTGAACAATTGTAAAAGCACAGCCTGCCAATCTTTTGCATTCCGTCCGGCAATATGACCCTCTCGATATAATCATCACACAGCTCCGTCATATCAGGACACAGAATATCATCAATCCCAAGCTCTGTTTTCAATTTTTCAGGCATGCTCTTGAAAGAAAAGCAATACTCCGCAAGCTCCGTCACTCTCATGCCGTCAAGCATATCCGGCACCACACACACCGGATTTTTCCCATACATATGAAGAAGCCTAATGCAATCATCATTAAGCCTCTCATATACACATATATAATTATCGTTTATTTCAACTTCTATATTTGTCATCGCTATCTTTAATTCTATGTTTTTATTACTATATTGTGTTAATTTTGTGCATTAGATATATCTACGTAAAAATTTATCCAACCTTCAATAATTCATCTATCGTATTCTTAAAATCATAAAACAAATCAATATATTTTTCAACAATTGTATTACAATGTGTCCTTACAACCTCACAATCATAGTCATGTGCAAGTTCATTTCTGACCTTAAGCATATCCATCCACGCATCATCAGAAATCAGCTTTGCCTTGAAGGATTCACGTAACACCTCTCGCGGTGAACTTGTAACAAACCCGGTTATCGAATAATATTGTACCAGAATATCTTTCATTACCTTCCACGATAAATCAAAAGTAATGCTAAATTTAGCACTTGTACCACTCAAAACAAACGAATCGGAAAGGTCTCTCTGCCTTGCCTCAGCTAACGCATCTAGTGAATTACAAAAAGATTTAAAACGTCTCTCAAATTTTGCGTCCATACTGTCTGATATCCTCCAATAATAAATCATTCCTGCATGTATCCAAATTCAGTAAATCAACACTGTACAAGGTAGGTAAGTCCTCCACTTCATCAGAAAGCGTATCAAAATCCTTCACTCCCGATACCGCTATATCAATATCACTGCGTTCCAATGCAGTACCTTTAGCTCTTGAACCATATAAAATTACCTTTTGGGCATCATACTGTCTGCAAAGCTCTGCAACCCTGCTTATAACCTCTTCAACCTTCACTAATCTAACCTCATATAAAAATAATCTGCACTACTTATCAGTTAGTTTATCACAATTCCTACATTATTTCCACCACAATGTAAAGGGCGCTGCCGCTGGCAGCGCCCCGTACTACATCCAAAATCTACTCAAGCAGATTCTTCATACTGTTCACACTGATAAGAATTGTCGATCCATTGTGCAAAAGTGCTGTCGTAGTCGGCGGAAGCACACCTGCCACACCAAGAGCAATGAGCCCTGAGTTAAAACCAACAATCTTTCGATAGTTGCTCTTTATACGTTTCATAAGAGCATTACTTATATATTTAAGAGTTACAATCTGGTAGAGATCGTCAGAGCCCACCGTAATATCGGCAATCTCGCGTGCAATTTCAGCACCGTCACTGATTGCAATACCGACATTTGCCGCTGAAAGAGCCGGTGAATCATTTATGCCGTCACCAATCATAATGACCTTTCTGCCCTTAGCCTTTTCTTTCTCCACAAAGGCAGCCTTGTCCTCAGGTAAAACCTCGGCGTAGTATTCATCTACACCTACTTTTTTCGCAATGACAGAAGCTGTACGCTCACTGTCGCCTGTCATCATGACAACCTTTGATATGCCCGCCTTCTTTAATGAAGTAACAACCGCCGCTGCCTCATCACGCAGAGGATCCTCAATACAGATAACTGCCGAAAGCTTACCCTCAATAGCCAGATACAGGTGAGAATAATACAGCGGAAGCAACTCAAACAGTGACTCCTTTCCTGCAGGAACAACACATTTTCATCCTCAAAGACGAAATGATAGCTTCCGATGACAGTACGCTTGCCATTGATTGAGGTTGCAATTCCATGAGCCACAATATACTCAACCTTTGTATGCATTTCCTCGTGGGAAAGCCCCTTCTTAGAAGCAGCGTCTACCACTGCCTTTGCCATGGAATGAGGGAAATGCTCCTCCAGACAGGCTGCTACACGAAGCATGTCATCAGATGAATACTCATCATTGAAGTTCACCACATCAACCACAGTCGGATGTGCCTTTGTGAGTGTACCTGTCTTGTCAAAGACGATGGTATCAGCCTCCGCAACAGCCTCAAGGAACTTTCCTCCCTTTACTGTTACATTATAAAGGCTTGCCTCTCTGATAGCAGAAAGCACTGAGATTGGCATAGCAAGCTTGAGTGCACAGCAGAAATCCACCATGAGAATTGACATAGCCTTTGTCACATTTCTTGTCAGAAGATATGTAAGCCCTGTAGCTCCAAGCGTCCACGGCACAAGCTTGTCAGCATAGTGCTCAGCCTTTCCCTCCAGCTCAGATTTAAGCTTTTCGGACTCCTCTATCATAGTAACAATCTGGTCAAAACGGTTGTTTCCTTCAACCTCCTTGACCCTGATAGTAATCTCGCCCTCCTCGACAACAGTGCCTGCAAACACAGTATTGCCGACAGTTCTTTGAACCGGAACCGACTCACCTGTCAGGGAAGCCTGATTGACCATCGCATCGCCATCTAAGACCTCTCCGTCGAACGGTATGACATTTCCCATGTGGACAACAACCTTGTCGCCCTTTTCAATCTTTGAAGACTCAACGAGTATCTCCTGATTCTCAGGTGTCTTGAGCCATACCTTGCTCACATTAAGTGACATGCTTCTGGCTAAATCATCAACAGACTTCTTGTGCGTCCATTCCTCCAAGAGCTCACCTATTCCAAGCAGAAACATAATAGAGCTTGCGGTAGAAAAATCCTTAGTAATAAGAGAAACCGTGATGGCAGTCGCATCAAGCACCGGCACCTCAATTTTTCTCTGCAGCAGACACTTAAGCCCAATTCCAATATACTTTACAGATTGTCCAATAGTAAGCGCTATCCTGATTGGCAAAGGCAGCAGGAGCTTTTTACTGTAATGCCAGACAACACTTCCGATAAGCTTTTCCTGATATGAATTATTAAGCTCTCTTCCTGATGTCTTGATAACAGTCTGTGGCACATTGGCGCTCTCATAATGAAAGTGGCGTAGCAGCTCTATAATCTGCTCTCTGTCTCCTACATACTCAATCACAGCATCAGCAGTCCTGTCATAAACCTTTACAAAGGTAACATTCCTGTGATTGTGAATCACATAAAGCAGAGTGTCTGCCTGCTCATATGTCATGCGGTACTGCTCCATATGAACACGCATACGGCCTCTTGACTCATGCTTAATCGTAAATTTCATATGACCGCCTCTTATCTTCTATGCCTCAGCAGTCTCTGCTGTAACCTCAGCCTGCTCTGCTTCCTGCTCATCAGCCTCAGCACACTCGCAGACATCCTCAGCTGCATCGGCAACTTTAGCAGCCTCTGCCTTAGCCTCACGCTCCTCGTTGATACTCTTAGCCTCAGCAAGAATATCCTCTGCATTCTCCTGAACAGTATTAACAGTCTTCATTACACAATCCTTAGCACGAAGCGCAGCTGCTGTACACTGTGTATAAGCACGCTTAGCATCCTTGCTTGATAAAATCTTGATACCTGCTGTACCAAAAGCAACACCTGCTGCGAATAAACCTGAAGCTTTCCAATTAAATGACATAATGTTTTCCTCCTGTATATTTACAAAAATTCTAGTTAAAGTTTACTTACAAGAAACATTATATTTCCCGGAAATACTGTTATTCAAGCCTAATCTCACGCAGTCAGCGCTAATCCATGCCCTCAAATCCCCATACCATGCGCCCTCCCGGACTTAATGAGAAAGTTTATCACTTGTAAACACTCCAAAGCAAGTGGCGAAAGCACGAGCGAGCGGCTCCGCTTCACTCCTATAACGAAAAAGAGATATCCATTAAGGATATCTCTTTATGTTATAAGAGCGATAGACGGGGCTCGAACCCGCGGTCTCGACCTTGGCAAGGTCGCGCGTTACCAACTACGCCACTATCGCATTTATTAAGTTGTGTGCTCTCTTGTGTCGAGCACGTGTTATATAATACACGATAGAGGAGCATCTGTCAACAGTTATTTTGAAATTTTTTTAATTTTTCAGATAACCTTATAATAGAAGAAGCGCAGAACATGACACCTAATCAGGTGAAGGGAATTATGGTCTAAGCTATGCGGCAAAGCATATGATAGATAGTCCGCTTTGCTGGCAGATTACACTCTCGGCGGAAGAATGTGAGCGCTCGATGCTTGCGATGGATGCTGTGAAGCGATTATACTTCTGAATATTTGACTTAGAGAAAGGATTTGTGTTATCATTTTAATGACTTAATATTACTTATTGGTGACTTTTATAGTCATAGTTTTTGCCTGTTGACACAAAACTAATGTAAACCTATTTAAGAAAGAAGTAATTCCTTTGGTTATTGAAACAAGTAAGACATCTGTCTATTTCACTTTTAAAGAAAGGAGTGATTGATATGGATAATAATAAGATTCAAAAAATTTTCCACTATATAATAGTTCTTTGGCTCGTGATTCTTTGGGCTATTATGATGTTTTGTCCTGAGCACATAGATACTATGAATTTTAAAATATTTTTTCTATTTCACTTGCTTGTAGCATGATTTACTCTTTCTGTAGAGAGAAATACTTTCCTATGCAAACAGTCAGTAAAACAGAAAAATATGTTTCTATCATTTTAATAATACTGCTTTTTTTAAGGTTTCTGTTTTTGAAAAATTAAGTTATAGAAATACTTCTGTCTACAGTTGAAGCGGCTATCCTTTGAGATAGCCGCTTTTTTCGTAAAAAATCATTTATCATTATCTTTGTTCAGCCTATGAGAAAAATTCTCATGGGCTTTTTATTTTGATTCATCACTTTTACGTTCGTTTCAAAATTCACTCAAACAGATATGAAAAGTCATCAATATTGTAATCTCTAACTTCATAAACGATGTCATTCACTTTGACTTTATTATCCATAAAACATATTAGAGTAATTTCTCCCCCCTTTTTTTCTATTTTAATCAAATACTGCCATCCTTTATATTTTTCATCTGTTATTTCTTTTAACGAATACGAATTAAGTTTACTTATCAAATCCTCATATTTTTCTTTTTCTATTATAACATCTTGTTTCTGTCCGGTAGTTTGAGTTGATACTGTAATCTGTTCTATCCCATCTATCTTTATGTTCATAGATTTTTCATCTCCTAAATCCTTCGAAATACAACCTACTAAAAGCACACCTGCCAATAATGCACTAAAGGTTAAACCAAATAATTTCCGAATAAACCGTTCCATATTTTCCTCCTTGTTTTTTGAAAATTCTACACACCACCTCAAAAATTAGCATCATAGTCTGCCAATTATCTATCTCCATTTTTGTACCTCTGAGGATTACTATAATACATAAAATCTCACCTCCCCGTTATGAAGTAATGGTATTTATAGTCCCTCACTATATTCCGATTTATATAACAGTAGTCTAACACATGTTGTTTAAAAATACTACAGCCAAGCTAATGTCTGTAATTTGCCCTAAAATTTCATTTTATGGAATTTGGACTACTTGATTTTCTAATTGCATACGCAATTCGTGAAATGTATAATTATACTGTTTATACATTAGACACACAAATGTAAATAAAGACTAAAACATTTGGCTTTGAATAGTTACAAAAAAATCTAAAAAAGTGGTTGACAGATGCTCCTCTATCGTGTATTATATAACACGTGCTCGACACAAGAGAGCACACAACCTAATACATGCGATAGTGGCGTAGTTGGTAACGCGCGACCTTGCCAAGGTCGAGACCGCGGGTTCGAGCCCCGTCTATCGCTCTTTACGGAAAGCCTTGTAAACCCAGTGTTTACAAGGTTTTTTCTTTGTCTAGCCTTGGCACGGTTTGTTAATTAACCACTTATTTGGTTAAGAAAATTTGCGTTTGTTTAAACACTCTAAGGCATCCTGCATATCAATTCCTGGAAAGTGATAGTTGTTTTAGTTCTCAACCTTTAATTTCTCCTAAATTGTGTTGGTTTTATCAACGGATGCATCATTGATTATGTACCTAGTATAGCTTATACATTTGCATAAGGATTTCAGGATCCCCCCGGAAGCCGTGAAACGGTCGGCGCAGAACAGACGTCCCCCGGACGTCTTGCGCCAGTCTATCGCTCTTATAACATAAAGAGATATCCTTGATGGATATCTCTTTTTCGTTATAGACAGGAATATCTGTCATACTTTTGCATCCCCACACATATTATATATAAAACAACCACAGGAGGCGCATATGAGTGCAAAAACAAAAATCGTTGTTGTAAAAATGAAGCATGTCATTCTGACCGGAGTGCTCCTTGGCATACTGCTTCTTCTGATAATTTTCGCTGCTACATATTATTTTTCAGGTGATGAACCAAAGCCCAAGGTGGAAGAAACCGGCATGTATACACCGGGTGTGTACAACACATCTGTAGCGCTGGGTGGGGCGGCTATCGATGTGTCTGTGGCGGTGGACAGCAATAATATTAACTCCATAAGCCTTGAAAACATGACTGATTCGGTGGAAACCATGTATCCGCTTGTTGAGCCTGCGATGAACGAGCTCGTATCGCAGATTGTGCAAAATCAATCCACCGATAATATTTCCTACGCAAACACAAGTCAGTACACCTCCAAAGTGCTGCTCAACGCAATTGATAACACACTCTCCAAAGCAAAAAAATCTGACACCTCAAATACCGAAGAAAATGCAAAGACTGTATCTGAATCCCAAAAAGAGCCCGGGGATTCTTCAAAAACTGAAAATACCTCGCAGTAACCTGCGAGGTATTTTAACTTAATCATATAAATCGTAAAATATATGTTATGTATCAAAAATATAATCTACTGCTCACTGTCTGCAGACAATCCCTGTAGATAATCGCTGACAGCACTGATATCCGCGTAATAGCAGTTCACCGGACGACTCTTCTCATAGTACTGATATCCGGAGTAACCGCCCCAGCCTACCAATGCGACTACAGCCGCAGCTGCAACAATTCGTGCTATAACACGCTTTACTTTATTTCTGGCATTTGTCTTTTTACGATTTGCCTTTTCATTCTTATATTTATCAACCTTTGCCTGACTCATTGCTTTTCTCCTTTAACTCAATGCAATAATTCTACTACATTTTGCGGGAGATATCAAGCATTTCATCATAGCTTCAAAAACACTGCTTCTCATGCCCTTTTCCTCAAGCACACGCACAGCCTGGATAGTGGTTCCGGCAGGTGAGCACACCATATCCTTGAGCTCGCCCGGATGCTTTCCTGTCTCGAGAACCATTTTGCGCTTCCAAGCACTGCCTGAGCTGCAAATGTATATGCCTGGCTCCTTGGCATGCCGCCTGCTACAGCTGCATCTGCCATAGCCTCGATAAACATAAACACATATGCCGGTGAGCTTCCGCTGACTGCTGTCACTACATCCATGAGCTTCTCGTCTATCATCTCAGCCTTTGAAAAGCCCGAGCACAAATCAAGCACTGTATCAAGCTCCGCCTGCGATACTCTTTCATTTGCACAGACTCCCATCATGCCCTCACCAACCATGGCAGGTGTATTTGGCATGGTACGTATAACCTTTAAGCTCTTTCCAAACATCTCGTCAAACCACGAAAGTGACTTGCCCGGTGCAATCGAAACAATGATTTCATCGTCACTAACAGTGTCCTTTATCTCTGCTATAACCTCCTCATAGTACTGTGGCTTTACTGCTAAAAACAGAATATCTGCAAACTCTGCTACGCTCTTATTGTCCGCTGTAAGCCTGATTCCAGCTCCGCTGCATTCTTTTCTCTGGAGCTTTCGGTCTTTGCAGATGCAAGAATATCGCTTGCCTGTGCCTTGCCTGATGCCAGCACTCCGTGTATCATTGCCTTTCCCATGTTTCCACAACCTATGAAGCCTAATTTCTTACTCATATTATCCTCCTGCCGTAATCAATATATCTGACTATTCAAAGCATCCAAAATCATGTTTAACAGTCAGTATTTTTGCAAACTATTTTAGCACACTTCATTCAATCATGCAAAATATCTTTTAACTCTCATATCATCCTATGCATCAAAACCTGAATGTACAGGCAGGCCTCTGTGCTCAACAGGAGTGGAAAAAACTATCTGTGTACTTGTCTTGCCGAATTTCTGCAGAGTGTTGATAAATTCATCAAGCTCCTCCGTATCTAAAAACTTCACCTCTATGAGCATAGAATACTCTCCTGTCACACAATTGCACTCTATGACATTCTCCACACTCTCAATAAACGGATAAAACTCTTCCTTTTGTACAGGCTCCAGATCCAGATTGACAAAGGCCTTTATCTTATAGCCCAAATTAACCGAATCAACAGTGGCATGATAGCCTTTATGATTCCCTTGCTCTCCAATCTCTCTATTCTGGCTGTTACAGCCGGTGATGACAAAAACACCTGTGCCGCTATCTCCTTTATCGCTATACGTGCATTTTCCTGTAGCAGCTCTACTATTTTCTCATCAATCATATCCAATGCATTCTTAGTCAAGTTACCGCCTCCTAATCTCTCCTTTGTAAATGTGATTTTTCCAACAAAAAGAGGGCGCAGATAACCTAATATCTGAACGCCCTCGTTCGCTTTACTTTTTTAATTAATTACTTTAGAAAAATAATATCATTAATCAATATTACTTGTCAAGATTAAGATCTGTAATCTCCGTTAATTTTCACATAATCATATGTAAGATCACAACCCCATGCCTTGGCTGACACATCTCCCTGGTGTAAATCTATGTCGATGTAAATCTCGTCCTCATGCAGTATTTTTGCTGCCTCCTCCTCTGAGAAGTCAACTCCGGCACCGTTCTCGCACACCTTGATGCTTCCTGCTGTTGAGCGCAGGTGAAGCTCCACCTTGTCTATATCAAAATCAGCCTCCGCATAGCCTATAGCACAAAGGATTCGTCCCCAGTTGGCATCCTCGCCAAACATAGCACACTTTAAAAGTGGTGAACGGATAACGCTCTTTGCCACAATAATTGCTGTATCAAGATCAGGCGCACCTGCGCATGTGCACTCTAAAAGCTTTGAAGCACCCTCTCCATCCTTTGCAAGCATTCTTGTAAGATTTGAAAGCACCTCGTACAGTGCATCCTTAAAGATCTGATAATCATCATTCTCTGTAGTAATAGGTGTGTTTCCTGCAAGACCGTTTGCCATGATGCTTACCATATCATTGGTAGAGGTATCGCCGTCAATGCTTAAACAGTTGTAGGTAACCTTTACAATCTCGCTCAGGGCCTTCTGGATGAGTTCCGATGAGATGGCAACATCTGATGTGATAAAGTTTAAGGTAGTAGCCATGTTCGGGTGAATCATGCCGCTTCCCTTTGCCATACCGCCTACTGTACACTCACTGTCTCCAAGCATGAATTTTACCGCATACTGCTTTGGAACGGTATCTGTAGTCATGATAGCGTTTACAGCCTTGTCGTTGCCGTCTGCCGAAAGTCCCTTTGCAAGCTCCTTTATATGGCTCTCGATAGGCTCAATAGGAAGCACCTGTCCAATAACTCCTGTAGATGCCACGATAACCTCGTTTGGATCAATCGAAAGCTCTGCTGCTGCAAGCTCGCACATTCTCTGAGCCTTCTCTACTCCGTCAGCATTGCAGGTGTTGGCGTTTTTGCTGTTGGCAATAACAGCCTTTGCCGTATGTCCTGATGCCTCAAGGTGTGCCTTTGTCACCTGAATAGGCGCGCCCTTCACCTTGTTTGTTGTGTAAACAGCCGCTGCCTGACACTGTGTTTCTGAATAAACTAAAGCCAGGTCATTTTTGTTTTTGTCACTGTTTAATCCACAATTTAATCCGTTTGCAACAAAGCCCTTTGCTGCACAGACGCCCTTTTTTACCTTTGTAAAACTCATTTGTATAATACCTCGATTCTTTTAAATATGTCTAATCCCCAACATATCGTATTATTGATGTATGAACGATAGACTGTAACATCCTCTCGTTACTCTATCTCTTTCATGACGCTCTTGTAAGCCGGACGGATAATCTTGTTCATGCCGACAATCTCCTCAAGCCTGTGGGCACTCCAGCCAACGATTCGCGCAATGGCAAAAAGAGGTGTGTAAAGCTCCATAGGAATACCAAGCATCTCATAAACAAAGCCGCTGTAGAAATCGACATTCGGAGAAACACCCTTAAAGATATGGCGCTTTTCAGCGATAATCTCAGGAGCCACCTTCTCTATTGTATTATAGAGATTCATCTCATTATCTCTCTTCTTTGCAACTGAAAGCTTCTCCACATAGCCTCTGAATATACGCTCTCGCGGGTCAGAAAGTGAATACACCGCATGTCCCATTCCATAGATGAGTCCCTTGTGGTCAAACACCTCACCATCCATCATTTTTCTGAGGTATGCTCTCACCTCATCCTCATCATCCCAGTGCTTCACATGCGAACGGATGTCCCGCATCATCTCCATCACCTTGATATTGGCACCGCGTGCTTTGGTCCCTTAAGGGATGACATGGCTGCCGCGATAGCAGAGTATGTATCTGTACCTGCCGATGTAACCACACGGGTGGTAAATGTAGAGTTGTTTCCACCGCCGTGCTCCATATGAAGAATAAGTGCATATCAAGCACCCTTGCTTCAAGCTCTGTATATTGATTGTCAGCTCTGAGCATCCTAAGGAAGTTTTCAGCTGTCGAAAGCTTTGGATCTGGCCTGTGAATATACATGCTCTGATCATTTCATAATGATTATACGCATGATAACCGTAAACTGCAAGCATCGGGAATATTGCAACAAGTGATAAGCACTGTCTGATATTGTTGTCGATGCCCGCCTTTGCTACAAGAGGATCATATGAACCAGTGTCAGTATACTTCTCGTCATGGAATTCATGATATCCTTTGACGGAGCCTTCATGATGACATCCCTCGTAAATTGGTAGGAAGGGTTCTGCTTCTTCCTAAAACCTCTGTAAACTCAGCCAATTCACTCTCAGATGGCAGCTGCCCGAAAAGCAGCAGATAAGCAATTTTTTCAAAACCAAACTCTCCGGGCCTTAAGTTATTTGTAAGTGTCTTTACATTGTAGCCCCTGTACCACAATTGTCCGTCACATGGCACGCTGCTGCCATCCTCGCCCGTCTTAAATGAAACAATCTCCGAAATATTCGTAAGACCTGTCAGAACTCCCTTTCCGTTTACATCCCTAAGTCCTCTGTTGACACCATATTCCCTGAAAAGACTATCTGAAATTGTGTCATTTTTAATACAGATATCCTGTTTTTTGCAGCGTAATCCGCTAATAAATTATTGCTTTTTGTCATCCATTCACCCTTCCTTTTTACCTTTTAGAATATATTATATCCGTTTTCTTAGAAATTGGCAAACCCATTCATGAATCCGTAGCCAAAAATTTTATTTGGATAGTCGGTTTTTTCTTTTCTGCGGCAGTTTCTTACCATGACATTTTTTATATCCACTCCGTTTGCGAGCAAAACATTGCCTCTCACTATCATCCACTCCATGATGAGAGCCGCCACCGCTGCAGTGATTGCAGCAGCCGCCGATGTGCCACTTAGTGCTATATACATTCCTCTTAGATTTGCCCCTGTGATATCCACAGCCGGTGCTACGAGATCCGGCTTTATTCCACCGTCTGCGTCAAAGCCCCTTCCCGACTCTAAAAATATTGCATCATTTAGGGAATTATAGCCTCCCGCCGTTATCACAAGCTTAGCATCCGAAGGCATGGTCAGCGTGGTATCAGGCTCCGAGACAATAAAGCTCACATCAGCATCAAGAAGTCCTGTCATCGGGAGCCACATATTAAAAACACCTCCAATAGTACTAAGTGGAAATACCCTGATGGTCCACACTCCCTTCACCACCTTTTCAAAGCGGATAAATATAAGCAAATCCCTCGTCTGTCTGCCGGTCTGTCTGTAGTCAATAGTCACCTGTGTTCCTTCAAGCAGAAATGAGTATTCACCGCTGTCTATTCGCATTGGTACCCCGGCTGGATTTGATTGTCCGCTAGGCGATATGACAGAAAGCGTAAATAGCTCAGGTGAAAGTGCCCAGCATTCCAGATAAAAGCCATCCATATCCTGCTCAACATTTATCTCAATATCATCGACTGTATCTGTTATGCGCCCTTTATAATGATGCCTGCTGTTCGCCTCATTGCCCGCTGCCGCAACCACAGCCCTGCCTCTTTTTGCCGTGATATAGTCCAGATACTCTGAAAGATCCTCAGCTCCCGTGTGGCTTCCGTTATTGCAGCCAAGCGCCATGCAAAAGACAGCCGGTGCTCCCTTTTGACCTGCAAACTCATCTGCAAAATGCACGGCCCTCATCACATCAGCCTCAGAATACACCATTTTTCCTTCCGGAATAAAGTAGAAATCATACAGCTTTTGAGGCGCCCTTTTCAGCTTTACGACAATAAGCTTAGCCTGTGGTGCCACACCTGCAAAATCATCCTGCGGTCTGTCATTGCCACATATCACGCTCGCCACAAACGTACCATGCCCATCCTCATCGCCCGGTATGCTCTCATATGGATTTTCCGATAAAATAGCAGCATTTATCTCATCCTCAGAATAAACCGTATCCGTATTCTGATCCCAGAGCACTGCAATCTTCGTCTTACCCTCAGGTGTCATAAAAGCCTCCTGCGCATAATTCACACCTGTGTCAATAACCACCACATACACACCATTTCCGTATAGTCCCGGAACAAACTCCCTTTGAAGCCTGAACACACCGCTCTTTACAAGTCCCTGCGTGGATAAAGGAACAAGACACTTTGGAATAGCCGAATACGAATAAACTCCCACCAGAAGTGGTGGGAGTCTTTCGTAATCCTCATATGTCCATATCTCGTAATCATCGCCCAATGTCTCTATGATATCAGGAGCTATTACCGGTGGAATGAACTCCTTTTTGATACTATGAACTGCATATTTTACCTCATATGATATAATATTTAGATATGAGGGTCAAAAGATATTTTGACCCTCATATAATTATATTCTATAAATAAAAATATGCTACCATATTTATCTAATATAAACAAAGCTTCGCCCAAAATTTACTCGCGGCTTCCATGACATGTAAAATAAATCACCTGGTAATCCTGCGAAAGCACCGCAAGCAGCCTTCTGCCTCGAGCAAGCTTCTCATCATCCAGATTCACAAACGGATCGTCAAGTATGAGGAACGGATTCTCGCCCGGATACATCGCATCCACAAGCGCAAAACGCATACATATGCCTATCAGGTCCTTGTAGCCTGCCGACATTGTTCTCACATCGCGAAGCTGCCCCTGCTCCTTCATCCTTATTGAAATATTGGCATCCACCTGCCAGTCTCTGTCTGTATTTTCTGTCAGGATACCGAAGTACTTCTGGAAGCCATTGGAAATAGGCGCCATGTATCTGGCAGTAAACTGCTCCCTTGCCTTGGTCAGATAGTCTGATGTAAGCCCAAGTATCTCGTACTTATGCTTTTCCTCAGCCTGTATCTGCTTGCAGTTGCGGTACTCCTGTTCCTTTTCATCCCTCATATCAAGCTGCTCCTGCAGATCATCCATCTGTCTGCCGTACTGCACTAAAGATGCCCTGATTTCATCAAGGCTGCCCTCAACCTTTGAAATCATCTCATTGAGCTCATCAAGTGTATACGGACACTCATTTGGTGCAAGAAGCTTGTCCATATCGTTGTCATTCTCAAACTGCGCTTTCTTCTGAAGCGCACTGTCCATATTTTCCTTTGCAAAGCCGGCCTCTGCGAGCTGCTTTTTCATCAGTGAAAGTGTCTGTGTATATTCTGCAGCACTGTCATATCCATAGAAACTTAAATACTCATCAAGCGAAGCCTTTGCCTTCTCATAGTCAGCCTTTGTCTTGGCGCGCTTTCCTATCTGCTCGTTGAAACGACTGTAGTCATGAGCCTTTGTTCGAAGCTCATAAAGCTTCTCCTGATACTGTGATTCATCTGCTTCAATCGAAAAGCTGTCAAAAAACTGCGATACCTCATGCTCCATTGATGTAATGCCGCTTTGAATCTGCTCAAGCTGCTCCTTTAATTCCTGAATCGGTATCTCCTTCTGCTTTATATTTTCCTCACGCTCAGCCATAAGCCTGATGTATGCTCTCTGTTTTTTGTTGTTCAGACGGATTCCATAGACCATCATGACAACACCGCAAAGCGCCATAGCGACTCCAGCTATGCCTACAACAAGAAACATGATTTCCTTCACATTGTACTTCTCATTCAGACTGAATACCGTGGCAACAGCTGCTGCCAAAAGACCGATAACCATAAGCACAATACCTGCAGGTACAAGCTTTGTCTTCTCCGGTGTCTCCGGTTCCTCCTCATCATCTGCCATCTTTGCAAGTGAGGTCATCTGCGAGAGCTTGAGCTCCATGTGGCTGTACTCATTCTTGACGCTCTGGATGTTTGCAATCTTCTTTTGCATCTCATCAAGACCATCATCAGATGGCACACCATCCTTAAACATACCTGAAAGTGTATCTAAATACTGCTCCTCCTCAGGTGTAAAGCTCAGATTATCTTCTACAGCCTTTAAACTTTCAAGCTCTCCGGCCTGCTTTGTCTTTTCCAAAAGCTCTGCCTCATCCGGTGCTTTTTCTCCAAAGACTGCCAATGCAGCATTGTAAATACTCTCTTTCTCCTTTGCAACAGCACAAAGCTGCTCGTAGTTTTCACGAAGTGCCTGCTTTCTGCTGTCCTCAGATGCCACCTGAAGCGCCCTGCCGTACTCGGCTCTGATACCGGTAAGCTCCTTCTTCTGGGCAGTTTTCTCATCTATTTTCTGTGAAAGCTGTGCTGCCGCCTCATCCGCGGCCTGATACTTCTTAAGCTCCTGTTCCAAGGCTGTGAGTGTATTTACACGCTTTTTGATAGAGCCTGTGATACGGTTTGGGGACATCTTGTTCATCATGTCCTTAATGTCCGCTGTCGCCGACTCGAAGTTGTTGATGTCATTTGTATTTTCCGCCATATTGCCAAGCTTTGCGCTGATGCTGTCTGAAGACGAAAACATGCAGTCTGCCTGTGCTATGTATATCGTTCTCTTGAACGAGTTGCGGTCGAGGTCAAAAAGCTCCTCTCCAAGCAGTGGTGAAAAATCATCACACTCAACCATGGTTGCAAGCCTGTACAAGTGAAAATCATCCTGCTTTTCTGTGAGGCCAAAGGTCCTTACAAGTCTATACTCCACTCCATCGGCCTCAAAATCAAGCTCTCCACCATAAGTGCCGCCCTGCCATGGCTTATAGAGCTTTCTTTCCCTCTCAAAGGCGCCCGGCTCCTTTTTCGTATCAAAGCCGTACAGCATAGCCTTCAAAAAAGCCGCAAGTGTACTCTTTCCCCAGCCGTTTGGCTGGTTTATGACATTGACTCCATCATTGAAATTGATATTAAGATCGGACAGCTTTCCGAAGTTGTTTATGTGACAAGCTATTAATTTCAATTTCTAAATCTCCTCCCCGCTAAGCGCCGATATACCACACCTGATGACCTCAGACTTCTGCTCCTCAGTCATATCTGAGCCAAGCACCATCCGTATGAACTCACCCTTAAGTGATGCATCCTTTTCGTATTCACTGTAATTGATGAGAAGCCTTGTCTCATCATACACCTTTTCATAGTAGAAATATTCCTCGAACATATCCTTGAGGAAGTCTGTGTTTATCTCACAATCCACGTCCACCTCACCTACAAGCACGAACTTTACCATGCTTCTCGATGAATATTCACTGTCCGAAATGGCCTTTTCCATCTTCACAGCCACATCCTGTGTGGTCATGGCTCCTGTCACATCCACATACAGCGTGTAGAGGCTCCTGTACGCAAACGGTACAAAGCTAAAGCCTGCCGTGAGCTTCTCATCATCTATATCAAGCACCACAAAGCCCTTTTGTCCACACTCATCAAAGCCTCTTCCCTCTAAGCAGCCGCTGTAGCAGTACATGCCACGGTTGTCAAGCTGTCCGCTCTGATACTCATGCACATGACCGAGCGCGAGATAATCAATGCCCTTATTCTTAAGGTCGCCTGTGGAAATCTCATCACCGAGCTGTCCGTGGAGAGTGACCACGTTGTAATTGTCATTGTCGAGCACAAGAGAATTGTACATGGCAGCTTGGTTAGACTTGTCTATCTCAAGACCTGTTATTGTGATATTTCCATAGCTGTATGAGGTCCACTGATTAGAAAAAAGCTTAAGGTTGTCAGGGATTTCATCGAGCTTCGATATGAAATTGTCCGAGTCGTGATTACCCTTAAGATAATAGAAATCAATATCCGGATTTGACGTAATCGAATCCTTTACCAGATTTCTGGCAGTCGCTGACACATTTCTCGTGTCAAATAAATCGCCTGCTATGATAATCGCCTTTACATCGTTATTTTTGGCGTACTCTATCATCCTTGAATATGTACGCAGTATTTCCATTTTTCTCTCTTTTGCCTGCTCCTTTGACAGATTCGAGGTCATCTTCGAATCCAGATGCAGGTCTGCACAGTGGATAATTTTCATTTTTCCAATTCCTCTTGATATATGAACGTTTATAAATCATTGCAGACTACACATAGATTCATTACGCATAGCCTGGTTGCATCATTTACAGCCAATTCACAATTTCATAATCATTTAACAATTAAACGTGCTGACTGTCTGCAAGCTCAGGTGTACCTCTCATCTGAATGAGCGGGCCGCCCTTCTTCTCCACATAGTCCTTAGTGATTGTAACCGTGCCGATATTGTCATCCTTTGGTATCTCATACATGATATCGAGCATGAAATCCTCTATAATCGCACGAAGAGCTCTGGCTCCGACCTTCTTCTCCTTTGCCATCTTGGCGATGGCATAGAGTGCATCATCGTCGAACTCAAGCCTTACCTCATCCATCTCAAGGAGCTTCTGATACTGCTTGATAATGGCATTCTTTGGCTCCTTCAATATCTTTACAAGCATATCCTCGGTGAGAGCCTCAAGTGAGAACATGATAGGAAGTCGTCCGATAAACTCAGGAATCATTCCGAATTTGCGGATATCATCAACAGTTGCCTGCATGAGCAGGTTCTCATCCCCATCATACTTGTCCTTTAAATCAGCCTTGAAGCCTATAGAAGCCTCCTTGTTCAGGCGCTCCTTTATGATATCCTCAAGTCCCGGGAAAGCGCCTCCGCAGATAAAGAGAATATTTCTCGTGTCAACTGTGGTCATCGGAACCATGGCATTCTTGCTGCTGGCACCAACCGGCACCTCAACCTCTGAGCCCTCTAAAAGCTTAAGCATACCCTGCTGCACTGACTCTCCGCTCACATCACGCTGGTTGGCATTTCTCTTCTTTGCAAGCTTGTCTATCTCATCTATAAAAATGATACCGTGCTCAGCTCTCTCCACGTCATTATCTGCAGCCGCAAGAAGCTTACTTACCACACTTTCGATATCGTCACCGATATATCCGGCCTCAGTAAGTGATGTGGCATCTGTTATGGCAAGTGGCACATCTAAAAGCTTTGCAAGAGTCTTTACGAGATATGTCTTTCCTGAACCTGTAGGTCCGATCATGAGCATATTTGATTTCTCAATCTCCACACCATCATATTTATTTGAAGCCTGCTTTGCAGTGTTATTCTCTTCCTGCGCCTTATGCTTATTGTCAGCCATGACACGCTTGTAGTGGTTATATACTGCAACCGACATGACCTTCTTTGCATGCTCCTGACCTACCACATAGTCATCAAGACTCGCCTTGATCCTATGCGGTGCAGGAATTGAGTGAATGTCAAGAATCGGCTCGACCTTTTTCTCTTCCTTTGGTTTTTTCTTCTTAAGCTTCTGGCTGTTTGGTATGCTCCTGTCAGATCTGACAAATTTATCATGCTTATATTAGGCATATTGCCAAAATCCATATTGCTTATATTTCCCAGATTTCCGAGGTTGCCAAAATTACCGTTGCTCATGGAGTCAAAGGTCTTTTGCATACAATCGTTGCAGATGCACAGGTTCGGCTGGATATGTATCATCTTGCCTGCCACGCTCTCCGGTCTGCGGCAGATGTAGCAGACATCCTCGTAGTCGTTTGCCTTGTTATCGTTTGTATTATCTATGTTATTTGTAGTTTCTTCATTATTATCCTGAATATTGTCAGGTACTTCCTTGAAATCATCATTATTCATAGGTAAATTACCGCCTTTGTATCATTTGGCTGCTTTATCAGCCATTTAACTATTATACACTACTGAATAAATGCGTGCAAGCAAGCTGAGGCGCTTTTGAAAAAAAGAACCGACAGATCAAAAGACCTGCCGGATCCATTTTCTTAATATCTATCCAATTATAACAGCTCCATAAGAAGCTTATTGACAACAGCAGGATTTGCCTTGCCCTTTGTGGCCTTCATAGTCTGACCTACAAGTGCTCCGATAGCTTTCTTCTTGCCATTGTGATAATCCTCCACTGCCTGTGGATTTGCATCGATGACAGCCTGGATTGTGGCTTTAAGCTCCCCCTCATCATTCATGCTCTTAAGACCGTTCTCCTCGACATACTGCTCAGGATCGATATCATCCGAAAATATTTTCTCAAATACTTCCTTGGCAACAGATGAGTTGATCGTGCCTGCATCTACCAGATCTACAAGCTTTGCAAGGTTTACAGGTGAGAAGTTTATCTCATCTGCATCCATATCGTTATCCTTTAACAGTCGCATTGTCTCAACCATCAGCCAGTTTGAAACCTTCTTCGGCTTGCCGCAGAGCTTTGTGGTAGCCTCAAATATGTCTGCCATATGCTTTGACTCTGTGAGAATCTTTGCATCATACTCAGGGATGTCATATTCCTTCTTGTAGCGTGCAAGCTTCTGTGGACGAAGCTCAGGCTGCTTTGCCTTTATCTGTGCGATCCATTCATCGGATACGACGATTGGCACAAGGTCAGGCTCAGGGAAATATCTGTAGTCCTGCGCATCCTCTTTTGAACGCATGGCATGTGATGATTCCTTGTTGTCATCCCATCTACGGGTCTCCTGTACTACCTTTCTGCCCATCTCAAGAAGCTCTATCTGACGCTCACGCTCGCCCTCGATGGCATGTGCAATAGCCTTGAAGGAGTTAAGGTTTTTCATCTCAGTACGTGTACCAAACTTCTTTGCGCCCACCTCTCTGACTGAGATATTGACATCGGCACGCATTGAGCCCTCATTCAATTTACAGTCAGATGCTCCGAGATACTGGATGGTCTGACGCAGAGTCTCAAGGTATGCTATAACCTCCTCCGCGGAGCGCATATCAGGCTCTGATACTATCTCTATAAGAGGTACTCCGGAACGGTTGTATCTACGATAGATACGTCCTCCCACTCGTCATGTACGAGCTTTCCGGCATCCTCCTCCATGTGGATTTCATGGATTCTGACGTTTTTCTTTCCGTTTGCTGTCTCAATCTCCACTGAACCATTGCGGCAGATTGGCAGATAAAGCTGTGATATCTGATAGTTCTGTGGGTTATCCGGATAAAAATAGTTCTTTCTGTCAAATTTGCTGTACTGTGTGATAGTACAGTTGGTGGCAAGTCCTACTGCCACTGCGTACTCTACAACCTGCTTGTTTAAAACCGGAAGTGAGCCTGGCTGTCCTGTGCAGACAGGACATGTATGTGTATTTGGTGCGCCTCCGAAAGCTGTGGAGCAGGCGCAAAAGATCTTTGTTTTTGTAGCTAACTCTACATGGACCTCAAGTCCGATGACTGTCTCATAGTTTTTCATATCCTTTTTGCCTCCTTCCTACTGTGCACCGGCAGATTTATTGGTGTCTGCTGCATTTTTGTTACTGTATTCCTCCGCAATAGCGCTGCGCTTAAGCTCTCTTGTTTTTTCAAAGCTGTAGGCTGCACGGATGATATTCTTCTCCTTAAAGCAGTCTCCGATGAGCTGTAATCCGATTGGAAGTCCGTTTTTGTCCATGCCACACGGAAGCGATATTCCCGGAAGACCTGCAAGGTTTACAGATATGGTGTAGATATCACCGAGGTACATCTGGATTGGATCACTTAAGCTCTCTCCAAGCTTTGGAGCTGTGGTTGGTGCTGCCGGTCCGAGTATCACATCATATTTGGCAAAGGCATCATCAAAGGCTTTTTTGATAAGTGCTTTTACCCTTAATGCCTTTAAGTAATATGCATCATAATATCCTGATGAAAGCACGAAGGAGCCGAGCATGATTCTTCTCTTTACCTCAGGTCCAAAGCCCTCAGAACGCGATTTCTTGTACATGTTGTGAAGGTCTGTGTACTCCTTTGTACGGTATCCGTATTTGACACCGTCGAATCTGGCAAGGTTTGAGCTCGCCTCTGCGCAGGCGATTACATAGTATGCAGGAATGGCATACTCTACAAGTCCGAGGTCAAATTCCTCCACAACAGCACCTTTTTTCTTTAATTCATCTGCCGCTGCAAGGATTGCCGATTTCACCTCCGGGTCAAGTCCATCTCCGAGATAATCCTTTGGAATACCAATCTTCATACCCTTCACGTCATCGACAAGCGCCTCTGTAAACTTCAAATCGTCTCTGTTTACTGATGTCGAATCCTTCGTATCATATGAAGCGATTGCCTCAAGTATAGTAGCACAGTCTGTGACATCCTTTGCGATAGGTCCAATCTGGTCAAGCGATGAGCCATAGGCAATGAGTCCATATCGTGAAACTGTGCCGTAGGTTGGCTTGATTCCTGTCACACCACAGAAGGAGCTTGGCTGTCTGATCGATCCGCCTGTATCTGAACCGAGTGCAAACGGTACCTCCTCTGCTGCAACTGCTGCACAGCTTCCGCCTGATGAACCGCCCGGTACGTGCTCTGTATTCCATGGGTTTTTGGTTGCTCCAAATGCAGATGTCTCTGTGGTGCTTCCCATGGCAAACTCATCCATGTTGGTTTTTCCAACGATGACACAGCCTGCATCCTCAAGGCGCTTAACAGCCTCCGCTGTGTAGGTCGGGATGAAATTGTAGAGTATCTTTGATGAACATGTGGTGAGAAGCCCTTCTGTACACATATTATCCTTTATGGCTACAGGCACACCCGCAAGCGCTCCTTTTAGCTCTCCTGCATCAATTTTTGCCTGAACCTCTGCTGCTTTTTTAAGTGCACCCTCTTCGTCTATTGTGACAAAGCTGTTTATCTTTTCTTCTTTTGCTTTTATAGAAGCAATGGCAGCCTTTACAGCCTCTTCCACTGTAACTTCCTTTGCCTGTATTTTCTTGCCGAGTTCCACGGCAGTTAAAGACATTAAATCCATTTTTCTCCTCCTTGCCGTTATTCGCCGATTGTCTTTGGTACCTTGAATCCGCCGTCCTTCTTGACCGGTGCGTTGGCAAGTGTTGCTTCACTTCCGTCACCGTTTGTGACAACATCATCTCTGAATACATTGTTTACAGGGAATACGTGGCTCATAGGCTCAATTCCCGAAGTATCAAGCTCCTCAAGCTTGTCAATATAATCAAGCATATCTGCATATCCTTCTTGCAGCCTTCTGCCTCCTCCGGTGAAAGCTCAAGCTTTGCAAGGATTCCGACATACTCCATAGTCTCATCAGAGATTACGTTTCTCATGACTCCGTCCTCGCCCATCACCTTTGTGGTAACAGCCTGCTGCTCAGGAGTCTCATCCTCAGGCTCCTCGTCAAGTGCTGCACTTCTGACCTTTGCATATACCGCTTCATCGCATATACCCTGATTGTTGAAGCCTGCATGGCGTAAAGTACCCTCATAATCCATGCCTGCCGCAGCCATCACCTTGCCTGAATTTGGATTTTCAGTATCATGTCTGGCCCATACACGTCCGGCACCAACCTCATTAATGAAAAATCTGATGATAGCAGTGAGTGCCTCTGTCATATATCCTTTATTAAAAAACTGACTTCCTAAGCAATATCCAAGCTCAATGCTCTCCGTCTTTTCATCAATGCTCACAACCGAAATATTGCCGATAGGCTGCTCAAGGTCATTAAGCTCAATAGCCCAATTGTAATACTCTGTATTGTCGTACTGAGCAATCCAGCTCTTTATCATATCCTCTGCCTCATCAACACTCTTGTAAACAGGCCATGTAAGATACTTAACTGTCTGCTCATCAGAAAACCAGTTGTAAAAAACATTTTCCGCATCTTCTATTTCAAATCTTCGAAGAGTAAGCCGCTCTGTGGCGATTTCTCTTGTTCCTATATGATTCATACGATATCCTTTCTCTCTTTCCTGATATTTAAATTTATTCTTAGAACGTACCAATATCTGCCCTGGGGTGCGCTAAACACCCTGCAAAGCATGGTGCATATATATTGTGAAGACAATTTTTAACAATTCCGACGTTCACAGCCTGTAATACCTCACAGCATACATCCTGACAATAACCTATCCTCAGGAAATGTCGGAACAAGCTTAAAAATTTTCTGAACAAAATATATACACACATGCAACCACACAGCCTGCATGCGCACCCGCCACAATTAAATCCTGCATATCGGGGACTGCCAAAGCCTGCAGCCGGGTGCGCTAAACACCCTGCAAAGCATGGGTGTTTATATATTGCGAAGACAAATTTTTAACAGTTCCGACGCTCACAGCCTGTAATACCTCTCAGCATACATCCTGACAATAACCTATCCGCAGGAAATGTCGGAACAAGCTTAAAAATTTCTGAACAAAATATATACACACATGCAACCTCAAAGCCTTACAGCGCACCCACCACACCCCTAGAAGCTAAATTCTATGGCTCCAATCTGCTGAGATCACGCGGAAACAGTGTTGCCTCACGCACATTATCCTCTCCGATAAGCTGCATTGTAAGTCTCTCAAGTCCTATTCCAAGACCTCCATGTGGCGGCATGCCGTGCTTAAAGGCTGAAAGATAGCTCTCCATACCCTCTGTCTCCATGCCACGCTTTGCGATTTTTCCATAAGCTTGTTGTAGTCGTGGATTCGCTGGCCGCCTGTTGTGATTTCAAGACCTCTGAAAAGCAGGTCAAAGCTTAAAGTGTATGTCTCGTCTGCCGGATCATCCATGGCATAAAACGGTCTCTTCTTTGAAGGATAATGTGTGACAAATACAAAATCACTGCCATACTCTTCCTTGAAGTACTGTCCGATAAGTACCTCCTCCTCCGGCTCTAAGTCGAATGGGTTTCTGAACTGTCTGTTATATTTTTCTGCGACACGCTGCTTTGCCTCGTCAAATCTGACTCTTGGTATGCTTGTCACGTCAGGCAGCTTAATCTTTAAAAGCTCAAGCTCCTTGGCGTATGAGGTCTTTAAAAGCTCCATGGTGTACTGCAAAAAGCCGGTCTCCATCTCCATGATATCCTCGAAGCCGTCAATGTAGCCCATCTCGAAATCGAGTGATGTATACTCATTCAGATGTCTCTTTGTATTGTGCTTTTCTGCTCTGAAAACAGGTGCAGTCTCAAATACCCTGTCAAAAACACCTACCATCATCTGCTTGTAAAACTGCGGGCTCTGCTGTAATATAGCCGGTCTGTGGAAATATTCAAGCTTGAAGAGGTTGGCGCCTCCCTCGGCTGACTTTGCACCAAGCTTTGGCGTATGAATCTCTGTAAATCCATTATTATAAAGGAAATCCCTAAAGCCCCTTGTGATACCCTCCTGTATACGGAACGTAGCACGCTCTCTTGGATTTCTGAGTGCCACTGCCCTGTTATTGAGCTTTGCCTCAAGCGAAGTATTCAGTTTCCATTTGTTGATCTGAAGCGGCATAGGCTCCGCCGGCTCAGATAAAATTGTGATAGTGTCAAGACGAAGCTCGAAGCCGTTTGGAGAACGGTCATCACTCTTGTATGTGCCGCATACCTCCACGGTATCTGCTTCCTTTAGATCATCAACGCTAAACTGGGATTTGCCCGGCTCGTATACACACTGTATGAGTCCGTCCCTGCGTCTTAAGACGATGAATGCAACCTCACCCATATCTCTTATGGTGTGAATCGCACCCTTTACTTTGATGTTTTTGCCCTCGTAGTCGCCTGCAAGAATTTCTGCGATACCGAGGTCTTCCTTTTGAACTGCTCCTGTTAAGAATTCCATATTTTTGTGCTCCTTTTCATAGCTTTTCGTAAAGCTAATTTATTGTAAGCGGGACGGAATATAAATTTATGTAGTATTGTATATAGCCCACGAATTGCTATGTGCCTCTGTCGAAACTGGCTATATACGCCAAAAAGCCCCGGAGCATATCAAATTAATGAAATGCTCCGGGGCGAAAATTCTAAAAATATTCCGCGGTACCACCCGCTTTGAGAAAAAGGACTGTACCTGTTTCTCCACTCTTATCCGTAACGTGGATGAATCGTATCTGCCTACTTTTGATATATAAAAAGCTTAATTCACATACGATAAACCTATCTATGCAATAAACCATATCAATCGTTCAACAGATCTGCTCCGGTAGTGTTCCTGCAATCAGCTCTTCCAAACAGCGCTCTCAGTCGGTGACGCTGTATTCCTGTCGGTGTCTGGTGATCCAAGTCTCCTTCAACGCATTTATTGTTCTTTTGTTGTTTAACGTTATAACACAATAAACTTATTATTTCAACCCATCATATCCAAAACTTAAGAAAATAAAGTATAGGAATATATTATAGTTTTTCTTAATTGTGGTTATAACAGAGCCTTCTTTTGCAACAATTATTAAATAAATTTAGGACATTCCCTATTGCCTTTATTGAATTCGTATTGTAGAGTATATTTGGTATATGTAATTAATAATAAGGCAGGTAACACTTATGAAAAAACTATTATTTTTTGATATAGACGGCACTCTCGTTGATTTCGGCAAGAGCACCATGAGCCCATCAACCGCTGATGCTCTAATAAACGCAAAACAAAACGGTCACATGATTTTTCTTTGCACAGGACGTAGTTACAATCAGATTTATCCATCATTAAAAGCCTTTGATTTTGACGGCGTGGTGGCTGCTGCCGGCGGCTATGTCACTGTGGGTGATAAGGTAATTGCACATCATGTCTATGGGCAGAATCTGTTACAGAAGGTTCTTGACACTGTTGGTGACAACGACACAGGACTTATCTTCCAGACAAAGGATAAAAGCATCACCAACCACAAGTGGGCCGACAAATTCATATCAGCATTCTCAAAGCAGTTTGACATGCATGTGATACAGGACAACCCGACATTTAAGGATATCGTGATTGATGATGAATTATCAAGCTTTTCTAATCGATACGCCGATGTTGAAAGCACCATCTACTGCAATTGCAACTACCACATTGATGATTTAAGAAAGCTGCTCGGCGATGAATTCGTAGTAACCCTGAGCAGCTTTAAAGAGCCTGAACCTTACAGCGGTGAGATTACATTGCGCGGTGTCAACAAGGCAACCGGCATACGTGATGTGGTAGAGTTTCTTCACATGAGTCAGGCTGATACAATAGGCTTTGGCGATGGCCAGAATGATTTTGATATGCTGCGCTACTGCGATATCGGTGTTGCCATGGGCAATTCCAGCGATGAAGTCAAGGCTGTTGCCGATATAGTGACAGACGATATCAAAGAGGATGGGCTTAAAAATGCATGGTGCATCTTGGACTTGTCTAAAAATGCACCATGGCATACCCTATGCCTCAATATTCATAAATCTGTCCCACTCGCACTCGTCTTTTGATGCCGATACAATCAAGGTGTACGAGCGCTCATCTGTTCCATCGAATACGAAGGTATAATTATCATTCTCCTTCTCGATTAAATATGCGTATCCGTCAAGAAAATTGTTGAAGGTATCGATATAATCTGTCTCCTCTATCTCCTCGTCAGCCGTGGTGCTCTTTAGGTTGCCATCGGCATCATATGTCTTAAAGCCCTCGCGTATGAATGAAATAATATTTGCATCTGAAAGCTTTAATATAAGGCCGTTTGTCCTCATATCACGGATATCTCTGTTTTTAGAATTATCTGCCTTTATGATTACGTTGTCAAGGCATATTTTGAAGGTGCCAAAGCTCATCATGATATCGCTCACATGCACATCCGAAAATTTGAAATGTGTAAACTCGTTTTCTGTCCTGAATTTCATCTGTTATCCTCCGTATATACTCATGCCGATATTTTATCAGATAATTTTGCTTTGGGCAACTTGCATTTTATAATGTGCCGTACAGCTCAAGTGTATGGCCTACACTGCCTGCACCTATAAAATAATAGTCGCTTTGGGTGTCACCGTCTGCATAGATATACTGTCCGTACATCTTTATATTGCAAAAGAGTGCTGTGCGGCTTGATGCAGCAGCGATTCCATATCCCTTGTTTGACACGACAAGCGGCAGCCTCTGCTGTCTGCCTCCGAACGAAATATATCTGGCTTTGTTTGTCAAATCAGTAAGGTCTGTCGCAAGTATTCCCTTGGATTTGAGCTTTTCCGATTTATCCCAGTCAAAAAATGTGTAGCACTCGCCATTATTTAAAAGCCTTGGCTCTGTGGCATTTTCACTTACAAGGAGATTTCTGTCGGCATCAAAATACTGTATGGCTCCGTTTTTCTTTTCTATCCTTAGTATCAGCTTCTCCGTTTGAATTTCAATAAGCGATTTAGATTCCTTTGCCACCCATTTGAAGGCTGTATCGGCCTTTTGCTTCCAATAGGTTTTGTGCGGCTTCACTCCGATTCCTTTTACAAAGATTACGCGTACTATCTCCGGTGTTATTGGTATCACATAAAGTGTGCCGTCCGCTGTGGCGATTTCAACATGCGATTTACCTTTTTTGAGCCATTTTACCGCAAACTTGCCCTTTGAATGTCCCTTTACATGAAGTATATCGTTGTCCGGGATTGAGCCGTATGCGTATGGGGAGGGATTGAGAGGGAGGCTGCTCTTTTTGCAGCCTTTCTTACTTCCTTAATCTTAATTTTATTTGCCATATCTGTAGCAGTACATTGTGTTTGATTTTCCCTGTCTTTTTTTACAAATGCAGATAAATCAAGCTTCTCATTTTCAGCCTTATTTGTCAACTGCTCAGGCTTTAATGCAATGCGCGACGGACCAAAATACTCTCTTTCATCCATATCGCGTCTGCCATCAACACGCTTTTGCTCTTCTATCTCTTTTTCTGTCAGTTGCTGCTTTTCATATTCCTTTGCCTTAGTAAGCGGCTCTGCAGAAAACTCCTTCTGATGCCTGTGGGAAGGAGCAGGGTCTGCAATAAGCGGTGTCAGCCTGCCCCGGTGGAATACAGCAAGCTCATGAAGTGCACGGGTAGCCGCAACATACAAAAGCTTCACATGACTATCATCAGCCGGATATTTTCTCTCTGATGGGTCAAACAGCAATACAGCATCAAACTCAAGTCCCTTTGTATACGCGACCGGAAGTACCATGACTCCTGCACCAAACTGTGCAGTTTCAATATTATCATCTGCTATTTCTATATGTTTTTTAAGCTCAGCAGACACCTTGAAAGCCTCTGCCTCATCACGGCACACGACAGCTATCGTCTCATAGCCTTCACTCTGCCAGCCTTTTATCGTGTCAACCGATGCCGAAATCAGTGAGCGCACATTGGCATACTCCTCTATTCGCACTGCGTTTCCATGCCTGATAATAGGCTCCACCGGATAGATTGCAAAATCTCCATGGCGCAGTATCTCTGTTGCAAATTCTGAAATCTCAACAGTGTTTCGGTAGCTCTTTCTAAGCAGACCGAATGCGTCATATGTGCCTGTGAGTATCAGCTTTTTCAAGTCCTCCCAGTCATTTAAGCCATACTCAAAATGTATATTCTGCGAGGTATCGCCCATGATAGTGTATGTGCAGTTTCTGAGGCAGTAATGCAGACAGCAGTATGCCATCATGCCAAAATCCTGTGCCTCATCAATAACCACATGACTCGCCTCACGAACCGGATCTGTCTCCTTGATGCGCTTATAAATATACGCAAGCGCTGCCAGATCATACACATCAAACGAGTCCTTTGGAATATCTATATCATATTCCTTCTCCTTCTGACTAAGCAGAAAATCCCTGTAAAAATCATACACAGAGCCTTTCCAGTCATCCTTACCGAAATATGTTTTGTATTTTTTATCAAGCACCTGCGCTCCTTTGCAGGGAACTTCACTTCCTTACCGAGAACCTCATTTTCATACTTCGAGTAAATTATCTCATTTAACATGAGGATTTTACTCTGCATGGAAAGAAGCGGATTATCATGCAGATAAGTGTCTATCAGCACCTTTCCCACAAGCAGATTGCCTGTTTTTTCCATGTAGACCTCATCTCTTGGAATACACTTTTCCTCGTAATCTAAACAGAATTTTTCAAGAGCTTCAAACCATTCTTTACTGCCCTTTATGCTGTTTCTACTGTCATTTTTGCTGACTTCATGTATGCTGTACTTTTTGTCATCCCAATCCTCGTACAAAAGCCTTGTAAAAAGCTGCTCCATAGTCATCTGTTTTATGCCGTACACATCAAGCTCCGGAAGCACGCTTGTAATATAGTTCAACAAAATGTGGTTACTGCCTATAATGTAGAAATCCTCCGGTCTGAAATCATCAGCATAATTATATAAAATGTACGATATCCTGTGCATTGCAACCGTTGTCTTTCCTGAGCCTGCAACTCCCTGCACAATGATATTCGTCTTTGGCGAACGGCGGATAATAAGGTTTTGCTCCTTTTGGATTGTCGCGATAATCTCTCCGAGCACTGCCTTTTTATTCTTAGCCAGATACTTTGTCAGAAGCTCATCATTTGCTACAACATCTGAATCAAAAAAGTCGATGAGCTTATCCTCTGCAATCTCATAGGTGCGCTTTCTGTTTAAATCAATCTCAAAAGTACCCTCTGAGCTCACCGTGTACTTACATGGTCCAAGACTGCTCTCATAATATACGGATGCAATCGGTGCTCTCCAGTCAATGACCACAGGCTCTGATGCATTCTTCGCAATACCGACTCTGCCTATATAGTAGGACTCCTGTGACTTCTGACGCGGATCCTTAAAATCTATTCTGCCAAAATACGGCTTTTTCCGCGCCTTTTCACATCTTACGATATTTCTCTCGTTCTCATGAAGCTGCGCTGTCGCATTGTTCCACAGGGCAAGTCCCTCCTTGTCCTGCGCCTCGTAGACATCTCTTAAATCCTCTAAATCATCTGTCAGCTTTTTTACCGATTCCTTTGCACGGTCCAGATTATCCTGTGCAATCCCCATGATATTTTGAAGCTGTCTCTGCTCGTCTTTTAATGAAATTCCCGGTAAATCATTTTCTGTGCCCATCATGCCTCCACGACTTATATATGCTGTGATTATACTATACTTTTAATCTCATCTATCCTGTCAACACAGGCAAAAAGCATCTTTTTCAGCTCCTCATCAGGCTGTGTCAAATCCGGCACCATGACAACCTTACAGCCTGCAGAATATGCACTTTTGACACCATTTGGCGAATCCTCTACCGCCATACACTCCTCAGGTGCCAGCTTAAGCTCGCTGCATGCAAACTCATACACATCAGGTGCCGGCTTTCCATGCTCCACCATAGGTGCACAGATGATCTTGTCGAAATATCCGTAGAGCCCTATCTTTTTAAGATATTTCTCAGCTCTTTCTATATCATTCGCTGTGGAAATTGCTCTGTGAATGCCCTTTTCCTTCAAATATGTAAGTATCTCAATTGCACCGGGCTTAAGCTCAATACCCACCTTTTCCAGATGCTCCTCCATGATTTTTCTCCGATATGCCCTGATTTTATTATAATCCATATCCGGATCATGAAACATATCCTTAAGATGCTGCGGTGCATACGGCTGCCCGAGGCTTCGCATTGAAAGTGCCTGCTCATCCGTCATCTCGTAGCCGAATTGCTTAAGTGCCATCGGCCAGAAAATACGATAATATTTCTCCGTATCTATGAGTGTTCCATCCATGTCAAATAATACTGCTTTTACCATTGGTTCTCCTTACGTTCTGTCAGGCTTTACTATGCTTCACCTGTTAATTTTACCACTGTCATATCATGATGCATGGCCTTTATCACCGGGCCAAACATGTCCTTTGTCTTTATCCTGAGGCTGGATGTATTTATGCATGGATGACATCCAACCCACTCACCTTTTAGCACATCCTCATCCACCAGAAGTCTGACCGCATTGTCATGGTCGTTCATCAGTCCCATCACACTGACTGAGCCCGGTGTGATATCCAGATATTTTTCCATATCCTGCGGACTTGCAAACGAAAGTCTCGCACTGCCTATCTGATGCGAGAGCTCTTTTGTCTTAAAGGTCTTGTCTCCCGGTATCATTAGCAGGTGAAAATCAGTTCTGGCGGTTGCACAGAAAAAGATTCTTGCAGATTGTTGCGCCGAGTGTCTTGTCAATCTCCTCACAAACCTCCATCGTAAATGCCGCCTCGTGGTCTATTCTCTGATATTCGATTCCCAGTTTGTCCAAAAAATCGTATGTACGAATTTCTTTATCAGTCTGCCTGTGGTATCTGTCGGTCTTCCATTCTGTAATTGCATTTGTGCCTCCTGAAATTAATTATCGCAGCTGTGTTCAGCACCGTAACCGCTGCTATTATTATCTTTTAATTGCTATGGCTATAGATTATACACCTCTTTTATGTATTCTAACAAGCCCCGGCATCCACTGATTACATCATCAAAGGTCGCATCAAAATCACCTGTATACCATGGATCTGCAACATCGCGCGCTGCCGTAAGCTTATGATTTGTCCCGTAATCAGCAAATGACAGCATCTTAAATATCTTCTGCTGACTGTCACTGCCACCTGCAATCCTTGTCATATTCCTGATATTTGCAGTGTCCATTCCAATCAGAAGGTCATAGTACAAATAATCATCGCGTGTCATCTGTCTCGCGCGGTGTGGAATAAGAGGAATATGCTCCTCGTATAGTTTGTTTTTGGTGCCGTAGTGCGGCGGATTGCCTATTTCCTCACGGCTGGTCGCAGCTGAATCTATCTCGAAAACAGCATCGAGGTGCTGTCTGTGGACCAGATGGGTGAAGATGCTTTGGGCATGGTGCTGCGGCAGATGTTGCCGTGGCAGATGAATAAAATCTTGATTTTTTTCATATTTCCAGTATTTTCGGGCTTTTCAAGCTTTTTACCTTTCTTCATTTTTCACTTATTCTGGCATATTTTACCATATCTTTGCATATTTTTGTCATCAATTTTGGTAAACTTTGGTAAATTTCAAGTCTGTACCAAAGGCAAATCTGCCATTGGGAATCGACAGGTAAGAAATTGGGGATTAAGATAAATACTGGCTTTCAGCCATTTTTCTCTCATTTTATAATTGATCGTACTTTGCTGCGCTTCCCTTTGCTTTATCCACTGGATACTTAGCCTCGTTTTGAGACATCTTCATATTAATGATTTCGTCTGCATCCAAGCCAAGCTTATCAAGAAGATTCTGGCTATATACCATGACATCTGCCAACTCTTCTTTAATATGTTGCAAATCATATTCCTCATCTGACCACTGGAAACATTCCAACAATTCAGCCGCTTCAATCACAATTGATTTTGCAAGGTTTGCTGGTGAGTGGAACTGATCCCAGTCTCGGTCTTCTGTGAATTTTCTGATTCTATCTATAGTTTCTTGTTTCATTTTTATTTCTCCACTTCCATGTACTGAGACAAATATTCTCTTAGTTCATCATCACATACGTACAAATATGTTCCCTTGATTCCGCGTGTCATCAGGACATAATAAACATTGGTTATGTACTCTAATAGTTCTTCGTAATTAGCTGTACGTTTACCATTTTTATCAAAATAACATTCTGGGCGTACAATAATCTTCCCAGCAGCTTTATCATACCCAATATCTTTTCCAAGAATGACAAATGCATAATTTAAATCGTATCCTTGAATAGAATGAATACAACCAACTTCATCTATAGCTTCTGCGGTATGTACCCACCCTTCAGTACAATGGTTCCACATACGCTTTACATCTTGGATTTCTATGTCTTTTAACGCCTGGTCATTCTTACTAATCCACGGCCATGCATAACCTGCCAGCATTCTTGATAAACCAACTTCATTCTCTTTCGCATACATATCTTTCTCAAATTTTGAAAAATCTGAATAAAGCTTGAAGTCGTATTTTTCAGATACGTATTTGCTACTGCAACTACCCGCAAGCATATCCTTTACTTGATCGATATATGCATTTCCGCCTTGCACTCGCATTTGCGTAATCAATGTGAAATATGCTATCATTCTTCGGTTAAATGAGTCCTCCATCTTCTTATCAAATCGCTCAAAATCAATACCAGACGGGCCAACGACCTGCATACTGTCATAAAATAAAACCGCTTGCTTTGATTGCATCAAAATCCAGTCAAGTTCATCTGCTTCTGTTGTTAATCCAAGCTTCTCACAATTTGCTTTAAATATTCCCATGTAAGAAATGTTTTTATATTGATGCAGTCTATGTGCCTCATCTACTAACAAAATGTCATATTTCTTCTTGGTAACATCTGAGGGCGAAAGGACCTGCGATGGAGACAAGCCATATATACTTCTAAAAATGATCTTCATCGTCTTACGAAGAGATGTCTGAGGTACAACAAAACCTATCTGCTTTCCTGCATATTCTTCACTATCAGCCAGATATTTCATCAAATATACTGCAACGATAGTTTTTCCGCTTCCAGGCATTCCATTGACAACTACTTTATCAACAGTACCTTCTTTAAGCTTTTGCACAATGTCCTCGACTGCTTGTCTCTGACTATCATTGAGTTCTTTGTACGGCGAATACTTAAACAAATCAGAGTTCTCAATTTCCTCGATGGAATGCTTTACCAGCTTCTCTCTTTGAAGCTTTCTCCAAAGGGTTGCAAATTTCTCGTCGTATTCCTGCTTTTGATAATATTGCTTATCCGCAATACCTTTATTTTTATTAGTCACTTCATAAAGCTCATCCGCAGCGATATACTGAATCAACTTCGACTCATAATCAAATGTAACCGACTGATTAAAAAGCTTTGAGTAAATGAAATGCACCTTGTCAAAAATTCGCTTCTCTTCTATAGAGGAATGCTGCGTCATTCGGGTTTTCACATGGCTAGACTCTCCAATATACGCTTGGCGACCATTCTCAAGAATATAAAGCATTGGCCAATTGTCCAAATACTCTTCATCACTATATTTATTATTTTTAAAATCACCCTCAATAATTTTAAACATAATTAATCCTTCTTTGCTTTACGTGGATCCTGAGGCTTTACAGCATCAGATGGTAAAAACCATCTATTTCCAACTAATTCAGCTCCTGGAACACGGCCTTCTTTACATAAAATAGCTACACGTCTTTGGCTTATTCCCCATTCCTTTGCTTTTTCAGATGATGGTACAAAATTCATATGTATCCTCCATAATAAATACGACACTACATCACTTTTAGTATATTCCTAACCGCGAATAGTTTCAATTAATTTTTATTCTGTTTGGCGAACAGTTTTCTATATGTTGACAGCATGAACCCGCAACTGTGCTTGAAGACAATAGAAAAGGCCCCGATTATAGGTAATCCCTCTCAATCAGAGCCTTCGGTAGAACAGCCTAGCACAGCCGCCCCTGCTGTAAACATATTTATTTAGCTAATGCAATCCACCCCTACTATTCTTCTAATTCAGTTTGAACTAGCATAAATATTGTGACTGGTCACTTATCCAATATTACTAGTATGGGTTCTATCAACTTCACATAAAAATAACTGTGGAAAATCCAAAGACTTTCCACAGTTTTGTGTTTAGAACCGAACCTCCACACGCAGTTTCCTGCAGGTTTTCTACAACGCAACTGTTAAGAAATCATGCTTTCTGATGTTATTCACGTTAAACAAAAACTGATAACAAATAACGAATAACAAATATACCTTAACAATGAACACGAACCTCCTGGATCAACTATCCATCTCATGAAGCCTTGTACGGATATTTCATTTAGATATCTACTTCAAACTGTACCGTTTGATTATATTTATCAAGTGCCATTTGCATTTCCATAATCGACTTAGACACAAGTTCATACTCGTTTTTAACTAGTTCCAAATCGTAATTAATGTATCTATACTCAGGAACCGAATTACGGGACATATAAGAACGTTGTTCTTCTCTGGATTTAGGCAATCGTTTACGCATTACGTCTAATACCGTTTTTCTTCTATTCAGCTGTGCCATCTTAATAAGAATGCTATCTATACTCATTGTTACATCACCTACTAAAACCTTTGCGTTTGCATTAGTTACATTAAGTTCATGCTTTATAATAGCAATCTTCTCATCTAGCGCAGCAATTGTCATTGCGACCTCGACATAATCATAATCAGGAACAACTGGCTCCTCATTAATTGCCGCAACATATGTGCAGGCCTCTTCCTCCTTGTTCAGCCAGAAAGCCTTATCCTCTTCCAAACTCTTAAGCATTTTATTTGCATATGCTGATGTCATTGTTTGCATATCTTTTCTCCTCTCTACTTTTCCTGATTTCTCCTGTTCTGATATCAGCATAAAGCCTTCCGCTAAGTTTGTCATTGTACTAACAGTTTAAAGGAAAATCCCCATAAACGAACAATATCCCCGTCAATGACGAGGATATCTTCTATGCTGGTGTGCAGTAATCTGCTTAAGATTACAAAATTGTCTAAGCTCGGTAATGATCTACCTGAAATCCATTTGTAGACTGCTTGTGGATTTTCAAATCCCATAGCATTCTGCACGTCTTTCACGGTATAACCATTTTCCACGAGCAGTTTCTTAATCTGTCTTCCTGTTTCTTTTTGCAGGACCTGCAAATACATTGGTTTCATCTCTTTGTACCTCCGTAATTTTCTTCCATCCCGAATCACAAGTTTACCTGTAGATGATTAGTATAACGGATTCTATTACTAATTGCATTAAACTTTTGGTTTAAGATTTACTAATAACTCAATCCCACAGGTCATAGAAATATTGTTTAAGCATATCTATAGCTTCATCCTTACACTTTCTTCTATATTCTTCCAAACGCTTTTCTTCTTCGCGATATTTATCGGAAATCTCTTTATACTCAGGCAACTCATCCATAAAATGAATTGTTCCTCCGCCACCGCGCTTTCTATTTTCCTCTAATTCTTTCTCAGTTTGAAGTTTATTTCCAAATAATCCAAATCGTTCCGTAAATTCATCCATTGCTTTGGAATGCGCTTCATCAAATGGATTCTTTTGTGAGCATGTATCTTTCTCCGCTTCTCGCCATAAAAATATCATTTTGTCTAGAATGCAATTCCACTCCTCATGGCAGGTATCATTTACAAGAATTCCATTTTCATTGGTATAGTTTTCTCCCAAATATCCTGGTGAACCCGTTCTTGTATCTTTCAGTGTTTGCAGCATATCCGGAATAAGCGTCTGAAGAAAAGAAAACATCTCCCAAACATCACAATCACAATAGCCCCTTGTAATACGCTGTTTACTCCACTTTACGCATTTAAAAAAATGTTTTATTTTTGCCAAGATTTTGCTTTTCTTTCCGAGACCTGACATAGCAAAATCATATTTATTCCATATATTCATTGGGTCTCTTACTTCATAGCTTTTGCTTCTTCTCATTCCAATCCATCACTTTCTATTTTTCAAAGCTTATTGATAATCTAGTTTTCTATGTAGAAACTCCTCTATATCCTCAAACATTATCTGAACCTTATCTCTTACCCTTGATGTATGATAATGCCCAGCATAAGGATTCCTTCAAAATCAGCTTCTCCATCGTATGTTCCTAGTCCACGAAGTCTGCTTCGAAGCGAAATAGCTCCAGCAACTGTGAATTTTCCATATGATGTTGTGATTTCTGTTTCAGCATTGGATGCAACAATAGCTGCATCAATTTTCTGGAATCGTTCAATCAAATCAACAATCTGCTGATATGCCGACTCCGCTTCTTTCGCATATTCTTCCTTGCCAATGCGCTTTGAATATACTTTATCCTCATTTGGCTTTATGGTATCCACAAAACTTGCTTTGTCAATTTTATCTGATATCTTCTTTACTAGTAGGTCTCTTTCGTCAAGAGCCTGTGTTACTAACATCTTTTCGCTCATAAAAAATCCTCCCTTAAAATTATCTCTTAATATAATTCTAAGGAGGATTCATGTAATGTCATTGAACTTGTAGTTCAAAAATTATGCTGCATTTAATTCTCTCATTTTCTTATAGTAGGTATAAACTCTTCTCTCCTGATCCGTAAGACATGCATCCATTTGACTTTTTGTTCTTCCAGCATTTCCGCAAACAATTGAATCCATAGGAACTTGAAGCATTTTGCTAATTGCATACAGATTATCGACTGTTGGCACACTAACGCCATCCAACCATCGATAAACACTCTGCACACATCCAAACCCTAAATATTCTTGAATATCTTTTGGTTTTACTCCTCTCATATCCATAATTCTTCGAAGATTAACACCTGTTTCTTTTTTATTAATTGTTGGAAACATACTATCGCCTCCTTTGCACTAAATTCTTGTTCTACTCAGTTCTTACACATACTTCTTCCCCGAAAAAGCAATTCCAAACTTCAAGATTTCCGTAATTCCATCCTCTTTCATTTCAGAATCGTATCGCAACTCACCAATTTGCTTTAATGTTTCATTAGACCATTTTTCAAGCTCAACATCGCTTAATTTTTCTTTCCACTTTAATTCCAAAATAATACCAGGATACCTTTTTTCTCTTGGAATTAAAGAAACATCAAATCTGCCATCTCCAGATTCTCGGTTCGATTTAATCTTATACTGATTATCCATTAATGCTATTAATCCTAGCATCAAACCATGATAAAATCCTTCAGCTCCACCATCGAAGAAGCTAATTGATTTATCCATATATTCCCCAATAGCGCTCTGCAACTTCTTGTAATCATTGGCATAAAGACTTTCTGCAATCTTATTTGCTGTAGTCCTTGTAATTGCTCCAGTTTGCAAGAAATGTGACAAGATTTCACTCTTATATACAGCTGCAATCTCTCTATTTGGAATTGATACTTCACATAAATATGAACCATCTGCTTGCAGTTCCTTTTTAGGAGTTTTCAAATAGCCAGCAACCAACAATAAGCTATAAATATTTGCTGGATCCTCCGCAAGCGATCTATACACCACATTTTGATCAATTCTTGCAACTACTCTTTCTCCTTGCAAAAGGTCATATAATCTTTCTGTAATATCATCTGTAGCCACTCTTAGTACATCATCAAGGATTTCATTTTTTCCTGTATTTACCCAATATGCTTGAGGAAGGCATCCCTTGGAAATATAGTTGATTACAGACCATGGATTATATATTTCTTCGCTACCAAACAAATATCCATCGTACCAGTCTTTAAGTTCCTCCTCTTTATCTGATACTCCATAGTAACTGAGCATTGCTTTCACTTCAGATTCTGTAAATCCAAAAAAGCTATCGTATTCTTCATCCATTACGGAGTTCACTGTTAAATTATTTAGACCACTAAAGATACTTTCCTGAGCAATACGCAAAATTCCTGTTAGGAAACCATAGGATAAATTCTTATTATCCTTAAATGCTCCTGAAAAGAAATTTCTCATGAATCCAATAATTTCATCGTAGAAATCCTTAGAGTATCCCTCTTGAATCGGAGTATCATATTCATCAATAATGATTACTGGAGCCTTATCATAATGTGAAGCAAGCATTTTAGATAGTCTTTCTAGCGAAGAAGTAAGCTCCACTTCATTAGCTGTAGCGCTAATAATCTTTGTAAAATACTCCTTCTCATATTGTGAGAGCTTATCACTATTTAGTAGCTCTTGATGTCTTCCATACTCTTCTTGAAGTAGTCCCCTTATTTTATCTATTGTTGCGTCCCAAGTATCAAATTTAACATCCTTAAAAGTTAAGAATATGACTGGATATTTTCCTTGATGTGAACGATACTCTTCTCCACATTGCCAAATATTTTTATCGGCAAAATACTTACTAGTATTCTTATCTGATATTTCAAAGAACACTCTGAGCATATCCATATTCAAGGTCTTTCCGAATCTCCTTGGTCTCGTAAACAAAGATACCAATGGCTTTTGATCCAAGAATTCTTTGATTAATAACGTCTTGTCGACATAGTAATATTCTTCCTGCGCACGAACATAGTCAGAGATGCCGATTGGTAATGATTTAACTTCTGCTTTCGCAACCATATTTTTCTTGATGTATTTTCCATTAGACACTCTTCTATCCATTGGCTTTGGAGAGTCGTCTGGAATTAACCAAGATCCTTTTTCTTTTATTGCACCCTGTATTCTTCCTTTTTTGCACATATCATTTACGGAACGTGGAGAAACATTCCACTCTAAAGCCTTTTCTTTACAAGTTTTCATATATATATATCAGCTCCTGTCATTCGCAATATTATTCCTCATCTTACGCAAATTATACCTCAGTAAAACGCAAAGAGTCAAATCAATTCGATATTTTGCATTTAATTATTGCGTTTACTTAATGTTTTGCGTCTTGTATTTTTCGGCACTTTTATTTTGGTTTTTTCAGTCCACAAACTTGTTTGTAGCATATTACTCAGACAAGTTTAACTCCACTGAAAAAGGACCAGCCCAGCTGATCCTCTCCCTCTATCACATCCCCATTGTAATTTATTCTTATATTCTGCTATTTTTACTTTGCAGCCAAAAGTACGGTTTCTGGGCAAATTATAGCATATTGTTGCAAGTCTATTCTTACAATTCCATCAGAAAATGTTCATGCAGCGCACGTTTCACCTGATCGAAATTACCTCGCTCCGGACATTGGATGGAAACAACCAATCCCTTCTCTGGGAGAATCGTTGTAATCTGTCCGAATGCGCCATCAGCACGATAGGATCCTGGATATGGACTGATCCAGAACTGATAGCCATATCTACATGCCAGAGATCTGCAGATGGCTCGAAGGTAAATTTCGGGGTGGACACCTCCTGCACCCAGTCCCTGCTGACAATCTGCTCTCCCTTCCAGTTACCCTCAGCCAGATAGAGCTGTCCCAGTTTCATCATCTCAGTACAAGTCAGATACATACCTCCGCCGCCATTCGGATGTCCCTGTGGATCATGCTCCCAGAGCGGCCATCCCATATCAAGGGGCTGGAATACTTTCTCATACAGATACTCTCCCATCCGCTTGCCAACGGCCCGTTCTACCATATGAGCAGCCAGAATACTGTCGGCAGAGGAATAGCAGAATGCACTGCCTGGCTCCACAGGAACCGCTGCGCCATCATATATTTCTCATAATCCGGTGCGCCGACGCCCGGACGTCTGTCCTCATTCATCAGAAGTGCCTTACCAAAGCCACTGGACATGCAGAGCAGATGTTTCAACTGAATCTTCTCCAGATTTGGATCCGGATTTGAAGGAAGTTTATCTTTAAACACTTCCGCCACATGATCTTCCAGGCTTAGTTTTCCCTCTTCTATTGCGAGTCCAACTGCTGTTACCGTAAAACTCTTGGTATGTGAATAAATATTTCTCGGTGCATTTGCTGCGTAGTGCATCTCACAGAGTACCTTGTTCTCATCTCCGACACTGATAGCTTCCAGCGGCAGATTGTGGCTACTGGCATAACGATGAAATTCCAAAAACTTCTCTTCCAGTAACATAATACCTCTATCCTTTCCGGCAAATCTCTGATCTGGTTCTATTATCTCATACACATCTCTGCATCTGTCGGCAGTGGCATCAGCGGTGCGGACGGCAGGGTCTGATACCAATAAGCAACACTGGTGTAATCATCGTAACGCGGTCCGGTCCATCCCATGTTGTCGAGTGTCATACGAAACTTATTCTCAAAACGGATCGGGTCTGCAATATGGAAATGATACAGCAGGAATCTCTGCTGTCCGTTATAGAATTCCCGGTTGTCTCCATAGATTGCATACATGCCGGTATATAAGCCGCTGAAGGTCTGATAGCTCTTGATGATGATGTCATTTCCAAATCCATATAGTGCATCTCACAGAGTACCTTGTTCTCATCTCCGACACTGATAGCTTCCAGCGGCAGATTGTGGCTACTGGCATAACGATGAAATTCCAAAAACTTCTCTTCCAGTAACATAATACCTCTATCCTTTCCGGCAAATCTCTGATCTGGTTCTATTATCTCATACACATCTCTGCATCTGTCGGCAGTGGCATCAGCGGTGCGGACGGCAGGGTCTGATACCAATAAGCAACACTGGTGTAATCATCGTAACGCGGTCCGGTCCATCCCATGTTGTCGAGTGTCATACGAAACTTATTCTCAAAACGGATCGGGTCTGCAATATGGAAATGATACAGCAGGAATCTCTGCTGTCCGTTATAGAATTCCCGGTTGTCTCCATAGATTGCATACATGCCGGTATATAAGCCGCTGAAGGTCTGATAGCTCTTGATGATGATGTCATTTCCAAATCCATA